>ERZ808040.309-NODE-309-length-45554-cov-45.863272_pt1 | contig 45554 bp, 45 predicted proteins | sample MGYA00380191_ERZ808040 | MGnify/ENA primary metagenome ERZ808040 (study PRJEB31490, sample SAMN06133395) | mouse gut metagenome | isolation source: J6 | host: mice | place: China: Chengdu | collected 2015-05 ...
AGGAGATTGCGACCATACTTCTGCGTCCGGCTTATACTCCTAAATTCGATGTTTTCAAATTTTTGTCATGTACTTAAATTAGTTGGGATTAGTGTTGTGTCGATTGTATGAAGATCATTCTCTATCCATGGACCTTTGATTTGGCATAATAGCTGTATACGCGGTTGACATAATCGAAAGTCTCACGCCCTCGCGAGTATCCGAATCTTACCACAGGGTCCTTGTAATAGCGGGGATTGGATTTCCACAGGATTGCTTTTGCCACGTTGTCATCCCATTTCTGTGGGTCGAGTCCGTATTTGTCGGCAAGTGCTATTGCGTCGAGCACATGGGCAAGACCTGAGTTGTAGGATGCGATGACAAATTTCTTCCGTTCCTGATCGTCCGGCACACGGCTCTTGAGCTGCTTGTCGAGATCTCTTAGTAGTTTCAGGGATGTCTCTACGGCTATGTCTTTTTTCATCACGCTCTTGGCGGTCTGTCCGTATCCCTTCGCTGTTCGGGGCATTATCTGCATAAGTCCGCGCGCTCCGGCCCAGGACACTGCTGTAGAGTCGAATTTGCTTTCCACATATGCCTGCGATGCAAGCAGTTTCCAGTCCCAGTCATATTTGCCTGCGTAACGCTTGAAAAGGTGGTCGAACGGGGACACCCTTCCGGCGGTGGATACGAATCTGTTGCCCGGCTCATTTTTGCTCAACTCAAAATATCGTTTTAGGAGCCTTGCCTGTTTGCCACGGTTGACATCGGTGTTTAGCCATGCGTTTATGCTGTCGCCGAGCCATTTTTTGTCAGGAGCCACAGCCCATCCCGATCTCTGCTCGAAACTCAATGGCATGTTTATGTCAAGATCATTGTAATATGTCTTGTTTATCATGGCTATGTCACTGTCGACTACCGTGAGAGGTATTTTCCCTTCGCTCACCATGGCTATGAGGTCCTCGGTTATCATGGTGTCTCGGTTGACGGGATGTATGTTTATCCCTCCACCAAGTTCCTGATTGAGGTTTATCATACGAGCCTCATACTTGGAGTCGGCCTCCACGTAGACGTCCTTGCCGACAAGCCCTGTGACATCGGTTATGAGTTCCTCTTCCCCGCGCCGGGGCTGTACGAGCACCTGTGTCGTGATGTTTTCAGGTCCGCAGGCCACCACTTTCTCCTTGTATTCGGCTGTGATTGGCACCTCATAGGCAATCAGGTCTACCTTGCCTGAATCGAGCATCTCTATGGCTCGTGAAAGCGAGGGCGCGATGTTGACTTTGAGTGTGAGCCCGCGGTCCACGGCTATGGCCGTGATGAGCTCGTAGTCATAACCCATCTCTTGCCCGCGATATATGAAGTACGAGGTCGGGCTGTAGAGGGTGACGACATGTAGAGTGTCGGGTATCTCGTGGACTGATGTCTCGTGACCGCTCTTGCCCGGGCCTGCATTTGCGCATGAGTAAAGTGAGCATGCCGCTGATATCAGAGTCAGTGCGGCGGTCAGATGTAGGATAAGGGATCGTTTCATTTGATTGAGGAGAGGATGTATGGCGGTCCCGTGTTCAGTCAGGCACCGCCATGCGTTAGGGGTTAGTATTCAAACGTGCCGGCCTCGGTGGTTATGGTGAGGCGGTTTGTCGGGGCCTCTTCGACGCGGCCCACTATGCGGGCCTCGATGTTGAAGCTCCCTGCTATGTCTATTACTTCCCGGGCATGGTCGGGGGTCACGTAGATCTCCATTCGGTGTCCCATATTGAATACTTTGAACATTTCGCTCCAGGGGGTGCCGCTTTCTTTCTGTATGAGGTCAAACAGCGGCGGGACGGGGAACAGGTTGTCCTTTATGACGTGCTTGCCGTTGACAAAGTGCATTACTTTGGTCTGTGCGCCGCCGGTGCAGTGTATCATGCCGTCAATTGCTGGACGCATTTCGGTGAGCAGTCTCTTTATCACCGGGGCGTAGGTCCTGGTGGGGGAGAGCACGAGCTGTCCTGCTGTGAGTGAGGTGCCTTCTACAGGATCGGTGAGTCTCTTTGATCCTGAATACACAAGTTCATCGGGCACAGCGGCATCGAATGTTTCGGGATATTTTTCTGCAAGGTATTTTGCAAACACGTCATGGCGTGCCGAGGTGAGCCCGTTGCTGCCCATGCCGCCGTTGTAGCGGTCCTCGTATGTGGCCTGTCCGAATGAAGCGAGTCCTACTATCACGTCGCCAGCCTTGATGTTGGCGTTGTTTATCACATCGGCACGCCTCATGCGGCATGTCACGGTGGAGTCGACTATGATGGTGCGCACGAGATCGCCCACGTCGGCAGTCTCGCCGCCGGTAGAGTAGATCCCTACTCCCATTTCGCGAAGCCTGGCAAGAAGTTCCTCGGTGCCGTTGATTATTGCGGATATAACTTCGCCGGGTATGAGGTTTTTGTTTCGGCCTATGGTGGAGGACACAAGGATATTGTCGGTGGCACCGACACACAGCAGGTCATCGGTATTCATTACAAGGGCGTCCTGAGCTATCCCTTTCCATACGCTCAGATCCCCGGTCTCGCGCCAGTAGGCATATGCGAGTGACGACTTGGTGCCGGCTCCGTCGGCGTGCATTATGTTACACCATTCCGGGTCGCCGCCGAGAATGTCGGGGATTATTTTGCAGAAGGCTTGAGGAAAAATGCCTTTGTCGATATTTTTTATGGCGTTGTGGACATCTTCCTTGGATGCGGATACTCCACGCAGGTTGTAACGCTGGTCGCTCATGGGACTTTTCTGTTGAATGTTGTCGATAGTTGAAACTTTACTGCAAAGTTACAAAAAAATGAATGAAGAATCAATATCTATCCTTTCACGGGTATTGATATTAGAGGAATATCGGCATGGAACAGGAGCCTGTGGGCGAGAGTGGGGTTGAACAGCCGTGAAAAAATGTTTTTTCTCCGGCTCCCTACAGCTATAAGGTCCACTTCGTGCACGGATGTTATCTTCTCGAAATCTTCCACCGGATTGGCGAGTGACAGCGGGGATGCCTTGAACGAGAATGCCGGATAATTGTTGCGGCAGTATTTCAGCAGACGATCGAGGTCGTCAGGCTGAGGTTTTGAAAACCGGCTCGGCGGAAGCGCGACCAGTGTGACATTGAGTGTGCAATCCGGGAAGAGACGGTACAGCGTGTCGAGGGCAAGGATGTCTTCCTGTGATGGTGTGGTGAAGAACACCGTGTGCACCGGCATTCCGGCCGGAGCCCATGCGCAACTGTCAGGCACCGTGAGCACTGATGTGCGGCAGCTGTCGAGCACTTCTGCTGTGACGCTCCCGAGTATGTTGCGGTTATGGTTGTCGGCACCGTGCGTGCCCATGACAGTGAGTATGGTCTTGTGGGCCGTCAGATAGTCCTCAACGGCTTCCTCCGGAAGCCCCTCGGTAGTTTCGGTGGCGAAAGGGATTCCGGGTATCACGCCGGCGCGTATCTTGTCGTGCAGTTTCTCTTGGAATTCCTTCATCGATTTTTTCGCAATGCCGGCTATGCTCTTGTCCTCTTCCATCTCTTCCACGGGATCGGTATAGCTGTCGAAAGTGAGTGATTCGGAAAGCTGCATCACGCCCTGTCCCGTGAACGATGGTCCCACATAGGAGTGCAGTATGTGTATCCTCGATTTCAGGGCTGATGCCATGCGGAATGCCACAAGAGTCGCCTTGAGTGAGTTGTCTGAAAAGTCTACAGGGACAAGTATTGTGCCATGATGGAGGCTGTTGTCTGCGTCAGTGGGGTAGGACTGGGTGAGTATTTCGATGTTTTCGATGATTCTCAGAGCCTGTGGCAGGTCGCATTCCTTTATGCGCACTCTCACTCCGGCTGATATGGACGGATTTGTGAGGTTGACATTCTGTAGCGTGACCGCTATGCCTTCCCTTTCAAGAATGGATTTGAGACGGTGTGCCCGCTCATATGTGTGTATAGCTACGGTGATGAGTCGGTCTGAGAGCATTTCTGAGAATTTATTTATACAATATGTTTAACGGACAGGAGGGCAAAAAGTTGGTTTCACCCATCACTTTTTGTCCTCCTGTGTTGTGAAAAAAATAAGAGACGTGGTTCCTGCTGTAGCCGGTTTTACGCCTCCTTGTTTAGGCTCTGGAGTATCTCCACAGCCATATCATAGATAGTGGTGTCGTCAAGAACCACGATGCCCCCGTCAGGTCCGGGTTCTATGTGTACTCCACAGTTTTTGCCAAACTCATAGTTGGTGCCGCCGAAATAGTTGCGCACGGTCTGGGGAGTGACATTAAGACGGTCAGCAATCTGACGGATTGAGCCGTCGGGCAGACTGTCCTTGATACGGCGCAGGTCGTTGAAAGTGATGGTTTTTGTCATGATTTAGTGTCGGTTTGGGGGGGTGAGTAAATATGTGTTTGTAAAAAGTTTAGTTTTAGTGTGCTGTTTGATTAACACGTCACTAAGTTATGACTATAAAATGACAAAAGCAAATTTTTTGTTGAGAAATAAAAGATGTTTAAAAACATCTTTTGCCTTAAAGTATTGAATCTCAAATTTTCTGGACTGCGGCCGCGTTGATCCATGCACGGTGGGCGTTGTCGACCTCCACGTCGTACCACAGAGAGTGTATCGAGTCGGTGGTGGATCGTACCGAGTCAAGAATGGTGACTTTGGTCCCTTCATGCAGCAGCATTGCTTCCTGGCTCCTGTCCTGAGGTACACGCGGGGTGGTGCTCAGTATGGTGGACGGCACGGTTATTATTGCTGCATCGTCAGCAAGGGCTATGGCTGCTGATCTGGCCGAGAAATAAATGCATACACAGGTGGCTATGAAAGTGAATATCCCACCGAAGAATCCTAATTTCCTGATTTTTACGACTCGGGAGAACAGATATGCCATCACGGCGGCAAGCGTGAGCACGAAACATGTGAATGCTATCCATGCCCATGCGTTGGAGTGGGCGTAGGCAGATATAGCGTCAAGTGCGTTTCCGAGAAATGTCCCGCGTTCGCCGGGACGGTCGGTGATGCGGGCGTTCACGAATGCGAGATTGTTGCGCACATCTTCATCTGACGGATCGAGGCGCAGGGCGCGTTCGTAGGAAAGGATCGCGTTACCCATCTCTCCGAGACGGTAATATGTGTTGCCGAGATTGTAGTACAGTTTGGCTGACGCTCCCTCATGCTGGATCACATTGAGGTATATGTCGGCTGCCTGACGGAAGTTGTCGGCGTTATAGGCGGAGTCCGCCTGAGCTATGAGCGGAGATTCGGCACGGGCTGCAGATACTGAACCGATCAATATAAGTATGGCGAAAAGAATTTTTTTCATCGTTTTTCAAGATTGTTGATTGCTTTGGCTCCTTCTTCATACACTGAATCCATGCGGGTGGAGCTGTCGGGTGTGTAGCGTGCCATCTCGCATTCATCAAGAACATTTACTATCGATGATGTGGCTTCTTCGGAGTATCCCTTTTCAGTGAGTCTGTCCACGATGTTCTGGCGGTTGAGCTGCGACAGGGGTATTGACAGCTTGTCGGAGAGGTATCCCCACAGTGCACGCAGCATCTCCTCATAGAATTTGTCGTTATCACCGTCAGAGAGGTATTTACCTGCGAGTTTGAGTCGCTTTGACGCTACTTTGCTTGCCTTGGCGGTGCGCATGCGCGTGACATCGGCATTGCGGCGCGCGCGTGTGCGGTTGGCTATTATGATTGCGGCTGCGATGATTAAGAGTCCGATATAGAGCATCCAGTAGCCGGTTGTGGTTACAACTAAGGTATGGCTCAGGGAGGGATTCTTGTCACCGAGGTATATGTGACGTATGTCGGAGTTCTTGTTCTCAATGGCTTTCTGGTCCTCGGTCGGGGCCGGGGTCGATAGCCCTTTCGCCACTTTTATGGGATAGGTGGGGGTGCTGAGTGTGACATATTCGTGTTTTGCCGGGTCGAAATACACGAAGCGGTCGCTGCCGATGGTGAAATCGCCCACGCTCTGCGGCACGAACGTGTATTCGACTGTCATGGTCCCGGATACCTCGTTGCCCGATACACTGGTGCTTATGTCGCTTTTGGGTGTGTATTGCTCGAATTCGGTGGGGAAGTCGATCTGAGGTTCTTTGAGGTATTTGATATTGCCTGTTCCGGAGATCGTATATATGAGCGTTGCGGGGTCGTTGGTGCGGAATGAATTGCCCACAAGGCGCGAATCCACTTTGAACTCGCCTACGGCTCCGTTGAACCCGTCAGGCTTGGGTGATGGCAGTGGCTTGATGTCGATGGTCCCGGTGTTGGAGCTGACCTTGATTTTTGTTTCTCGGGGCTGACGCACCTGGAACATGCCCATGTTCACATTGTCGTACTGTATGACCGATATGTCATAATTGCCTGAGTTGATGGTGAGTTTCCCACTTTTTTGCGGGAATATGATGCATCTTTTCAGGATGGCGGTCATATAGTCCTGTCCGCGGTAATTCTCTATCTCGTTGAGTGCCGGCTGCACGTCGAGTTCCTGAATGAGGAATCCGTCAAACGATGGCTGGCGTGTGGGCATGAAGGATGATATGGAGTACTTGGTGTACAGTTTTATCGTACATCCTATGGCCTCTTGTTCGTATGCGGTGTTGCGTGACAGTATGATGCGTACGAACACATCGTCGGCATTTACCTTCCTTCCTGCTGTCTGCGAGTCCACATCATCTACCGCTACCGGACGCTGTGATCCCGGTGTGTCACGTTCTGCGCGCTCATGTACGGTGAATTTGGCCGGTGCTGTTGACATCCTTTTGCCGTCGGCAAGAATGGTGGCTGCCGGTATGGTGAACTGCCCTGCCTTGTCGGCGCGATAGTAATAGGTGTATTCTATGGCTGATGACGATTCGGCACGTCCGTTGACCACGCTGTAGCTTTGGGATTGTGATGTGGACGGTCCGAACAGCAGTGTGCATCCGTCAATTGCCGAGACCTTTAGGTCAGATCCGTCGGCATTGGTAAGACGGAATGTCACAGGAAATTTGTCGCCCTCGTAGATTCTTCCGGGGGATTTGACTGTGAAGCTCACATTTCCGGCCGCGCTCAGCATGGCGGTGAATATGGCTGACAGTACGAATAGTATGGTGAAACGTTTCATGTGCTGGTATTGGGTTGACCTGAATATTGCCGGATTGGATTAGAATTCCGCTACCATGGATTGGTGATCTGTCGGCGGCCGGGAGCTCCGTTCTTCTGTCGCTCGGCGTTGACGCGCTGGCGGGTGGCATTCTCCTCGTTTTCCATAGCCTTGAGAATCTTTTCGGCATTCTCCTTGCTTATGCCTGACTGTTGGCGTTGCGGCTGCTGCTTGTCCTGCTGGGGAGGTTGCTGCTGATCCTTGTTCTGGTCCTTGTCCTGATTCTGATCTTTATTTTGGTCCTGGTTCTGGTCTTTATTCTGGTCTTTGTTTTGGTCCTTGTTCTGATCTTTGTTTTCGTTTTGATCCTGGTTCTGGTCCTGATTCTGATCCTGGTTCTGGTCCTGATTTTGCTGCTCTTCGAGTCTCTTTTGGGCTAAGCGCAGGTTTTCACGTGCCTGGTCGTTATCGGGATTGCGGCGCAATGCATTCTTGTACAGCTCTATGCTTTTGGCATAGTCCTGACCGTTGAATGCTATGTTGCCGAGATTGTAGAATGCCTTTTCGGCCACAGCCATGTTCTCGGCATCGCTTGCAAGCTTGCCGAGAATCTGTGACGCCTGCTTCTCGTTCTCTCCCGTTGATGTGCCCTGTCTGAGCAGTGAAGCTGCGAGATTGAACTGGGCTATCTCGTTCATGGCGTCTATTTCAAGGGCTTTGCGGTAAGCCACCTCGGCGTCAGCATATTTCTTGTCACGGTACAGTTTGTTGCCCTCGACAATGAAATTGCGTTCCTGGCGTGTCGAGTTGTCTGCGGCGTGTATGCTCACAGCCGGAGTTAAGCTCACGGCGGCAAGTATTGTTGTCAATAAGATCGTTTTCATTTTTCGCCTCCTTCCTCTCTTGTGAAGAAACGATATTTCTTTAGCCATGATATCTTGCGTGTCACTACGAACACGTCAGCGACAAGGAGGATGAGTGCTATCCAGGCTACGATAGGGAATTGTTCGCTTTGCGGAGAGAACGATTTGCGTTCGAATTCGGTCTGCTTCAGTTCATCCATTTTTGTATCGACTGCATTTATGGATGATGTCGATGCGCCGTTGACATATATTCCGTCACCGGCTTTGGCAATCTCTGCGCCGGTTGATTCGTCGTGGCGTGTCACAACCTCTTCACCGGTCATAGGATTGATCATGTATCGGCCGTTGCCTAACGGTATGCGTGCTCCGCGGGATGTTCCGAGACCTATCACATCCACCTGTATTCCGGCTCCCGAGGCGCGTTTTGCCGCGTCGACGGCATTGTCCTCAAAGTTCTCGGCATCGGTCAGAAGCACTATGGCTTTGCCCATGTCGTCAGTGGGGGTGAATGAGTTCATCGCCATCTCGAGAGCGGCACCTATGGCGGTGCCCTGTGTGGGCACCATGTCGGTGGTTATGGAGTTTACGAACATTTTGGCCGATATGTAGTCGGATGTGATGGGGAGCTGGGTGTATGCGTCGCCGGCAAAGACTATCAGACCTATCTTGTCGTTTGTCATCTTGTCGATCAGTTTCTCAAGTATGAACTTTGCCCGTTGTAGACGGCTCACTCCGGCTTCATCGTCGGTGGAGGAGGCGAGCATGGAATTGGATACATCGAGACACACCATCACTTCTATGCCCCGTGAGGTCTCGGTCTCTGCCGAATCGGCGTCAAGTCCGGAGGTGGCTCGCGGGCGTGCGAGTATTATCACAAGCACTGATATTATGAGCAGTGAGAATATGAGTTTTACCCAGGGCATGTAGCGCGACACTTCCGGCATAAGGTGTGCGATGGTCTCAGGATTGCCGAACCGGCGCAGCTTGCGCTTGCGGGCTATGCGGGCCCACAGGTAGAGCCCTGCCACTGCCGGAAGCAGCAACAGGAGATATAGCAGATGAGGATAGGCAAATGTAATCATAGCGTGTAATTGCTTAGGGAATTGTGCGAAGGAGAGTGTAGCGCAGTAATACTGCAAGCCCGAAGAGGCTTAGTGCGGCTATGGCCCACGGCATATAATCATCCTCTGTCGATGAGAAGTTGCGCAGGTCCATCTTGGTCTTTTCGAGTCTGTCGATCTCTGCGAATATCTCCTTTAGGACATTATTGCCGGTGGCGCGGAAATATTTGCCTCCGGTATTTTCGGCTATGGTTTTTAGGGTCGCCTCGTCAATGACCACGGGCAGCGGGGTATAGACTATTCTGCCGAACTCGTTCTCCTGTGGATAAGGTGCTGTGCCGTTGGTGCCTATGCCTATGGTGTATACTTTGATGCCAAGCTGTTTGGCTATCTCTGATGCGGTGATGGGGGCCACGTTGCCGGTGTTGTTGGAGCCGTCGGTAAGGAGGATTATGCTTTTGGATTTCGCTTTGCCTTCCTTGATGCGGTTGATTGATGTCGCAAGTCCGTCACCTATGGCTGTGCCGTCCTGAAGCATCCCCATTTTTATGTCGTTGATGTAGTTGGCTATCATCGAGCGGTCGGTGGTCATGGGGAGCGATGTGAAGCTTTCGGCGGCAAATATCACGAGTCCGATGTTGTCACCTTCGCGTCCTGACACGAATTTGGCTGCGACCTCCTTGGCCGCTTCAAAACGGTCCGGCTTGAAGTCACGGGCAAGCATCGATGTGGATATGTCGAGAGCGAGCACTATGTCGGTGCCTTCTACGCTTGATGTGTTCCATGAGTCGCGTGTCTGCGGGCGTGCGAGTATCACTATGACACAGGCTATTGCTCCGAGCTGAAGCAGGAACATAAGGTGTATGAGCCATGCCTTGAACGGTGTGCGCAGCTTGGCGAACGGCTTGGTCGATGATATCGCGAGCGACGGATGCAACGAGCGGTGCTTATATATGTACCACGCTATAAGCGGCACCAACACAAGTAGCAGCCATAGGTAATGTGGATGAGCCAGTTGCATATTGTTTTATTTTTCAGTTTCTGGAGTTGTTGTTGTAGCCTGTGAAGCGGCTGGCGTTTCGTCGGTGTCGTCGTCCGCTTGGGCCGGCGGGAGAGGTTTGGTGTCTTCGACAAACTGTATCGCTGAATTGAACGAGCGGGTGTTGTCCTCAGGCAAGGGCCGCACTTTTGCGAATTTGACGAAATCGGCGGTCTCGAGCACCTGATCCATATTGCGTTTGCTCAGGCGGGTCTCTTCATTGGTTTGGAGCATGTGGCGTATCTGTGTTGAGGTCATCTCCATGGCGTTTATGCCGAAGCGGCCCTGCAGATACTGACGCAGTATGTCAGTAAGGCGTGTGTAGAATTCACGTTCGCGTCCCTGCTCGCACAGCTTGTCGGAGCGGAGCGAGTCAAGCTCTTGAATGGCAAGTTCGTAAGGCGGTATGACAATGACTTTTTCCTTTGTTTCCACACCCTTACGTGACAGACGCCTGTATAGATAATAGCCTGCGCCGAGGACTATGATGAGTGCGAGTATCCATAGTCCGTAATCGACAAGAAAATCAGGAAGATAGTCTACGAAACGGCGGTCGACGTCCTGGACATCGGCATAGTCGTGTATGGCCGTGAGTGTGTCGACCGGAACCGGCATCACTTTGAGCACAAGGCGGTTGGATGCGATTGTTTCGTTGCCTTGCACATACCGTATGGGGTTGAGCACATAAGTCCCGGAGTCGAATGACTGGAGAAGCAGTTGCTGGTCTATCTGTATACGGCCGTTGTGTATGTCGGAAGTGTCGGCTTCGAGAGCCTTGAGTATCTCCACTTTGTCGCAAAGTGTGTCCTTGGGCACAAGGAGCTGCCCGTTGGCCGACGAGGCTGTGATAAGCTCTATGTGCAGCGGAGTGGCTTTTCCCATCAGCAGATATGCGGAGTCAAGCGAAACCTTTAGCGAGGTCTGCGCCGATACCGTGGTGGCCGATGCTATCGACAACGTGAGGATTGCAAATAATATGCGTATGTGTCGGGTCATACTGTTGAACGTTTATCTTTCGGTGCGTGTGCGCCGTTACCTGACGCCACGGTTCTTGAAGAGAGCCATAAGGGCTCGGGCAAAATCTTCGTCGGTGGCTATGGATGCGAGGTCGATACGGCTTTTGCTCAGAGCTTCGGTCATGGCCTGCTGACGCTCATACCACCATTTGCTGTAGGCTTGCCGAGTGGATTTCGACGAGGTGTCGATCCACCCGGTCTTCCCGTTTTCGAGATCGGTGACACGCATCAGCCCTATGTCGGGGAGCGTGGTGTCACGCTTGTCATAGACCTGAATGGCTATTATGTCATGCTTGTTGGATGCCACTTGCAGCTGACGGGTGTAGTCATGCTTGTCTATGAAGTCAGAGATCAGGAATGTCGTGCACCTTTTCTTCAGCGCGTCGGTCATGTAGCGCAGTGCCACGCCTATGTCGGTGCCCGGATTGTCGGGGGTGAAGTCGATCAGTTCGCGTATTATGAGAAGTATGTGCTTCTTGCCTTTCTTGGGGGGAATGAACTTCTCGATTTTGTCGGAGAAGAATATCACGCCGATCTTGTCGTTGTTGGTGATGGCCGAGTAGGCTATCGTGGTGGCTATCTCGGCTATCATCTCGCGTTTGTCCTCTCCGACAGCCCCGAACAGGCGGCTGCGTGACACGTCGACAAGCAACATCACTGTAAGCTCGCGCTCCTCCTCGTACACCTTGATGTAGGGGCGGTTGTGGCGTGCGGTTACGTTCCAGTCTATGTCGCGCACATCATCGCCATACTGGTATTCCCTGACCTCGGCAAACGTCATACCTCTCCCCTTAAAGGCCGTGTGGTACTCTCCGGCGAATATGTTCTGGGAGAGTCCGCGTGTCTTTATGTCGATCTTCCTTACTTTCTTTAGCAGTTCGTTTGCTTCCATCGGTCTGCGTTATTACACGTTCTCTGATCAGGGCACCTCTACCTTGTCAAGTATCTCAGAGATGATCTGGTCAGTGGTGATGTTGTTTGCTTCAGCCTCGTAGGTGAGACCTATTCTGTGGCGCAGTACATCGTGGCACACCGCGCGCACATCCTCGGGTATCACATATCCTCTTCCGCGCAGGAACGCATATGCGCGTGACGCGCGTGCGAGTCCGATGGATGCTCGCGGAGATGCTCCGAAGCTTATCATGCCTGCGAGGTCCTTCAGCCCGTAGTCCTGAGGATTACGTGTAGCGAACACGATATCCACGATATAGCGTTCGATTTTCTCGTCAAGATATATCTTCTCTACGATCTTCTGTACTTCGATTATCTCTGAGGGATGGAGAAGGGGTTGCACTTTCTTGCAGTCTCCGCTGATGTTCTGGCGTATGATGATCTTCTCCTCCTCTTTGGTGGGATATCCTATGATGACTTTGAGAAGGAAACGGTCCACCTGGGCCTCTGGAAGAGGATAGGTGCCTTCCTGCTCTATGGGGTTCTGTGTCGCCATGACCAGGAACGGTTCGTCAAGCTGGAAAGTGTCGTCACCGATTGTGACCTGACGCTCCTGCATGGCCTCGAGAAGCGCACTCTGCACCTTTGCAGGGGCTCGGTTGATCTCGTCAGCAAGCACGAAGTTGGCGAATATGGGGCCTTTTTTGATCTGGAACTGTTCCTTCTGTATGCTGTAGATCATTGTGCCGGTAACATCGGCCGGCAGAAGATCGGGGGTGAACTGTATACGGCTGTATTTGGCGTCGATTACCTGTGCGAGTGTCTTGATGGCGAGTGTCTTGGCAAGACCCGGTACACCTTCGAGAAGCACATGCCCGTTGGAAAGAAGGGCGATGAGCAGAGAATCTATGAGGTGTTTTTGCCCTACGATAGTCTGATCCATCCCTTGTGTTACCAGACTGATGAAGTTGCTCTTGCCTGCAACGAGGTCGTTGAGCTCTCTGATATTAACCGTTTCGCTCATAATTGAGGTGTAATAGTTATAGGTATTTTGAGTTATGTATTGTCTTTATTTGTATTACAAAATTATATATTATAACAAATAAAGTGTGAAAATGGTGTGTTAATTTTACAAAAAATGCCATCTTCACAGGTGGTGTGAAGATAGCATTTTTGATTAAAATAGTTTAACGAATCTATACAATATCTAAGCTCCGTGCCGCCATGTGGCAGTGTCATCTTGGATACTTGGCCAGAATCTTGCTCGCTTTTGCATTTGCGGTATTGATACTGGCCTGGCTGGACGCGTTGATGCCGTATTTTTCCGCTGCCGGAATTGTGAGTTCGAGTCCGGGGCTTACACGGTTGGGGTTGGATATTTTCGATCTGTTTTCTTCATAGATGTATACCCAGAAGCATTTGTTTCCGTAATGCTTCTTCGCCATGTCATGCAGCAGGTAGCCCGGACGCACTTTGTCTTTGACCGTCTTGTTTTGGGGCTGGACAGCCGGCTTTTCATTGCCTGTCGCATCGTCTTTCTGAGGGGCGGCTTTACTTGACGATCCTGCTGTCTGCTTGTTTAAGGCAGCTATCATCTGAGCTTGTTCAGCCGGTACTATCGGCGCGGCTGCTATGACAGTGTCGCCGCTAAGCACGGCTTCTGCTTCTGACAGCACTGCATTTACCTCCTCTTCTGTGGCAATCTCCTCTGTCGCAGGTTCTTCTATGGCAGCGGGGCTGGTGGGCATTATATAGTCGATGGCAAAATATACGGCGCACGCTCCTATGGCGAGTCCTGCGAGTAATCCTATCAGGAATCCAAGTCCGAAACCGCCTCCGGATTTATGGCGTACCGGTTCTTCGATATATTCTTCCGGCTCATCTTCGGGGAATGAGGGCGAGGCCGGCTTTGTCACGGCTGGCTCAACCGCGCCCGGCGTAATTGTGTCGGGAACGGTCGGAGCTTTTTCCGGTTCTGCCGTTGGTGTTGCGGATGCTGCGGGTAGGTCGGAGTGGACTGATGCTGCCGGTGGAATGGATGGAACTGATTCGGCTGGGGAAACTGAGTGAACTGATGCGACCGGTGGAACGGATGGAGAATGTGAGACGGTAGCGGTGTCTTCTGGTTCCGCTTCTGTCGTGCATTCAGATTCCGCTTCCGGTGTGCATTCACATTCGGCATCTGCCGTGCATTCAGGTGCGGCTTCTGTGATGCATCCGGTCTCTTCAGCCACAGTCTCGGTTTCGTCTGTCTCAGCCGGAGTCCTTCCCTCGTCGGAGATTTCGGCAAGGGTTTCTTCGGTGATTGTGTCGCTGAGGTCTTCCGGCTCGAAGAGTGCAAATGGCGCGTTGATCGTGTCGGCTATGGAGTCATCGGGAATGAAGATTACCGGACAGTCGCTGTCACCGGACGTCTCGAATGATCCGATACCCTTGATCCTTACGGGTTCACCCTCACCGAGTGTCTGGGCGGCGAGATCAAAGAAATTCCTTATGAAATCCTCCGCTTCCTCTGCCGAGATATTGCAGTTGGCGGCCAGCATTGCCGCCAGTTCGTGAAATGGTATCTTCCGGTTCATCTTGAGAGCTTTTTACGCAGTACGACACTCGGCTGGAAGTGCATCCTGATACTCGGCGGGACAAGTGTGCGGCGTCCTGTCTCAGGATCGGTCATCACACTTTCATCGGTCTTTACGGTGACGAAAGTGCCGAATCCGGGCACGGCTACGGAATCGAGTTCCGTGCCGATTTCCGCCATAAGCTTGCCGAGCGCGTCAGTGATTGTCGCGGTCTCTTCGGGAGATCGCTTTATCATCTTGGCAAGACGGGAGTTGAAAGCCTTATTGTCCATGTGGGAGTATTAGTAGTTGCGGGCAAATATTACGCGTCGGGCTGAGGGCTTGCCGGTCACCATGCATACTCCGGGAGTGGTGTCCCCGTCAAACGGGATGCAGCGTATGGTGGCCTTTGTTTCCTCCTTGATTTTCTCTTCGGTCTCTGTGGTGCCGTCCCAGTGTGCGAGGATGAAGCCTCCCTTTTCGATCTCTGTCTTGAACTCTTCGTAGGTGTCCACTGTACGTGTGAGCGACTCTCTGTGCTTGAGTGCTTTGTCGTAGATGTTCTTCTGTATCTCCTCAAGCAGGTCCTTGCAGTACTGGGCTATCCCTTCGAGCGGAGCCTCATGCTTTTCGAGTGTGTCGCGTCGCATCACCTCCACAGTGCCGTTTTCAATGTCGCGGGCTCCTATGGCGAGGCGTACGGGTACACCCTTGAGCTCGTAATCGGCAAATTTGAATCCCGGCCGCTTGTTGTCGGCGTCATCAAACTTGACGCTTACTCCGAGCGCGCGCAGTTCCTTTACGATCGGGGCGACGGCATCGGCTATCACCGACTTCTGATCGTCGTTCTTGTATATGGGCACTATGACAACCTGAATCGGGGCGAGATGTGGGGGAAGTACGAGTCCGTTGTCATCGGAATGGGTCATGATGAGTGCGCCCATGAGTCGGGTGGATACTCCCCATGATGTGGCCCATACATACTCGGGCTGATTGTCTTTGTTGACGTATGTCACGTCGAACGCCTTGGCGAAGTTCTGCCCGAGGAAGTGGGATGTGCCTGCCTGAAGGGCCTTGCCGTCCTGCATCATGGCTTCGATACACAGTGTCTCGATTGCTCCTGCAAAACGTTCGTTGGCACTCTTGACACCCTTGATCACGGGCACTGCCATATAGTTCTCGGCAAATTCCGCATATATGTCAAGCATCCTGCGGGCTTCCTCCCAGGCTTCCTGCTCAGTGGCATGGGCTGTGTGTCCCTCCTGCCACAGGAATTCGGCGGTGCGGAGGAACATGCGCGTGCGCATCTCCCAGCGCATCACATTGGCCCACTGGTTGATCAGTATCGGCAGATCCCTGTAGGAGTGGATCCAGTTGCGGTATGTGTTCCAGATGATTGTCTCGGATGTAGGCCTGATTATAAGCTCCTCTTCGAGGCGGGCTGCCGGGTCGACCACCACGCCGCTTCCGTCCTCGGCATTCTTCAGGCGGTAGTGGGTCACTACGGCGCACTCCTTGGCGAAGCCTTCCACGTGATCCGCCTCTTTTGACAGGAACGATTTAGGGATCAGAAGGGGGAAATATGCGTTCTGGTGACCTGTCTCTTTGAACATGCGGTCCAGCTCATGCTGCATTTTTTCCCATATGGCGTAGCCATAGGGCTTTATTACCATGCATCCTCTCACAGCCGACTGTTCAGCGAGGTCAGCTTTTACCACGAGGTCGTTATACCATTGCGAGTAGTTCTCGCTGCGCTTGGTGAGGTCTTTAAGTTCTTTAGCCATAGCTCTATGTGATATTCTTATTTTAATTGCTTCTTGTGTGCGAGTGTGATCATCTTCGGGCCGGGTATGAGAAATATCTCCACACGCCGGTTGGCCGCGCGTCCTGCGCGGGAATCGTTGGGCTGTATCGGATCAGTGTCGCCCATCTCGTAAGGGATCACGATCAGGTCTTCGCTTATCTGTGAGAGCAGCCAGTCGTATACCGAATTGTTGCGCTCGTGGGAGAGATACATATTGTATTGCGGCGACCCTGTGTTGTCGGTGTGCACGGCATATACTACCTTGAACATCTCAGGATCGCGCAGCAGGGATATTACAGGCCCTAATTTTGAAGGCGCGGTTGGGGAGAGAAGTGTGTCGTTGGGCTGAAACAGGTCATCCGTTGGAAGTGTCACGAGCACAACTTCGTCGTCGCGCATCATGTCCACTATATATCCTTTGTCGGCGAGTTGCTGGGCTATGCGCTTCATGTGCTGGCTTACAGCCTGGTGCTCGCCTGTCGCAACGGCCGGGGTGACGATGTTCTGTTCGAGGTCCATGTCCATGAACGCTGACTCCTCATATCCCTTGTAAGGATCGGAGTACTTGCTCTTCGGACCGGCTGCGATGGATGTGGCCGCGATGAGTGCGAGTGTGAGTGACAGGATGATTCTTTTCAGTCTTTTCATAGGAGAGATTGTTCGTACTGTAGCTCGGCTGCGACGAGAGGTTCCACATCGTCGGGCCGGATGGGGGAGAGTTTGTCCTTGGCTATCATTTTTCGTACGTGTGCTACGAGTGCATCGACATTCACGTCATCGTCATCTGCCTCGGAGTCTATGTCGAGGAGCCCCTGGTCGTCATACCAGTCCCATATAATGTCGATGATGTTGAGCAGCTCGTCGTCGTCACATCGTGATGAGGCTTCAGGTGTCAGTGCCTGACGCATTGTCTCCACAGCCTCTTTTTCATCAAATTCTTTCATGACGGATATGGCTTTCGGTTAGTCGTTCAGATCTGCTATTCCGTGAGGCAGGGTGGTGTGCAGCGTGAGGGTGTCCCTGTCGATTTCATCTATGAATTCGTCGGCCACAGGTATGTACATCTCTTTGCCTTCAGGCGTTGTCACTATGAATAGCAGATTGTCGGTTGTGTCGTTGAAGTCGGTTATCTCACCGATAGGACCGAGTGAAGAGTCTGTGACGGTATATCCTATCAGGTCAGAGGCATAGAGCCCCTCCTCTCCGTCGGCGTCATCGTCAGGAAGATCGCTGTCAAGCAGATAGAAAGTACGGCCTGCGAGGGCACGGGCTTTCTCCTCCGAATCGATTCCGTCGATGGTGAGAAGGTAGGTCTCAGCCGTCTTTGGACGCACTGACACTATGAAAAACGGTACAAAGATCCCCTCCACCTCTATGATTATGCATTTCACATGCGACAGGTCGATGTCATAGTCGAGAGTGGCGGAGATCTCTCCCTTTATGCCGTGAGGTTTGTTGAACACTCCGGCTTCGGATATGTCAGTGCGCAGTATCATCAGCGTTTTTTCTTTTTCTTGCCGGTCGCAGGCGGTGCTACGATCTTGAATTCATGCAGCCGCATGTTCTCCGGGTCCAGCCTGAGCATCCCGTGCGAGTACTCGGCGAGATCCTTGAAGATTTTGGCGTCATCCACGCTGTCCTTGTTGACAGCGAGGAGAAGTTTCTTCATGTGGTTTGCGACAAGCATCACAAGCTCGTCTCTCTCAGGCCCTTCAGGCATCTCTATCGCTTTGGCTATGATAAGCTCCACATCCTTGCCGTAATGGCGATAGCGGATGTGCCGCCGTGGATAGGGCACATTGTCGGGCTGTGCCGGGTATTTGTCGGGCGCGGATATCTCTACAGGATAGTCTATGTCGAGTTTGTATCCGCTCATGCATGCAAGATGGTCCCAGAGTATCTGCTTCCAGTCCTCCTGTTCCTTGACTTTGGGCTGGATGCGCGACATTGTGCTTATGATCGTATAAGCGCAGCGTGTGCGTTCATCGCGGTCAGTGATGGTGAGGCAATGGTCCACCATGCGCTGTACGGCTCGGCCGTATTCAGGCAGGACAAGACGCGGACGATGGGTGTTGTAAGTTAACATTAAGTGTGCTATAGCGTGTGGTGTGGGTTACATGTTCATGCCGCCGTCCACTTCGATCACCTGGCCTGACACATAGCTTGACATGTCGGATGCAAGGAATGTGGCGACGTTGGCGATGTCCTCGACCTGGCCTGCGCGGCGCAGGGGGATCTTCTGTGCCCATTGCTTGCGGACATCCTCGGGGAGTGCTGCTGTCATTGCTGTCTCGATGAAGCCGGGGGCGATAGCGTTGGCGCGGATGCCGCGTGAACCTACTTCCTGGGCGATGCTCTTTGCAAGGGCGATGAGTCCGGCCTTGGATGCTGCATAGTTGGCCTGTCCGGCATTGCCGTGCACGCCCACTACGGAGGCCATATTGATGATGGAGCCTTGACGCTGACGCATCATTACAGGGACTATGGCGTGGATGAAATTGAACGCGCTCTTGAGGTTGACGGCTATCACGGCATCCCACTGTGCCTCGCTCATTTTGAGCATGAGTCCGTCCTTGGTGATGCCGGCATTGTTGACCAGCACATCGATATGCCCGAAATCCTCTTTGACTTTGGCCACCACTTCCTCGGTCTGAGCGAAGTCAGCGGCATTCGAGGCATATCCCTTGGCGCGTACTTCGAGGGCCTCGATCTCCTTTACGGTGTTTGCCATGTTCTCGTCATCGAAGAGATCGGTGAACGCTATGTCTGCGCCTTCTGAGGCAAATTTCAGTGCTATACCTTTTCCTATGCCTCGTGAAGCACCTGTGATGAGTGCGACTTTTCCTTCAAGTAATTTCATTTCAAGAATGATTTTTTAGTTATATGTTGAATTGGAATTGATTGTCATTTCTTTATGATGAGGGTATTTGTTATGAACTCTATTGTCTCCTCCCGGAATGTGGCCGGATCTGCTCCTATATCCTCATAGTCTCCCCGCAGATGGCAGTAGTCCACTCCCTGAAACAGCATCTGGTGTATGGCCGGGATCAGCGCGCCCTGGCGTGGGTCGAACACGCCGCGCTCTATACCCTTGTCGATCATGAGCTTGTATAACCCTCGCTCTTTCTCCACGGCGAGGCGTCGTATACGCTCAAGCCTCCTGTAGTCAAGGGTCAGGTAGGATATGAGCTGGCTTGTCGCCGAGGCTTTTATGGTCTCGTCAACCACATCGAACCTTGCCTGTATATAGGCACGCAGCATCTCCTCCGGCTCAAGGTCGGAATGCACTATGTCGCGGAATCTCTTGACTATGGCATCAGCTTCACGTTCTATGACTGCATCGTATATCTCCTTTTTGTTCTTGAAATAGGTATATATGGTGCGTCTCCCTTTGTCGGAGGCTGTGGCGATGTCATTCATGGTGGTACGCTCCACGCCGTTGCTGGCGAAGAGTTGGCGTGCCACGTCAAGAAGGCGTTCGCGTGTCTTTGTAGCGATTGCTGTCATTTGTCAGGAGTAATTCAAGTTGCAAAGTTAAGAAAAAAACTTGGGGCTTTACACCTCTATGCCCTGATTTTTGAGAAATTCCTTTAACACAGCTGAGAAATGCTCGTTTGACGCGCGCGGGTAACGTACTTCGGCATAGAGCTGTGCGAGATTTTCTTTGCCGTTCTCACTGACAAATTTCCGGTAAGTGTCCATCGACTCTTTTTCCGAGTAGAAATCCTTAAGCTCCTTGTCGGAAGGGTCGTGGTAGAAGCCGTGATGCAGAATGGCGTTTAGGGGAAGACGTTCGCTTACGGCGGGGTTTTCCGCAGGATATCCGGTCGTCACCGTGATCAGAGGCACCACGCCTTCGGGAAGGCGGAGCGTGTCGGCTATCATGGGGGCATTGTAGGTGGTGGTCCCGAGATAGCATGTGCCGAGCCCCTCGAGTTCGGCGAGTGTGACGAACTGTTGTGCGAATATCGATGTGTCCATCACTCCCCAGGAATACCCCTGGAGATTGTTCAGCCCCTGCTCGCTCCCTCCGAGCACACACCAGCGGTGGTAACGCCGGAGGTCGAGACAGAATGTCAGGACAGCCTTGGCACTCATTATGGCGGGTTGTGAGAAGTGGGCCGGTGCAAGAGCCTCTATCTCGCGGGGATCAGTGGTGACGATGACACTGTATATCTGCATGTTGCCGGTGTTGGGTGCCTGTGCCGCACTCCTTATGAGTCGGTCTATCAGCTCCGGATCTACTTGGCGGTCAGGATCGTATGCCCTGATGGTGCGCCGTGAGGTAAAATAATCTGCTATTGATTGATGTTCCATATTCTTGTTGACAATAATCACTGCAAGTTACGACATTTTCTTCAAAATGTTAATAAATAGCAGTGAAAAATTTTGGTACATCAAGGAAAATTCTTCAACTTTGCACTTGCGAAATTGATACCCGGATAATACCTTTCGAAAGCACTCCTATAAATAATGTAATGGAACGCAAGACTTATACATATGATGAGGCTTATGAGGCCTCTGTGAAATATTTTGAAGGTGATGAACTTGCAGCCCGCGTGTGGGTGAGCAAGTATGCACTCAAGGATTCTGACGGACATATCTACGAGCGTACGCCTGAGGATATGCATCGCCGCATAGCGTCAGAGCTTGCACGCATAGAGCGCAATTATCCGAATCCTATGAGCGAGGAGACCATTATGGAGCTTCTCGACAAGTTCCGTTACATTGTGCCGCAGGGGAGTCCTATGGCCGGCATAGGAAATGATTTTCAGGTGGGATCGCTCAGCAACTGTTTTGTGATAGGGCTTGACGGACATCCCGACTCCTATGGCGGCATAGCGAAGATCGATGAGGAACAGGTGCAGCTCATGAAGCGTCGCGGCGGAGTGGGTCACGATCTCAGTGACCTGCGTCCCAAGGGGACTCCGGTTAAGAATTCCGCTCTTACTTCCACCGGCCTTGTGCCATTCATGGAGAGGTATTCCAATTCCACGAGAGAGGTTGCGCAGGATGGCCGCCGCGGTGCGCTTATGCTCACAGTCTCGATAAAGCATCCTGACTCTGAGCGGTTTATAGATGCCAAGCTTGAGCAGGGTAAGATCACCGGTGCGAATGTCTCGGTAAAGATAGATGATGACTTCATGCGCTGTGTGGAGAGCGGAGAGGTGTACCGCCGTCAGTTCCCTGTGTGGAGCGACAAGCCTGAGGTGAGCATCGACACCGATGCCCGCGCTCTTTGGGGCAAGATTGTCTACAATGCATGGAAATCGGCTGAGCCGGGTGTGCTTTTCTGGGACACTATCACACGTGAGTCTGTGCCCGACTGTTATGCTGACCTCGGTTTCCAGACCGTCTCGACTAATCCTTGTGGCGAAATACCGTTGTGTCCCTACGACAGCTGCCGCCTTGTGGCTGTAAATCTTTACTCATATGTGAAGAATCCGTTCACTGACAAGGCTGAGTTCGACTATGATCTTTTCGCTGACCACATAGCCAAGGCGCAGCGTATAATGGACGATATCATCGATCTGGAGATGGAGAAGATCGACACCATCATCAGTAAGATCGACAAGGATCCGGAGACTGCCGAGGTTAAAGAGACTGAGCTGAACCTATGGAAGAAAATCCGCTCCAAGACCCTCAAAGGGAGGCGTACCGGGCTTGGCACCACTGCCGAAGGCGACATGATAGCGGCTCTCGGTCTGCGCTATGGCACAGAGGAGGCGACGCAGATGTCGGTGAATGTCCATCGCGCGCTTGCCGTGGCTGCATTCGGCTCATCGGTGCAGATGGCAAAGGAGCGCGGTGCCTTTGAGGTGTATGATGCCGAACGGGAGCGCAATAATCCTTACATATCGCGTCTGCGTGACTTCGCCCCGGCTCTCGTTGCCGAGATGGAGAAGCACGGGCGCAGGAATATAGCCTGCCTCACGATAGCACCCACTGGCACCACTTCGCTCATGACGCGCACATCGTCAGGCATAGAGCCGGTGTTCATGCCTGTGTACAAGCGTCGCCGCAAGATTAACGCAAACGATGTGGAGACACGTGTGGACTATGTCGACGAGTCAGGCGACAAGTTTGAGGAATATGTGGTTTACCATCCGAAATTCATCGACTGGATGCGTGTCAACGGTATAGAGGTGCGTGACGACTATTCGCAGGCTGAGATAGATGCGCTTGTGGCCCGTTCCCCGTATTACAAGGCTACGGCCAATGACATAGACTGGCTCGAGAAGGTCAGGATGCAGGGTGCCGTGCAGAAGTGGGTGGACCACTCCATATCGGTGACCATCAACCTCCCCTCCGACGTGGATGTCGATCTTGTCAACCGCCTGTATCTCGAGGCCTGGAAAGCCGGATGCAAGGGGTGCACGATTTACCGTGACGGATGCCGTTCGGGGGTACTGATCGCCGCAGAGGACGAGAAGAAGAAAAAGGATGCCATAAAGGCCGAGAAGGAGGGCCTCGAACCTCCATCGGATTCCGTAGGTCATCCGCTGATGCTTAAGCGGCCTGTGGAACTGGAGGCTGATGTGGTAAGGTTCCAGAACAACAAGGAGAAGTGGATCGCTTTTGTCGGGCTTGTCGACGGGCGTCCGTATGAGATATTCACAGGCCTTGCCGATGACGAGGATGGCATATTCTGTCCCAAATCGGTCAACAAAGGCAAGATCATAAAGGCTGTCGATGATAAAGGCGTGAAGCGTTACGACTTCCAGTTCATCAACAAACGCGGATTCAAGACCACTATAGAGGGCCTTTCGGACAAGTTCAATCCGGAGTACTGGAATTATGCGAAACTGATATCCGGTGTCCTCCGCTACGGCATGCCCATAGATCAGGTCGTAAAGCTTGTCAACGGTCTTGAACTCAATTCCCACAGTATAAACACCTGGAAGATGGGTGTGGAGAGAGCCCTTAAGAAATATCTTCCATCGGGTACGCCTGCCAACGGGCAGAAGTGTCCGCATTGCGGCCAGGAAACCTTGATATATCAGGAGGGATGCCTTATATGCACGTCTTGCGGGAATTCCCGTTGCGGTTAATGCCGATGAACTTATGAAATGCACTGTCAAAATATTACTTCTGCTGTCCGTCGGACTTTCAGTCTTGTCATGTGGCCGTCTCAGCAAAGAGGCAAAACAGATAGCAGGTGACTACATCATTCCCGAGGTGTCGCAGACCGAGCCGGTGATGGAGCTGAAGCGCGACGCCACATGCGTGTTGCGTGCTATTAAGCCCGGGGTCTTGACCTATGCGGTGGAGGGGGATTGGAATGTTGAGAATGATTCTCTGATAATCAGCCTTGATACTTCCACAGTAAGCTATGTGGGAGATTCCGCGCTCATAGGTGAGATACCTGTGCGCTCGGCCCGCAGGATCGTGGAACACAACGATTTCAATCTCCAGCTGGAGAGCGACGGTGTGATATACTATTATAAGAGGATTAAATAAACAAAGTAAAGTAGCCGTATGCGTTTTGTCGTTTTATTATCTTTGCTGGCTCTTGTGCTGACTGCTTGCGGAGGCTCTTCAGTGGCTGAGCGTGTGGCTTCGGCCGAGATGGCCTTTGCGGCGGAGGATGTTGCGTCTTCACGCCGCATATGTGACAGGATCATGGGCGAGGATGTCAGTGACGGCGGTGTCACTGCTACCGAACTGTGCCGCCTGTCTATACTGTATATGCAGCTTTATGACCGCACCGATGATGCTGATGCGCTTGATCTTGCTACAAGGTGCTATCGGAGCGCGTTTTCCGAGAATGCCGATTCGGCAAGATATTTCTATACCCATCTGCCGGTGGATCAGGACAAGTACGTGATGTCGCTGTCCACTCTTGTCCAGTCGATAGATAATCCTGCCGGAGTGGATTGTGATTATGAGGACACCGACAGTGTGCTCGTGGCCGATTCTGTAAAGAACTGCAAATAACCGTTGGCCATGGACTGGAAAGATATCTTGGCTGGCAAGATCGAGGACGGGACACTCAGCCGTGAGGATTTCGTCCCGGAGCAGGATCAGGAAGCCGGAGGTAGGCCGGCTGACGTTCTTAAAGTGTCCATAGACAGAAAGGGGCGCAAGGGCAAGACTGCGACGCTTGTCGAGGGGTTCACTTGTCCCGATGAAGAGGTCAGGTCCATAGCCGCCGCTCTCAAGACACGTCTCGGCACCGGAGGTTCTTCCCGGGGCGGAGATATACTGTTACAGGGTGATGTCGCCGACAAGGTCAGGCAGCTGCTTGTATCTATGGGCTACAGGGTAAAATGATAAGTATCTATAAGGCTTCAGCCGGATCGGGCAAGACATTCACTCTTGCCCGTGAATATATAAAGTTCATTCTCGGGCATAAGACCGAGGAGGGTTCATACGTGCTTAACCGTCCCGGTGTAGACCGTTCCGGACATAGAAATGTTCTGGCGATGACGTTCACCAACAAGGCCACGGAGGAGATGAAGTCGCGTATAATCCACGAGCTTGCCGTGCTTTCCGGATGTGAGCGTGACTGGGACGGGAAGAGTCCCTATGAGGATGAACTGTGCAGGACGTTCGGATGTGATCCGGAGTCTCTTGCCGCTGCTGCGAAGGATGCTCTTAAAAGTCTGCTGTACGACTTCAGCCGTTTCAGCATCTCGACGATAGATTCTTTTTTCCAGACAGTGCTCCGTTCATTCGCCCATGAGGCTGATGTGTCAGGCAACTATTCTCTCGAGCTTGATGACCGCGAGGTGATAACTATGAGTGTCGACCAGCTGCTGCAGTCGCTCAACCACAGCAAGCCTACAGGACGCACAAGGGAGATCGAGGCATGGATCACAGGCTACATGAAGAGCCTTATAGAGAACGGAAACTCGTTCACCCTGTTCAACAGGAGCGGAAATGTCCATGATGACCTCATAAATTTTATCGGAGCCATACATAATGACACATTCAAGGACAATGAGACGCGCATAATGGATTATCTTGCGGATTCCGACCGGTTTCATAGGTTTTGCAAGTCCGTGTCCGGCCGTATATCGCAGACAAAGAGCGACACTGCCGAGGTGTGTCGTGCTGTGCTGGCATATGCCGAATCTCATCCGGAAGTCGCCGATATTGTCAGCAGTGTGCCGTTGAAGATTGTGAGGACATGGAGCGAAAGCGGATGGAAAAAGTATGACAGTATCCCCAAGACCATACGTTCGGTTATTGACGACCCTTCCTCCATATGGAAAGCCGCTGCGAAGAATGGTGGCAAAAAGAGCATGTATGTGTCGGCAGAATTTGAGGCTATGATGTCGACAGCCATGCTGTCGATAGAAAAATGTGTGGAATCGGTAAGCCTGCTGGAGATAATACGCGGCAATCTTTACCAGCTCGGGCTGCTCAATGCCCTGATGGAGTTGATCGACCGGTTTCGCCGGGAGAACTCCACACTTCTCCTCAGTGACACCAATTCCTTGCTTGCCAGGATTATAGGTGATGAGGATTCACCGTTTCTGTATGAGAGACTCGGCACACGGTATCATAATTATCTCATAGACGAGTTTCAGGACACATCTCTGAGCCAGTGGTGCAACATGAGGCCTCTTCTCCGCGAGAGCCTTGCGTATGGCTATGACAGCCTTGTGATAGGTGACGAGAAGCAGTGTATATACCGTTTCAGGGACAGTGATCCCTCTCTGCTGCACAATCTCCATCAGGAGCCATGGGCCCATGGACATAGCGAGGTGCGTGGCAATTCGACAGCGGAGAATACCAATTGGCGGTCATCTGCCGAAGTGGTCGGTTTCAATAATTCGCTGTTTGCTGCCGTGGCGCGTCTCTATGGCTTTGATGATGTTTATTCCAATGTCGTGCAGCAGGTGTCGCCGAAGCATAGCTCACATCACGGATATGTGCGCGTGAAGTTCTTTGATTCGGAGACATATTCGGAAGATTCCGCTCTCGAAATGATGGCTTCCGAGATGCGCAGACAGTTTGCGTCAGGATATTCCCCGGGTGACATTGCTGTGCTTGTGCGCAATAAAAAGGAGGGCACCAAGGTGATACGTTACCTTGAGTCTCTGATGGCCTCGGAGGTGGAGGACTTCCCGAAATTTGATATCATATCGGAGGATTCGTTGCTGATATCGCGTTCGGATGCGGTGGTGAGCATCATAAGCCGCCTCAGGATGTTGTCGGATGTGGATGTCGTCTCGGACCGGCGCAAGAGGAGCAGCCGTGACATAGCTGCGATGCTTAATGATTACGAGACTCTCCGTTCGTCAGGCATGGCTCCCGACAAGGCTCTTGTCGCTGCGATCGAACGTATGGGAAGAAAATCGGAGGGGGAGAAAACTGATGACAGCAGCTTATATGGACAGGGTGACTCTGTCTCACTTGACGGCATCGATCTTCTGTCGCTTGTGGAAAGCATAATAGCGTCCCGGCTCTCACCGGAGATGCGCGAGTCGGACAGTGTGTACATAGCTGCTTTTGTTGACATTGTGGTGAAGTTTGTCGGACAGGGTCATGCCGACATCCGTTCTTTCCTGCAATGGTGGGATGACGTCGGTTGCAGGAAGGCTTCCATCTCGGGCAGTTCCGACGCCCGCGCCATAAATGTCCTCACAGTCCACAAGTCCAAAGGCCTTGAATTCCCTTGTGTCCACATACCGTTCGGAGAGATGTCCTCAGGCAGGGCAGGAGGGGATATAGCATGGTTTGAGCTACCGTCGATAGCGGGTATACCTGATGAAATATTGCCCCCTATGATGCCGCTGAATGTAAGCTCGTCTCTGTCTGTTACATCGTTTGCCGAGCAGTATGCCGAGATAAGGCGTGAGGAATTGCTCGACAAGACCAATCTGCTGTATGTGGCTTTCACACGTGCCATAGATGAATTGACAGTGAGTGTCAGGGTATCTAAAAGCGACAGGTCTGCATTGGCGGAGGGCAGGAGTGTGACTGTGTCGCGCATCCTTTATGAAGGGATCATGAGCGGAGGTGACAACGGTCATATGCCGCTTTCGCTTGATGGAGACATGGAATTTCGTGCCGGCGGCCCCACTTGCCGAATGGCGCGGGATGGTGGCAAGGGCATTGCCATGAGACCGTCGGAAACCGAACTTATGCCCCCCTATGAGCTGACATCTCCGGAGTCGGTGTGGAAGAATACCAATGTTGACACTGACCGTCTTAACCGTATCGAAGTGGCGAGGGAGCGAGGTCTGATCCTGCATGGGCTTATGTCGCACATACGCAGGTCGGCTGATGTGGATGTCGCGTTCCGGCTGTTGCGCGGCACCCCTGATGCCCGCAGGCTCACAGAGCGTGACTTCATGGAGCTGCGTGAGATTGTTGAAGCGCGTGTCAATGACCCTCGTGTCAGAGAATGGTTCGAGGGATATGACAAGGTCTACATGGAGCGTGAGATCCTTTCTGCCGACGGTGAGGAAAGACGTGTCGACCGTGTGGTATGGACTGCAGGCGGTGAGGTACATGTGATAGATTACAAGACCGGTTCGCAGGATCCTGGAAAATACAGGAGACAGGTGAACGGTTATGTGCAGTTCTTCCGTTCCATAGGCTGCGGTAAGGTCAGAGGATTCCTCTATTACCTTGACTCGGGAGAGATCGTGGAACTTTAAGATGTTGTTTAAAAACAACCTATAAGTCCTGCGGACTATACCCGCTGTTCCGTGCAGCAATTCATATGTTCACGTATGAACGGTGCTGTGGGGGAGTCGGTCTTTGCAATTTGGGCAGGAGTTCCGGTCACTATGATGTTTCCGCCGTTTTTGCCGCCTCCGGGTCCCATGTCGATTATGTGGTCGGCAGCACATATGACGTCAAGGTTGTGTTCGATCACCAGCACGGTGTTTCCCTTGTCGACAAGACGGTTGAGCACGCCCAGCAGCACCCTTATGTCATCGAAATGCAGTCCGGTTGTCGGTTCGTCAAGTATGAACAGAGTGTTGCCTGTGTCACGCCGTGACAGCTCTGCTGCAAGTTTCACACGCTGGTTCTCGCCGCCCGAAAGTGTCGAGGATGGTTGTCCGAGTTTGATATATCCGAGGCCTATGTCCTGAAGCACCTTGATCTTTCCGAGGATAGCCGGCACATTGCCGAAGAATTCGACAGCCTGGTTGATGGTCATGTCCAGCACATCGGCAATGGACTTTCCCTTGTATCTTACCTCGAGGGTCTCACGGTTGTACCGTTTCCCTCCGCAGGTCTCGCACGGCACCAGCACGTCAGGCAGGAAGTTCATCTCGATGGTCTTGTACCCGTTGCCCGAACATGTCTCGCATCTGCCTCCCGCCACGTTGAAGGAGAATCTTCCCGGGCGGTAGCCGCGTATCTTTGCTTCCGAAAGAGATGCGAAGAGATCGCGTATGGATGTGAACACGCCGGTATATGTCGCCGGATTGGATCGTGGTGATTTCCCAAGCGGTGACTGGTCCACGCGCACAGCCTTGTCGATGTTTTCTATCCCTTCGATGGAATCGTATGGAAGTGGCGGAGTAAGTGACCTGTAAAGCTTCTGGCTTATTATGGGCTGGAGGGTGGCGTTGACAAGGGTGGATTTACCGCTGCCGGAGACCCCTGACACGCATACGAGTTTACCGAGCGGAAGGGTGAGAGTGACATCCCGCAGGTTGTTCCCCCTTGCCCCGCGCAGCACTATCCTTTTGCCGTTCCCTTTGCGCGGGTGTGTGTTTACCGGCAGTGAGAGTTCTCCGTTGAGGTATCGGGCGGTGAGAGTGGAGGTGGAGAGCATATCGGCCGGGGTGCCGGAGAACACCACTTCACCCCCCTTGCGTCCGGCCTTGGGGCCTATGTCCACGATATGGTCGGCTTCAAGCATTATGTCTTTGTCATGTTCCACCACAAGTATCGAATTGGATGCGTCGCGCAGATTCTTGAGGGAGTCTATCAGTCGCCGGTTGTCTCGCTGGTGCAGTCCTATGGAGGGCTCGTCAAGTATGTAAAGCACATTTACAAGCTGGCTTCCAAGCTGGGTGGCAAGGCGTATGCGCTGGCTTTCGCCTCCCGACAGCGTGGATGAGGGACGCGATAGCTGCAGGTAGTCAAGGCCCACGTCGATCAGGAATTTCAGCCTGCTTCTTACCTCCTTCATGATCTCTCCGGCTATGAGTCTGGTTGTCGGTGAGAGGCGGTCCTCAAGATTCAGGGTCCATTCATACAGGTCGGATATGTCAAGGCGGCACAGGTCAGCGATGTTCTTGCCGTCGACAAAGAAATGCAGGGCCTCCTTGTTGAGCCTGTCGCCATGGCATTCGGGGCATTCTCCACGCGTGAAGAACCCTTCGCTCCATTTCTTGGCGGCGGCCGATGCCTCCTCTCCCTGCTGCATCTCTATATATTTTACAAGCCCGTCATAACTTTGGAAAAAATTATGTGTGGCCATTGTCTCGTTGTCTATGACGAGACGTTCGGTTGTGCCGTTGAGTATGTCGCTCAAAGCCTCTTCTCCAAGATCGCGTATAGGGGTCTTGACAGTGTGGCCGTATCTCTTGCATATGGCATCGATCTGCCAGAATATCATCGAATTGCGGTATTTGCCCAATGGCACTATTCCACCTTGGTATATCGAAAGTGAGTCATCAGGGATTATCTTTTCACGGTCAATGATATTGACATAGCCGAGGCCCTTGCAGCACGGGCATGCCCCGAGGGGTGAGTTGAACGAGAAGTTGTGGGGGGCCGGTTCGCGGTAGGAGAGGCCCCCTACGGGATCCATGAGCGTCTGCGAGAAGTATGATGCTTTGTTGTCGTCGACATCGTAGATCATCACCTGCTTTTCTCCCTGTCGGAGTGCGTCGGTGACAGTTGCCTCAAGACGTGTCAGATCCTTGGGTGAGACTTTCAGCCTGTCGATCACAAGTTCTATGTCGTGGTTGCGGTAACGGTCCACCTTCATGCCGAGTGTGAGTTCGCGGAGCTGGCCGTCAACGCGTGCCGTTAGGAACCCTTTCTTGCGCATCTGCTCAAACAGTTCCTTGTAATGGCCCTTTCGGTTGCGCACCACAGGAGCGAGCACATAGATTTTCTTTCCGTTGTAACGCTCGAGTATGAGGCTGACTATCTGGTCGCGTGTGTATTTTACCATCGGCTCCCCGGTCACATAGCTTATGGCTGTCCCGGCTCTTGCATACAGCAGTCGCAGGAAGTCATACACTTCCGTCACTGTGCCTATGGTTGAGCGGGGATTGCGGTTGATGGTCTTCTGCTCTATGGCTATCACGGGTGCGAGACCTGTGATCTTGTCGACATCGGGTCGTTCGAGGTTGCCGAGCATGTTGCGCGCGTACGACGAGAATGTCTCTATGTACCGTCTCTGCCCTTCGGCATAGATGGTGTCGAATGCAAGTGACGACTTTCCGCTCCCGCTTAGTCCTGTGACTACGGTAAGGGTGCCGTGGGGGATTGAAACATCGATGTTCTTCAGATTGTGCACGCGCGCCCCCATCACTTCGAGGGCGGGCGCATTGGTATATGCTGAGCCGGTGGCGTTGATCTCGGTATTGTTTCCTTCCATAGGATCAATATAAATGTTACTCAGTCACCCATGAGGGATTGTAGACTGATCGTTTCTGCTTGGAACGTGAAAGGGATTGAGGTGACGGTATCTTTACCGCATATGTTTTTCCCGATTTGTTGGTCAGGGATTTGGCGCGTATCCACGGGTTGTGTTCACGCAGAGTCATGTAGTCTATCCCATGATCTTTTGCCCATGAAGGCCAGTCCTCTATGGCTCCGGTCACGTTTACGGTTGTATATTCGATTGGCTGGTACAATTGGTCGGCAGTCAGGCGGAATCCGTATTTCTGTGGATGTTCCATGATCATTTTCATGGCAAGAAGTCTGAACATGTATCGCATGGTCTCGCTGGCAAGCCATAGGTCGTAGGCTGATGTGGCATCCTGTGCAGCCAGTTCCTTGGACACTCTGCCCATGCCGCCATTATAGCTTGCCGCTACCGATTCCCAGTTGCCGTACTTGCTGAAAGCGTCCTTGAGATATCGGCATGCGGCGCGTGTGGATTTTTCGACATCATATCGCTGGTCCACCTCGTCTGTGACCTCCAGTCCGTACTCTTTGGCTGTCGAAGGCATGAACTGCCACATGCCGGCTGCTTTGGCGGCCGAGACAGCATGCGGGTTAAGTGTCGATTCTATGGCTGCGAGATATATTATGTCGGAGGGGACACCTTCTTCTTTAAGAATGGGGGCCATGACGGGGAAATATCTGTTGGCTCTCTTTATCGCCAGAAGTGTGTTGCCGTGTGTATAGCTCATGGCGGTGAGTTCGCGGTCAAGACGTTCCCACATATCCAGAGGGTCAAGCGAGATCTTTTTGCCGGCGAAGATTATATGGTCAGGAATCTCCGGGGAGTTAACAGGGGATAGCTCTCCGGCCGCTTCCGTATGTGTGGATGATAGGGGAGGTTCTCCGGCCGAAGCGGTCTCGGTAGGGACAAATGCGCCGGCGATGATAATGGCTGTCGCCGAGCTTAGAAATAATATGCGGTTGAGATTCATAGTTTGTCCTGATTAGATTGTCGTTCATGTTTGTCAGGCATTCATGATTCGTGTCAGTCGTGCCATTTAACTTACAAAGTTACGGAATTTCCATGATAATAACAACTGGCTTGCGGAGTGTGGCGCAGCGTTTACGGTATCTTAACACATATGGGCACGTTACAAAAAAATTGCGATAAAAATAATGCAAAATTTGGAGATATGTAAAATATATCCTACCTTTGCTGCGTAATTGAAAGAAAAATTACGACTCAGAGATGAATTCACGATTTTACGCATATTCCTTTTTTTATTATTTTTATTTTGCGAAAAAATAAGAAGCGGGACATTGCGTGCATAATCCAATGAATAATCGATAAGGCATATAAGTCAATAAAACAGACAACACAATACACAGCATCCCGCTTCCATGAATGAAGGAGGTGGGATGCTTTTTTAGATACAGGTGAAATGAAGAAAATCACTATCCAGGGCGTGGCCGGATGTTTCCACGATGCCGCAGCCCACATTTACTTCGACGGTGAGGAGGTAGAGACTGTGCCGTGTGAGACATTCCCGGTGATGTTCGACACTCTTTCCATGGACTCCTCGCTTTTAGGAATAATGGCTGTGGAGAACACTATCGCCGGCCCGTTGCTGCAGAACCATGAGCTTCTGCGCCAGAGCAGTCTTAAGGTGATTGGTGAGCTGAAAATGAGGATATCACACGTGTTGTGCGCTCTTCCCGGACAGGACATAGACAGTCTTACCGAAGTGAATTCCCATCCTATGGCCCTGATGCAGTGTGAGCAGTTTCTGCGCCGCCATCCCAACCTTAAGGTCGTGGAGCGGTTCGACACTGCGGGAAGTGCTGAGGAGATTGCGAGAGACAATCTTGTGGGACATGCCGCCGTGTGTGGCGAGTATGCGGCGGAGCTTTATGGCCTTCACATCCTTGAGCGTGGCATAGAGACTAATAAACGCAACTTTACAAGGTTCCTCATACTTGCCGATGCGCTGACTGCCGGGGAGATCGGCCCCAGTGAAAAAGATATCGACAAGGCATCGATAGTGTTCACGCTGCCCCATACACAGGGCGCATTGTCAAAGATTCTCACCATACTGTCGTTCTATGACATAAACCTGTCCAAGATCCAGTCCACCCCTATAGTCGGGAGGGAATGGGAGTACCGTTTCTATGTCGATCTCACATTTGACAGTCTTCTCAGGTTCCATCAGGCCATAGATGCAGTCCGTCCGCTCATACGTGACCTTAATATTCTCGGTGAATATTCGGAAGCAAAAGTCACTCATTGATTGTTAACCATTACGACAGGCGTCCGTGCCTGTAACAAGAGGTTTTTAAACGACCTCTAAATATTTAAAGAAATGAATATACAACCTTCTCAGAGAGTTCAGCAGATAAAAGAATACTACTTCTCTACCAAACTGAAAGAGATCGCTTCGATGCGCAGCCAGGGTATCGACATAATATCTCTCGGTATAGGCGGTCCTGATCTGCCGCCCCCTTCAAGTGTGACAGATGTGATGTCGGAAGCGGTAAAGGACCCGTCCAACCATGGCTATCAGCCCCATGTGGGCCTTATGGAGCTCCGTGAAGCGTTTGCCCGCTGGTATGCGAAGTGGTATGGCGTGGAAGTTGACCCACGCACCGAGATACAGCCGCTCATCGGATCAAAGGAAGGGGTCACGCATATATCCCTCGCATTTCTGAATCCCGGCGATAAGGTGCTCATCCCTGATCCCGGTTATCCCACATATTCCTCCATAAGCCGTATGGCAGGTGCCGAAGTGATCACTTATGACCTCACTGAAGAGGGTGGGTGGCAGCCTGACTTCGATGCGATAGAACGGCTTGACCTTTCAGGCGTGAAACTGATGTGGCTCAACTATCCGCATATGCCTACAGGTGCGAAAGCCCGCAGAGAGACATTTGAAAAGGCCATAGATTTCGGCCGTAGGCATGGCATAGTGATTGTCCATGACAACCCGTATTCGTTCATTCTTAATCCCGATCCTATGAGCATACTCTCCGTGCCGGGAGCAAAGGATATAGCTATTGAACTGAACTCTCTGAGCAAAAGCCACAACATGCCGGGATGGCGAGTCGGTGTTGCGATAAGCAACCCCACGTTTATCTCGTGGATACTGCGCATAAAAAGCAATATCGATTCCGGGCAGTTCAAGCCTCTTATGCTTGCAGCGGCAAAGGCCCTTGAGGAAGGCAAGGAGTGGCATGACGGACTCAACAAGGCTTATTCTTCGCGCAGAGCGATTGCCGAGCGCATTATGACGGCCTTGGGATGTAGTTTTGATCCCTCGCAATCAGGACTGTTCCTGTGGGGGCGTATAACTGATCCGGACGTATCCTCCGAGCAGCTTGCCGACCGTATGCTGGCCGAAGCCAGAGTGTTCATAACCCCCGGTTTCATATTCGGCCATAACGGCGACCGGTATATACGCATCTCGCTCTGCGCTCCTGACGACAAGCTCATCGAGGCTCTTCACCGCATAGAGTCGGCTATGCAAAAACAATAATGATATCTTTCAACAGTTTTTAAATAAAAAACATCATAAAATGGAAAATATACAACCGCTTGCAATAGACGGAGTGGAGCTCGGCCGTCCCCTTATTATTTCGGGCCCGTGCAGTGCTGAGACCGAGGAACAGGTGTTGACCACGGCACGCGGGCTCGCACGCGCCGGTATAAAAGTGTTTCGTGCCGGCATATGGAAGCCGCGCACTAAGCCGGGTGGTTTCGAGGGTATCGGTGTCCCGGGGCTCGCATGGCTGAATAAGGTAAAGGAGGAGACCGGCATGAAAGTCTCTACCGAGGTGGCCAACAGGGGGCATGTCGAGGCGGCTCTCGAATATGGTGTCGATCTGTTGTGGATAGGCGCGCGCACATCGGCCAATCCGTTCGCCATGCAGGAGATCGCGGATGTCCTGAAGGATGCCGGAAAGGATATTCCGGTGCTTGTAAAAAATCCTGTAAATCCCGATCTGGAACTATGGATAGGCGCGCTTGAGCGTCTCTATAATGCCGGTATTCACCGTCTCGGTGTGATACACCGTGGCTTTTCCACTTATGGCCCGCAGATCTACCGCAATCATCCGCAGTGGCGCATACCGCTGGAATTGCGCCGCAGGTTCCCGGCACTCCCTATCATATGCGATCCGAGCCACATCGGTGGTAAACGAGAGCTGATAGCTTCTCTCTCTCAGCAGGCTCTCGACATGGGTTTCGACGGCCTGATAATCGAAAGCCACTGTGACCCCGATTGCGCATGGAGTGACCGCAACCAGCAGATAACGCCCGAGGTGCTTGGCGTGATTCTTGACAATCTGGTGTTTCGCGACGCGCCTGTCCCCACCGAGAATCTTGTGCACCTGCGCCGTCAGATCGACCAGCTCGACAACGAGCTGCTTGAAGTGCTCAGCAAGCGTATGAATGTGTCTCGCGAGATAGGGGCCTTCAAGAAGGAGCACAACATGCCTGTAGTACAGCCCGGACGTTACGACGACATAATGACAACGCGTGTGCTTGCTGCCAAGTCGATGGGCATGAGCGAGGAGTTTATGCGTTCGATACTTTCTTCGATCCATGAGGAATCGGTGCGCATACAGGTGGAACTGAACAATAAACGGTAGCCGTAATGAAGATACTTATACTTGGAGCCGGAAAAATGGGCTCATTCTTCTGTGATCTGTTGTCATTTGACCATGAGGTGGCTGTTTACGATCCTGACCCCTCCCGGCTGAGGTTCACATTCAACGCCATCAGGTTCTCTGACATTTCCGAGGCCGGGGAATTCCGCCCGCAGCTCGTGATCAATGCCTCGACGGTAAAATATACCATAGATGCATTCCGTCAGGTGATGCCATATATCCCTTCAGGATGCATAATAAGTGATATAGCATCGGTAAAGACCGGTCTGCCGGAATTTTATGCTGATTGCGGACATCCGTATGTGAGCACACATCCTATGTTCGGTCCAACGTTCGCCTCACTGAGCAATCTGCGTAATGAGAATGCCATAATCATTTCGGAGGGGGATCATCTTGGCAAAGTGTTTTTCAGAGACCTGTATTCCCGGCTTAAGCTCAATATTGTGGAGTACACTTTCAAGCAGCATGACGAGACCATAGCTTACTCCCTCTCGGTGCCATTTGCCGCCACTCTTGCATTCGCTTCGGTAATGAAGCATCAGGAGGCACCCGGCACCACATTCAAGCGTCACATGCAGATAGCCGAGGGGCTTATGAACGAGGATGAGTATCTGGTGAGTGAGATCCTGTTCAATCCTCACACCCCGTCACAGCTTGAGGGTATCGTGGGTAAGCTCAACGAGTTGCTCGAGATTGTGAAATCACGCGACACCGAAGCCATGTCGGCCTACCTCTCCGAGGCGCGCGAACACATAAAGTGAAACTTATGTGATGCTACAATAAAGCACCCCGCAGAAACGTTCAATAGGATATGATACTCCATGCGGACGATATCTTCAGAAGAGCGTTTTTGTCGGGTGTTTTGTGCCTTTGTGCGTATGCGGCATGGGCTCAGAGTGCCGGTGACACGTTCTATTCTTTTCTTGATCTGCCGTCCTCCACGCTTGCCTATGGACTGGGTGGAATAAACATATCCAATATTGATGATGATATAAACGCCACTGACCGTAATCCCGGACTGCTCGGCCCTGAAATGGGGATGCAGTTGGGTGTCAATTATATGCGTTATGTCGGCGACAGTAACTTTGCCGGGGTGAAATTCGGCATGAAGGCTGGCGATCATGGAGCCTGGGCCGCCGGTGTGCAGTACTTCGGCTACGGTAAGATACGTGGCGCGGATGTCAACGGTGTGCTCACCGGCGATTTTTCTCCGAAGGACATAGTGTTGTCCGCTACATATGCCCATGATATTTCCGACTGCTGGCGTGGAGGCGCAAGTCTGAAATTCATATCATCCTCATATGATTCATATTCCGCTATGGCTGTCGGCACGGATATCGGCGTGAACTACTACGATCCTGACCGTGACTTTTCATTTTCGGCTGTGGTGGCAAATCTCGGCGGTCAGGTGAAACGTTTTGAAAGCCGCTATGAGAGGCTGCCGGCCGATGTGAGGTTAGGTGTAAGCAAAGGACTTGGCGGTGTCCCTGTGATACTGTCGCTGACAGCACATGACCTTACTAAATGGCATCTTCCTTATTACGACAACGGAGACGGATCAGAGGACAGCAAGCCGCAGCTCAAGGATAATTTCGCCTCCAACCTTTTTCGTCATCTTGTGTTCGGAGCTGATTTTCGTCCGTCTGATAATTTTCGCTTCGGGCTGGGATATAATTACCGCACGCGCACCGACATGTCGACCTATAGACGCAGCATTCTTTCCGGATTTTCGGCATGCCTCGGGCTGACAGTGCGCAATTTCGCTCTTGGTGTGGCCATGTCGCAGCCTCACACCGGGGCAACTACGATAATGCTTAATCTATCTACATCATTATATGAATTCTGAACGTAAAATCATCATAGCCATCGACGGTTATTCATCGTCGGGCAAGAGTACAATGGCACGCCGTCTTGCATCGGAGATTGGTTACCGCTATATCGATTCCGGAGCCATGTACCGCGCTGTGACTCTGTGGGCTATGCGCCACGGCATGGTGTCGCGTGACGGTGTCCCCGATGTGGATGCCATAGTGAAGGCTCTGCCGCAGATAAGCATCGATTTTTTAGTGGACGGACAGTCACAGCTGACAGTTCTAAACGGTGAGGTGGTGGAGCCTGAGATACGCACTCTCGAAGTGAGCAATTGTGTCTCTCCTGTGGCGGCCATACCGCAGGTGCGCCATGCCCTTGTGAAGATGCAGCAGGATATGGGAAAGACTAAGGGTATCGTGATGGACGGACGTGACATAGGCACTGTGGTTTTTCCCGATGCGGAAATGAAGGTGTTCTGTGACGCTTCCGCCGAACGCAGGGCCGAACGCCGCTACAAGGAGCTGACTGAAAAGGGTGCCGATGTGACCTATGAGGAAGTTCTTGACAATGTGCGCACACGTGACCGCATCGACGAGACAAGGTCGGAAGGCCCTTTGCGCTGTGCTGACGATGCCGTGCGTCTCGACAACTCGTCTATGACGATAGATGACCAGAACCGCTGGCTGCTCGACCTGTACAATAAACGCATATCATCCTTGTCCTGATGGTTGTAGAGATAGATGCCCGGTCCGGATTCTGCCACGGTGTGGTCACAGCCATACGCAAGGCCGAGGAGGAGCTGGAGCGCACCGACGCTCCTCTCTACTGTCTCGGCGACATAGTGCACAACAGCGATGAGGTGGAGCGGCTTGAGAAAAAAGGTCTGTCAACAATCACTCATGACGATCTGCCGCGTCTGCGCGGATCGAGGGTGCTTCTGAGGGCTCATGGCGAGCCACCGTCCACCTATGAGGTGGCGGCAAAGCTCGGTATAGATATCGTCGATGCCACATGTCCGGTGGTGCTTCAGCTGCAGCGTCGCATAAAGGACACGTATGACAATGATGCATCGCGCCCTCAGATAGTGATATACGGCAAGGCTGGACATGCCGAGGTGAACGGGCTTGTGGGGCAGACCCATGGGGAAGCTATAGTCGTGGAGAACACATCTCAGCTCGACCGCATAGATTTCGGCCGTGACATAGTGCTCTATTCGCAGACCACTATGCCTTTGGACGGTTTTGCCGATATGATACGTGAGATAGAGGCGCGTAAGGCTCCGCATACCGACTTCAGGTATTTCGACACCATATGCCGTCAGGTGGCCAATCGTGTGAACCACTTGCGTGAGTTTGCCGCCGGACATGATGTGGTGCTGTTTGTGGCCGGAGCCAAGAGCAGCAACGGCAAGGTGCTCTACAATGAATGCCGGGCCGTGAATCCACGTACCTATCTCGTGTCCTCCTCCGACGACTTTGACCCCTCGTGGACCGTAGGTGCCGGCTCGATAGGAATATGCGGAGCCACGTCGACCCCACGGTGGCTGATGGAGCACGTGAGGGATTCTGTCAACGGTTATATCTCAAAAAACTGTTATGAAACACCTTCTTAAGTATATATTTCTTTCAACTATTTTCACTATATTTGCGATGTCGGTGACCGCATGTGGCGACAGAGGCAACGTCAGTCCCTATGTAAAGGACCGCAAGGCTTATTCGCTCGGACGGGAGCATGCCAGGCGTATCATGGCTCTCAGAGATGATGAAGCTTCTCTTCAGGACGGTCTGCTTGACGTGCGCGCACGCATCACCAACATCAATGACCGACTCGGTGCACAGGCCTCTGCCGATTATGAACGCGGGTTTGTGGACTGTATCACCGAGGAGGACGACTCGTTGGCAAAAGTGTTATTTTAGGGATCTATGAAGTTTTACAGCATTAATCGAATAGCACCCTCGGTGTCGCTGAGGGAAGCCGTGATGAACGGTCTCGCGCCCGATGGTGGTCTGTATATGCCCGAACGTATCCCTGTGATACCTAAGGCGTTTTTCAATAATATCTCCGGTATGAGTATCCGTGACATCGCTTTTGTCGTTGCCGATCTGATGCTTGGCGACGATATCGATTCGGCTGATATCAGGGAGATCGTGAATGACACATTCTCATTTGACATACCTCTTGTCAAAGTGGAAAGCGACATATATTCCCTTGAACTGTTCCACGGACCTACGCTTGCATTCAAGGATGTAGGCGCGAGGTTTCTTGCGCGGGTGATCAGCCGTCTTTCTGACAGTACGGATTCCCGAAATGTGAAAGTGCTTGTAGCCACTTCCGGTGATTCCGGCGGAGCTGTGGCTGCCGGGTTCAAGGATGTGCCCGGTGTCGAACTGTTCATCCTGTATCCGTCAGGACGCCTGTCGCGCATGCAGCTTGACCAGCTCAATCTTCCCGGAAGTCAGGTGCATGCGATTGAAGTGCTCGGCACGTTCGACGACTGTCAGCGTCTCGTAAAGGAAGCTTTTGCCGATGCCGACCTGCGCAGGAATTTCGACATAACATCGGCCAATTCCATCAACATATGCCGCCTGCTCCCTCAGATGTTCTATTTTTTCCATGCCTATGCATCCCTGGTAAGCAGTGTGGGCGACATTCCTGACAGTGTGGTCATCTCGGTCCCCTCGGGCAATCTCGGAAATCTCACAGCCGGACTTCTTGCATGGAGGATGGGGCTCCCTGTGTCACGTTTTGTCGTTGCGAATAATGTCAATGACGTGACCGCATCTTATCTGCGCACGGGCAAGTTCATCCCGCGCCGGGCGGTAAGGACAGTGGCATGTGCCATGGATGTGGGAAATCCATCCAATATGTCGCGGATCCTTGACCTGTTTGCCGGAGATTACGGGCCCCTCTCGCGTTTTGTGAAGGGATATTCCTATACCGATGAGGATATCATGGGGTCTATGGCGCGCACTTACTCGGCTGATTCCTATCTCCTTGACCCGCATGGCGCATCGGCTCTCGCGGCTCTGCGCGATGATCTTGCCCCGGGCGAGAAAGGTATATTTCTTGCCACAGCCCATCCGGCAAAGTTCCCTCGTGCAGTGTATGACGCCACAGGTGTGAGCCTGAAAGGGCGCGACTCGCAGGATTCTTCCCACAGAGTCCCGCATCCGCGCATATCGGTCTCATACGAAGCTCTTAAAAATATACTCATGAACGAAACCGCATCAGCGGTTGTTTAACATTAAACGTTTGTTAAAACAATGGCCTGAAAGCGGTTGTTTTTTAACAATAACCTATAAATCATCCATTCTATAGTTACTTATTATGGCAGCCAACAAGCGACTCCTCAAGAAGGAGATTCATCGTATCTGTGGAGCACTCGCAGGTGAGTGCGTTTTAGCAAAGTTAGCCATCCCAGGCATCAACCGTGAGACTCTCAATGGCATAATTTATCAGCTTGCCGATCTCCAGCAGTCGGCCCTCAGGCTTGTGTGCGTGGATTTCCCCGGCGAGACTTCCGGCTATGGGTCAAAAAAGGAATATGTTGCTGCGAGACGTGCCTATTTCAAGGCTTCATATGCGAATTTAAGGGAGCATTTCAACAGCCGTATAGCTGAGATACTCAAGGAGATGAACGCTGCTGTGCCCAATGCCTCCACTCCTCAGGAGCGTAAGGCGCAGATGAAGCATATACTCGAACTCGGGTTTGCTGAAGAGGAAAAGCATTGATAATGGGATTCTGTAAGAGCGTGCTTAAGCTCTTCGGATGGAGGGTTCTGTGCACTGTGCCTGATTATCCGAAGAGTATTGTCTGTGTTGCCCCGCACACATCCAACTGGGATTTTGTGCTCGGCGAGTTTGCCTACTGGTCATTGGGGCGCAAGGCCGGGTTCCTCATGAAGGAATCATGGTTCTTCTTTCCTATGAAATATCTTTTCCGTGCCCTTGGCGGCATTCCTGTGTCGCGCAAACGCGGTGGACATTCGCTGACTGACGTCATAATTCACAAGTTCAACGAGTCTTCGCGTCTGTGTCTTGCCATAACCCCCGAGGGGACGCGCTCTCTTGTCACGGAATGGCACACCGGCTTCCTGCATATCGCATATGAGGCCGGAATACCGATAGTGCTTGGTGCCATAGACGCTTCCCGCAGACTTGTGCATCTCGAAAAGACTTTCATACCCACCGGTGACATTCAGGCCGATATGCGTGCTGTCAAAGATTATTACCGCCGGTTCAAGGGGATCAGACCCGGAAAATTCTCAGCAGAATGAAGATTTGTGCCATACCGTTTGACATAGTTTACGCATCACCGGAAGAGAATCTTGCCGCCGCCGGGCATGCGTTGGAGCAGGTGGAGGACGATACTGATGTCGTTGTGCTTCCCGAGCTGTTCACCACGGCATTTGTCCCTGACCTCGGCTCGGTGAAAGTGCTGGCCGAGGATAACAGCGGGCGCACTGTGGATACTCTGCGCCGCTGGGCCCGGAAGGGCGGATATGCCATAGCAGGGAGCTTCCTCGCCACCGATGGATCGGACAGTTATTTCAACCGTGGCTTCTTTGTGGAGCCCGACGGCAAGGCCACGTTCTACGACAAGCGGCATCTGTTTCCGCTCTCCACGGAGGACAAGGTATATACACCGGGCCGTGCGATGGCCCCCCGCATAGATTTCAGGGGCTGGGTGTTCCGCATAGTCCTGTGTTTCGATGTGCGTTTCCCTGTGTGGACGCGCAACCGTCCTGAGGATATGTACGATGTGCTTATTGTCCCTGCCAACTGGCCCCATTCGCGTGCCGGGCAGTTCAGGATACTCCTCGCGGCCAGAGCTGTGGAGAATCAGATATATGTCGTCGGGGCTGACCGTTCGGGAGTTGATGCCTATGGCGAGTATCTTGACTGTGATTCCGCTATATATGACAACCTCGGCAACCCCATGCATGAGGTTCGCCGAGGCGGATATCTGTATGCTGTGCTTGACAAGAACGCTCTTCTGGAAGGCAGGAGGCGTTTCCCGGCTTACATAGCCACCGACAAGTGGTCCATAGAACTTTAGGCTGCCTGTGTTGACGAGAGCCTCAGTTCGTTGACAGGAGTTAAGAATACATCTTCTCTCTTGCCGCAAGGACTCGTTCGTCGGTTATGTAGTCGTCATAGTCCATGAGCTTGTCGATAGTGCCGTTGGGGGTCAGCTCGATAATGCGGTTGCACACTGTCTGTATAAACTCGTGGTCATGGCTCGAAAGGAGCAGATTGCCCTTGAATGCCTGAAGGGTGTTGTTGAATGCCTGGATGGATTCGAGGTCAAGATGATTGGTGGGGGAGTCAAGCACGAGGGTGTTGGCGTCAGTCATCATCATGCGTGCTATCATGCATCGCATCTTCTCGCCTCCCGAGAGCACTGATGCCTTTTTCAGCACCTCTTCTCCTGAGAAGAGCATCTTTCCGAGGAATCCTTTGAGATATATCTCCGAACTGTCGTCGGAGTATTGTGACAGCCAGTCCACGAGATTCATGTCAGTGTTGAAGAATCCTGTGTTGTCAAGCGGCAGATAGGCTGTGGTGATGGTCTGTCCCCATTCATATGTGCCGGCATCGGCCTTGCGGTTGCCGGTTATTATTTCAAAGAGGGCGGTCATGGCGCGCGGATCGTGGCTCAGGAATGCGATCTTGTCACCTTTCTCCACCTGGAAGTTCACATCCTTGAACAGGATCTCGCCGTCGATGCTTGCCGACAGCCCTTTCACTTCGAGTATCTTGTTGCCGGGTTCGCGGTTGGGGGTGAATATTATGCCCGGATAGCGGCGTGACGAGGGCTGTATCTCCTCCACGTTGAGTTTTTCGAGCATCTTTTTGCGTGAAGTGGTCTGTTTTGATTTGGCCACATTCGCGCTGAATCGCTGTATGAATTCAAGCAGCTCTTTGCGCTTTTCCTCCGCTTTTTTGTTGGCCTGCTGTTGCTGGCGCAGGGCGAGCTGTGACGACTCGTACCAGAAACTGTAGTTTCCGGCAAAAAGTGTCAGCTTGTTGTAGTCTATGTCGAGAGTGTGCGTGCACACCGAGTCAAGGAAGTGGCGGTCGTGGCTCACCACAAGCACAGTGTTCTCGAATTTTGACAGGTAATCCTCCAGCCATGCCACTGTGTCGAGGTCAAGGTCGTTGGTGGGCTCGTCGAGAAGCAGGTTGTCGGGATTGCCGAACAGGGCTTTGGCAAGAAGCACACGCACCTTTTCATTTCCGCTCATGTCGCGCATCAGGCTATAGTGCTTGTCCTCCTTGATGCCGAGGCCGCTGAGCAGGGCGGCCGCCTCGCTCTCGGCGTTCCATCCTTCAAGTTCGGCGAAGCGTTCCTCAAGCTCCGAGGCGCGGATGCCGTCGGCATCTGTGAAATCCTCCTTGGCGTAGAGCGCGTCCTTCTCCTGCATGATGTCCCACAGCACTGTGTGTCCGCGCAACACGGTTTCGATCACTGTGCAGTCGTCAAATTTGAAGTGGTCCTGCTCCAGAACGCTCATTCGTTCGCCGGGTCCCTGGGTCACTGTGCCGTGAGTCGGGCTGAGCTGGTCGCTGAGTATGCGCATGAGAGTCGATTTCCCGGCTCCGTTGGCCCCGATTATGCCATAACAGTTGCCCGGGGTGAACTTGAGGTTCACATCCTGAAACAGAACTCTCTTGCCGAATTGTATCCCTAAATTGTTGACAGCTATCATATAACCTTGAATTATCTCGTGTATGTCTTGATTTTCAAGGTGCAAAGGTACAAAAAAATTCTTACTTATCAGCCATTCCTTTCACATAGCCTGTCAGGAAATTGGTCAGGTAGACTGTGAAAAGCGGGAAGACTATCATGCCGGCTATGGGAAGTATGACCGCCACGATCTTTCCGGCGGCTGTCACCGGTGAGATGTCGCAGCCCACCGTCGACATGTTCATGAGTGCCCACCACAGTGCCGACCAATAGGAAGTGACCTGATAGTTGACAGGTTGCTCCATGGCATAGAATATCAGGGAGCAGAAATAAGTGATCATGAGCAGAATCACTATATATGACATGAACAGGCTTGTGACGGCGTTGCTCGACAGATACCCGATCACGATCGACATTGCCAGCGCGCCACGGGCCAGCGGTATGAAACGCACGAAGTAAAGCACATCGCCCGACAGCTGCATCCCCGTGAGATTGATTATGTTGAGATAGGGAATTGAAAGCAGCAGGAACGCGAGTCTCCGCCTCACGAACGACCATTTCCTGTCGCTATAGGTAAGCTCAAGAAAGAAATCGGCGATAAAGAAGACGCACACCCATAACTGGAATACCATGTAGGAATGATTCTCCAGAAAATCAACTTTCTCGAACGTGTCCACCGATATAAAGACTATAAGCAATACCGATAACACAAGCACGATGAGATTCATGACCTCGATTATCCGGGGCCTTCGCGGCTTTTCAGGCGCGGCTGTTGAAACGTTCGTGGCGGCTGACGACATAGTGATGAGCTGTATTTATGATTTTAAAACAACTCATCCTTAGGATATGTTTGTGCTTTATTGCCCCAATATATTTGCTATATCTGATGGATGTGTATATAATAGCTTGATAATAAGGGTAGTAGCATAGGGGGGGGGTAATTGTAGCTTGTCGCGGAGCATTGCCATTATGCGGGCTTTGTGTTTCTTCACCGTTATTTCGGCAATGTCAAGCCTCTTGGCGATGTCGGCATTCCTGAGCCCCTCTACAAAACTCATCCGCAGTATTGCGCGGTCCTTCTGTGGAAGCGACTCTATGGCGTCATAGAGCATGTCGAGGGTCTCCTGTTCGAGTATTGCTACATCAAGGTCGGGAGTGCACTGCTCAATGGTCCCCGATCCGAGATAATTGTTGCGGGAATTGTGTTTTCTCAGCAGGCTTATCGAGCTGTGGAATATGCTTTTGAGGATATATGAATACCACGCCATGGAGTTCACGAACCTGTGACGTTCGTTGTACGAGTCCATTACGGCATCCTGCACACAGTCCTCTGCAAGATATGACAGTTCCTCTCCGAGTTGTCTTGACGCATAAACAAGCAGTCCGGGATACAGATGTTCGTAGAATGCTTCGAGTCTGCCGGAACGAAAGGTTTTGTAGATGTGGTCATAATCAGTAACTACTCACCTATAGTAAGGGCGCGCTGATTAGGCCGGTCTGTCAGACCAACGCTAAAATGGCATCCCAGCGAG
>ERZ808040.312-NODE-312-length-45390-cov-8.846093_pt1 | contig 45390 bp, 81 predicted proteins | sample MGYA00380191_ERZ808040 | MGnify/ENA primary metagenome ERZ808040 (study PRJEB31490, sample SAMN06133395) | mouse gut metagenome | isolation source: J6 | host: mice | place: China: Chengdu | collected 2015-05 ...
CCAGCTCGGCCACCGGGGACTACGGAGCCAGCTCGGCCACTGGGAACTGCGGAGCCAGCTCGGCCACTGGGTACAAGGGAAAGTCTATTGCTGGAGACAAGGAATCTATTGCCGTGGCGTGGGGATATAAGTCAAAAGCAAAAGGTGTCCTCGGCTCTTACCTTGTTTTTGCAGATTGGGACGGTAATGAAAACGAGTACTGGAATCCCGAGTCATGGGCCCTTAAAGGTGCAAAGATGGTTAGGGTTGATGGAACGGCCATAAAAGAAGATACGTGGTACATAATTGAGAATGGGGCAATTATTGAGGAAACATGATATGGAATACTTGCTGATAATCCATGGAACACTTCCAAATTTTAACGACTACATATCTGCAGAACGCACAAACCGCCACAAAGGGGCTAAGATGAAAGCAGATAGCGGAAATATCGTTGCTGTGGCGATAAGGCAGTATATGATGGGTGTGAGGATTGATAAACCAGTATTCATGGAGTATTTATGGGTTGAACCAAACATGAGGCGCGATAAAGATAATATTTCGTCGTTTGGTCGGAAAGTGATCCAAGATGCACTTGTGAACACCGCGGTATTGAAAGGTGATGGCTGGAAGCATGTTGTCGGATTTTCCGACCGGTTTGAGGTTGATAAAGAAAATCCACGGATTGAAGTAAGGATAAAAGAGGTTTAAAAAATGGCAGGAAGACCACCCAAAAAGGGGATATCTTATGCCGGGTGGTCAGTTGATATTTTCGATAATGACACTAAGATAGACAAGCTTCTTGACGCGCATGGGTGGGATGGATTTGGAATCTATTTCTATTTGTGCCAGAGGGCTTATGGTGGAGAAGGATATTTCTACCGATGGAGCTATGACGATTGTGCATCCACGTCACGTAAGATGGGCGGCGGCATTGGTTCCGGTACTGTCCGGGAGACAGTGGGCTACTGCTTGCAGATTGGTCTTTTTGATAAGGGGCTATTTGACAGGTGGGGAGTCTTGACCAGTAGAGGTATCCAAAGAAGATATTGGGAAGTCGTTAAGGTGAGGGACGTGCGAGCCGTGATTTCCGACTATTGGCTTTTGCAAGATGATGAATGCAAAGGTTTATTAAAGACACCCTTAAATAGTAATTTATCGGCAGGAAATACCAATTACCCGGCAGGAAATACCAATTACCAAGATGGAAATGCTGATTTCCGCTCTATAAAGGAAAGAAAAGTAAATAAAAGTAAAGTAAAACAGAGAGAGAGCCTGCAGCGCATTGAGGACTTTATATCAGCATACCCGAAGGACTGCAACCGCTATCTTACTGAGACTGCTTACTGTGATCTGGTAAAAAGCGAAACGGAGACGGAGGACAACCTTGTTTCTTGTGCAGAGAATTACGCGGAGGCTTGCAGGATCCAGAGAACGCCTGAGAGGTACATAAAGAATGCAGAGAATTTCTTGAAAGAATTTGCATTCCATAAGTATTTACCCAAAAAATACCAAAAGCCCACATTCGCAAAAAATAATTTTGGTGATTTTATGCAGAGAGAATATGACTTTGGGAAACTAGAAAGGGAGTTATTGGGAAATGATCCAGGAGGAAGGTAAATGTGTAGAAAATGTCACACCTGCCTATGCCAGACATGCTTAAGCGTATGCGCTAAATGTATGGACTGCAAAAGAAAAATAGAATTCTGTGACAATTACAGTGGCTTCAGGCAGATGAGCATTTTTGAGCAGTCACTCAATCCACAGTCTCATTCAGTCCCGCGGCATTCTTGGAAGTATTATGACATCAGCAAAGCACGGTACAGGCAACTAACAGAGTACATACAGTCCGGCAGATATACTGTTATCGCTTCACAGGCGGCTCATACAGCCAATGAAATGATTGCAGAGTATATTTTGCTAAGTGTGATCGAACACAAGTCCTATGAGGGCTTAGAAAAGATGTGGGCACGTGGGGAAATAGATAGAATACCTTACGGGAAAACGGATTTTTACGGGATTAGGAGATATTTTTACCATTTGTTTGATTTGGAGGTTAGGAGGATAGGAAAATAAATGTATCAAAATATGGCTGAAATTTTGGAAGATAGAAAAGTGGGAGATTTTGAACTTTCCCACTTCGAGATTGAAAAAAATAATATGTATGCAATATTGCATGGGATTCCATGCGGAAAATTTATCAGATTGACACATAGAGGGAGTGTTGTTATGTCTGATACGGAAATGGAAAAGCGAACAAATGCGGCATTTGTAAGAAATGCACATGGAAAGGTGCTGATAGGTGGATTGGGGATCGGGTTAATTCTTCTTGCGGTGCAGGATAAAGCAGATGTTGAGAAAATAACCGTTATTGAGAAAAGAAGAGAAGTCATTGACCTTATGTCGAATCAGCTTCCATTGAATGATAAAGTCGATATTGTAAACGCTGATGTGTTTGAGTATGTTCCGGCAGAAAAGTATAACACAATTTATATGGACATTTGGAATTATATAAATCAGGACGTTTACTGGGAGCAGATGAAACCGCTTATCAGCAGATATAGAAAATACCTTGTGCCGAAATCAGAAGATGAAAACAGATATATTGACTGCTGGTGTAAGTATCAGGCTAAGAATGGTATGCGGATATAATTTGGTACAACTCCCCCTAAAATCTCCTGTACAATATCATTAGGGGATTTAGGAGGATTATGGAGAGGTAGGAGAATATGGGATTAAAAAGAAAGGTTAAAGTTAAAATATCCTGCACAGCTTATGTAATTGTTGATGAAGATGTACAAGGCAACATGGAGATAGAGGACGCTGAGGACATAGAAGATATTGATGATTTTGAGGTCATTTAGACCGATTAGTTGTTTTGGGGATTGTGGAGGGGAAGGGAAAAATGAAAGTAATTATGTTAGAAACCGTAGATGGAAAACAGTTTTCTTTTGTAAAGGGTAAAAAATACAAGGCTTTGGACGGAGACGAAACCGGCGCAAAAGAATTGTGTGGAAAAATTCTTGTCAGACAGCCAAACAGTCCCAAAAAGAAAGACTGGTGGTGTACATTTGATAAGTCATGTGTTGACAAGAAATTTATTGTTTTATGAACATCCGAGCAACAATAAACAAACTCCAAAAAGCACTGATACAGCGCGGCTATATCTATAAAATAAACACATACCAGTTCTACAGCGACCAGCAGAACCGCATGATTACCGGCTATCGAATTACGCAGAAACAGCCGTACCGTAAGAAAAACGGGGAAATGTCAGTGAAAGATGTGGAACTGTTTAATAACTGTTCGCAGGTGGAAGTGTTGAAGTGGTTTGTGGGAGAATGGGAGAAAAGGAAGAATGAAAACACCTCTACAGATGTTTGAAGAAAAAGAGAAAAAGCAATGTTGCCTGCAATGCTCAAAGCTGATTGAAAAGCAGGGAATGACACAAAAAATATATTTCTGTGGTCACAGTGGAAAAATCATTCTTCCTATGTTTCTTGATTGTGGGAATTTGAGAGATTGCAGTTTTGAGAGAAAAGATGAATGAAATCGGTGATTGTATGGGCGGTGGAACATGGATAAGCTAACTCCAAAGCAGAAAGCATTTGCGGACAATTACATAGAGTTGGGTAACGCCACCGAAGCGGCAAGAAAGGCGGGATATAACGAGAAAAGTGCAAGGCAGATAGCAACGGAAAACTTGTCAAAACCGTCCGTTTCTGCATATATAGCAGAACGCCAGAAGGAAATTGATTCTCAGAAGATAGCCACATTGAAGGAAATACAGGAAATGCGTACCTCTATCGCAAGGGGCGAGAAGAAAGATGATTTCGGTTTTGCTCCTGCGCCGGAGGTACAGCTTAAGGCAATGGATTCCCTTGAAAAGGCACTCCGCATAAAGGAAGAACAGGAACAAAAACAGAAAGCGGCAGAAGAAGCATTACGGAATAAGACCTATCACATGGATTTAGACAATATCCCGGACGCTTTCCATGCTGCTATCCGTGCGATAAGGAACCGGGCATATCTGGAGTATATATTCAAGGGTGGGCGTGGTTCTACGAAATCTTCTACTGTCGGCATGGTGGTTGTGGAGCTTCTCAAAAACCACCACAACATACACGCTCTTGTGTGCCGTAAGGTTGCCAACACTATCAAGGATTCCGTTTATAACAAAATTAAATGGGCGATAGGCAAGCAAGAATTTGAGGAAGAATTTACTTCCACGAAATCCCCTTACGAAATCACACTGAAAGCGACTGGGCAGAAGATATACTTCCGGGGAGCAGATGATCCGGACAAGATTAAATCTATTAACCCGGAATTTGGCTATATAGGTATTCTGTGGTATGAGGAATTAGATCAATTCGCCGGGGATTCAGAAGTCAGAAAAATAGAACAGTCTGCTATTCGTGGCGGTGAGCTGGCGTGGATATTTAAGAGTTTTAATCCGCCAAAGACCGCGAACAACTGGGCGAATGAGTATGTAACAGAGGTTGGAGATAATACCCTTGTCCACAGCTCCACATATTTAGATGTGCCGCGCGATTGGCTAGGACAACCATTTATCGAAAAAGCGGAGCATTTGAAAGAGATTAACCCGGAGGCTTACGAGCATGAATACGGAGGCGTGGCGAACGGAAACGGCGGTATGGTCTTTGAATATCTGAAATTTGAGACTATCACGGACGAGCAGATAAAGACCTTTGACCGAATCTATCAAGGCGTGGACTGGGGTTGGTTTCCGGACGCATACGCTTTTATACGGGCATATTACGACAGGACGCATGAGACCATATATTTCATTGACGAAAACTATGTGCATAAGACAAGCAATGAGGAAACAGCGAACTGGATAAAAGAGCATGGGTATAATGATTATCAAATTATCTGTGACAGCAACGAAAATAAATCTGTTGTGGACTATCGGGATAGAGGACTTCCGGCAAGGGCAGCGATAAAAGGCCCCGGAAGCGTGGAATATGGTTTTAAGTGGTTACAACGACGGACATTGGTGATTGACAGGAAGCGAACGCCGAATATCTACGAGGAATTTAAAAACTATGAGTATGACCGGGACAAGGATGGTAATATCATAAGCGGCTACCCGGAAGGACAGGATGATCATACAATAGCAGCTACGAGGTACGCGTTTGAGCCGTTATTTAACAAGAGGGGGAACAGTGCGTGATGAGAATATATGCAGAAAAATTAAATCTGTTGATTGAACAGAGTGGACTAACGCAAACAGAATTTGCAGAAGAGATAGGTATTTCACAAAGCGCTTTGAACAATTATGTAACGGATAAAAGAGAACCAAGGCTATCCATAGCGAAAAAGATTGCTGATTATTTTGAAGTATCTGTTGATTATATGTTGCGAACAGATGAAGATCTTTCTGCAAAACATGATAGCAAGTGGAAAAGAAACCTGCTGAATAAATTTAACAGGGTGGTCTAAATGGGAATAATTCAAACAATTAAAAGGTGGTGGGAAGCATTGTGGCAGAAAGAAACTCAGGACAAATTTGGGGTTGAGACAATCGAAAGCGACGTGATGAAAGCGGCACTCAACGATTGGGTGAATATCTACCAGGGGAAACCGGACTGGACGCTGCCGGACGATAAAGGGAATGTTGATATAGAATCTTTTAACTTTGCAAAAAAGCTGTGCAACGAAACCGCAAGGCTTACCACGCTGGCACTTGGAATCACGGTAGAGGGTTCGGCAAGGGCAGATTGGATTAACGGCTTCATGGAAAGCTATATTGCCCGTATGAAGAATGAAGAATGCGAGAAGGCCTGTGCTTTTGGGTATATCATCTTAAAGCCAAACGGGGAAGGGATAGATTATGTCATGCCGTGGGATTTCTGCCCGACACATGCTACGGACGGAAAGATTGATGGCGGGATCTTCTTCGACCATTATCACGAACCAGGGGATAAGTGGTATTATACCCGGTTGGAATGGCAGCGGTTTGAAGATTTGTCAGAAGATGTTCGGATTTTCCGAATAACTAACAGGACATACAAGGCGACCGGGGCGAACGGCATCGGGCAGGAGTGCAATATCAAAGAGACTGTATGGGCGCGCTATCTGGAGGATGCCGCCTACCAGAATATTGAGCAGCCGCTTTTCTCCATCTTCAAAATGCCGCTGTCTAACAATATTGATATGAGCAGTCCGCTTGGCGTTTCCATATTTTCCAACGCTCAGAAGGAATTAAAAAGCCTTGATATTGCATGGACAAGGCTTGAAGATGAGATATTTGACAGTCAGAAAAAAGTATTCTTGGGCGACATGATGATTGATGAGCCGGGAAAACCTGTTAGAAGTCGACACACAGCAAACGGAGCCGTTGACAAGGCAGGGAAGATATTGCCAAGATATTTGCACATTCTTCCCGGTACTTCACAAGGGGACGAATACCACGAAGTAAATCCGGCATTGCAGACAGCGGACAGATTGAGCGGCATAGACCATTTTCTGAATCTTGTGGGTGTGAAATGTGGGTACAGCACCGGGCAGTTTGTATTGAATGGCAGGACGGGGCATGTTACAGCCACGCAGGTAGAGGCAGACGACCGGGAAACCATACAATACATAAAGCAAATCAGGGACAGCTTTCAGGCGGCTACGGACGGTCTTATCTATGCCTTGGACAAGTATGCAGACATATATAGCCTTGCGCCGGTTGGGGTGTACGAGGTAAATTATGATTTTGGAGATATTACTTACAACTGGGAGGAGGATAGGTCAAGGCACTGGGGATACGTTATGCAAGGGAAATATCCTCTCTGGCTTTACTATACAAAATTTGAGGGAATGAGCGAAGATGAGGCAAGGGCTATTGTGGCAGAAGCCAAATCCGAGAATGAGCCGCAGGAAGGATTGTTTGGGGAGGAATAGGGAATGAATCAACAACCGAGATATATAAAAATAACATGTTGCAAATGCAGAGAACATGCGGTATTTGCTAGACAGGTTTATAACCCGCATATTTCAAGCTGGGAACTTTGCAAAGCTCCAGTTTGTGAAGAATGTAAGAAAAGGGAGTGCATGAATGAGAATCAGACAGCACATAGGGAATGTTGATATAAATATTGACACAAAGCGGATAGACCGAAATATGAAAGAAGCGCAAAAGCTGTTGAATATGCAAGTGGTAGCAGATTGCGACCCTCTGATACCATTCCAGCAGGGCGCACTACGCAACAGCGTAAATTATCCACAGGGAATATATGGCGGCGAGATTGAGTATAACACGCCATATGCACATTATATGTACGAGGGCGAGGTATATGGTCCGAATATCCCCATAAGGGACGCAGAGGGCAATATAACAGGCTGGTACTCACCACCAAGCAAGCATCCGACTGGGCGACCACTTACATACCACACGGAAGGAACGGGCGACCATTGGTTTGAAAAGGCGAAAGCGCAGCACGGTGATGATTGGGTAAGGTTGGTAAAAAGAACCGCAGGAAAGGACTGATATTATGATTAAGTATTTTGAATATGGAGTACATAGAAATTCTGATGATACTCTGGAAGTTGAAGCGTACTTGATTGATGATATTGTCAATAATTATGCAGAGGAAAACGGATTAGAGGTTATTTCAGCAACGTGTTATAAGGACGAGGGAATATTTATTGTGTTTAAGAAGCTGAATGGATAGATTTAGTCAAGAGGACAGCAGGAAAGGAGTAGGGGGAATGAAAGACATTATAGGAAGTATCAGCACAATAAGAAATTTTATGGGAAATGCCGGAAGAAATACTTGCAATGAATATCTGTATGAAGCACTGACGGACGCTGTTGAGAGTATGGAGGGAGATGTTGCGGCAAAGCCTGTTAGGATTACAGTAGGGGCGCATGACAGCACAGACGGATGCCCGGTATGCAAGAAAACTTTTTATGAGAAAGTCAATTTCTGTTCGAGGTGTGGTAAGGCTATTGATTGGAGTAAAAAGTAATGTTGTCGCCAGACTACTTCATAAACAAAGAGGACAGACTTCTTGAACTCTACCGCCAACTTGAAAACTTTATCCTCAAAGACATCACCCGCCGCCTACTCTCCGCCAGAGAAATGACTGCCACCGCCGACCGGCTTATTTGGAAATTGCAGCAGATGGGAGAGAGCCAGGCAGCGATTGAGCAGAAATTGCAGAAGTTGACGGGTCTGACACGAAAAGAACTCCGCTCCCTCTTGCAAGATGCAGTCCTGACATCGTGGGAGGACGATAGAACGACTTTAGGGCAGTTAGGCATAGAATTATCAAACCCGCTTAAAAACGCCGCTGTTATCCGTGTTATGGATGCAGAATACAAGAAAAGCCTTGGGGAATTGACGAATCTTACACGCACCACCATGAAGCAGTCGCAGATTGACCTTATAAATATGCTTGATGAAGCTGATTTGAGGGTTGCTGCTGGTGTGCAAAGCTATTCGGCGGCGGTGTGTGATATTTTGGACAGGTATGCCGGGCGGGGGATATATGTGGATTATCCGAGTGGCACAAGGCGCACACTGGAGGCGGCGGTGCGGTGTTGTGTGGTAACGAGTATGAACCAAACAGCGGCGCAAGTGACTAATCAGTACATAGTTGAGGCTGGTGCTGAATATGTCCTTGTGTCTGCGCATTTGGGGGCGAGAGTGGCACAAAAAGGACAGCCGCAAGAAGCGGACCACTCGGCATGGCAAGGTAGAGTCTATAAAATCCGAGAGACCACGCCAGAATACCCTAATTTGCTGGAGCGGACCGGTTACGATGTGGACCCGAACACCGGACAAGGGACCGTTAAAAATCCTCTTGGCTTGCATGGATATAATTGCAGGCACAGCCATAAGCCCTGGGATCCACGACTACGAAACCCTTATGTGGACGAAAACGGCAATTTAAAAATTGACAGCGAAGCAAACAGAAAGCGGTATGAACTCCAGCAGAAACAACGTGCTATAGAGCGGAGTCTTCGGGCATGGAAGCGAAAATTGATTGAAAAGCAGGAGCAGATCAACAATCCTCGTGAGGATATGGACGTTGACAAGCTGCAACAAGAATATGACCGCATGGCATATCAACTGACGCAGAAAAACAAGGCGTACAATGATTTCTGCAAAGCAAACGGTTTACAACCACAGTATGACCGCATAAAGGTAGCTGATTTCGGCAGGGAGCAGACAAAACGGAGCAATGCTTGGGCAAGAAAGTATCGGAAAGACAATTTATTGAAAAATGCTGCCGGAGAAGATATAATAAAAGTGAATCAAACTAAAATAACTGCTTCTCCCAATTCAATAACACAGAAAACAAACGCAAAAGGAGGTATTGACAGAAATTATTATGGAAATGATGGGCGACAGAAAACTCAAATAAGCAATAATGGACACAGTCATAAAAAGGAAGAAGCATTAGGAAGCCACGGTGAACATGCTCACGATTATTTCTGGGACAAAGATGGGAATATGACAAGAGGTGAAGCTAGAGAATTGACAGAGCAAGAAAGGATGGATAATGATGATTTCCTCTAAAGCAGAGCAAATTAAAAGCAGGCTTATGGAGTTTTGTTGCCTGATGACATTTAGATATCATGGGTTAGACTGCGATATTGACCCTTTTGATTCAAAACACTTTCATGTGAATTGTGATGGAAATGAACAAGATGTTGACAGCATTGAAAAAGTTATGAAAAGCCCTTTTTTTGATGGAGAATGTCTTGAGGATATTGCTGACGAAATAGAAATTTTAGATTGGTAAAATTGGTACAAGCCACGCCCGAATCTGTTGTAAAATTGAGGTAGGAAAGATGGGATATATTGATGAGCAAATAAGAGAATTAAGGGAGATAGCAGAAATGTATGAGGGAATGGACGGCGGCGACATTTTGAAAGAATCTGCCGATACCATAGAATCTCTTTATAAAAAGTTGAAAGAAAAGAACAACGGCGGATGGATTCCATGCAGTGAGCGGTTGCCGGAGGAAAAGATGAATCCAGTCACAAAAGATTTTTATGAGTATCAGGTCACTTTCCGAAGTGAAGATGTGACGGACGTGCGGCATTATAAGTTTGGAAACGGTCATTGGTGGAATGGACCAGGTATCATGGACGAGTATGTGACCGCATGGCGAGAACCGCTGGAGGCGTATCATGGATAGATGGGAGGGAACATGAGAGAATTTACCGTAAAAGTGTTTTTTAATGATGGAACACAAATTAGTGTTGATTGTGATGATTTTGTCGTAACTGATAATAGCCATTATTGTGCCATAAAAGACGGAATTAGAATTATGACATTCCCGTTTTGTAGCGTGAAATATACTGTAACTGTCTGCAACAAAAGCGAGGAAAAAAATGGATAGATGGATAAAATACAACCCCAACCCAAAGGAAAAGCGTGCTAAATAGAGAAAGAAGATAACATGGTAGTAGCTGAATTTGGAAAAGGTACGGGAGTAGTTGGCGGCGAAAATTCAACAGAGAATTTTTCTGCCAGTGAAGAAGATATTGTACTTACGTTTGAGAATACCACAAGCGTTGATGCGGTAATCCGCAATCTTGAAAAGCTGAAAAAGATGATGAATGGGGAAGTAGATGGTTGCCGCGTGATTGAGGGTAGATTGTATGAGTAGGTGGGTAAAGTATAATCCCAACCCCATACCCGGAAAGCGTGTCGGTGACTGTGCCATTCGTGCGTGCTGTAAGGCTACGGGGCGTACATGGAATGAAGTATTTGACTCTCTTGTGCAGATTGCATACCGTCAAAAGGACGTTCTTTCAGCAAACAAGGTCTGGGGTGAATACCTGGCAGATAACGGCTATGTGCGCTATGAGCCGGACTATCCTATGGACGTTTATAAATTCTGCTGCAATTTCCCGCGTGGTACATATGTTTTAGGACTTGACGGGCATGTGGTGACAGTGGTGGACGGGAGATTTTATGATACCTGGGATTCGTCCGGGAAGAGTGTTATTTATTTTTGGGAGAGGGGATAGAAATGAAAGAAGAATTAAGGCCGTGCATAGTAAAAATTGCAGAAGAAGCCATAACAACCAGAGCAATTCACGGAGAAAAGCATACAAAGGTTATAAAGGAAGCCGAAACGCACAATGGATATTTCCATACATGGGGAACGGAATCCTATGTGACAAACGGTTTTCTTGCTGGAACAACTTCCGGGCAGGTATCTGCTCTTTATGGTATTGTGGAGTATGAGGACGGTACAGTGCATAAGGTTGACCCAAAATGTATCACTTTTACTGACAGGAATTGCAAAGACTGATTGCAACCCATTCCTAAAATTGCTATAATGATGGAAATACAGAGCGGAGGATTTGGAATGGAAAATAGAGATAATGTGAAGGAAAAAGAAGATAAAGAAAACTGCGCGACAGATGTATTAGGGGCATTGGTAAAGCAGTTAAAAATTATGTGGTGTGCCATATTTGTACTAATTGCACTTCTGGTTGTTACAAATATGGCATGGCTGTATGTGTTTCAGAGCTATGACTATGTGTCGCAGGACGGCGAAGGGTATAATTATTTTAACTCGCGTGTGGAAGGAAGTGTATATAATGGGGCAGACGGTGAGAGTGAAACGGCGGGGGAATAGTAGAGGAACAAAGAAAAGAAGAAAGAAACGATAAGAATGAGAAAAGGATATAAAGTCAGCGGATTTGTTAAATGGGAGCAGGAGCTTTTTAATGAGGAATGTAACTTTACAGATGATGAATCCAGATTTTTTGCATATAGAAACCAGGAATTAAGTTTTGAGGAAATTGCGGAGAAGATGGACTATTCTGTTAGCAAAATCACTGACTTGTCTGATTCTGTCACGAATAAAATAATTAAGGTTTTACCTTTGAAAGATGCGTATTTTAAGAAATATTGTAATAAATATGGATAAAAATTGAACAAAAACAGCAATAAAAACGGGCGTTTTCTAACTATGGAGAACGCCTTATTTTTATGCAAAAATTTACCCATAGAAAGAAATTGGAGGATGTCAGATGGCGCAACCTTTTATTAATCCAAATTATTATAACCCGTACCAGCTGCAGGTGCCGGCGCCGATGGACCGGCTGGCACAGTTGCAGGCGCAGCAATACCAACTTCCACAAATTCAACAGGCAACGCAACCAGCGCAATCTAACCAGTCATTGATTTATGTACAGGGAGAAGCTGCGGCTAAAAGCTGGATGGTGGGATCCGGTCAGTCTGTACTTTTGATGGATAGCGAGAACCCCGTTTTTTATATTAAATCTGCGGATGCTTCGGGGATTCCGTTGCCGCTCCGGGTATTTGACTATAAGGAGCGCACACAGAATACACCGCAGGGCGCACCACAAGCCACACAGAGCGAGCAAATTAACTTAGACGATAAATACGTCACAAGGCAGGAATATGATGCCTTGCAGGGAAAATGTATGGAGATATTGGAGCGGTTAAACAATTTTTCTGCCGCTTGTAACGGTAATGACATTGCCAAGAGAGCAGAGAAGCCAAGCGGTGGCACAAGAAATAAGGGAGGGAGTGCTAATGAGTAGTCCAGTTTTTGGTGCAATGGGTGGTGGTCCTTTTGCGATGATTCAGCAGTTTATTCAGTTTGCAAATGGATTCAAAGGAAATCCGCAGGAGGAAGTGCAAAAACTTCTCAATTCCGGTCAAATGACGCAGGAGCAGTATAACGCTTTACAAGGACAAGCGACACAATTCCAGCAGCTTCTTGGTAAATTTCCTGGTGCAAACAATTCAAGATGATACAAAAATCTGCGCAGATTTAGTATAAATAATTTTTTCGGAGGTAAATTATGATGGATTCAGGTGGAGTACCTATGACTATGCCTGTGCAGCCTGCAAATACCGGCAATAATGGCGGCGGCTTTGGCTGGGGCGGCGATGGTGCGTGGTTCCTTATTATCCTTTTCTTATTCGCTTTCTGCGGATGGGGAAATGGAGGATTCGGCGGTTTTGGAGGCGGCTTTGGAGGAAACGGAGCAGCTTTACAGGGCGCACTTACCAGAGCAGACATCAATGACGGATTTGCTCTCAACAACTTGCAGAGCGGCATTAATGCTATTCAGCAGGGTATCTGCGACGCTACTTACGCACTCAACAACGCAATTCAGAGCGGATTCAACGGTGTGCAGTCACTTATCTGCAACCTTGGCTCACAGTTGGCTCAGTGTTGCTGCGATATTCGCGCTGCTATTCAGGACGTTAAGTATGAGATGGCGCAGAGTACGTGCACAATCACTAACCAGATGAGCATGAACACAAGAGATGTCATTGACAACCAGAACAGCAACACTCGCGCTATCCTTGACTGGCTGTGCCAGGAAAAGATTGACGCAAAGAACGAGAAGATTGCGGAGCAGGCAGCACAGATTCAGGCGTTACAGCTCCAGGCAAGCCAGGCGGCACAGAACGCTACCCTTATGGCGGCAATGGACGCTAACACGGCGCAGATTATCCGCAGAACCGGCAACGACTGTCCGATTCCGGCATATGTCGTACAGCCCCCGGCACAGGTGACTTTCCCGACAAACTGCTGCGGACAGTTCAACGGCGGCGGTTGGGGCGGTAACTGCGGTCAGTGTGGCAACTGCTAAAAACTGAAAAATGAGTATCTTTTCCGTGAAACATCGGAAATGTTCGGCATGAGCCGTTATTACAACGTGGGAGGGCAGAACATTGATTCTGCCCTTTTGCGATTAACTGGACATTGACAACTGAATATAGTCGGTAGTTTGTGGACTTCTGTTTGCTCTTACTTTGGTACAAATAATTTTCCAAACCATGAGATAATATACTTGTGGCTAGGGATGTACACCCGAAAAGCAGAAAAGCCTATCTGCCTGCCACAATTCTTTAATAGGCGTACAAAAAGGCTAGGTGCAATATGGCAATATTAAATTACACAACAACCATTGACAGCTTCAAAACAGTATCAGAAATCGAATACATATTGATGAAGCACAAAGCAAAATCCATTATGAAAAATTATGAGGGTGAATCCATAACAGGATTGTCATTTCTAATTGATACCGGAGTACAGCAGATTCCGGTTAGGCTTCCGGTTAAGGTGGACGAGTGCTTGAAAGTTCTAAAAAAGGAGAAAAGGGAAAATCCCAGAAAACAGATTAAGGACACAAGGGAGCAGGCAGAACGTGTGGCATGGCGCATACTGAAAGATTGGGTTGAAGCACAAATGGCTTTACTGGATATTGAGATGGTGCGGTTCGAGGAAATATTTCTCCCATATATTCAGACAGATAACGGTCAGACGGTCTATGAGAGATTGGAAGAAAGGCAATTCTTGTTGGAAGATAAATCATAAAATAGGAATACAGAAACTACCGACTATAAACAGTTGGTAGTTTTTTATTTGGAGGAAAATAGTATGGCAGAATTTACAGGTATTGCTTTGCAGAGTGTAGACGCAGGGCAGAATGTTGTATTAACCGAAACCCCCGTGTGCGGTTCAAACTGCATTCAGCACAGGGAGGGGAGCGGAATTGTAAAATTGAGAGGACTGACAAATCAGTGCAAGGCAAGATTCCTTGTCAGCTTTTCAGGAAATATCCAGATTCCGACAGGAGGCGCGGTGGAAGCTATCTCCGTAGCGATTGCGGTTGACGGGGAGCCTTTGCAATCCACCCGAATGATTGTAACTCCGGCGGCGGTGGAGAACTTCTTCAATGTTTCTGCACAGGCGTACATAGACGTTCCGAGAGGGTGTTGTGTACTGGTTGCGGTCGAGAACATGTCAACACAGGCGATTCAGGTGCAAAATGCTAACCTGATTGCAGTAAGGGAGGGTTGATTATGCATAAATTGAGAGAAAACGCAGAAAAAGAGTTAAAAGCGATTGAGGAAAAAGGCTTGACTTCTTCCAACCTTGACAACGCCTATAAGCTGGTGGAAATCATGAAAGGCGTGGATAAAATTGAGATGATGCAGGAAGGGGGCTATTCGCAGGAGGGTTATAGCCGGGATATGGAGGATTACAGCCGGGATCGTGGTTACTCCCGCGAGGGCGGCTACTCCAACGACTACGACAACGGAAATTCCTACCGCCGGGGACGTAACCAGCGCAACGGTCAGTATATGCACCGCCCGAACTATTCCCGCCTTTCTGGGGATGATACAGACATGGACAAATACCGGGAGCATAAGAGGGAGTATTCCAATAGCCGGGACGAAGGCAGCAAGGGACGTATGCTTGATGCACTGGAGGACTTCATGTGTGGCGTAGCATCTATGGTAAAGCAGATTTGCCGCGACGCAGATTGCCGGGAAGAGCGCGAGATCGTGAAAAAATACGCAAGAGAAATTGCGGAAATGTAAGAAAAAGGGCGGTAGGTGTTATCTTACCGCCTGACTTCTTCATTTAGGATTCACAGTTTCATAAAGTTTATGATTTTTATACTTTTCAATTTCTTTTTCTTCAAACAAAATAATATAATCGTTGATTTTTGGAGATTTCACAATATATATTGTTTGGTTTATTTCGTTTGCAAATTGTTTGGCCTTGTATTTTACAACACTATATTTCACAATCTTTCTCACTTTCTCCCTGCATTACCAGGCAGGGACGGGATGGAATTATTTTATTTCCGAAAAGCTGTCACCGAATTTTCCCAATGCTATTCTTGCGCCTTTTTCAGATTTGTAATTTTGCACTTTTACACGTTTCGATCCGATACTAATTGATAATTGCGCTGATCCGTCCTTTCTTGTTCTTATACATGCTGTATTTCCGTAAAAATCTTTATATCGTTTCATATCTTCCCTTCTTTCTCCCGACGCAATCCCGCTGGGTGGGCGGTGTGGTTAATCTGGCCACACACAATCAACAATATCTTCTGTTTCCACATCGTTTATAAAAACCGTTTCGTTTCTTTCGTTTGCAAGTCTTTGAGAGATTGACCTTGCCCCTCTTATATTTCCCTGATGTTCGTACAATTCACCATCTGCACTTTCAGCAGTCATGTAATATCTTTTCATTTCCCATATCCTCCTTTCCTTTGATAATACTATTATACTATATATAACCCCATATATCAATGGGCGACTTTACAAAATATAACCCCATATATTTAGCAAAATTGCATATATCCCCATATACAATACTATGATATAATATTTAAAAGGAGGTATATTATGAGCGGAACATATACAGAAGCAAGGGCAAAAGCCATAAAAAAGTATCTTTCTAATATTGGAGAATACAAATTGAGGACAGATAAAGCAGACATTGAGCGATACAAAGCGGCGGCAGAACAGGAAGGAATGAGCTTGAATAAATATATCATTCAGGCAATAGAAGAAAAAATCTCACATGACAAAGGAGGGAATCGGGCATGAGGCAGACAATGAAAGAATATCAGGAAAACTATTTTGAAAACAATGCAAACTATGAGATTTTTCCAAACATCGAAAAAGCAGCAAAAATATTTTCGGTTTTATCAGGAACAAACAATGAAGAAAGTAAAAGAAGAATAGAAAAATCAGTTAATTCTGATTGGATAATTTTAAATAGTGGGAAAGTTGCAGTGAATAAATGCGTATTTCGTGACAAGGGGCGGCAGTGATGCTGCTCTTTTGCGTATAACTTGGTACAAATAAATTTGGGGATCATGCTATCATGTATCTATCAAACAAAAGGAGGATATGGCAATGAAAAAGCGATGTTGCAACCACAAAAATATTATCAATTTCTAATTCTGATCGGGCTGTCCCGTGGCGTATGAGTGCCGAACGTGGCGTTTTCACAACGATTCGCGGCTTTAAGAACACGTTAAACTATGTAAGCCCGCACTGCACAGTCCTTGCAGACAGAAAATGGACATTGGTGGTATAGCTTAATGGTGCCCAGGGTTAAAGCAACGCAGAGCGCCGGGTTGTCTTTCCGGAGATGGGGGTTCGATTCCCTCTACCGTCGTTCTGATAGTGGATTTTTCCCCTGTCGGAAACCGCAAAATGATTATGGAGGAAAATGGATATGGAAATTAAAGAGGTAAATTGTTCTGTGTGCAATCATCCGCTTAACATAAGTAAGGAAAATGTTTATGTTGCTAAGAATGTGAAAAATCCTCTTTTCGGAAACGAGGATTGGAGCGCTACTGACTGTCCTTATTGCGGCTGTCAGTATTTGTTAAAGAGAAGATTTGATATTGCAACGAAATAGCATTTAACTTGGTACAACTTCCCCGCCAAACCGCGGTACAATATAGAAAATCGGGAGGGATAGGGAAATGGAATCCTATTATTTGAAAGATAAAATCGAAGAAGCGAGAAAAAATTATTTGCAAGGTCTTGATGAATTGGAAAGTGAAGTAAAAATACTTTCTGATAGAATCAAAAAGGCAAGGAAAATAGTTCCGACAATCCAAACAATGGAAGATGTGAAAAAGTTTAATGCCGAAAATGATCTTGAAGAAGGACTTGAACATATAGAATTATTTTAATAGGAGCAAAGCCATGGCAGAAAAATGGGTACTCTGCCCCATCTGCGGAGGAAAAACCCGCACGAAAATCAGACCGGACACGGAGGCGAAAAACCTGCCTATTTTGTGCCGGTTGTGCAAGAATGAGGTTGTAGTGGATATTAAGGATATGAAAGCCAAGAGGGCAATATGATAGAATTGAAAACCTGTATGGCAATAGGAAAGCCATTAAAATATGTTTCTGTGGCAGAAAAACATAAATATGAGTGCCGCAGTTGTAAGAAGTGTCCTTATAAAATTATTGGTACATGGGAAAACGAAGAACAGGCAAAAGAGATAGGAAAAAGACCGTTAAGGAACTTCTTTTCAGGTAAAAAGATAAGATGTAGATAATTTAGAGCCAAGACGCATTGACGCAAGAGCCAGTAGATACGAGAAATCGTGTTTGCTGGCATTTTTATTTTGACATTATCTAATTTTCGATAAACCCTTATCCTCCCAAATGGAGGTGCATCCGTACCGCAAGGAAACGCATAAGCGGCGGTGTAATTGGCGGTTCGATTCCGCACGGGTGCATGCGGTCATGGGGCAGACCGAACCAAAGCAATTCACAAAGCTTCAACACAAAATCCTAGGCAGATTGAGGAATGAGCGCATTGCAAGCCCCGCATTTCCCTATCAAGCGTCTGCCCCTTGAGGGCGGGCGCACTCCCCGGGAAACGGCAACGATTGGTGGTGTTGCGGCGGACTGTAAATCCGTTCCCATGTGGTAAACATTGTTGGTTCGATTCCGACTTTCCCGATTACCCCGGCAGTGGTCTATCTGCCTAAATCCATACCTGCGGCGGCAGGTCAATAAACACGACCAGGAGGATAATTATGCAGAAACTTATTGAAACATTGAAATCATTTGGGATTGATATTCCGGCAGACAAGCAGGCTGATGTGAAGAAAGCCTTATCCGAGCATTATAAGAACACAGCGGAGCATAACAAGGCTATCTCCAAGCTGGAAACCGACCGGGACGCATGGCAGAAAAGAGCCGAGGACGCAGAGGAAACGTTGAAAGGTTTTGAAGGTATCGACCCGGCGCAGGTTCAGTCACAGCTTGCGGAATACAAAAAGAAAGCCGAGGACGCAGAGAAAGACCGGGACGCAAAGCTGTACGAGCGTGATTTTATGGACGCTTTAAAGGCGGAGCTTGAAGGCGTGAAGTTTACCAGTGAAGCGGCGAAAAGGTCTGTTATGTCTGACATTAAAGAAGCCGGACTTAAGCTGAAAGACGGTAAAATCCTCGGATTGAATGACTTGATCTCCCAAATGAAAGAGAAAGACGCTTCTGCTTTTGTGGACGAGAAGCAGGAGCAGCTTGAAGCAGGACGGGCGAAACCGTTCACGGGGCCGTTGAATTCCAACGGCGGAAGCGCAAAGAAAATGACACGGGAGGAAATTGTGGGAATGAAAGACATGACCGCAAGGCGGCAGGCTATTGCTGAAAACCTCTCCCAATTTTAGTAAAGGAGAATAATAATGGCAGAAATTACAACTGCGGCACATGAGAATTTAATCAAGAGTGCCGACATTGACGTAACAGCAAGAAAAATAGACTTTGTAACGCAGTTTGCCCGCAACTGGCAGGCGTTGCAGGACATCATGGGCATTACACGCCCTATCGAGAAGCCGAACGGCACGGAGCTTTCCTCTAAGTATGCAGAGGGTGCTTTGCAGGACGGGAAAGTCGGCGAGGGCGAGTTTATCCCCCGTTCGCACTTTACTGTAAAAGAAAAGCCGTATGCAAAGATTACGGTTGAAAAATACGCTAAAGAGGTATCTATCGAAGCAGTCGCAGAACACGGAGAGGAAGCGGCTATCAACATGACGGACGAAGAGTTTCTTGTCGAGTTGCAGGAGAACGTGACCGGCAGATTTTACGACTACCTCAAGACAGGCACAATGACCTTTGAGGAAAAAACTTTCCAGATGGCGTTTGCTATGGCTCTTGGAAAAGTTAAGGACAAGTTCAAGAAAATGCACAGGAATGTTACTGGCATTGCGGTATTTGTAAATACGCTTGACCTGTACGCATATCTTGGAAGTTCCGAAATTACCATGCAGACGGCTTTCGGCTTCACCTATCTGAAAAACTTCCTCGGTGCGGAGATTACTTTCGTTTCCAGCGAGATTCCGAGAGGGCAGATGATTGCAACGCCTATCAATAATATTGTTTCCTATTATGTCAATCCACAGAACAGCGGATTTGCAAAACTTGGATTGCATTACACCACAGATGGCGTGACAAATCTGATTGGTTTTGCGGTAGCAGGAGATTATGACCGGGCGACAGGCGTTTCGTATGCTCTGATGGGCTTTACACTCTTTGCAGAATACATTGATGCTATCGCAGTCGTGACGATCAATCCGAACAGCACAAACCCGGAATCTGAAAATGTTACCCCGCCCACTCCGGTGGCAAAATCCGCAAAAGCGGCAAAAGAGAGCAACCTCTCATAAGGAGCAACCATGTACGCAGATTATTCATATTACCAAACTGAATACGGTGGAAAGATGTCTGCGGACGATTACAGGCGATTTGGACGGAGGGCAGAGCGCAGGATTGACGGCATAACCGGCAATAAACTGCAATTTGCCTTTCCGACCAATGAGCGTGATGTTGAGTCAGTCAAGGATTGCGTCTGCGAACTGGCGGACTTTCTGTGGCAGATTGACGCTTACAATGTTGCCGCAATGGAAAGCATGGGAACGGTGGCGCAGGCTGACGGGACAGTAAAGGGAAAGGTTATCACGTCAATATCGTCCGGGAGTGAATCTATCGGCTATTCCGCCGCCGGTTCTGCCAGTACCGCCACAATGGAGGCGGCAAAGGATAAGAAAGTGGCTGACACTATGGTGTATGGCATGGTACGGGATAGTTTGGGCGGCGTGCCGGACGCAAATGGTGTCAATCTGCTGTATGCCGGGGCATATCCGTACCCAAATGCGCCGATAAGCAGACCTCCAGAGGATAAGCCAGTGGAAAAGCCGGAAGAACCAACAGAACCGCAGGAGCCGGAGGAAAACGAAAATGAAGAATAACATAAACATTTTGGGAACCAAATATGCCATTATCTTTAAAGATGATGAAGAAGTCTGCAAGGATATGGGCGTTCCCGTTGGAGAATGCGGCGGCTACTGTAATGCATACAATCACAACATTGTTATCGCAAGACTTGATAAATGCGAAGATGGAGACATTGTAAGGGAGGCACTTCAAAAAGAGAGTATGCGCCATGAAATCACACACGCTTTTCTGAACGAGAGCGGCTTGTCTGCCAATGCAAACAGTACAGAGTGTTTGGCGAATAATGAAGAAATGGTTGATTGGTTCGCTATTCAATCACCGAAGATATACAAAGCCTTTGCGGAACTGGATATTTTGGAGTGACAGCTATGGGAATAGGCTACATTGACAGCGTAATCATATACAACCGTTATTACAACGACACAACCGGCGCAGAGCAGTATTTCGGCACACGCCTTGACGGTGTGCGTGTTGAGTTTACCAAAGAGCAGAACCAGAGCAAAAGCGGCAGCGAGGACGTGAGTGACTGTCTTTTGAAAATCCCAAATGACAGCACGCTCCCAAAACCGTACCTTGTGCCGGAGTTGTGGAACGACTTGACAACTGATGAAATGCTGCAAAACTTCACATTAAGCACAGACGGGGATTTCTTTGTGCTTGTGAAGAAAAAGGAGTTAAACCTTGACATTGACGCGCCTGTCGGTATGCAGGACAGCAGCAGCCCGGAGTATGACGGGGGCTTTTACGAGTACATGAAAAGCAAGTACAGCTATGTCTACCAAATGAGCAGTTTTGCGGTGTTTTCGCTGATACCGTATTTTCAGATTGGAGGGAAGTAAGTTGACATTCTTAAAACGTCTGCTTTGCAAGCATTATTATAACAGAACATATCTTCACATGGTAAACAGCGGCATGGCGAAGCTGTATCGCTGTGAGTGTAAGAAATGCGGAAAAGTGAGGTATGAAACATAATGAAATTATTTTTTGATACAGAATTTACCGGACTGCACAAGAACACAACCCTTGTCAGTGTCGGCATTGTTGCGGAGAATGGCAATCGGTTCTATGCGGAGTTTTCCGATTTTGACGAAAGCCAGTGTGACAATTGGATAAAAGAAAATGTGCTGAAGCATACCATTCTTGGCGGAAATGATACACTTGCCGCAAGGCTTGGAGAGGACAGAAATACAACGGTCATTCTTGGGAGTAAGGCAGATATACGGTATGAGTTGGTCGAGTGGCTGAAACAGTTCGACAGCGTTCAGTTTGTATCTGATGTGAGCCATTATGACTTTGTTCTGCTTATTGACATTTTCGGCGGTGCGTTTGACTTGCCGGGAAATGTGTCAGCGGCTTGTCACGACATCAATCAGGATATTGCAAGGCATTATGGAATTTCTGAAAAAGAAGCCTTTGACAAGAGCAGAGAGGAAATTGTTTCCGAACTGTGCGGGCGTCAGATTGAGGGAGAGAAACACAACGCCCTTTATGACGCAGAAGTTATCAAGGCTATCTATACGGAAATCTGCGGTGAGTAGCCTATGAACGACCAAATAGAACTCTTAAGCGCAACCGAATACAGCATTATCGAGGAAGCCTTGTGGAAGCTGGTGCGGCAGTACCCCAGGCAGGTTGGCGACCCGGATGTTAAGGCGGAGTATGATGCGCTGGGGACGAATAAGTCGCTGGCGGTGTTTGTGGACGGTGGGCGGTACAAGAAAAAATATGTTTCCGGCAGTTTTACAGCAGTCATAAACTTTCGCATAGCATATAAGAGCAATCCTACCACATCAAACCTACGCATTGATGCACAGGCTTATGTCGGTCGGATCATGCGTTGGCTGGAAAATACAAGAGATTTACCCCTACTGACAGATGGTAGAGAGATAACAAAAATTGAAGCATCAACTGCAGTACCGTACAAGGACGAAACTGGACAGGACAAAAGTACAGTCTATGTGGCATCTGCAACAATGGAATATGTAAAGAAAGGAGCCTAAAAATGGCAAACGACAGAACAAATATGGTGTCCCTGTTTGATTTTGGGAAATGGATGGGTGGCACCACATCAAATATTATGGAACTGGGAGACGGCTTCGTGGAGTTGACGGAGGACTGGGCGCCGAATATTGAGGAAAAGCAGTATGTTAACATGAAGACAGCGGCAAACACACTGAACGGGTATGCATTCTCCATGACGCCTGAAAGGGATCATTTGTCGGATGAGGCCCAGGGATATATAGATGAGGCATTTCGAAAGTTTCCCACAGGAACGGCGGCCCAGGCAGACTATTACCGTTTCTACAAAACGGATGTTACCTCAGATGGCAAGTATAAGGCCATTAAAGTTCCAGTTATTGCAGCTCCGTCCTCTACTGGAGGATCCGGTGGTGAAACTCTGGTATCGTCCATCCAGATCAGCGGAAACGGTGATGTAGTGGAAGGAACAATCGCAATAGTGGAAGGAACATATACTTTTACAGAGGGAGTAACAGATGCGGAACCGGCAGCATTTTCATCCAGAAGCAAAACTGCAGACAAGACAAGCTTAAGCGACTAATTAAAGGCAAATTGATATATACAGGAGTGTGTTTTTACTGTTCCTGGATTGTGTGAGGATGTTGAATATGGATAGTTTAAGAATCAATAATGGCATCAAAAATATTGAGGTAAATGACGCCGGAGAGTGTATAAGTATCCCGATAAGCGACGCAGCGTTTTATGAGCGCTTCGGCGTACTGATGAAGAACTTTGAGCAGAAGCAGGCGGAGATCGAACAGAAGGCGTCGGTGCTGTCCGATAAGCACAAGGGCAAGCCGGACGATGATGTGGATGCCATTGTGGACAGCATACAGCTCTATTCTGAGCTCTGCCGGTACACATGTGCAGAGCTGGACAAGCTGTTTGGTGATGGATGCTGCAGGAAGGTGTTTATAGGTATCGAAACTCCCGGCGTGGAACTTATTGGGGATTTCTTCGACCGGATCACGCCTCTACTTAACCAGTATGCAAAAGAGCGTAACCAGAAGATTAATCTCATGTATAACCGGAACCGCAAGGGTGCAAGGAGCAAATAATGTTCAATGTTTTGCTGGACCCACTTCCAACAGAATATAAGGGATTCCCTATTGATTCAGACTTTCAAATTGGGATACAGATTATGCAAGCATTAGATGACGGGGGACTTTCCGCACAGGAAGGACAGGCGGTTGGGCTATCCCTCCTGTTTCTGCATGAGGACAAAGACGGAAATCCCCTACCCTTACCGGATGCAGAAACAGCCTTAGAAGGTCTTGTATGGTTCTTGACGGATTGGAACCACGATCACAACACCAAAAGCGATAATTCACGTGTAACAGACTATGACATTGACCAATGGAGAATATACTCCGGCTTCAAGCAGCACTACGGAATAAACCTCAATAGGGATAAGCTTCACTTTTGGGAGTTTATGGGGCTGCTTACTACGCTGCCAGAATGCGCCTATACGCGCGTTATAGACATTAGGGCGAAGAAAATTACATCAAAGATGGGAAAGGACGAAAGAAAGGCATATACAGAGCTTAAAAAGGTATATGCGATTGACCGACCAAAGGAAGTGAACTACACAGACAGCCAGAAACAGGCTATTGATGATTTTGATCGCATGATGGAAGAACAGAAACGCATCCGGAAAGCAAAGCAGCTTGTGACTGATACGTTTGAGGAGATTATAAAATGACAGACAAAGAAATCGGCAAAACCGCCCGGGAGATTGCGGAGCGCGGCAATACTGCGGAGGTCAAGCGGAATAAGGATGGGATTGTGATTCTGGAAGTTGGGAAGAAGATTGTGAGGAAAGATAATGTATCGTCAAACCAAAAATTATGAAAACCTCCAAAAGCGCATATTTGACGGCGTGGGCGAATATGGCATACCGCAGATACAGCCGACACACTATACAGAATGTGACTGGATAGGGTTCAACTATGCTAGAAGTGAGAAGAACCGAGCTGGAAAGGGCGTGCATTTCTTCCTTGACGATTACCAGTTCAATTCCGTTTGGCAGACACCGGACAAGTACCTTGACATGTTTCGGCAGTTTACGCACGTCATGTCGCCAGACTTCTCTACATACAGGGATTTCCCGAAAGCCATACAGATATACAACCACTACCGCAAGCACTGGGTGGGCGCTTACCTGCAAGAGAACGGTGTGAATGTCATTCCGACAATTTCATGGAGCACGCCGGACAGCTTTGAATGGTGCTTTGACGGAGAACCGGTGGGTGGCGTTGTGGCAGTGTCTAGTGTAGGTGTGATGAACAGCCGGGAGAAAAAGGAACTGTTTCTGCAAGGATATAATGAAATGTTTGCCAGATTACAACCGGAAGTGATATTATTTGTGGGTAAGGTGCCGGAGGAATGCACGGGGAATATTGTGCAGATTAAGGCATTTTATGAGCGGTTTAAGGAGGTGCGGTGATGGGCGGACGTGGCGGTACGAGTGGATTTAAAGTAAACGATTTGGGAATGACGATCGATGACATAAGGCAAAACACAGATATATCCATTGATTTCATAAAAAATAATCCAAGATCGTATGGTTCTTTGACCAGTAACAGAGAAGAAGAATTTCGAAACACAATAAAGAAAATGTATGAAAAAGGATTTTCCGGATTGGAAGAAGGAAGAATATTAGATATTTCTAATAAAAACAATAATCTGTATATTATTAAAGAAAATGGAGGACTTACTCAATATTATTTTTCTCCAACAAAAAAACAGAGGTATAGAGAAGAAAAAGATATGGTTGTAATAGGGGAAAAAGGAAGGAAAGTTAAAGAAATCAAAAATCCGAGCAACGAAATAAAAAGTAAATATCTTGCGCGCGGAATACTTCTTAGATTGCTGCCCAGAAAAATTTGGAATTTTTAGTAAGCAAAAATGGCCAAAAGATGATATATTGACACCAATTGGCCATTTGCCGCGACCATAAAATTAAAGCACGAAGAGTGTAATTCCGGAAATTTTTTCCGGTTCGCATGAGTAAAACGGAAAATCTTCTTTGGGTGATATATGGAGAGACTTATGTACATATAGTGAATTTTTTGCGCCGCAGATCGAATTGTGTTCCCACCAAAATAATTGGCTCCCCATACTACCACTAGGACGAGCGGAAGAAGCATCATTTTCAAAAATAGTTGACAATGCCTTTTTCAAAAGCAATGCGTCATCATAAGAAAATCCTGTCATTTCCGCAAGCTGCGGAAAAATCGAACCATATGCAACATATGCACCTTTCTGAATTACATATTTCATTCCCATTGTGGTGCTATCTTTATCCCTATCTTTCATCTTTTCTGTATTTGTACTTTTGGTAATTTCATAATCCACAATGTCTATGCAATTAAGGCTTTTTGCCATCTGTATAGTAACAGGTCCGCGAACTCCTAAAGATACACTATTCGTTGAAATATCCTTAAACGGGAATACTTGTCCGAATGATCTTACGTCAATCCATAGACAACACGCCTCTTTTTTAAACGCATCAATATCCTTTTTGCGTAAGTGCTCTTTTAAAGTCTCTTCCGCATCTACCCTTTCCCTTATGGAATAATTTCCATCCGTTACATGGTCATTATCCAAAATCAAGACGTGCTCTCCAAAATCAGACAACCGATTCCTTATTTTATGCTTCAAGCACACATCAGTAATATATCCATATCCATCAATGTCCTGGCGCGGTCGGTTCCCATTTAGCGGATCGCCATTCGGATTGCAAAATTGAGCAGAAATTACGAGCGCAAAATCTATCTTGTTCATATTGGCCCTCCCGTCAATGACAATCAAATAGGCCAAGACATTTTGCATATGCAAGCCTATTGTAATCAGCACAATTCCTTTTCCCGGCAACCCAATCTTCAACAGTACGAACCGGAATGCACAATTTGGTCGCAAATGCAGACTGCGTAAGACCAGTTGATGAGACCATATCCCTGATGCTCATATGCGCAATGTCATGGATACTGGATAATACGGAGATAGCTTCAGATATGTCTGATCCAATTTCATCAAACCAATCGGGGTAACCATATTCCGAGATATATAATTCTTTGCTTGGCTGTGCGAGCGCGTCCCTCCACAGTTTTCCAAATAGTTTGTCTGTCATTTTTTCGCCTTTCTATGCTATGCATTCAGCATTTTCAACCGCATTTTTACCAGCAAGCCTTATGGCCGCAGTTTTGCTCATGAGTTCCCGCTCTCTAAAATCATACTCTTCTGTATGCAGCCATTCTTGCGCTTGTTCCTCTGTTTCGAATGGCCCGTACACCGCATGATTCCACTTACCAAAATCATATTTACTGCTTACTCCATACGCCTTGTTTCTGCTAATTTTTTTCATTTCATTTCTCCTTTCTAAAATTCATATTTTTCCATAAATTTTGCGACAGCATTTTCAATTACTTCTGTATGGTTCCCCTGGTTATCTATGCGGATGAAAGAACCATCCTCGATATATCCGACGGTTCTTCTTTTGTAATCATTCACATAGATTCTTTTCTTCCCGTATTTCTCCCACAAGTTGAAGGTTAGGAAATCGGAGGCACTCATTCCAAGACCATCTTTCTGGATTCTGGCTGTTTTTGCAAACTTTTCTTTTATGATTTTAGCCTCTTTCCATGCCCTTTTAAGCCCTTCAGATATATTGATGCTTAACTTCTTTACCAGCTCCCATGCTCTTTTCATGATTTTAGATAAGTTGTATTTCTTCATGTCCATGGCCTCCAATTTTGTTTGATTCTTTGCTGTAGATATAATATACCACGCATTGCGTGGTATGTCAATATCTTTTGACTTATTTTTTAAAAATTAGATGGAAGTAATATTATTTTAAAAAATTGGTACAAATAATTTTGAAATTTATAATATCATATAATCAATCCAAAAGAAACGAGGGAGTTTTGATGATTGTTACCATGTATGGAATAATTGTTTTTCAACTCGTGGAACGGATTGCCTATAAAAAAAAGACCGCGGTGGCGGCAATTTCATGTGCGGAAGATATAGTATTATTCCCACATGCGGCGATTAGGACGAGGCACGAAATTCCACAAAAGCCATATTCGCAAGAAGAATATTACGAAAATGAGCTATCAAAACTATTGAGCATTGCGGATATGGCGGATTAAAACAAAATTATATGTCGGAATGAAAACGGATTATCGGAGGTGGCTTGTTGGTCTCGTTACCTCCGATTTTGAAAATTCCATTGTGGATTAAAACTGTAATTTTCTGGTAATAAAATGAATCATTGACACGTCGCCAATTGGGGCGGTGGAAGGGATAAGAGGTGCCATGGACACATGTAATGTGTGTCTGTGGCACCTCTTTTATTTTAAAGGTGGTTTTATGGCGCAGTATGACGGAAGTATAAGAATAAACACGGAAATTACGGCTAAACAAGCCGAAAAAGAGTTGAAAAGTCTTGAAAGCAGTATTTCTAAAACCGCTGACAAGATAACTTCTCTGCGCTCTAAAATGGATGCGCTGAAAGATGTAAAGACTCCAACAACGGAGTATAAGAATCTACAAAAAGAACTCGGCGCTGCAACACGTGAAATGGAAAAACTGGTAGCACAGGATTCCAAACTTGCTGATATTGATGCGAAAATTAAGAAGCTTTCTCAATCTGCGTCTGAATATGCGTCGAGGATGAAAGAGGTTGCGGAACAGAAAATACCAACAAAAGAATATACATCTCTCGAAAAAGAGTGGGAAAGTCTTGAAAAACGCTTAATAAAAATAGGGGAAAATCGCGAAAGGTTTTTAGCGGGAGGAGGGAAAGAAAGAGACCCTTCTTTCAGGCGCATGTCATATGACATGAAGAGCATAGAAGAACGGATGGATTCTATCGCTTCAAAAATGAAGAAAATGGAAGAATCCGGAAAGGACTTTACCCTTGGAACAGGCACAGACCAATATAAAAACATCTCTGCAAAGTACGAATCTATAAACGCTGAACTGGAAAAGCAGAAAGGCATACATAGCGAAATCGCTCAGAAACAGGCTGATGCAGTGCAAAAAACGTTCGAATTAAAGGGACAGATACAACAGCTTGTGGAAGAAGGAAAAGCCTTTACTTTTGGTTCCGACACAGAACAATACGCCCAGATGTCCGCGCAGATGCAACAGCTTAACCGGCAGATGGAATCCGACACGCAGCACCAGTCTGAATTGCAATCTGCGCTTGCATCAGAAGAAAAACGCCTTGCGCAGATCAAAGCTAACTCCACCGTATCAGATCAGCAAATTATCGATCTGTTAGAGCGTCGCAAACAACTTATAGCAGAAATCAGAGACATGGAAGCGGCGGGTGTTGGTCTAGGGTATCGGCAGTACGAGAACGCAAACCGGGAACTGGAAGAGATAAACGAAAAAATCAAAGTTTATCGAAAAAGCCTTGGAAGCGTACCAGAAAAATTTGATAAGATGCGGAAATCCGCAAATAAAGCTTTTGATGCAGTAGCAAATGGGACAAAGAAGAGTAGTGGGCTTTTATCGACATTTGCGTCCCGCCTTAAAGGGATCGCACTTTCGCTTTTGATATTTAATTGGATTTCGAAAGCTTTTAACGCCATGATCACTGGGATGAAAAAGGGTTTTGAGAATTTGATGAATTATTCAAATGGATTCGCAAATTCCGTTCAAATCATAAAAAATTCTATGGCAACGCTTGGAAACCAATTTGCCGCTGCATTTTCACCTATTGTTCAGATGGTGATTCCGTGGCTTAACAGCCTTATCAATGCCATATCCAAGGCCATGACTTATGTTGCACAATTTATAGCAATACTCGGCGGAAAAAGTACATTTACACGCGCTAAGCAGGTGCAAGATGCTTACAACAAATCCCTGGGAGGTACGGCGAAAGCTGCGGACAAGGCCCGGGGAGCCCTAGCGAGGTTTGATGATCTGGACGTCTGGCAGAAACAGGAAAATGACTCTGGTGGTGGAGGTGGAGGGGACGTTGGTGGAGAACTATTTGAGGAAGTCCCAGTTGATCCTAAAGTTCAGGGATGGCTTGATAGCATTTTAGATAAGCTGAAACCTATATTGGGATACATAAATGAATTAAAGAACGCTTTTATGGAGGGATTCTGGGACGGATTAGGGGATTGGGAATATCGATGGGATATTATCAAAAATGGGCTTGAACAGATCAAAAACGTACTGATTGATATATGGACAGACCCGGCAGTATTGGCGGCTGCAGATGCTTGGTTAAAATCTCTCATGTACATGCTTGGCTCCCTTGTAGGTTCTGTGGCAAGCATTGCGCTTACCATTGCCGCAGCATTCATAGGCGGTCTGGGCGAATACATGGAAAATAATGTTGATCGCATAAAGACATTCCTGATTTCTGCCTTTAATATCGGAGCAGAAATAAATTACCTGCTTGCAGACCTGTTTCAGAGTATCGCATACATATTTGAGGCCTTTGCAAGTGAAGGCGGTATAAGGTTTGTTGCGGCGCTAATCGGAAGTATTGCCGATGCCGGTATGGGAATTATAGAAATCGCTTTAAAACTCGGACGCGATATTTTGAAAATGATAATTCTTCCAATTACAGAAAATAAGGAAGAATTTAGGGTGGCGTTGGAGGGATTACTTTCGTCGGCCGCCACTATATTAGAGGGATTCAAAGAGTCAATAGACAGTATTTTTGATAACCTGAATACTGTATATGATACACATTTTAAGCCGTTTTTTGATAGTGTTGCAAATGGACTCAGCTCTCTGGTTGGAACTGCTTTAGATGCCTGGAATGGAAGTATACAACCAATTTTGGATAATGCGGCGCAAAAAATTTCAATTTTGCTGTCTCAATATATTACTCCATTTGTAAATGGAGTAATTGAATTTATAGGAAATTTGGTTGATATGTTTCTTATTTTATGGGAAATGCTCGAGCCGCATATAGAATGGTTGATATCTTATGCGATCCCGCTTCTTGGAAGTATTTTTAGTGATTTTTTTGAACAAGTAATAGCTGTTATAGAATTTTTGATGGGAATTTTCAATGTATTCATTAATTTTCTGAATGAAACAATTATTCCGATTTGGAAGCAAAATTGGGATGATGCAATGGTTGCCTTTGACTTGTTTTGTTCTATCGTAGAAACATTGGTTTCTTTTATTATAGATATTATTACTGCAATGCCTAAAATGGTTCAAAAATGTATACAAGGGGATTGGAAGGGATCGTGGGAGCTAGCGCAAAACATATTTGTGTCATTTAAAGAAAAAATAGAATCGATTGTGGATATAATCAAGGGAATATTAGAAGGTTTTTTTAGTTGGATAAATGAAATGATACAAAGTGTCATTGACGGCCTTTCTGGAATTGGAACCTCCGCAAGTAAAACATCCAAAAGCGGAGGAGGTGGATATTCTGCAGCTTCATACAGCATTTCTCCTACTGCATACCGTTCCGCCATGACGGGCATCCCTCATCTCGCATCCGGCTCTGTAATCCGCGGAGGTAATCCGTTCCTGGCTATCCTGGGAGATCAGCCAAGAGGGATTACCAACGTCGAGACGCCACTTCCTACAATGATAGATGCATTTAAGCAGGCAATAGCAGATTCTGGCATGACTGGAAGCGATAGAGTACCCGTTAATATTAATCTGATATATGATGGAGAAACTTTTGCTCGGTTAGCATTGGATGACATACTATCGGAAGCCGCGAGACGCGGACTTGACGTTTCGGTTTTGGGGGTGAACTGATGAAATTTGAAAAAGGCATAAAGGTAGACGGCGTACATTTTGATATTCCTATGGTATCTTTAAAGCGCACCGCTGACTTCCTCGACAAGTATGCAGAACGAACAGAAGATGGGATACTGCATCGAGAACTAATAGGGGTGTACTACAACTACGCCTTGACTGTCGGAACCAGTACAGACTTTGGAGATACAGACTATGACTATTTTTGGGACTTTATGACACGGCCAGTACCCTTTGTGGATATTTCCCTGCCTACAAAGACGGGATATTATGAGTTTCGTGGATATATTTCAAGTGTATCAGACGAATATAAGAAGATTTTGGATAACAAAGCAGAGTTTACCGGATTTACCTGTAAGATGATTGCCCAAAGCCCCGCAAGGAGGCCTGGATGAGAACAGAATTTTATGTGGACTATGATCTGTATGATACAACTGCAATACAGGACGCCGAAGGAACCTCCAGGGATAACGCCGCATTCGGTAACCTGGAACTTCTTAAATTTGATGTTAGCCCCCCTGCTTATGGCACACTGGAGCACAATTTTTTTGTTCTGGACGGAACATACAAAGAATTTCCGGATACTCCAAATGACCTGGCCTATTATTCATCTGGACAGTCTGGGGCTGATGGGATATTTTCCCCAGCGCAGACCCTTACTATCTGTTTCACTGAAAACCATACCAGCGTAGGGATTACCTTGCATTTCGTCGAGGTGCATCCACTTGAAATCGAAATAATTTGGTATGACCTTGGAGGGTCCGAAAAAGAGCGGAAAAAGTTTTTTCCAGACTCCCTGGTGTATTACTGCCAAAATCAGGTGGAGGAATATGGCCGAATTGATATCGTTTTTTTGAAAACTCTTCCTTTCCACAATGTAAAACTACAGCACATTAAATATGGTACAACAATTACCTGGGGAAATGATAGCATTAAAACAGGTAAATTGATTAATGATACTGACCCAATCAGCGATAAAATAGCAACGGACAAGTTGACATTTGACTTTGTTGACCTTTCGGATGGATTCAACATTGGTAACCCTGATGGATTGCATAAAACATTCCAAAAAAGACAACGGATGCTCCCATATGAGATTGTGGATGGATCAAAAATTCCGCTTGGTGTGTTTTTTTTAGACTCCAACAGCACTGCAAAGAATATCAGTAAAATATCCGCGATTGACTATAAGGGGATGCTTTCCAATACGGATTTCAAGGATGGCAGGATATATGCTGGTGATCAGGCCGGCGGGGTAATAGAAGAAATCATGAAGGCGGCCGGCATCACAGAATATGTTGTGGACAAAGAAACAGCCAATACGGCACTCTATGGGACATTGAACATTCAATCGTGTCAGAAAGCATTAAGGGAAGTGTTGTTTGCCTGCGGGAGTATTATCAATACTTCCCGCAGGATGGGAATTGATATTCACAAAGCAGACCGGGGGATTACCCATAAAATTATGAGGTCTCAAAAGTTTTCAACCACAATACAGACAGACCACTATGTATCTGATGTTAATGTGAAGTACAAAACATGGAAGCTCGACAACAGCATCAGCCAGATCACAAAGGGCTCTTATGGTGTAGGAACGCATACCATACAGCTTTCCAATCCCGCCGCTGAGATGACCACAAATGCAGGCAGGATAATCAAACAGATGCCATATTACATTGTATTGGAAATATCTTCACAGGGACGTTCTGACGTGATTATTTCCGGAAAAAAATATGTGGGAGAAGAACTGGCGGTATTGTCAAGCATTGAGCATATTAAGAGCGGAGAAGTGCGAAGCACTAAGACATTTTCCGGAACGCTGCTTGACTTTGAGGCTGCACAGCGTGTCGCAGATAAGATATTGGACTATTATCAGTTGCAGCAGATCATACAGACGAGGCACCTATCTTCACATGAAAAAGCAGGAGATTGGATAGAGGTTGAAAACACCATGAAAGAGCATGGAAATTTTGTTGCGGCAATTGAATCGCTCTCAACCGATTTGACGGGTGGTTTCATCAGTTCGGCAAAATATCGTGGATATTACAAAATTGTTTCCAATTATTATTATTCTGGAAATGAAATCTACGCAGGTAATGATGTGGGAATCATCTGATGGAGAAAGAGAATGAAGACATTAAACGAGTATGACAAATATGATGAAAGGATTTTGAATGAGAACTTCAATGAGTTAAAGAGCAGGATTGACCAGATTGGACAGGCAAAAAACGGATTTGGCCTGTTATCATCTGATCTATGTACAATATATGGATCAGTTTCTATGCGAAAAATGTCAAGTACTTGTTGTGATATATTAATCAAGGCTAAGATTGAAACAAGAAGCGAAAACTTAACAACAGATACAATGGTGCCTATGTTTGATTTGGGAAAAATTCTTGCAATGGTTGGATTGAAAAGTATTAATTTTGATCCGCGACAAACCATACTGAGTATTGATCAACGCGGTATGACATCTGGATTAGTCGAATTGCACCAAACAGGATATGGACTTGGGGTACGGTGTTTAAATGGAGTTATGCAACTGGGAAGGATATATCAGAATTCGGGAGGATTTGCTCCTTATGCCGGAAATAGTTCTTATTATACCCCCAAAAGCGTATATTATATTTCTATTTTTAGCGCTCAATATACCTAAATACGCAAAGCGAGGCAATGCATGTACAATTTCCAGTTAAGGGATTACACACACAAAGAATTAAGGGAATTTACACATCATCAATTGCGATCTGGCGGCCTTGTGTTCGTATATGACCGAACAAAAAATGATGTTGATGAGGTGCGGAAATTAACAGAAAAGTACCTGGATGGAACGATAACGGAAGAGGAACGTAAGAAATGGATGGGGGACATGAAAGGCGCCCTAAATATTTCTGACATGAAAAGGATTGAAGGAAATATCATGGTGATTTCCAAATTCTTTTCCGTTTTTCCTGTTGGGAAGACATGGAATTCCTCCCGGGATATCCCAAGAGAAAGCGATTTTACTCGTATCCTTGGAAACATAAAAAAAATAAGGGACGCGTGGTTTGGCTTGTCCAATACGCCCAAGACTCCAGCTCGTCCCCTAAACACATACCAAAAATGGAACGATATTGAAAAGATTCTGCATGATTTCGATTATACATATGATCGGTATATTAACGGGTTTCATTATTGCGGGTCCGAGTTTTATGCAGGGGAAGGAATGGGTGACCTATAATGGCATTTCAAAAGAAAACATGGAAGGATAGACTGGTTGAGTTTGCTGGGCGACGAATATTAACCAACATTTCGACTGGACAATCTCAGACTGTTGATGTAACACGGTCCGAAGGGCAGGTATCTCAGGCGGGTGATGCTTTCTCGGCCGCCAATATGAATAACATGGAGCAGCGCATTGGAGATGCGTTTACAGCGACGGATAGGGACATTACTGCGTTATCGCAGAAAATAACGCCGCATGCTGTTTACATTGCTAATGTGAGCCAAAATACGCCATCCAGCATAATAAAATGGGTAAACGCAAATACAACCGAATTTAGCAATGCATCTCTTGGCGGAGCATGTATTTTGGTTTGCCCAGTAGTTAATGGGACAGAAAATGCGCCTTATTTTATAAATTTCACCATGAGCGGTGGCACAGCGGCATTAGGGACAATTATGAGGGGGCACAGCGGCGGAGGATATACGGGAGGACCCGAAGTCCATGCTTTCAACTACTATACAACTGGAGGTGCTGATCCAGTGCTAAAAAAATTGGGTAGCAGCCAGCCTATATTGCTTGGTACGGGTACGTCCTATAATATCAAAACCCTATATCCGACCTATTATGCTGATTTGACAGCAGATAATTTTATCGTTGCATTTAATTCGGCGAGCTCCACAGGCGGAACACGTAACCCAGATGCCGCATTGTATCCACAATTCGGAAGCATTTCTGGATCGACAACCTTGACCAAAAGTTATAATTCAACAACAGGGCAACTTACGATCGGCGGGCTGGGCATCGACAAATATAATTCATCTGATACAAATAATGTGATGGGCACTTATAGATATTTTGTGTCTACCTCCATCAGCGTCAAGGTGTATATGGTGATATAATCACGCAACACAAAATTTGGAATCAGTGGCCAAAAGCATGAGAAAGGAAAAAGAAATGAACAGAATAGTATTTTCAGACAATACAGAAATTCAGATCAACGAAGTGTCCCAGGCGGCAGATGCACTGTCAATCACTATTGACACTTCAGACATAAATGAATTATCCGAAAAATTCCAGAACAAATCCCTCACAAAGGTTATGCGCTATTATTCCGGAATTGACCTTATCCGAGGCTACTCCGGGTATACAAATTTAAAAAATATATCATATATTCCGCAAGTTACTGTGTCAGTGGACTATTCCACCGAAGACCCAACCACAGAAAGCGGATTTGTGGAAGAGACAGTGGATAGGTGCATTGTTGTGATGGCAAGAGCATCCATGCTGGCTTCTGTGGCCGGGCAGACGGCGCAGAATACAGCCAACATTGATTACTTGGCTATGGAGGCAGGTCTCGAACTTTAAAGGGAGGAATTACTATGGAAGAGTCTAAAAATTTCCGCAAGGTGAAACAGTACTATGATATGGGGCTGTGGAATCTGCCAAAGGTTACGGCGGCGGTAGGAAAGTGGATTACCCAGAATGAATACGTGGAAATTACAGGTATCCCCTATTCTGGGCTGGCTTGATAAGATGGCACAAATCCAACAAAGATATAATGTATCATCTAACCAAGAAATGTATTGAGAGGTGCTGCTATGTCAAATGAATTATGGGTTGCTGCTATCGGCGGCGCTTGCAGTCTACTTGGTTCCGTCCTTGGTGTTTTAGGTAGCGCAAAGCTTCTTACATACCGGATCACGCAGCTGGAAGAAAAAATGAAGAAGCAGTGTGACAATTGCGCCGTCATGGATGGCCGTGTGGACAGGATTGAAGCGAGGCAAGATGTAATGGAAGAAAAAATGAAGGTAGTCAACGATAAAGTGGACAACCTTGAAAGAAAGGAAGGATTGAAAGCATGAAGAAAATTGACTGGGCAAGGAAACTGACAAGCAGGAAATTCTGGTTTGCGGTGGTGGGATTTGCAACGCCAATCATGACACTGGCACAGGTGCCAGAAAATACCGCTGTGCAAGTGACAGCTATCATTATGTCTGGAGGCACATTGATTGCGTATATCATCGGTGAAGGACTTACAGATGCGGCTTCAGCCAAAGAAAATGATCATTAGAGCACTTATGGCGGTATTGCTTCTTTTCCTTATTATAATTGTTTTTTTGAGGAAAATATGCGAAGGAATGAATACTGCCGTAAAAATTGTATGGAGGGAATAGGTATGTGGAAGGGCATAGATGTATCAGATTGTCAAGGGAAGATAGACCATGCACGGGTGGCTGCGGCCAGATGTGAGTTTGCAATTTTGCGGAGTACCCGGAAGTCCGGGAAACCGGACAACTTCTTCTCGGCCAACCTGGAAGGTTTCAGGAAATACGGAATCCCTGTATCGACGTACAAGTATATGTATGGGAAATCAGAAATGGAGTCTGCAAAAGAGGCTGGGACAGTGGTTTCGCTTGTCAAACAACACGGCCTTGACTGTATTATCTGGTGGGATGTGGAAGACCCGTCCTTGAAGGCCCTGGGAAAGGACAAGCTTACGGCATGCATCCGGGCAGCTCGGGAGGTCATAGAGACGGCAGGATACCGCTTTGGACTCTATTCTGGGGCCTATGTCCGGTCGGAAGGCTGGCTTGATTTCGACCAATTCTCAGCGGCCCCTATGTGGGCAGCCCGGTATTACAGAGGGGAAAGGGTGATCCAGTTCGGAGAGCTGCCGGATGAGGACAAGAAACCCGACCTGGGCCGCGATCTGTGGGGCTGGCAGCATACCAGCACAGGCCGTATCCCGGGCGTATCCGGAAACGTAGACCTTGACATCTGCTGGCAAGACCCTGTAGGCATCCAGGAGCCCCCTGCGGAGCCTGGAACCCTCTATACGGTATCTATTGCCGATGTATGGACTCAGGAGCTGGCGCAGGCCGTAGCGGCGGCATATCCGGGCTGCAAGGTGCACCGGGTGTCCGTACTGGATGCAGGCGGCATTGAGCTGTGGACGGCGTCAGTGGCGGACGTATGGAGCCGGGAGCAGGCTGAGGTATCCAGGCGGCAGTATGCCGCCATGGGTATTAGCAGTAATATCCATCAGGTTAAGATGCTCGAATGAAAATGTATTTGGAGGCGTGATTTTGTAACGCCTCCTTTTTATTTTGTGTTAATTATAATCCTACATAACGTTTTATAGGTATCTATAGAATAATATCGTTAGTAACATATTGGTGACAATCATCCTAAATAATTGCGTAAATATGCGGTTTCTTTTTGGCGATTTTATAAAATTGTATTAATTTTTTGGGTTTCCTAAAATGTTGATATATCGTTACTTTTTAAGAAAATATCCTATAGTTACAATGATTTTGTAAAAACATGTAATTATCGATAATACGTTATTGCGACCTATCGTTAGAGACAATTGACGACAAATCTATTTTTTCTATTTCTCTTCGCAAAGAATTAACGGATGGATGAATATATTTATCCTCAGTAATGTCATTAGTCAATGTATGTCCCATAAGTCTTTTGAGATAAGTTTTATCCACTTTTGCCTGATCACATAAAGTTGCAAAGGTGTCCCGGCAGTCATGTGGTGTATGTTTTTCAACCCCAATACGTTCCAGAGATGCATACATCAACTTCCGGAAATGTTGTGTTGACATTTCCATCATCCCGTTTTCCCTTTGCATCCTGCGTTGCACCATGTCATAGATCATGGAATGTATAGGTACGATCCTTCCGGTTCCGCTTTTTGTTTTTATCCCTCCCTGAAAGTATCTATCTTGCAGATTGACTGATATGTTGGTATATGCCTGGATTCTGAAACCGGACAAACACATAATAAATACCATTTCGAGAGTTGGATCATCCCTGTTTTCCCATATCTGCTTCAATTCTTCATCCGTAAATGGAACGCCTGCCGTATCATCGTCGTCGGTTTTAATTGTGACATGTCTGGAACGGTCTCCTTTTAGAATTTCTGAAATATCTGCATATTTGTACATTTTGTGGAATAAGACAATGATGAGTTCTTTGCTGGCATGTTTTAGTGGGCATTCATCCACCACAGCCTGGAGATCGGAGTATTTTAGGGCACGAAAAGGCCTCTGGTGCAGCGCAGCGCAGTTATTATACGCTGCCGCCATACTTTGTTTTCTGGTTTTCAACCTCCGCAACTTTACTGGGTCTGTACAAGAATCCATTTCCCCAAATTCCCAGTGCAGGTATTGTTCATATACTTCCGAAAAGCTCATGTCCAGCTCGGATTTTCGGTTGCTGATGCCATAATTGTACGCAGATATGATATTATTCACAAAACTATCCGTGATCTGAGTATCGTCGAACACTATTTCCTCTCCTGGCTTGTATGTCCCAGCATTATACGCAGAGAGTATCCCAAATGCGGTATACCAGTCTTTGGCATAAGCTATGGCTTTTGGGGTAATTGGATATCCTTTATCATCCACTTCGGAAGCTGTTGGATGCACTGAATAAGGGTTTGTCCTCCTGCCGGAAAGCTTTTTGATGCTGCCGAATCCGTTCGGGAGTTTGGGATGTTTCCGACGGCTCCTCAGAGGCGTTTTAACGGGCTTTTTTGACATGATTGGAGAATAACCGCAGTGCGGGCAAAAGGCCGCCTTGTCGGACACAGAAGCAGTGCATTCGGGGCATACGATAAGCATAGTATCATCCTCCTTTTTTATACAAAAATAACAGCCTGCAGGAATGCATGTTCCGCTTGCAAGCTACCCATGAAGATGATACACTATATATGTAGGTTTGCGAGACCAATTTATAAAGTGTATCTCTTAGGGGATATATCTAAAGCCGTTCCGGTTGCAGCCGGGGCGGTTTTACTTTATTTGATTATTTCTTCAACATCTATCTGATATCCCAGAATTTCACCTATATCTTTACAATATCCCCTTATCGTTATGGAATCTCCTTTCGACATTTCCATAATTATTTCCTTTTGTTCGTCCGTCTTAAGATAACACTGGATAATAGTAAAATCAAAGTCTTTATCTGAGTCTATTCCTATATATTTTCCACTGCTGTCAATATTTCCAATCTTCCCTGTGATTTCTAAGTACTGGTCTATATAATCGTTTTGCGCTTTCATTGCATTGTTTGATAAATCGTCCGAAAGTTCTGTCGCTGTAACCACTATATACGCGATTTCGCTTTCAGACTCCTGCTCCTCTTTTTCGCTGTTGATGGTATCCTTGCTGTTTTCCGTGCCTTCGTCATCAGTATCGCTTGTTGTGGCATTTTCAGCAGCATCTATCGTGGCTTCTTCCTCCTGGCTTTCTTCCGTCCTTGCCGTTTCTCTTTCCGATTCTTCATTTCCAAGCGCGGACCCTATTATCCCAAGCGCAAATATTACACCAAATATGATTAATGCTGTTTTACCTTTGCTGCCTTTCTTCTTTTTTGGCGCAGCATTAACTACTACGGGTCCGTCCGTTCTTCCTGCCATGCTGCTCATATACATATATCCGCAGATTGGACATCTTGGCGAATTGACCAGTATTTGGTTTTTGCACTTGACACACGCGAACGTTTGTACATTCTGGCGCATCGGAGTTGGATTCCCTATGGGGCATCCACAGTTTGGACAAGTTGCGGCCTTGTCTGAAATTTCCTTTCCACATTCTGGACAATTAATCATTGCCATTTTCTTTTCCTCCTCTTAAGTGTATTATTTTATGGTTTTATACCACATTAACCTTTCTCCATATCCTATAAGTCTTGATATCTGTTCTTGCGTATAATCTGGATATTCGAAAAAAATAGAATCTGGGATCAAAAATTCCGCTGCAAACTCATTTGCTTCTCGTTCGGGCCTGCTTCGGCTGAATAATGTATCCGAATAAAACATGCACTGATTATTTTCGTGGAGGACTGCATGTCCTACTTCGTGCGCCATAACAATTTTTTTCTGATAGATATTATCTATGGAGGAATTGACTGCAATGCACTTTTCTCCTCTATAAGACAGATAATATCCGGACATGTTCCCAAGATAATGTTCTTTGTGTAAAATATTCAAGTAATCGGCCAAAATAAAGGGGTCTCTGGTATCATATTTTTTTGCGAGCTCATTTGCGATCCTTTTGATCTCCATTACCTTTCTCCTTATTTCTCAGTCTTACCAGTGTAAACATGGAAATGAGAGATTGGCGCAGGTATTCTCTGTCTGATTCATTGAGCGAATCTGGCTCAAAACGCATCAGCGCAGAGTCACCGTTTTCAAGTCTTAATATAATTTCGTCTGCATCTCGCGCCACATCAAGTTGTTCTCCTTTTCCCAATTCAGGGCGTTCTTCGTTTTTCGGCTCAATTCCAGCCATTAAATAATCAACAGTAACTCCAAAATAATCAGCAATTTTTTGTAGCGTTTTTGCGTTCGGGTTTGATGTCCCTAGTTTTGAAATGTATCCCTTTGCAAGCCCGATTTCGCTTTCCGCTGTATTCATAGATACACCCTTCTTCCCGCACAACTGTTTTACTCGTTCTTTCATGTTATACACTCCATATTCTGAAAATAATGCAAAATTGGTATTGACATTCTGAATATATTGCGTATAATAATATTGTAAGACTCTGAAAATAATGCAAAACCAATATATGCAGAATGTATTTTTATAATGCTTGTGTAGTTACTTGGATTATAGAATATTTTCAGAAGCCAGTCAATATATTTTCGCATTTTTTTCAGAAATACGGAAGGAGGTGATACTACGAAAGATACATCGAAAAATATTCCAATCTATGACAATATCGTAAGACTTTCCAAAAAGAATGGTATTTCGATAAACGCCATAGAAAAAGAGGCAAAAGTCAGTATTGGAAGTATATGCAAATGGAACAAAGTGAGCCCTACTTTGCGCAATATCGTGTCTGTGGCTGACGTGCTTGGGGTTTCTGTTGCTGAGCTGATATCAACTTCTTCCTGTGATGATACCAGAGTTACTGTCCCATAAACCGGACAGTGACTTTATCCAACTAAAGTGTAGTATGAGATATGGGGAGGTGAAAAAGATAGAACCATTTAAGGACTACACGAAAATCATTATAGAAACAGATGAAGAAAACCCCATAGCCATAGCAGAGATAACCTCAGAGGAAATCAATGTTTCTGATGGATACAGGGTTCGGTTAACACCTAAGCGTATTTCTTTCGCAAAGAGGTTGGTACATGGAAATAGGGATTGATGCTGCCATTAAAAGGCCCTGGCGGTGAGGAAGCACCGGCCAGGGCAGGTAACCAGTAAAACACACTTACCGGATACAGGATGATTATATCATATTCTACCTGTTTCGGCAAGAGAACAGGAGGAATGTGTATGGATGTGAATGAGATCGTTGTGAGGAGTAAGAAAGAGCGGGAGCCGATGAGCTTTGAGCGCCTGAAATTCCTGTGTTACTTCACGGCTGGTATGGTGGCAGAGGTGCTTGGGTTTGTGGCGCTATTTATGGTCATCTACTTCGCTGGAGCATAGGAGGGATAGGCGTGTCGGAACGGGTTCCAACAGAAGAAGCGGCTGCGATACTTGGCGTAGGGGTTCCAACCCTCAGGTATAGGATGCGGATAGGAGTATGGAAGCACCTGGGAGAGGTAATACCGACAGGAGGCTCCAAGCGAAAATATACATATAACGTCTATCGCGAAAAATTGAACAAGCATATAGGAAAGGGGTAATCGAAAGATGTATATACCGGAATTCTGGTGTGGAGTCATTGCAACAATAATTTCTGAGATTATTGCACTCATTTTAAGTGTGGTTATCAAAACAAAAAAGTGAGGAGGGGCTATGGAAAAAGAAATATTCGAGGAGATGTTAAGGGAAATATTCCCCAAAGTGGAGCAGATTAGACAGACTGCAAAGGGCCATTGTGTGAGTGGATATCTCCATATCATAATAGGAGACTCAGGATTCATCGAGATCAATAACAATGACATGGAATTCTCCGGAAACATAAACAAGGGAGAAGGAAAGATCAGATGCGCATGGCCTGTAAAAATAATATAGGAAGGAAATGGTCTTATGGTCATATGTGAACGCTGTAAAGGATGCTGCGATAATGGTGAGATCATTGGAGGAATATGTCTGGAATGCGTGGAAGAGGAGAGGCAACACCAGATAAGGACAGAGGCAGTATCTAGGATGATGGAGGATGCAAAGTATGCCGGAAATGATAGAAAACCGTATGCTGATGGAAACATTTTGGGAGCGAAATTCCCAAGATGAAATAGTAGAAAAGTTTCACAACCCTGGATATAAAGAATATGGCACCGGAGTTTTCGTGTCAGATGAAGATGCGTATGAATATGCAATGGAAAGGATTTCTAATGGCACAGAAAGGGATAAGGCGGATTTTATAGAGTGGTTTTACTCGGATAATTGGAATAGGGAGGTCTGAAATGAAAACAGGAGATAACGTTACATGGACAAGCCAGGCTATGGGATGCGAAAAAACTAAGACTGGAGTAATTATTGCGAAGATTCCGGCAGGGACAAGCGTGAGGAATTTCATTCCGGCCAACGCAAAGAAAAGCCACATTAAATTTGATGTAAATATCAGTAGTTATGATAGGATTCTTGTTGCGATCCCTGCAGGAAAAGACGGGAAGATTACCCATTATTACTGCCCGAATATGGCTGTGTTGACAAAGCAAGGAAATCAATAATTGGGAGTTGGATAGGAGGATTAGGGAATGGATAACACAAGCGTTGAGATCATGGAACCCATGCAGGTCATGGAGACAGGGACCCGCAGCACAGGTTTGCTGGATACGTCCGCTGACAATATTATGTATATGGCAGAGAAAGCGGACAAGATGATCACCGCCATAAACAAGATTATGTCTGCCGCCCTTAAGATCACATCGGAGCATGACTGGACCCTGATTGGCGGGAAACCGTATCTGCAGGAATCCGGAGCAACAAAGGTCGCCCGTCTGTTTGGCATTAGCTGGAAGATCGGTGAGCCTAAGATAGAGTGCGATACGGAAGGATACAAGACCTTTACATATAAGGGAAGGTTTGAGATGCATGGCCAGTTTATCGAGTGTGAGGGGAGCCGCAGCATGAAGGATGATTTCTTCGGAGGGAAGCCGGATGCAAGAAAACCGGTCGATGAGATTTCCGAGAGGAACGTGAGGCAGGCGGCTTACACAAACTGTATAAATAACGGGATCAAGCGGATTGTCCCGGGGCTTCGCGGGATTGATGTGAAAACGCTTGAAGAGGCCGGTATCGATCCCGGGAAGATCAAAGGATATACCTTTAGAGATGGCAGCAGAGGAGGGAAAGGCGGCGCTTCCAAGACGGATTCCGGATTGAAGTGTGAAAAGTGTGGTGCTACTATTAGCCAGAATGTGGCATCCTACTCGCAAAGCCATCATGACGGCCATATGTACTGTATGGACTGTCAGAAGGCAGCATCTGCGGGAGGTGGTACAAGTGACAGCACAGGAAATTAATGAGCGGCTTGCAGCGGCAAAACAAGAAAAGATAAAGGTCTACCCCTGCCGGAACCTGAGGGCATCCAATATCGGGCACCCTTGTGAAAGGTATCTGTACCTGCTCCTTACCAGGTGGGAGGATCAGCAGCCGCATGACATCAGCCTGCAGAATATATTCGACCTTGGGAATACCCTGGAGGCGCATACCATCAGCAACCTGAAGGAGGCGGGATATGAGGTCATCACACCGACACAGTGGAGCTTTCAGATTGGGAACCCTTTGATCACTGGCCGGGAGGATTTACGCATCAAAGACGAAAAGGGGGAGCTTATCCCCGTCGAGGTTAAGGGAATATCCCCTATTGAATTCAAAAAATTGAATACGGTTGAGGATTTCCTCTATTCAAAAAGGTATTATATCAGGCAGTATCCGGCACAGTTGCAGATTTACATGTACCATTTCAATAAACTATATGGATTCTTTGCTCTAACCAACAAGCTGACAGGCGAAACAAAGATGATCCGCATGGATTTTGACTGGGATATGGCGGATGAGCTCCTAAAGAAGGCAGAGCGCATATACAAGGCCATAGAGGACAAGAAAATGCCAGATGCTGTGGAAGATATGATGATGTGCGAAGGTTGTAAACTGTCACACATCTGCGGCATACACAGAGGGTTGGAGCCGGATGTGGAAATTGACAGTGAATTGAATGGCTTGATTACACAGAAGTATGAGCTGAAGAAGTATGTCGATCAATATAGTGAGATTGATAAGGCTATCAAAGGCAAGGTGGGGGACCGGGAGAAGGTTATTACCGGGGATTATCTGGTACAGAGAAAATGTGTGCAGAAAAAATCCTATACAGTACTGGAAAGAACAGAATATAGGTTGCAAATACAAAGGCTGTAATGCGGATTATTCGGCTTTCCTGGAGAAACCAGGATAAAATTAAACAGGTAGCATACAAAATTGATGTGCAAAGTATTCTGGATTCTATCAGATAATGAATATCACGGAATTGGAGGCGGGTTAGTATCTGCCGCTGGGAAGGAGGAAAGTATGGAGGAAGTAATTAAATCCTTTAAAGGATTTAAAAAAGATATGACATGTAAAGGTTTTCAATATGAGGAAGGTAAGGAGTATGAAGAGGATAAGGCAGTGGCATGTGAGTGCGGTTTTCATGCTTGTGAATACCCCTTAGACGTTTTTTCATACTATAATCCTGCAGAAAGTGTGTTCCATGAGGTGGAACAAAGTGGGGATTTATCGAGAAAGAATGATGATTCTAAAGTATCATCTACAAAAATTAAGATTGGCGCTTCTATCAATATTGCAGGACTTGTAAAAGCTGCAATTGAATACACGACAAAAAGAGTAAAAAAAGAGAATAATTCATGTGAGAACTACGGAGCCAGCTCGGCCACCGGGTACAAGGGAGCCAGCTCGGCCACTGGGAACTACGGAGCCAGC
>ERZ808040.315-NODE-315-length-45140-cov-7.338881_pt1 | contig 45140 bp, 65 predicted proteins | sample MGYA00380191_ERZ808040 | MGnify/ENA primary metagenome ERZ808040 (study PRJEB31490, sample SAMN06133395) | mouse gut metagenome | isolation source: J6 | host: mice | place: China: Chengdu | collected 2015-05 ...
CATTCCCTGCTCGGCGCGCCGGGAGAGAAGGAGCTTGCGGGGATGGGCGTATCGTACTGCGCCACCTGTGACGGGGCATTTTACAGAAAAAGTACTGTCGCAGTGGTTGGCGGCGGGGATGTCGCAGTGGAGGACGCCGTCTTTCTTGCGGGCATCTGTGAAAAAGTGTATCTCATTCACCGGAGAAACCAGCTAAGGGCGGCAGAAAGCCTCCAGCGGAAGCTGTTGTCTCTTGAGAATGTCGAAATTATCTGGGACAGTGAAGTTGAGGAAATTCTCGGCAGCGAGATGGTGGAGGGAATCAAGATTTACAATAAAAAGAACAGCGGAAAAGATACGCTCGATGTGGAGGGTGTGTTTATCGCTGTTGGGATTGTGCCGGATACGTCGCTGTTAAATGATTTGGTGGAGATGGACGAGAAAGGATACATTATCGCAGATGAGACCTGTGCGACATCGCGGAAGGGAATCTTTGCTGCGGGGGATATCAGAAAGAAGCCGATGCGCCAGATTATAACTGCCGTTGCAGACGGTGCCAATGCAGTACATTCTGTACAAGAATTTCTGTATCATTAAATCATTACAAAAAAATTAACAACTGCACAGAAAAACAGAAATTGCTGGGAATAGTGGCGCCTGTGAAATACAAAAGATGTATTGACAAATCCATAAAAATGTGATAATTTATTTCGTGGGTGTAATAAATTTGTAATATTTATAAATCCATGAAATAAATAAGGAAGTAATTAAACAAGAACGATAAAAATAACGCGATTATATAAAACGATTCACATATACCACAATTGGAGGATTAGGTCATGAACAAGTACAGCATTAAAGCAGCGGCATGTGCCCTTGTAGGAACACTTTCGTTATCCGGCTATCAGACAACTCTTGAAGCGAAACTTAACAACACGTCGGACGTGCCTGCAGCGGGAGTTGCAGTTGTACTGGATGAGAGCAGTACTATACAGGACCTTCAAGTGGAGGTGGTTCAGAACATTGCTTATCTTGAAAGTGCTTCAGGATTACAGCCTAATATCGTGACGGCATCTGAGAAAGTTGCACTGGCAGAAGCGCCGAGCAGTGTTGTGATGTCAAATACAAAAAAAGCAACTGCAAAGGTATCGACAGAGTTTGTACAGGAACTGAGCGAGGCGATCAGTGAGATAGAGACGGAGTTTCTTTCTGCTGATGAGGAGGATGCTGAGAACGCAGAGGCAGAGACCAGTGCTGTAGACACAGCAGAGTCAGAAGAGGAATCTTTTGGCTGGGGGACGCTGGATCAGGAACTGACCACGCAGGAGACATCGGAAAGTGAGACAGACAGCACAGAGTACAGTTCAGAGAGCAGCCCAGAGGAGGGAACAGCCGAATCTTCAACCGAGGATGATTTCGAGACCAGCGCAGGATTTTCTGCACTGGATACATATGACGACACAGAGGAGGAGACGGAGTCTGAGACAGAATTAGAATCAGAGAGCGAAACAGAGTCTGAGACAGAGACCGAGACGCAGGAAGATGCGCAGGATTTTTCGGGCCTTGTCATCGCAAGAGTGACCAATTATGTGAATGTCAGAAGTCTTCCGAGTGAGGAAGGCGAGATTGTCGGCAAGCTGTATGACAAGTCTGTTGGAGAGTTTATTGAAGAGAAAGACGGCTGGTACAAGATTGTATCAGGAAATTGTACAGGCTATGTAAAGGGTGAGTATTGCGTCGTTGGTGAGGAAGCAGAGGCACTTGCCAAGGAGGTTGGGACAACCTATGCAATTGTCAATACCACGACACTCAAAGTACGTCAGGAAGCGAGCACGGAATCCTCAGTACTGGGTCTTGTGCCAATTGAAGAAGAGCTGGTCGTAGTGGAAGAACTGGATGGATGGGTTAAGATTGCCATCGAGGAAGGTGACGGCTACGTTTCAAGAGACTACGTAAATCTTAGAACGGACTTCGTACATGCGGAATCCAGAGAAGAAGAGGAAGCAAGACTTGCCAAGGAAGCAAGAGCGCGCGAGGAGGCAAGGGCAGCAGCGGCAGCGACCGAGGCATCGAGAGCGCAGCGGCAGGCAGAGGCACAGGAGCAGAAGTCTGAGGCAAATCAAGTCACAATAGATGCGGCCAGAACAACCGCAGCTTCATCAGCAGGCAGTGAGATGGGAAAAGCTGTCATTAACTATGCGACACAGTTTGTAGGAAATCCGTATGTATATGGAGGTTCCAGCCTTACAAACGGTACAGACTGCTCAGGTTTTGTGATGAGTGTGTATTCTAATTTTGGTGTCAGTTTGCCACATTCGTCATCTGCGTTGAGAAGTAAGGGATATGATGTTGGAGGGCTTGAAAATGCGCAGCCCGGTGATATTGTATGCTACTCTGGTCATGTAGGGCTCTACGTCGGCAATGGTCAGATTGTGCATGCCAGTACATCCAGAACAGGAATCATCGTGTCCAGCGCAACATATCGTAATATTTTGACAGTGAGAAGAATTTTCTAGGAAATTTTGAGAGAAGGATAATGGGATTATCCTTCTTTTTTTCTTGGTTTGACACGGCTGGTGCAGGCTGTGCTGCCCTCTGCCAAAAGCATTTTTGGCATGTCGCAGAGCACAAAGAAAAAAGTGCACAAAAAATCAGAGAGATTTCGCAGGTGGGCAGCAGTCATGCGGTGCAGCATTCACAATTTATCCACATAGAAAAAGGAAAATATCCGCGTAAAATTAAGTTATACACCGATTTATCCACAATATCCACAACAATGAACGGGCTTTCTTGTGGAAAAACTGCGAAGAATTAGCAAACGAATATTTTGTATAAAAAGACGAAAATAGTAATTTTATGGAAAAACTGTCATAAATTTATTGACATTTGGGAACTGCTGAATATGATAAAATATGTCTAAAAAAGGACTGAGATTTACAAAAAATTTAGAATATCTTCCCAAAAGTTGTTGGAAAATATAAAGGGATATGCTATAATCAAAATACAATGAAAGAGACAAGCTTAATTGTCAATTAAGTGGGAAGGGATGTGGACATAATGAAATTTATTATCAGCGGTAAGAACATTGATGTAACGCCTGGTTTAAGGGCAGCAGTTGAGGACAAAATCGGCAAGCTGGAGAAATATTTCACGCCAGAAACGGAGGTACACGCGACATTAAGCGTCGAGAAGGAGCGGCAGAAGATTGAAGTTACCATTCCCATGAAAGGAAACATCATTCGTTCAGAGCAGGTGAGCAACGATATGTATGTATCAGTGGATTTAGCAGCGGAAGTGATCGAGCGGCAGCTCAAGAAATACAGAACCAAGTTCAGGGCGGACCAGCAGGCAGGAGCCGCAAGCCTCAGAACCGATTTTATAGAGAGAGAGGTCGAGGACGACGATGAGGAGGTGCGCATTGTCCGCACAAAGAAATTTGACATCAAGCCAATGTATGCAGAGGATGCATGTGTTCAGATGGAGCTTTTGGGTCATGATTTCTATGTGTTCTGTAATGCGGAGACAGACGAGGTCAATGTGGTGTACAAGCGTAAGGGAAATACGTATGGTCTGATAGAGCCGGAAAACTAAATAAGGATGTATGGACAGGTGTTGGGGAACCGATGCCTGTTCTTTTTATGCACACGGGTAGAGGAAGAAGGTATTTCAAAAAACTGCTTGTATTCGTGCAATAAATCTGATAACATTGATATGAGATTTCAAGGGCATAATGGTGTACCACCCGACGCTGTTCCAGCAGCACCGGGCAAGGATGGTAAGAGTAGTACCACACAATACAGACAAGTCTGCGATACACACACGATTATTATACTTTAGACATCAAGAGTTTACAAGCGGTAATTTTGTGTATTTCGGGCGAGTTACAGCCTTGGTATAGAAACAGGGTGTTGGTGTGGACGCATACTGACACCCTGTTCTTGATTTCTCGCTGGAATATCCTGCTGTGGCGGCATCTGCCGTCACGGGAGGTTTTCATAGTGAGGAATCGGAGTTTGAGAGAACTGCGGTTATTTTGTGGTGCCGTGGTTCTTTTTTATTTTCTCTGGTTTTGGTTGTTGTAGTTTTTGGGATGATCCAAAAAGAAAGGAGAAATATGAGAAGAGGCAGAATGAAAAAACTACTGGCAGGAGCATTGTGTGCTGCATTGCTTTTTGCGGATGTGTCAACAGTTGGAATTACAGGTTTCGCTGCGGAGCCGGAATCCATATCCGAAGAGTATGAGATATCGGATAGTCAGGAAAGCGCAGCAAATCAAGAAAGTGCATCTGAATCTGAAAATCTGGTGAAAGAAACAGAAAAGACAGAGGACACCGAAGAGAATCATGCGGAGCCGGAAACAGAAGATTCAGAAAGGAACAGTACAGTCTCAGAAAGCACTGAAGAAAAAAGCACTGAAGAAAAAAGTACTGAAGAAGGATCTGAAACAGAGAGTTCAGAGGAAACCAAAACAGAACAGGAAAGTACTGAAGAAAATACTGCAAGTGAATCGGACATCACAGAGGAAAGTACCGAAGAGTCTGAGACTGCCGAAGATACAGATACAGAGGAAACCGAGACTGTATCAGAGGAGGAGATCCTGCTCCTTGCAGGTGAAGGAACGACAGATAGTCCTTATCTGATTACGACGGAGGCAGAGCTGGCTGCTGTGGCGAATGACCTGAAAAAGGTCTACCAGCTTCAGAATGATATTACGCTTTCTAAGATCTGGACGCCGGTGGGGACATATGCGACGGCGTTTTCAGGCACCTTTGACGGAAACGGGCATACCATTTCGGGCATCGTGGTCAACAGCAGTGTGGAGGTGCATCAGTCAGGAAGCACCTCCTATAAAGGATATGGCTTTTTCGGGCGCAATAACGGGACGGTGAAAAACCTGACGCTGAAGGGCACCGTGACAGGGACAGGCGATTACAGCGGTCTTGCGGCAGCCTATAATACAGAAACGATAGAGAATGTGAAGGTACAGGACGCCACGGCAGCCGGGTATAGCAATACGGGGCTGCTTGCAGGGTACAGCACAGGAACCATCAGCGGGTGCAGTGCGTCAGGCGCGGTAACGGGTTCATCTCAGTATACAGGCGGTCTTGCAGGCAGGAATGTGGGAAAAATAACAGGCTGCACTGCGGATGTCACAGTGAGCAGCAGCAACGATTATACAGGCGGTTTTGCGGGAGCCAACAGCGGAAGCATTGAGGAGAGCAGCAGTACAGGGAGTGTATCAGGCAGCAGTCCTTATTTAGGCGGGTTTGTTGGAATCAATGCAGAACGGGCGACAGTTTCAGAATGCAGAGCGGGCGGCAGTGTCAGGAACAAGTATTCTTATACAGGCGGCTTTGCGGGGAGTAACAGTGGAACCATTGAAGGCAGCCGTGCATCCGGGGATGTGGAGCAGTCGGCTTCCAGTAGCGGCGGATTCTGTGGTGAAAACAGCGGTGTGCTGGCACGCTGCCTGTCAGAGGGGAGCGTGCACGGCACAGGAAGCAGTATAGGCGGCTTTGCAGGGTACAATACAGACGGCACGATCCGGTATTCTGGAAGCAGGGGCGCAGTGACAGGAAGCGCCGGGGATGTCGGGGGCTTTGCGGGATATGCCAACGGCAGGAGCACAATAACGAACTGCTATGCCAACGGAGACGTGACAGGAAGCGCTGACGGTGTCGGAGGTTTTATCGGGGATATCGGAAACTCGCTGTGTGTGGTATCCTTCTGCTATTCGTCAGGCGCAGTGAGCTGCGGCTATGCCAAAGGCGGCTTTGCAGGAGGAAACAGTGGAAAGATCAGCTTAATATCATGCTACTATGACAGGACTGCCTCAGGGCTTAGTGATACTGGGAACGGAGAGCCAAAGACAACGGCGCAGATGAAGCAGAAGGAGACCTATGCAGGCTGGGGATTTGGCAGTGCATGGGGTCTTGAGAGCGGAAAGAATAATGGTTATCCGTACCTGCTGTGGGAATACGAAGAGTGGATCTCTGTGAAAGGCGTCAGCCTTACACCGTCGGTTTTAACCTTAAAGCCCGGTGAGAGCAGGCAGATGATGGCAGAGGTGACACCTGAGAATGCAAGTGACCAGACCATTATATGGAGCGCATCCAATGATGCTGTGGCGTCTGTAGAAGCTGGTGTTGTGACAGCGGTGAAAGCAGGGACAGCAAAGATTACAGTGACAACTGTAAGCGGCGGATACACGGCAGAATGTGATATCACCATAGAAGAGGAGCAAGCCAAATTATACACCGTCAAATTTGAGACTGGCGGCGCAAATCAAATCAATGATGCTGTCGTGGCGGAGGGAGAAAAGATTCCAGAGCCAGTGACACCCGTTCGCGAAGGCTATGTATTTGAAGGCTGGTACAGCGATGCAGTGTACACAAAAGCGTGGGATTTTGCAAATGATACAGTGATGTCTGATCTGACACTGTATGCCAGATGGACAGCAGAAACAAAATCATATACCGTCAGATTCGAGACAAACGGTGGAAACAGGATAGAGGACGCTGTTGCGGCGGAAGGAGAAAAGATCCCAGAGCCAGCGGTTCCTATTCGTGAAGGCTATGTATTCGAAGGCTGGTACAGCGATGCAGCGTACACAAAAGCGTGGGATTTTGCAAAAGATACAGTAATGTCTGACATGACGCTGTATGCCAGATGGACGGAGGAAGACAAATATTCTGTTTATGAAGAGAATCAGAGAACAGATTTAAAGGACTGTATGATAGCATCTGTAAAATCTAAGGCATATGACGGCAAAGCTTATGTTCCAGCTCCGAAAGTTACATTTACCGTTGCTGGAAAAGCTAAAAAACTGGTGTACGGAACAGATTACAGACTGGTATATTCCAACAATGTGAATGCTGGTACAGGAAGCGTGACTGTTGTTGGCATTGGAAACTACCGCGGCAGAAAAACACAGAATTTTACGATCAGTAAAAAAAGCATGAAAAAACTAAAAGCAGTTGTAAGCAGTGTCGCCGTCGGAGACCAGTCGGCTTCTCCAATTGAGGTATATGATGGTACGAAACGGCTTCAGAAAGGTGTTGACTATGATTATCAGATGACTGCTTCTGATGTGGGGAGCAAAGGAAATGCCAAAATAGAGGTATTGTCCTTGCAGGATTCCAATTATTCGGGCGCTATGACCGTGAAAGTTCCTGTCTTAGACCCAAATGGCAGGCTTCTGATTCATAACTCGGACATTGCACTTGGTGTGACAGAGTATAATTATGACGGAAAAGCACATAAGCCAGATGTCACAGTGACAGTAAACGGTGTTACGCTTGAGCGGAACAGGGATTATTCAGTTACCTATAAAAATAATAAGAATGCAGGCACTGCATATGTTCTTGTAAAAGGAAAAGGGAAATTGTACACAGGTACTGCCGCTGCGCTGTTTACTATTAAGCCTGCAAATTCCGCAGGTAATGGATTTGATTCAGTTGTTGTAAATAAAGGCAAAACTATAACCTATAACGGAAAGCTGCAAACTCCTTCAGTAGTGGTAAAAACAGGAGGTAAAAAGTTGGCTGCGAAAAAGGATTATGTTGTTGAATACACGAGTAATCTTGTCGCAGGAACAGGTTATGTCAGGATTACAGGGATCAATAATTATGATGGTTTGTCCGCTGTGGTACCGTTTACAATCAATCCTGTACCAATTAAAAAGGCTTCTATAAAAGCAAAAACAACCACAGAGTATACCTTGAAATTTAATGGCAGAGTATTGGTCAAAGGAGTGGACTACGATGTATTTGTCAGCGAGCCTCATCAAAATGGCAAATCAGATGTGACTTTTACAGGGCGAAAGAACTTTACTTCAAGTGTCATCAAGAAGAACGTGAAACAGGGCGTTTCGGGAAACTAAAATTCTGTATCAGGGGCTGTTGCGCTGGGAACCAGTGCACAGCTCCTTTTTAATCGGTCAAACAGTTCCATCGGGATAAGGCAACGATAGCCTGTGCGTAAATGTAAATATGTGTTGCAGGCGGAGGGCAGATATTGTATAATGAAATCAATGCTATCAACCAGACTTTTGAAATTGCCCTCTGGCTGCCCGGCTTCGCTGATGTGGATTTGGAATATGAGCGTCTGTCGAAGCTGGGGGTACAGTTTCCAACAGGAGAACCCGTCACGTATCCTTTTGGGATTCGCAATTTTTATGTAGCAGACCCGGAGGGAAATCTGCTTGAAATTGGAAGTGCAAATGCAATATAAACTGAGGTTTATTAGAGAATTTCAGGAACTTCTACTATAGGTAAGTTTATTAGTAATAAGCTTGGATAATTTTTATGGATACAGATGATTATTTTTGGGAATCGACAAATCCTCCCTATACAATTAAAAGAAATGTTTCTGATAGAATTTATGATCGTGGTGGTTTGGATATGAGAAGCAAGTCAAAACACGTTTACCTGTGGAGAAGAACTTTGAAATCGTACAGCAGAATCTGTAAATTGGTATTGTTGGAGGAAATATGACTACACCTAAGTTAGAAACCGATAGATTAATTCTAAGAGAAATTCATTCAGATGATGCAGAGGCAATCTTTAGCTGTTGGATGCAAGACGAAAATGTATCAAGATATATGTGGTGGAAGGCAAGCAATGATATCAGCGAAGCAAAAGAGTTTGTAGAATTTGAACTTGAAAATCTAAACAATGATAAGTGGGACAGATGGATTATCATTCTGAAAGGCATAAATGAAATAATAGGAACGTGCCTGATTTTTTTCAATAATGATGAAAAACATTGGGATATTTCTTATAATCTCGGAAAAAAATTCTGGGGAAATGGATATGTAACCGAAGCAATGAGTACTGTTATAAAATATGCGGTTGAAGTCAAGAAGATAAATGAAATAAGTACCTCGTATGCTATAGAAAATCTCGCTTCTGGCCGTGTTCTTCAAAAATTAGGGTTTCAATTCGTAAAAGAAATACCTTATGAATGTAATGGAGGAGATATCGTTACGATGGGACGATATTGTACATACAAAAAAATCTAAGTTTGTAGAACTGGATAAATCGAGATATATGAGGGATCAGCGATGAAATATAATCAAGTGATAATATTCTATCCAGACGAACATTCCTTCGATGCAGAGGACTGAGAGTAAAACAGAGTTTGTCCTTCATATGTTAAAACAGCATAAAAAAGCAGGACTGTTATCCTTGCGGGTGGCAGTCCTGTTTTTATGCGCAGCGCAGACCCATGCAGAGGAAGTATGCCGTTAAAGGCGCGCGCATATCACCATTTTTATATGCATATAATAAACGGATAATGTATTGACAGAATGGTGATTATGTGAAGAATAAAATAATGACATGTCTGATTCTGATGGCATTGGTGCTGGCGGCAGGAATTGTCTGGTACGAGAACAGAGTTCAGGAGCTTCAGGTCAGCCAGACAGGGAATGATTTTATTAAGTGGGTTGATTTTAACGCCTCAAAAGAAGCGATGAAGAAAGCATGTCTGCTGGATATAGAATCCTATGAGTCAGAGGTGCATCTGGACTGGATTACGCTGCTTGCCTACGCAGCGGTGCGCGGGGGCGGTGAATTTAATGAGAAATCGGTCAAATACATAGAGGAGGCAGCGAAGCAGCTCTCAGAGAAAGAGACGACAGAGGAAGCGCTCCGGGAGAAGTATCAGCATTTTTCGTATTATCATGAAGCGTATTCGGCGGTGCTTGGCGGGATGCTGGGGGAATATGAGATCAAGGATGACAGCGGCAGCTATCAGAAAAAGTATGGGCTGAAGGCGTATTCACCGATTGCGGCGGGGTTTGCATATCAGGATTATGATGATTTTGGCGTCGGCAGGGATTTTGGCTACAAACGCCAGCACCTAGGACACGACATGATGGGGCTGGTTGGCACGCCGACCGAAATGTAAAGTAGAACCTGTGCATCAAAAAGTGATGCTCAGGTTCTTGCCTTGTAAGGTGCAGGATTTAACAGTTTTTCGGACCAATTCATTTATTTCAGAATACGATAGGTGATCGATGTTGTCAACCAGATAACAGATATTTTCATAAACTTGCTGCCTGTTGCTGGCAGCAGTTTTTTTATTCTCAGAAAGAATTTCTGCACGGGAGAGAGATGCTTTTAACGAAGCCTGCTGTTTGTCCAGTGTTTCCATCTGGGCAATAATGTATTTGGCAGCGGAGGATGATGCATTTTCTGCCAGTGCTTTTGCTAAATTTGCAAGCTGTGTGTCCAAGGCATTCAATTCAACCTGCATAGAAGCAATGTCTGCATCTTCGGTATTACTGGTCTGTAATTTAATGAAATCTGGGTTTATCTTAATTTTCTTTAGTTCATTCATAAATAATTCATCTATTGTATCAACTCTGGTATACCCAGAATCACAATATTCTTTGCCCTGCCGCACACGTTTATCACAAAAATAATAGGAAAAACGAATACTATTTTTCATATAGGTTCGAGCGGTCATTTTGGAGCCGCATTGGCACCTCAGAACGCCTTTTAAGATGCCGACTGAATATTTCCCCGTCCGAAAGGTTTTATTGATTCCTAGGCGATTCTGTGCAGCGATAAAGGTATTGGAAGGGACAACATAGTCATGAATGCCAACGGCAATTGTCCAGTTGTCATGTTTTTGTGTAGTCTGCTTTTCTTTCCCGGTTTTGGTTCTGCCATAACCGATACATCCATGCATACCGTCAAAAAGGTCTTTAGAAACCATCTTGCAGCCACGTTCCTGAAAATAATAATAGGCTTCAAGTGAATTTTGGCAATAGACAGGATTGGTCACAATAGTATATATTTGTGACGAATTTAAAAATGCTCCACTCTGGCTTTTTATTCCATGATCTTTGCAGTAGCGTTCCAGTCCTGTGATCGTATATCCGTTTTCTAATAATTCAAACAGTAGTTTTACACGCCAGATGGTTTCGTTATCTACTGCGAGATATGAATGCTCTTTACTGTCTATCTTTTTTCGGACAGATTTCATACCAGCGGGACAGTTGCCGCCTGTCCATCGCCCCTGTTCTGCAAGGGCAAGCATATTGTCTGTAACACGTTCAGATGTATTCTCCCGTTCTAATTGGGCAAAAGCAGCCAAAATATACATGACAGTTCTTCCGATCGGCGTAGAAGTATCGAATGATTCCTTGACAGATACGAAAGCAACACCGTGTTCTTCAAAAGTTTCATACATTGCGGAAAATTCCCTGACATTTCGGCTGATACGGTCAAGCTTGTATACCATGACAACATCCAGTTCATTTTTACGTACATCCCGCATTAATTCCTGAAATGAAGGACGTTTTGTATTTTTACCGCTGAAACCTTCATCTTTGTCATATACCTTAAATTCTATCTCTTTACCTTTAAAAACGATAGCAGCATATTCTTTGCATAGTTCGACCTGAACTGATACAGAATCACTATTATCTCTGTAAACAGATTTACGTGGATAGATCCCTATTACCATGTAGCACCTCCTGATAATAATTATGATTTTGGGGTATAAAAAATACACCCATTTTATGTTGCAAGGATGTACCAGAATATGCTACAATATGATTGTTGGTTTATATTGTAGCTGGTAACATCCAGCTCTAAATCGCTTATGCCGTCCAGTGCTGGTAACATTGGGCGGTATAAGTTTTTATGGATTACTCTATGCCATATTGTTTTTTCAATATTTTGTAATGATTTTGCATTTGCTTCATTAATGTTGTATCCAGTGTTTTATTAAAATTTTGGGGGGTTCTTTTTAGGCGCTTCCTAGCTGCTATTTTCTGTTTCATAAATTGATCTAAAATAATGACTGTGTATCGCTTGGAGCATATAGGGCAAATAAAAAACTGTTCAACAATATCATTTCCGTCTTTATCCTTTTCAATAGTTGTTTCCTGTAGATCTATTTCGATCTCTTGGCTACATTTATCACATATACATGTCTGCATCTGTTCTCACCTCCTCAATTAAATTGAATTTTTAACTTGCTAAATCTCTATTGCGGACTTCCTGCGAAAGAAAGTTCACTGTGGTTGCCTCCTATCCATAAAACAAAATGCATATTGCACTTGCGAAATTACTTATTTTTTTAAAGGATTGAATTTAATGAATGAAACTAGTATAAAATTATCATAGCACAATTGAAGGCAAAAAGGAAACCCTCATATGTTCATTTCTTACAAGGGTGTCAGATTCTGTCACATTTGTAGTAAACTATAAAAAAGTGACGGTTGAATTATTATATACATTATACAAAATTTGTTGAGATTGTAAGGTATGAAAAAAGCGAGGTAGTTTTTAGCGCATGGATTGTGCTATGATAAGAGTGTCAGGCAATGTAGCATCTAATGGAAGGAGTGTGAGCAATGGACTACAGGGAGTTATTAGCAGAACTGCTCACCCGGGCAACGGATGAGCAGTTAAGACGGTTGTATTATTTTGTCAGAGCCTACATTGGAGTGTAGGCAGACAGGGGAGATGTTGGGGCATCTTCCCTGTTTCATATTATGCCATATGTGGGTATCAAAATCAATATTTTTCTCAAATCGACTGTATTACCAACAGTTTGAACATTTGCTTTTTCCTCGTCTTTTAGCTTCTTCTAAGGTAACTTGGGTAGCTTTCTTAGGATTCATATTGCCGCAGTGATCAATACTGTGATATTTTTGTCCAGTGGCAGACAGCCATACCATTTCAGTCACAGGTACGGATTCCTTTACAGCTTCCTGCTGTGTTGGAACTGGCTGTGAAGATTGTTCCAATACTGGCTGTTGTACTCTGGCAGCCGTCAGTGCTGCGTTGCGGGTTACAGTGGCAGCCTGCGGTGTGATAAAGTACTGACCTTCCACAGTAACAACCGTGCCATTGGTGAGACATTGGTTAAGGAGTGCAGTGTCAGTGGTTACAAAGGGGGTATAAGAGGTTACAATCTGGTAGTTGCCGTCGGTGTTGTCGGGTGCGGCTGATCCGGCGGGATTGACACAGACACCGTTTGCATCAAAGAGATACCAGAGATTAGAGACTTCCACCCACGAGGAAGTGACAAACGTGCCATCGTCATTCTGGTAATGGATACCTGCAGCGTCCTGCGTAAATCCAGCAGCAAATACATTGAGCGAAAACAGTAAGCTGAACAACAGGGTGAGTAGTGTTGACTTGAAAAGTTTTTTCTTCATGTAAATACCTTCTTTCTTTGAGATGTGTTATTGTAGTATGTTTTTCATCGCTGTAATAATTTTAACATCATTTATGGTATGGGGCAAGAGATGGCAATAATTATTATGATAATTGATGCGTATCAAACAGTTTAATTGTGGGATATTTACAATATTTGAAACATCAATGCTAAATGAATGACAATACCTATTGACTTTATATGGTAATATATGGGAAAATAGAAGAAATACATAGGAGGGATTTATCAATATGAAAATTTGGAAACTTGTATCTGGTATTCTGTCCATTCTCTTTTCCTGCGTGATTTTATTTCAATCATGTGCAGCAGGTGTGGTGAATGTGATTGAAGCGAATGGAGATGTCACTGGAACAGTAGGGCTTCTTTTTGCGATACTGCTGTTGACAGGAGGAATTGTCTCGATAGCGACAAGAAATAAAAATGTGGGGAATGCTGCTCTTGGAATCTTGTTCGCAATTACAGCGCTTATGGGGTATGCAATATCAGGAAAATTTGGCGATATGGTTATATGGGCTACGTGGGCTCTGGCATGTGCCATCTTATCAGTAGTTGCATTGATCCGAGAAGATAAAATAGAATAATGAAATACAAAAAAGCCTCAAGTGTTTTAGCAGTTGGGGCTTTTTGTTATAATATGTTATTCATCTTTTTTAATAGTATCAGAACTAGAGGCAAGTTCTCTTACCTTATCCTCAAATACCTGCCATTGTTCTTCAGTAAGACCCATGAGCATCTTTACGAATCTGTATTGGAAATCGGAACTTTGTTTCGAGAGAACTTTGCCAGCCCATTGCATTAGTTCATCTTCTTCACTGATCTGAGTATGTATATCACCTTCACCCGTGCGAAGCCAATTTTCATTTACATTAAACTCGCGGCAGATTGATTTTATTGTTTGTTCAGTTATAGCACACTTACCATTTTCAATTTGACTGAGCGAACTTTTTTTTAAGCCTATTTGTTCCCCAAATTTATCGAGGGTTAAATTTAATTCTTTTCGTAATTTTCTAATACGTTTATTCATACGATTTCCTCCATTTCAATTAGTTATAGTATATCAAAAATAATTTCTTTGTCAAATAAAAAAGTTCTAATATTAAACATAATTTTCTTGACAAAGTTCAATAAACGTACTAAAATGTTTAAATATAGAACATTATATTCTACAAATTTATACTAATAAACAACCAATAGCAGAGGGGGTGGACGAATGAGTGAGCAAAAGAGAAAGCATTTAAATAATTTAGAGGAATTAATGGCAGATCAAAGCGACTTGACATTGCAGATTGAAATAGCATTTGGCGAGGGGTTGGTAGCCGCAAATGCTATTAAGAAAGCCGAAGAAACAGATAATCAATGAACATGAGAGGGTGAAATGCTTATGGTAGAGGACAGAGTAAAGTTCATGTATTACTTGGGAAAAGCATTTCCCGAACTTGAACGGATTGAGCTGATCATACTGGCAGCATACGGTGAAGGGCTGTATGCTGCCAAGAGAATAATGCCGAATGACGAGAAGAAGATAGGCAGTAGCAGGTTTCAGGGAAGTGACCAGAGAGCAGAAGCAAGGCAGATATCTATAATGGAGTATGTTGGTGAGAAGATAATGTGAGGAGGTGAGAAAGATAGTACTATTAAAAATCTACAATGAGTTAGTGCTTATACGGGAAGAACTCCATGCTATTAGGAGTAACATGGCGTTCTGTGATAAATCAGTTATTACAAATACGGCGCAAACTGCTACTTTAAAAAGTCTTGAAGAAAAAACAAATGTAGATGACAAACCGATAGCAGATTGTGCAGTGAATATCAGTGAAGTACTAAATGATCTAACCAATAGGCGTTATCAGGGAGTATAGCTAAATCTTATTGTGACAAATAGGACATTCGTAAACCAACAATATGTGTGTTACCAGCACACATGGATGAACGAGTTACGGTATAAACCAACAAATAAACCAGCTACAATATAAGCCAACATATTGTACAACCATTGTCACATAAGGTTAAACGGGGGTGATTTTATGGCAAAAACAAAAAAAGACGAAGAATATACGTGTACAGTTGTATTTACTGAGGGAAGTGAACAGCGAATCACTGAGGCGTTTGTTGAATTGTATTACAATAGACAGCGCGGGATTACCAAGACAGACAATAGTGCAGGAGACCAGAGTGCATAATTATTAGTTGCTGTGCTATCGGCATGACGGGCACTGTTTTCTCATATATACGGGCACTCTATGTTTTCAGGGTGCCCAAAATATTCCACATAAAGGAAGTGATTACAATAGAAACAGGAAAAATTACTGCGGTGCGAGATAATGGCAGCAGTGCCGATCTTGTGGTTCGTGTAAATAATTCAAATCTGGCAGCAGTCATAATGGACAAGCAGTCTACAGACGTAATGTTAAAAATCGTTGACGGTCGCACACTGTCGCCCGATCAGCGCAGGAAGATCTATGCAACCTTGCGGGATATCTCTTTGTATACGGGCTATACGCCCGAGGAAACAAAAGAAGTGATGAAGTATGTACATATCACTTTGACAGGAAGTGACTACTTTTCACTGTCAGACTGCTCGATGGACCTTGCAAGGTCATTTATTAATACACTCACTGGTTTTTGCTTAGAACATGGTGTAATTGCGTCTGATTTGTTATCCAACAGAACGGACGACATTAATACATACCTGTATCAATGCTTAAAGTATAAAAAATGCGCCGTATGCGGCAGAGCTGGTGAGATACATCACTGGGATACAATCGGTATGGGAAATGACAGAAGGCATTATGACGATACGGAAAACCGAAAGATTTGTCTGTGCCGTATGCATCACACGATTGCGCACCAAAAAGGCGTGAAGGATTTTGAACGCGATTACCATGTGTACGGTATTATATACAGGGGGAAAGATGGACAGGAGATATAAATGCAATGATTGTAATGATACAGGATTTGTATGGACAAGGCGTGCGGATGGCACAAAAGAGATGGTACTCTGCCATTGTCACCCTCTTGTGCAGAGCGGAAAAGCAAAAGCATGGGAAGGTGAATCCGCAATTATAAGACGGATGAGAAGAAAGAAAAAAGGCGAGTACGAAATAGGGGATTAAGAAGAGAGGGGAAACAGTGGCGATTATAAGAGTCGAAAAGACAAAAGACTATACAACCATGAGCAACTATCATTTCAGGGAAAAGGATATGTCCCTGAAAGCCAAGGGACTGTTGTCATTAATTCTGAGTCTGCCGGAAGAATGGGATTATACGCTGGCAGGTCTGTCAATGCTCTGCCGGGACGGCAAGGACAGTGTAAGGACAGCGCTGACAGAGCTGGAAGAATTTGGATATGTGGAAACCGCGCGTGTCCGCGATGAGAAGGGGCGTTTGCAGGGTACTGAATATATAGTTCGTGAAATACCTGTATCGAGCTTACCAGAGAAGGAAGAGCCTGTTCTGGAAGAACCAATGTTGGAAAAACCTGTATTGGAAAATCCAGCATTGGAAAAACCAACGTTGGAAAAACCTATATTGGAAAAACCAACGTTGGAAAAACCTATATTGGAAAATCCAACATTGGAGAATCCAACATTGGAAAAACCAACGTTGGAAAATCCAACGCAATTAAATACTAATATATCAAATACTAAAAAACTAAATATATATTTATCAAACCAAGGTGGGGCGGATAACAAACCAGATAAAAAACCAGACAGCAGCAGGGCATACTACCCGGAGGATGCGCGGCTGAATGATGCCTTTAAGGCTTTTGTTTACATGCGCAAAAGAATCAATAAACCACTGACGGGCAAGGCGGTAGAACTTACCAAAGAATCGCTGGCGCAGATGGCAGCAGGAGCAAATGGAAAAATGGACATCGAGAAAGCAGTTGGCATCTTAAACCAGTCGGTCATGAACAGCTGGTCAGGACTTTATGCCCTGAAACCTGTACAGGATAAAAACCGGGGGCAGCCGCATGATCTAAGTGAAGAAGAGTGGCAGAACTTAGAGAAACAGATAATGGCGAACTAAGGGAGACAAGGAGGAAAAACACATGAGGACGGTTAGTATTGTCAATTTAAAGGGCGGTGTAGGTAAGACAGTGACCAGCATTAACCTGTCGTATGAGCTGATGCGGCGCGGCAGCAGGGTTCTGCTAGTCGACTGCGACAAGCAGGGTAACACAAGTAAGTTCATGAGATGTCATAACTATGACAGGAAAAGCCTGTCGGATGTAATGCTTGGCACAGCGGGAATCAAAGAAGTGATTGCCAGCACAGAATATGAATCTCTGGACGTTCTTCCAGCAAACATGACGCTGCTTAGAGCGGACCGCAGTGTATTGATTGATACCACGAAGCCACAGCAGACGCGCATCCGCAACGCACTCAGAGAAATTGCAGATGATTACACATTTTGTGTGATCGACTGTGCGCCGGACATAAGCATGTCTGTCACAAATGCGCTGGTGGCGAGCGATGATGTCATTGTTCCAGTAACGATTGATGAATTTGCATTTGACGGCATCAGGGAAATTCTTGCGCAGATTGCAGATGTCAGGGAATATTATAATCCGGGACTGAATCTTGCGGGGTATCTGGTAACACAGTACAAGGACAATGAGTTTTGCAATGACGGAGTAGCGGCAATGGGTCAGATGTTCGGAAAAGTATTTAAAACAAAAATAAACTGGACGCAGGTGGTGAACAGAAGCACATTTGCAAGAGAACCGGTCTCCATGCATTCGCCAAGATGTGGTGCGGCGAGAGGATATATAGAATTTGCAGCAGAATATGAGAGGGGGGATCGCCAGCAATGGCTAAGGGATTTTCCATCATGGACATGATGAGCGACATAAGCAGGGAGGAAGTAGCAGAAGGGGCGGAGACTATCGGGAAGGTAAGTGTGTTTGACATACAGCCAAACGAAGATAATTTTTATGAAATCAGCAGCATTGAGCAGTTGAAAAACAGTATATTCTCTATGGGCGGTGTACAGCAGAATTTATTGTTAGCCAGACTTCCAGCAGGAGGGAAATACAAATATAAAGCGTTGGCAGGTCATAGACGTATATATGCATGTATCGAACTGGTACAGGAAGGACACCGGGAATTTGAGCAGGTTCCAGCGGTAATTAAAGAGAATATTGATAAAGACACAGAGGACATGCTGTTAATCATGACCAACAGTACCCAGCGCGAACTGACAGACTGGGAAAAGGTTATGCAGCACATGAAGCTCAAGGAGATCATCCCGAAGCTAAAAAAACGGCAGGGGCTTGATGGAAAGACAAGAACGCTTGAGGCGGACTATCTGGGAGTATCCGAAGGACAGATTGCTATATACAACACAATCGGCACCAGACTGGATTCGTGGCTGATGGGTATGTTTAAAGAGGGAGAAATTGGTATATCGCTTGCATATGAAGCGGCAAAGCTGGAATCAGAGAGGCAGAAGCAGCTTGTCCAGATCTCAGTAAACAAGGGTAGCTTCTCTGAGGAGGATATAAAAATTCTGAATGGCAGCAGTCCGGTAAAAGGACAGATGAAAATAGCAGAAGAACAGGCAGAGAGTAAAGAATCAGAAAAAGTGACAGAATCTGTCACCCGTGAGAAAGTACAGAACGAACCAGTTCTGGCAGAGGGAAAAGTGACAGAATCTGACACATTTACAAGACGCCCAGAACTGAAAGCAGAACAGGTTCATGATAAGTATGGCGAGGTGCCAAAGAAGGTGACAGAATCTGACACCTTCGCGGATGTCTGCCAGCAGGAAAAAGAGTTAGAAAAAACACATGCAAAACTAAAAGGTGGATACAGTTTAAAAGTGATAGATGAGCAGATACGAAAATATGAGGTCTGTCTAAATATGTTAGACAATGATAAAAGTAGAGTTCCTAATGTAGTGGCTGTATATAACTGTATGCTGGATGCTCTGGAACTGCTTAAAATCAATTTACTGACACAGAAGGAGGGTGACGCCTGTGAGGATATTTAATGTAATACATAAATATTTGTTCCGGGAAAATCAGAAAAAAGGAAGCATAAAAAAGAGTACCTGTTTGAGATTGTTCAGAGGGGTATTTTATCATCAGGATAGATGCGGAAACCGATTAGAGTAGGAGGATGGCATGACATATGATGAATTAAAAATTAATACTGTAGTTGAAATTAGGGAAAAGCCAAACGAAGAGAGGGCACCATCTCGGAAAGTGAAATATATGGTTGTTTCAAAATACCCAGCAATGTGCATATTGGAGGATAAAAAAGGACGGCGCAGGGGGGTGTCGATCGGAGAATTAATCATGAATAAGATTATTACTCAGTCGCCTTATCTTGAGATGGTGAGGCGGGAGAAGTGCAGCGGATGGAGAAAAAGAAGTAAAAAACAAGATCAGGGGTGAAAAAATGGACGAAGGAAAAATATATAAGATAGTCTGTCCACACTGTCAGAAAGAACAACATGTATGCAAGTCAATGTTCCGGGACGCGAAGATTGATGCAAATATTGGAACGTGCCTGTATTGCGGCAAAATAATGATAATGGTCTATGATCAGGAAAATAGCACAATTGTAGCAGGTAAATGGGAACGGTTAGAAAAAAGATCTGATGAGCAGCAGGAGGAGGAAAAGTATACAATAAAACAAATTATTAATGCCGTTGAACAGGCAGGCGAGGACATTGTTGTTGCTATTACATACAATGACCGGGATATGTTAGAAGATATTCTAAGGGATTTTTTATAGGATTTGAAGGTAGAAAAATTTGTTCGTAAGAATAAAGATAGGAGAATATTATGATATCAGCAAGCGAAGCTAAAAAGAAAACGCACAATAATATAAATGATTGTGTAACGCAAGAATTGAATAAAATAAATAAACAAATTGATGGAGCAATTGCAAAAGGGCAGTTTTCTATAACTAATGATGGAACTCTTCACCCTGCAACAAGAGAAAGACTGGAATCACTGGGGTATAAGGTTCAAGTAGGTAGTCAATACAACGAGTCATATTATAGTGTAAGTTGGTCTTAAAAATAAGGATTTATCGGAGGTGGTTATGAAATGACGAAAAGTGAATTTAAGAAGTATTTAGAGCGTGGCAGGAAAGCTCATATTAAAGCTGAATCAATAACAAATGAGTTATTTGATAAATTAGGACAAGATATGGGTTTAAGTGAATTAATATTGAGTGATATTCCATCTAACGCAGAAAATGCAGATAATTTGGAAGAAGCAATTCAATGTTATATACAGTACGGAGAATGTGACCCAGATTTATTATGGGGCGAGTTGATTATGGGCAATATAGCTCATTCATAAAATAAGGATTTGGAGATTTAGAGAAAATGAGTGATGATCTGATTAGCAGACACGAAGCGGAGCAACTGCTACGGGAATATGCCGATGAAGTTGGGTGTGGTCGTGGGGAATATGAGCTTGCAAACGGAATACTAAAAGCAGTTGGTTTTATTAGTAGTAGCGAAAATGTGGCCACCGCAAGAGAGAGGATTCCTTCAGAAGAATCACCAGTGAGTGCACGGGAAATAGCAAAATTGGCAGTGCAGGCATTGGAGTACGATAAAGAAACTTATATAGAACTGTTGCAAAATGAGAATTATGAAGAAATTGCTTATTTAATAACAGAATTTCTTGTACAGGAATGAGGTTTCAATTAGCTAAACTGAGAGAAAACAAGAAAGTGAATGTGAAGAGTAAGGATTTGGAGGTGATAATTTGATTTTGGGATGTATGACTGAATTGCCCTGTCCGTACCAAAAAGATTTTGATGGGGTAGAGCATTGTTTGAAAGAGGAAGGTAATTGCGAATATCAGATGTTAAACAACGAAGATAAGAAAAAAGCAAGACCAAGACTTACAGCGAAGGACAGTCAGGGGTATTGGTCACTGAAAGGTGTACTATGGGAATCTTTGTGTGAAGGGCAGGTAATTACGAAAAATATACAACAGCGATTAACAGGGGCATTGTGCAAATTAAAGGATTATGAAGATACAGGCTATAGCCCGGAGAATGTGGAACATCTCAGATATATCTTGGAAGATGCGGTAAAGGAACTGGAAAAATGCCAGGGGCAGACAGAACTGACAAAAGAAATCTGGCATTATTTAAGAGCGTATTGATAAATAAGGATTTGCGGCAGCAGTGTAGAAAGGATGAAAATCATGAAAAGGTTTAAGGTTCTTGGAACAAATGAAAAATGCAGTATTCCGTGGATTGTAATAGCACCTCATGAGGGACAGGCAATATGCAATCACGGTCAGGATTTAGAGACATTGAATAGGCGGGGTGGTCTAATCTGGTCAGAGATGATAGCTGTCTTGGAGGATAGAAGATACATAAGAATGGATGAATCCATTGCACGTAAGAAGGTGGAAGATATAATTAAAAAGCAGATATGTACTGTTCAGATGATTAAAAATTATGATGGACATTACGTTCCAGTGGAATGTTGTAGTATGACAAACCCTAGAACGAATGGTGGCGTTAGTGAGATTGATGAGATTGATCTTCCCTGTGGAGCTGACTGCGAAAATGACTGTAATAAATGCATTATCCAAAAGATAATGGATGAGTACGCAGAGATTACGCAACAGGTAAAATAAGGATTTGGAGGAGGCGAAGCAAATGTATTCGTGGGCAGAGCGCGAAGATCAGGAAATCTGGAATAGTGGAATGTTTGAAACGGTTGAAGATTGTATCAGGGATGCAATCGAAAGTGGATATATCTATGGAGATACAATTTACGTAGGATTGTGTGTAGATGTAGAAATCGGTGGTATAGATTTGTCTCATCAGCTGGAGGCTGTAGAGGAAAATATGTATGATCAGGTGGGAAAAGTATCTGAGGGGTGGGACATCTCTGGAATAACCGAGAAGAGAAGAAGCATTTACAAGTTATATGAGGAACGGTTGCAGGAATTGGTAAAAAATTACATTAGAGAAATTGGTGAGGAGCCAGTATTTTATACGATTACTGATATAAGACCTGTAGCTATAGAATAAGGATTTGAGAGGTGTAAAATGTCCAATGGATTAATTGTAGAGAATGGTATATATAGATGTCCTGAATGCCATAGCAACAAAGTCACAGAGGTGTCACAGAATGTAATAATCAAGATGACTAATATGAATACTGGAAAACTGATAAATCCTGAAACCGGAAAGAGCTTTGTGAGCAACAAGTACAAAGCGTCTATGTATGATAATGCTAGTTCAGATGGTGTAGGATGCTGGTATTATGAATGTCGCAATTGCGGATGGAAAAGTGAACTATTAGTTGAATAAATAAGGAAAATGGCAAATGTAAGAGAACTGCCGGAACCAATACCAGCAAAGGGCAGACAAGGGCTGTGGGACTGGGAAAATTGATAAAGAATTAGGATGACTTGTGAATTTTAAAAGGAGTTGAGTTCTTTGAATAAAAAAATGAAGGCAGCTAAACAGCAGATTCCTGGACAGATAGGACTATTTGAATTTCTCGCAAATACAGGAATTTAGTTTGAAAGGAGAAAAGATGTCAAAATACAGACTATGGTGTAAAAGTGGCAATGAATGGGAAAAAGAAAGTTATTGGATAGGTATGAATGGCTGCGTGATAACTCTGCGTGGTGGACGCCCTTGTCCATTAAATTCTGAAACTCATATTTTACAGCGTTCAACTGAAAAATATGACATGTCAGGAAAAGAAATATTTGAAGGTGATATTATAGAGAGTCATACTCCAAATGGTCAGATACTTGCTCTGAATATGGTAATTAGATATGGGACTTATCAGGCGTATTGTCCGGTAGATAAGGAGTATATGGATAGTGTTGGTTTTTATGTATCGGCATCAGGATATCCGGATATGCCTGTTGGTGCATTGGAGGATTATGCGAAAGTAATAGGCAATATATTTGAAAATCCGGAACTGTTAAGCAATTAAAATAAGGATTTGGAGATAAAAAATGCAAAAAGAAATTGAAAAAGCAGTATTGAAGATAACACAAGCAATGGAGAAGAATCGTAAAGAGTTTGTGGAAGTTGAAGGAAATTATCGGGATACAGGTTATGACCGCTACTGGAACAAGATGCAGAAATTAGATGCAGAATATGAAGAATTAAGAGCATTTATTCAACCCAAACAGGAACTATCTCAAATTAAAGAGATGGATGAATTGCAAAGAGTAGTGAAAAATATTAAAAGTAAATGGGAGCATTTAAAATCAGACATTCCAATAACAGCGGATTCAATAGGTATAGATGACTTGTTTAGAGAATTAAGGATTTAAGAGGTGTTTAAACATGGGATATTGTAATGGACTTTGCCCATATCTGAACAGCAAAAAACACAGGTGTGAACAGACAGGAGAACGGTTAAGCTATATAAAAGGCTGGTGGGGCACGACATATGAGCATCATGGATTTGCTGATTGCGATAAGAGTGAGGGATTAGGAGATGGCGGAAATAATATTGCATCCGAACCACCCGGATTACTGCAGTGAGTGTATTTATTATGGAGACAAGTTTGGTAACTGTCTGAACGAGGAATATAACAAACATGATTATGAAGTAAATTGTGTGTGGCACTATTGCAAGTACAAGCGCAAGAAGGAGAAGAAACTGTATGACTGGGAAATATGAAAATAAAGATCAAAAATGTGAATGCTGGAAATGCGAACTGAAAGAGACATGCCCTTTTAAAGACAAGTACCAGCGACTGCCAAGAACGGTGCCGGGGGCGTTGGGGCTTTGTAAAAAGCTAAAGAAGTAGCAAGCTAAACTGAGATTTAGGAGGTAAAAACGTGACGAAAGAACAATTAGAACGGGGAAAAGATTTATAGCTGAGATCATAAAGGGGAGACGGAGAAATGGGAAAAGCAATAAAATATTTCAAAGAATGGAATGATTGGCGAAAAAGAAATATGAACGGAAAATTTTATAAATTTCTTGTTTTGATAAGAATAGCAAAATCTCCGACATTTGAAATTATAAGGAATATAAATGAACTTAAAAAATTAGAAAAGAAATTTAAAGATTTATAGCTGACGGCAGCAGTTCTTTTAAAATTGAATATAGAAAAAATAAGTGGTAGCGACCGACCAAAGTAAACTACCACTTAATATAACCGTCTAAGAAAATTATAGCACTTTAACGTTTCTTGGACAAGTAAAATTTTTTACCAGCAGCAGGAGGAGAGACTATGAATACAAAGGAAAGAGTAAGAAATGATATACTTGTAGCTATGAGAATGCATCTGGACACATGCACAATGGCAGTTCTGGATGCGGTTCTGGTGAAGGCGATACAGAATGTAGAAATGACAGAAACAACAACGCTTCCAGCAACGTTAGATGATACAAACCAATACATATTGAATTTATTTGACACGAAGAAAGCACCAAAACTAAGTCCCAAAACAGTAGAATTTTACAAAAGCACTCTAAACGAATTTATCACTTTGATTAATAAACCATTGAATAAGATCTGCGAATCAGATGTAGAGTATTATTTACTTTCCAAAAAGTGCGGTAATTCAAACGCATATCTCAACAACTTACGGCGGAATCTTTCGGCATTCTTCACATGGATGCGGAAAGAAAAAATTATAAGTGAAAATCCATGTGATGGGATTGAGCCGTACACAACCGTCGAAAAGCCGATTGACCATATGGAGGCTACTGATTGGGAAAAATTAAAGTTGGGATGCGTGCACAAACGTGACAGAGCGCTGATTGAATTTATGCGTTCTACGGCAATGAGACGTGGAGAAGTTCCACTTGTCAAGGTGTGTGATATAGATTTCCGAAGCGGAAAACTAACAATATTCGGAAAAAAGACCCAGAAATACAGAACTGTGTTTCTGGATGACGTGGCAATCCATTATATTCAGGATTATTTAAAGTTAAGAACTGTGGCACAGGACAGCCAGGAGCCGTTATTTACCCATATTCGGGGAGACAAAACAAGAGTATTAGATGTAGATGGTGTATATGCAACAATAAAAGATATAGCAAAAAGAGCAGGCATGGACAGACGCGTATATCCGCATCTATTCCGCAAAACAACTGCAACAAATATTTGTAGACGCGGCGGCAGCGTGGATGCGGCAGGTGAGTATTTAGGACATGCGCCAAGGAATGTTACAGACAGGCATTATACATACAGGGGAGAGAAGTATGTCGAACAGATCTTTCATAATTATGTTGAAGCTGTATAGACAAGGAAAGGAGAGAAAAAAAGTTGACGAAGGAAAAACTGGAACAGCTGATAAACTTGAAAAAGGAAATTAGAGAGCTTGAAAACAGGTTAAATCGAAAAAGCGCAGGATATCCTTCGCAAGACACAGAGCTTTTGGAAAAAAGAAAAAGTATGGTATCGGACTTAATAAAAGAAATTACAGAATATATAAATTCTGTTACTGACAGCAGGATTCGGCGTATTATGCAGTACAGATATGTGGATGGATATACATGGTATAAGATATCAAGATTAATGTATTGTGACAGAACATATCCTGAAAAACTGGTAACAAAATATCTAAAAGATAAAAGTTCCAGCAAGAATTAACTTTCTCTTTTTTCTCGTTTTATTATGGTAATCTAATTTATAGAAGGTTGCCATATCTGCAAAATATATTGTAACAAACAGCGTTATGGCAGCAGTCGTAGCGCTGTTTGTTTTGTGTATAAACGGAGGATAATGTTCTATGGATTTAATTTTGGTACTAAGTTTATTTATCTATATGGATATTGCAATATTTATATCTGTATATGTGTATTGCAGAATAGTAAGAGAAACCAGAACTGTTACAGATGACGTTAGGGCTAATAAAATAAAGAACAGCATTCTGTTCAAAGCTATGCTGGTTGGAATATTTTTCCCAGTTACGCTTCCAGCATTGGCAGCAGTATTGATAGCAGCCAGACAGGGGGGAATATGAAGAGGAATCAGGATCAGTTAGAGGAATGGATCAAACAGCTTATAGAAGAAGGAAAATTATATAAGTTTTATAAATGGAGTGAGTGGCGCAAACTGTCAGAACAGATTATGAAGGAAAATAATTATGAATGCCAGTATTGTAAAGCGCGGGGAATCCATACACCTGCGCGGAGCGTCCATCATGTCCAGTGGGTTGACAGGCATCCGCGTCTGGCGATGTCTAAAACATATACATATAATGGCATGGAATATAAAAACCTTATTCCTTTATGCGAGAATTGTCACAATAATCAGCACAAAAAAGGAATAAAGCTTAGAAAAAATAAATTTATAAATGAAGAACGATGGTAACAGTCCCCCCGGTCAAAAAAAATCCAAAAATCTGATTCATATGGGAAACGGGTAAGGGGGTAGACAAACCAAAAATTACGCGCGCGCATGAGGGGGTGGTATACATGGCAGCAAGGAAACCAGAACAGAGACCAGAAGTAACAGCGATAATAAGATCAAAGGTGTACCGTGAAATTAAAAATGATTTGAAAAAACAACTACAGGATAATGATACAGTAGGAAAATTTTATGATGACTTGGTAAATGATTATATGTCCATGTATGTTACTAAGATACTTTTAACAGAGGATATCCAGAAACGCGGCGTTATTGTACCTTATAACAATGGCGGAGGGCAGAGCGGTGCCAAAAAGAATGAATCTATTGATATGTTCAATAAGACGAATGCACAAATGCTGAAGCTGTTATCTGAACTGGGACTGAAAGCAAAACCATCACTGGGCGGTGATTACAACGACGACTTATAAACACATACCAGAAATAAATGATTATGTGGAACTGGTCGAAAAAGCCGGGCGGGGTGGACACAAAAAAGTTTGTGAACTGCAAAAGAAACTGATTAAATTTGTTAAAAAAGTTTTTAAAGAAGAGGAGCTTTTTATAGATACAGACCAGCTTCACAACTACATGAAGCTTGAAAAATATTTTCCATTCAAACTGTTTCCTTGGGAAAAATTTGTATTTACACTTCATTGCTGCGTGTATTTAAAGAATGGGCTTCCACGCTTCCCGGACCTGCTTATATTTGTCGGGCGCGGATCTGGAAAAAATGGATATCTGGCATTTGAGGATTTCTGCCTAATATCCCCATATAACAGCGTAAGGGAATATGATATTGACATATGTGCAACCGTGGAAGAACAGGCAAAAATATCTTTCAACGACATTTACAATATTTTGGAAAATCCAACAAATCAGGAATATAAGAAAATTCTTAAAAAGCATTTTTATTGGAACAAAGAAATTATCACAGGAAAAAAGAACCGTTCAAGTGTAAAGTTTCGTACCAACAACGCCAAGTCTAAAGACGGATTGCGGAGTGGGAAAGTCGATTTTGATGAAGTTCATGCATATGAAAGCTATGATAATATCAAAGTGTTTACAACAGCACTGGGAAAGAAAGCCCATCCGAGGCGCACCTATATAACAACAAACGGTGATATTTCTGACGGGGTACTTGATGACCTGATTGAAAAATCAAACCGTATACTGAATGACAATGCGAAAGATAACGGACTTCTTCCATTCTGCTGCGTAATTGATAAAGAAGAGGAAGTGCATAATGAAGAAAACTGGCATAAAGCTAATCCTTCACTGCAATATCTCCCGAATCTCCTTTATGAAATACAAAAAGAATATATAGACTGGTGTGAAAACCGAAGCAGTGCAAGCGATTTTATGACAAAGCGCATGAACTGGCGGCAGGGAAACCGGGAAGTAGAGGTTACTTCATGGGAAAACATTGCGGCAACGAATCAGGAGTATTTGCCAGTTCCGCGGGCGATGGCAGTTGGCGCCTTGGACTATACTAAGATCAATGATTTTGCAAGTGCAGGTGTGCTGACAAAATTAAATGGAAAATTTGTATGGAAGCAAAAATCGTGGGTTTGCAAAAACAGCGCAGACCTGCCGCGTATCAAGTTCCCGCTGGAAGAAGCAGAGGAAAGAGGCGAACTGGAATTTGTGGACGCACTTGAAATAGATCCAGATCTGATAAGCAGCTGGTTTCAGGAACAAATGGGATTTTACAGTATACAGATAGTGTGTCTGGATGATTTCAGATATGCACTTATGAAAAAGAGTCTGGAACGAATTGGATTCTCATATGAGAACAAAAATATAAAACTAATACGTCCATCCGATAAGATAAAAATAGAACCTGTCATTGACAGTGCTTTTACGAATCATAATATTATTTTTGGTGACTGTATGATTATGAGATGGTATACAAGGAATACCAAAAAGGTTATATCAAAAAAATATGGCAATTATGAATACGGAAAGATAGAAGAAAAAAGCCGTAAAACGGATGGATTTTTTGCTTTTGTGGCGGCTATGACAGAACACGAACTGATCCCAGAAACGAGTATGGGAGGGGTACTGCCATTATTTACAATGTAACGGAGGTACAGCATTGAGGACAAACTTTAATGAACTATTTTTGAGGGCATTTCTGAAGAAAAAATCACTCAGCCTGAAAGATCCAGTCGAGGAGATATTTTCTGAAATAGTATTCAAGGAACTTTCAACAGCATGTGCTATCAATATCATTGCAAATACAATAAGCAAATGCGAGTTTAGGACTTTTGTAGATGGTGAGCCTGTTAAACATGATGAGTATTATTTATGGAATATAGAGCCAAATCAGAACCAAAACAGTAGTGATATGCTGCAACAGTTTATAACAAATCTTTGTTATGACAATGAAGCACTGATTGTGGAGGTTAATGGGAATTTATATGTAGCTGATAGTTTTTCCCGGAGAAGGTATGCGTTATATGATGATTTGTTTGGCAATATCGTTATAGGGAATATGACTTTGCAGAAAACATTTCCTGCAAGTGATGTAATTTACTGTGAACTGAATAACATTGATGTCCGCCGCAGGCTGGAAGGAAGTTATACAAGCTATGGACAGACAGTTGCAAAGGCAGTGCGTGATGTGATTCGTGCAAATGGGCAAAAAGGGATTCTTGATATAGACACAACAGCACAGATGCGTCCTAAATTTACTGAGGAACTGGATACATTAATGAACGAGAGGTTTAAACCGTTTTTTGAGTCGAATCAGGCTGTGCTGCCATTGACGCAGGGATATAAGTATACAGATGTTTCCAAAGGAACGCCACCCAGTCCCTCAGACCTGAATGAAAGAATTAATTATGAGTTTGAGATGGCTGGCAGGGCATTCAGAATACCTAAAGCAATTATGCTGGGAGATGTTTCTGATGTGGAGAAAATAACAAAAAATTTTCTAACTTTTGCAATAGATCCGCTTGCAGATAAGATTGGCGAGGAGATTACCCGTAAAAGATATGGACGACACCAGTATGTGAAGGGGTGCTATTTAGACGTAAACACAAACTGTATCCAGCATATCGACATTTTCGAACAGGCTGTAAACGCCGATAAATTGCTGGCTTCAGGGCTGTACTGCATTGATGAGCTTCGTACTAAGCTGGGGGATATAGCAATCGGAAAAGACTGGTCGCAGAAACATTATATTACTAAGAATTATGAAGAAGCAGAGGCAATGAAGCATCTTTAGGGTGCATCTGAATATGTGGAGGTGAAACATGAAACAGAAACAGGTACATTATGCGCTGCATCAGCAGGAGGGAAGCAGTATTCATAAACTGTATATATATGATGATGTAAAAGAATATGGAGATTTTGACTGGTGGACGTGGGATTATATGGAAAGTGAGACAAGTGCCGAATATTTTCGGAAGGCACTGGCAGAAATCCCGGAAACAGATGTGATAGAGCTGCATATAAACAGTTGTGGCGGCAGTGTAAAAGAAGGCGTTGCAATCTATAACCAGTTAAAACAAAAGAAATGCCGCGAGATCGTTGCATATGTGGATGGGTATGCTTATTCTATCGCTTCTGTGATTATGCAGGCAGCAGACAGGCGTGTCATGGGACTGGGGACAAGCATTTTAATACATAATATGTGGATGACGGTATCTGGAAATGCAGAACAGTTGCGAAAAGCAGCAGATGATTTGGATGTTCTTATGGAGGCAAACCGTACAATTTATTTGGAACGTGCGAAAATTTCGGAGGATGAGCTGATAAGCATGATGGATGCTGAAACATACCTGACACCAGAACAGGCAATTGAGAAAGGGCTTGCTGATGAAGTATTGAAAACGGATAAGGATGTGTCAGACAAGAGTATGGAACAGATGCAGCAGCGTATATCAGAGCTGCAAAACCAGTTAAGGCAGCAGAGTTCTTTTAAAAAGGAACTGGCGCAAATACACAGTAAGATGATGGAGAAAGATCAGGAACAAACGCAAGACGGTACAAAGGGCATAACAGTCAAAGCAGACCAGACTGAAAAAAAGATAAATGTTGCAAAACTATTCAGGCGGGCGGCACAGATTAAAGTAAAGGAGATGTAAACTATGAAATCAAAAGATGTATTAGTACAGATGCGCATGGAAAAGGCGCAGAAGCTGAACGAGGCAATTTCAACAAATGACCCGGAACAGGTTGCACAGGCAATGGCAGATATGGCAGCAAGCATACAGGATGAGGTGCTTGAAGCAGCAAAACATATTACAAATGTAGAACAGCTTGATGCGCAGGCGCTGACTGCGCGCGGACTGCGCCAGCTGACCAGTGCTGAAAAGAAATATTATGAATCACTTATTTCAGCAATGAGAAATCCAGATCCGAAACAGGCATTGAGCAGCCTTGATGTTGTAATGCCCGAAACGATCATTGAGAGTGTGTTTGAGGATATTCAGAATGAGCACCCTCTGCTGAATTATATAACATTTCAGAATACTACTGGTGTAATAAAATGGATACTTAATAAAAATGGAAAACAGAAGGCAAAATGGGGCAATCTAACCGCAGAGTTTACAAAGGAACTGGAAGGGAGTTTTGAGGAATTTGACACAACTCTTTATTCACTTATGGCGTTTTTGCCGGTACATAAATCTATGCTCGATCTTGGTCCGACATGGCTTGATGCATATGTAAGGGCAGTTATTAAAGAGGCAAATGCAGTAGGACTTGAGGAAGGAATCATTGCCGGAACAGGTGTTGACATGCCAATTGGCATGATGAAGGACATAGAAGCGAGTCACAAGGATGGAGAGCCATACCCGGATAAGGAGGCAGTTATTATTACTTCATTTTCACCTGCGGAGTATGGAAAAATTGTATCAATGCTTGCAGTAAGCAGAAACGGAATGCCACGTAAAGTAAGCAGCCTTCTCATGGTAGTAAATCCGGTTGACTATTTTATAAAAATAATGCCAGCGACTACGGTTCAGCGTCCTGATGGGACATATGCAAATAATGTGTTGCCGTTTCCAACAGTGGTTGAGCAGAGTACAGAAGTTCCACAGGGGAAAGCAGTAATTGGTATTGCAGCAAATTATTTTATGGGGCTGGGTGCGAGCAGTAAAGAGGGTGTAATCCAATATGATGACAGTGTGCGGTTCATGCAGAACCAGCGGGTATATGCATCATTTTTATATGGGAATGGCAAACCTACTGATAATAATTCATTCCTTGTCCTTGATATCAGCAACCTCAGCTCGGCAGTATATCCAATTCGGATGATTGCAGATAGTACGGTTTCAGAACCCAATACTGCGAGTCTGGCATTTGAAAACTACACAGCGGAAACATTGAACAGTATGACCGTAGCGCAGATTGAATCACTTGCTGCAAAAAGAGGTTATACGCTGACTGGCAGCAATAAAGCTGAAAAGATAGATTCTTTTCTGGACCAGCAGGATATTCAAATAAATAAAAGGCAGAGAGGGGATCAGTAATATGGCTGATGATATCTTGTACACAATATTAAATGAACTTGACATTACATATCAGGATGATGCACAGGAAATGAAAATTAGCCGTTTGATCAGGAGCGGAAAAGCCTACCTTGATGACAGATACGGAGCGCCTATTGATTATTGTACAGATGCTCAGGCATTGGAACTGCTCATTTCATACTGCCGGTATGGACGCAGCAATGCCATTGAACAGTTTGGGCATGATTTTGCCTGTGAAATAACAGCATTATCACTTAGGGGGGCTATGGAAGCTGGACAGGATGGTGAATCCAATGAAACCAAAATTTGAAGAATTTAATGATGGATATGCTGGTTTTTATAAGGAAAATGATGAAGGTGAGCTTATAAGGGCAATTGATTACTCTTTGAGGTTTGGAGAGGAAAATATAAGCTTTACGCGACATTATGCTGCAAGGGCAGTTGATGAAATTATTGACAAAATGATCCATGTTCCTTTGTCACCTGACAGGCTGGAAACAGACTGGTATGTGTTGATTGGAGAAGAACAGTATCATATTGAGAAGGTAGACCTATATAGAAAAAACCTTCCACCAATATTAAAACTTACCCTGAAACGAATTGGAAAGCAGAAGAGAAAGCAGATCGCAGTGGGGATTGTGAAAAACCAAGGTAAGGGAGAAGGCAGCATATGAATACAAATACAGCCAGTGTGCAGATCAATGAACTGGATACAGTACTGGTTAAAATACTGGCGGATTATAATGATGATGTATGCAGGGCAGTTGATATCTGTGCAAGGAAAAGTATGCAGGAACTTGTTGAGAAAACAAAAAGGGATGCACCCTATAACAGTCATAGTTCAAAAAAACATTATCGTGAATTGATATCAAGCCGCAGGGAAAAATTGGGGACTTACAGAACGGCTTATACGTGGTATGTGAAAGCACCAAAATACAGACTGGCTCATCTTTTGAATAATGGACATGTAGTCAGGAATGGTGGGAGGATAGTTGGCAGATATAATGGAGACCAGCATATCACAAAGAATGCGGATTTTGTCATAGCAAATTACAAAAGGCAGGTAAAGGAGGCTGTTGGAAATGCTGGACATTAAAGACTGGCTTAATACGACAGGTATTGCTTTCGAAAATACAGTGTGGAAAAAAACTCCCGAATATCCTTATGGTATATTTCTGGATGAATCTGACACAAGAGGCGCAGACGACAAACTTTTTATAAAAGAACATGATTTAAATATTGAGATTTACTCAGATACACAAAAGGGAATTACATGTGCAGAGGAAAGTATTGACAGATTTCTGTGTGGTAATGGTGTTGGATATACATATCTTGGACGGGAGTGGGACGATCAGGAAAAACATTTTCAGAGCAGCTATCATTTCAGTTTAACAGAAAAGTTGGAGGATTGACATGGAGAAAGACAAAATTATATTAGGGTCCGGGAAATTATATTGTACAGAATTTACGGGAGAGCTGCCAGCGGACAGCGATATTGAAACAGATGATAATCGGCTGGGATACATCAAAGGAGGGGCTACAATAACCTATAGTCCGTCTTTCTATGAGGCAAAGGATGATTTGGGCGTTGTTACCAAGAAAATCATCACAGAGGAGTCCGCAAGTTTTAAATCGGGAATTATGACTTTAAACGCTAAGAGACTTTCAGTATTGTGTAATACTGGCAGGGTATCAGAGAAGGATAATATCAGGATACTCAAGATTGGGGGAGTAGGCAATTTTGACGGGAAAAAATATCTGGTACATTTTGTTCACGAAGATCAGGCTGATGGAGATATCCGAATTGATATTGTAGGTACAAATGAGGCAGGATTTACGCTTTCTTTTCAAAAAGACACAGAAACAGTCGTTGATGCGGAATTTAAATGCCAGTCTATGGACAAGGAAGGCACCCTCATTCTTTACCGTGAGCAGATAGCGAAAACCAGTCAGGAAAGTGGAGCTGTAACCAAAGAAGGAGGGAGTGCGGTATGAGGGAATTAAATTTCAGATCATCCAAGAAGAACTATCTTCCAGTAGTTTTTGAAGATAACACAAAAATTTTAGTCAAAACACCTACAAAGGGGCTTGTGGAAAGGTTGGCTACATTGTCTGAGAGCCTTGGGGAACTTGAGCACAGTACAAACAGTTCTGAGGCACTAGGGACCGTTTTTGAACTTGCTTCAGAAGTTATGAGCAATAATGTAGGTAAGAAGGAAATAACAAGTGATTATCTTGAAGAAATGCTTGACTTGCAGGATATCCTGATGTTTTTTGACGAGTATGCGAAATTGATAGATGGTATAAATGAAATAAAAAACTAGAAATCCCCTTCTATCCGGTTGAGGAGGATGGGGATCATGGTTATATAAATAAATCCGCATGGGAAAAGCTGGTTTCAGATTATACAGGGCTGAATTTTAATGAGATTGAACAGCTTGATTATCTTGATTACCTGCAATACAGACGTGATGCATTTATTTACAGCAGACAGCAGACGGAAAAAGGGCGTGAGTATCTTGAGAATGCGTGGAGACTGACGCAGACAGAACCAGACAGGGATAAACTGAGGGATAAGTTTGGAAGGTGAACAGGATGGCTCAGAGGGTTTATGGTCTTACAGTTGAAATAGGTGGTGATACTACAAGCCTAAAAAAAGCATTGAATAATGTAAGCGCAACAAGTAAGTCTCTCAAAACAGAATTAAATTATGTGAATAAGGCTCTGAAGCTGGACCCCGGAAATGTTGAGCTGACTAGACAGAAGCAGCAGATTTTAAATGATGTGATAGCAGCTACAAAAGATAAACTGGATGCAATGAGGCAGGCTCAGGAAAAAGCACAACAACTAATGTGTGAAGGGACTGAGGTAAATCAAGAAGAGTATAGACGCTTGCAGCGTGAGATTGTATTTGCTCAAAATGAATTACAAGAGTATGAAAATGAACTGGCTCATACTGAAAACAGTCTTGCAAGAATTGGCGACAGCATATCCGGCGTTGGTGGAAAAATAACAGGCATGGGTAATGCATTAATGCCTGTCACAACGGTTATTACAGGGCTGGGGGCAGCGGCTGTAAAAACAGCAGCGGATTTTGATTCATCTATGTCTCAGGTTCAGGCAACAATGGGGATCACAAAGGATGCCATAGCTGAGGTTGACGGACAAACTGTTAATACAATGGATACACTGTCAGCTCTGTCAAAAAAGATGGGGGCAGAGACAGCCTTTTCTGCAAGTGAGTGTGCTGAGGCACTAAATTATCTGGCACTGGCAGGATATGATACACAGAAAATGTGTGATACTCTGCCAACAATCCTTAATCTTGCAGCGGCAGGAAGTATTGATCTTGCATCTGCGTCAGATATGGTTACAGATGCAATGTCTGCGCTTGGAATGGAAACATCAGAAGCGGCATTGATGGTTGACCAGATGGCGAAAGCTGCTTCCATTACGAATACGTCTGTTGCGCAGCTTGGCGAAGGTATGCTTACCATTGGTTCCACAGCAAAAAGCCTGAAAGGAGGAACCGCTGAGCTAAGTACAGCCCTTGGAATCTTAGCCAATAATGGCAAGAAAGGTGCAGAGGGAGGAACACATTTAAGGAATATTATAATATCCCTTCAAAATCCAACAGAGCAGGCTGCTGAATGTCTGAAAACGCTTGGTGTAAATGCATATGACAATGAAGGGAAGATGAGGAGCCTGAACAAAATTCTTCAGAACCTCAATACCAGCATGGATTCAATGACTGACCAGCAGAAAAGTAACATTATTAATACGATTTTTAATAAGACAGATATATCATCGGTTAATGATCTGCTGGCAAATACAGGAGCTGTGTGGGATGACCTGCAACAGTCTATTATAGACAGTAGTGGTGCTGCCCAGCAAATGGCAGATACGCAGCTTGACAATTTAAAAGGGCAGCTGACCATTTTAAAATCAGCGTTAGAAGGACTGGCAATTAGTATTGGTGAAATTCTTATGCCCGTAATAAGAAATATTGTTGGTCATATTCAGGCACTTGTTGATAAGTTAAACAACATGAGTGATATACAGAAACGCATAGTTGTGGGAATCGCGGCTGTAGTTGCGGCAGCTGGTCCAGCATTGTTGATAATAGGGAAAATACTGAGTCTGGGCGGTGTTCTCATTACTGGATTAGGAAAAGCTCAAGGGGTGATTACGAAATTACAGACAGTAATATTAGCTGCAAATACCACTGTAGGCGGCGTGTTTGCACAAGGAATAGGAAAAGCAGCAGCCAGTATCAAAGGCATGGGTGCTGCTTTATCATCTACAATTGCTCCGCTTTTACAAATGGCAGCGCCGATACTGCCTATTGTGGCGGCTGTAGGTGCCCTTATTGCCGTAATAAAACATTTATGGGATACAAATGAGGAGTTCCGAAATAAAATTACGGAGATCTGGGGAAGTCTTATGGAGCGGGTGTCACAGTTTATACAGGATTTCAAATCACGCCTTGAAGAACTTGGTATAGATTTTGAGTCTGTAGCAGCATCTATGCAGGAAGCTTGGGATACTTTTTGTAATATTCTAGCCCCAGTAATTGAAGGTGCTTTTGCACAGATTGTAAATACAGTGAGTGCGGCACTGGATGTACTGACAGGGGTTCTCGATGTATTTATTGGACTGTTTTCAGGCAACTGGAACCAGTTTTTCCAGGGTATCGGGGAGATAGCCGAAGCTGCTGGAAATTATATTTTAAATAAGTTTGCAATCATAGGAGAAACGATCTTAGGAATTTTTGGTATATCAAGCGAAGCGGTTGAAAATACATGGGAGGAGATGTGGGAATATTTAAAAGAACTTCCCGGAAAGATCTGGGATGAGATTACAGGCAGCTGCCGTAATGTGTTTGATGGGATAACAGGATTTTTTCAGGACACATGGAATAACATTGTTAATTTTTTTGAACAGGGGATTCCAGAATTTATAGATAATGTTGCGCAGTGGTTGGCAGATTTACCCTATAACATTGGTCTGATCCTTGGAACGCTAATAGGAAAGATAGCCGTGTGGAAGGAGGAGATGAAGAAAAATGCAGGGGAAGCTGTCAGGGGATTTGTTAAAGAGGCAATAGATAATATCAAGGAGTTTCCAGATAAAATTAAGGTATGGTTTGACAATACTATCAAAAGAGTTTTCGAATGGAAAGAGACTATGAAAAAGGAAGCCGGGGAGGCTGTAGATGGATTTATCAAAAGTGCAATAGATAATATCAAGGAGTTTCCAGATAAAATAAAGGAATGGTTTGATAATGTGATCGAAAAAGTAATTGAATGGAAAGACAGTATGAAACAAAAGGGAGGAGAAGCGATTGAAGGATTCATTCAAAATATTATTGAAGGCGCTAAAACCATACCTGAGAAATTACCAGAGATAGGAAAAGCAATTGTTGACGGCATTTGGAAAGGAATAAAAGATGCGAAGGATAATTTTGTGAAAAAGATAGAAGATTTTTTTGCAGGATTAGTAGATGGTGTGAAGTCGGTTCTGGGGATTGCAAGCCCTTCTAAAGTTATGGCTAGAGAAGTGGGGCAATGGATACCAAAAGGAGTAGCTTCGGGAATTGATGAAGCTGGAAATGCCGTTGATGAATCGATGGACAGGATGTTTGAGGGAATAAGCCAGAGAAACAAGATAGGATTTAACTTTTTACCAGCGGTTGAAGGAATAAACATGGCAGATGTTCCAGCGGATTCTTTTGCAAATATTGATATGGGTATACTGAATGAAATAGCAGGAATATTGGATGCGATCCGCGGCTGTATGCCGGAATTGATTACGGCAGCAGGGAGCCGCAAAGAAATATATCTGAAAAAGGGTGTACTGGCAGGGGAGCTTGTGAATGAATTAGATAACCGGATAGCACGTATCCAGAGGAGAAAAGAAAGGGGATAGAATGAGAATGGGCAGGCAGAGAGGTATTCGCTTTTATAATGATGCAGACATTGATTTCCATACAGGAGATATGGAAATGACTATGACCAATAAGGTTATAAATCTGCCAGAAGCCAGAATTAGTTCATTGGATATTCCGGGCAGGGATGGGATGCTTGATATATCTGCGGCTGTTGGGCGTACACGGTATAAGAACCGTATGCTTGTTTTTAATTTTGTAATTGTAGAAGCAGACAGTATGGCAGCTGAAAAAACATTGCAAAAGCTTGCATCCTGTATCCATGGCAAAAGGATGAATATTATTGAAGATGATGATCCGACGCATTATTATATGGGGCGTTGTACTATAAGTTCAGTAGGGACAGAGCCGCATGTTATCAAATTTAATGTAACTTGTGATTGTGATACATATCGGTATGACTGCTATGATAATGGATTGTGGGAATGGGACAGCTTTGACTTTGAGAATGACATAGCAACGGATTATGACGATATTGTTTTTAATGGAAGCATAGATGTGCTTGTTGTTGCTGGCGATAAAATAGTATTTCCGACATTTATATGCTCAGACGATATGAGCGTAGAACACAATGGAGTGATATATCAGTTAAACAGAGGAAGTAATTTGACTGAGCTAGTACTAGATTCAGGAATAAATACACTGATATTCAAGCGGGATGGAGAGGGTAAAGTCAGCATTAGATACCGAGGAGGATATTTATAATGTATCTTATTGAATTTGAAAATGATGGAGTTTGTGGAATAATTTTAGACCAGCGCTATGATAATGATGTTATTTCAGCAATCCTTAATATAGGGTATAACGTGGCTGGAAGCCTTACGGTCAGCATTCCATTTAATCATGAAAACTTTAATAAAATACATGGGTTGTCAACATTGATAAAGGTTTACAGACTGAATGGAGCTGAAAGAAAGTGGATGTTTTCAGGTCGGGTTATTACAGCAGATGAGGATTTTTACAGGACGGGTACATTTGTCTGTGAAGGTATTCTTGCAATACTATGTGACAGCATTGTCAGAAAATATGAATTTCAAGGAACACCAATAGATTACGTCCGGCAGCTCATTGGACAGCATAATTCACAGGTTACAGATGATAAACAGTTCATAATACGTACACTTGATATTGCTGATGTTGATAGCAACAACAATATTGTAAGGTCGAGCAGCCAGTATCCTAATACTATGAATGAACTTACAGACAAAGTAATTGATCCGCTGAATGTCTATGTAGCTGTTGAAGATGTAGATGGAAAATACATGATTGATATTGTGCAGCAGATAAGCGACAGAAACAGCCAGTTAGTAGAACTGGGTGGGAATATGATAAACCTTACGCAGACCAAAGAAATGAGTGATATTAAGACAGTGATTATCCCGCTTGGCTGTGAGGCAGAAGATGGCAGCAGACTGACAGTTAATGATGTGAACAATGGACTGGATTATATATACGATCAGGAGGCTGTAAATCAATATGGTGTGATTGTCGGAACAGTTGAATTTGATGATGTTACGCTGCCTGAGAATCTGCTGCGCAAAGGCAGATCATATCTCAAAGAGTGTTTAAATCCAATAAAGACAATAAAAATTGAGGCAGTTGATATGGCACTTTGCGATAGGGATGTTAAAAGTATAGAGCTTGGATGGACGCATGTGTGTTCTAGTATTCACGGTATTGATTCTGAAATGCTGCTGGTCGAGATGAATATTGACTTAATTTATCCTGAAAATAATACATATACGCTTGGAAGTACAGAGCTAACCAGTACTTCAATGAATACATCAAGAATAAGGGAGGTAAGCAGGAAAGTACAATCAATTCGGACAAACGTGAGTAAAAGGATTGTGGAGGCTGTTGAGAATGCAACCCAGCTTATAACAGGGGCGAAGGGCGGTTATGTTATTCTTGATGGTGACAATAATGGTTATCCAGAACGGATTTTGATAATGGATAATATGGATAAGAAGCTTGCAAGAAATGTACTGCAAATCAATAAAAATGGTATTGGATTCAGCACAGACGGAATAGACGGACCATATAAGAATGCATGGACGATAGACGGCAATCTTCTGGCGGATGTTGTTACTGCTGGTACAATGCTTGCTGACCGTATTCGTGGTGGTAATTTAGAAGCTGGTGGTGAATGTGATGGTGTAATATCAGTCTTGGACGCCGATGGGAATATAGTAGCAACGATGACCAAGGACGGCGTAGATGTAAAGAAGGGCAGCATACGGGGAGCAGGAGTGACCATTGGAGGTACAGATGATGCGGATGGGACATTAACAGTCTTGGACGCCGATGGGAATATAGTAGCAACGATGACCAAGGACGGTGTAGATGTAAAGAAGGGCAGCATTTCAGGAGCATCTATTACATCAGAAAGTGGGTCCCAGTGGGTTAAGATAAATGCAGGTTCTATTACAGTGGGACATGAAAATACGGTTACGGGTAAAATTAATTTCGTTAAAGGCGGATTAGAGTTTAGGGGAAATTCCTTAAATTTTTGCATGGATACAATTAACTGCGGAACCAGCATGAATGATACATCATTGGAAAAAGCATATACAGGAGATATAAAGTATTCTGTAAAACAAACAAATGGAAGCATAAAAAATATTGTAATGGAATTTAGAAATGGGCTTCTAATGGATAATGGAGAACTAGCGGAGGCGAGAGGATAATGGCAAATATAACATCGTATCTAACAAGTATGCTAAACGCGAGATTTGGCAGGGACGTTCGGCAGACCATACATGATGCTATTTCGGCTGTAAACAGCAGCGCAGAAGGTTCTGCGGCAGTAGCTGAGGAAAAAGCAGCTGATGCGAACACGAGTGCAGCCGCAGCAAAAGTTTCCCAGACAGCATCGGAAGCAGCAAGGACACGGGCTGAAAAGGCGGCTGATGAAGCAAACAAAAGTAAGACTGCTGCTGTTACAGCAGAACAGACAGCTGCAATAAAGGCTGGTGAAGCTGCTGTGAGTGCGGATACCGCAGTTGAGGCGGAAAAAGCAGCAACACAGACAAGCAATACGGCTATTCAGGTGCTGTCAGACGTAGTGCATAAGATTGCAGAGGGATTTTTTAATGGCGCCAAGGGTGATAAAGGTGACCGTGGCGAAAAAGGTGAAAAAGGCGATCAGGGAGAAAAAGGTGACCAAGGTGAAAAAGGTGATCGGGGTGACAGCGGTATTATAGTACCTATAAATGGAATGTTTAATCTGGTCGGAGACGAAGATGGTAACATGTGGGCGGTATTTCCCGATGATTTAGAGGAGTATCCGCAATTTGAAACCGATGAGAACGGGAACATTTATATGATTGTTTCAGATAATGAGGTGGGGAAAGACGCATGAGATTATTTGTAGGAAATTATAAAGGACCCAAGGGAGAACAGGGACCGCAAGGTCAGAAAGGAAATACTGGTGATATCGGACAGAGGGGAAGCAGATGCACAAGTGGTACAAGCGTAACGGGTACAAGCACCACTGGTACAATATTTGCATCTACAGGTATAACAGATTCACTATTGCATGATTTTTACATAAATACATCTACTGGGAATCTGTATGAATGTACTGTACCGGGACCAGCGGATGTTGCGAAATGGACATATATATGCAATATAAAAGGACCGACAGGGGCAACGGGACCAGCAGGACCAACGGGAAGCATAAGCGATATTAACAATCAGAAACCCACATATACCGAAGCAGCTACTTTAGCGAATATATCCAGTGGGGAAACTGTAAAGATAGCATTCGGAAAATTGAAAAAAGCAATATCCGTTTTGATGACACATTATACCCAGCAGGCTACAGCAGCAGTGTTAGGGCATGTAAAGCTTTCTAATTCTGCCGCTGTAACACAAACAGGGCTGATGGCGTTGGATGCGGTGGAGAAAAATGCAGCTATAGCAGGTACATTGGCAAATCAGATTAGTCAGGCAAATAGCAATTTGCCAGCTGCATCTTGGGGGAATGTAACCGTTAACACTAATGTAGTAAGTAATGGAGCGATACAATATCAGAAATATGGTAATATTTGTATTGTATATTTTGCCGGAAATGTATCTACTACAAATGTGTGGACTGATTATAAGCTTGCATCCAGATTGCCGCCCGTAAAATATGGTTACATACCAATGGGAATCTTCCAGCATCAAGACACGCAAAAGGCGTATATTGCAACTGTGGCTCAAGAAGAATTATACATACGGACGGAGAACGAACCTCCTTCAGGTTGGATGCGCGGAAGCATTACATACGTATGCAATTAATTTTAAATTATCTGTACCATAACGCGACTCTGGCATTATTACTGGTAGAATTGCATTATGGTACAGATAATATTAAAGTTGCGTAATGGAATAATGCATATATCTATACGTACCCTCAATACTCAGTAAGCAATTCGAATCAACGCTTAATGTCACATGTCCAGAATCATAGATCTCTCTTATAGCGCCATTTGCACCATTACTATATGGGGTATAAACAAAAAATGCACCCGTGTTCATAATGGCATCTGCGTTGTCAAACGAGTATGCAAATACCGTAACCAAGTATGCTTTATTGGGTTTCAGTTGGTACGTTCGCTTCAAGTCTGACATATAATTTATACTATTTATAATACTGGTAGATTTTTGAGATAACTCATCATTTGCGGATTGTATATTGCTATTTAGTGGACAAACCTGTAGCTCATAAACCATCAAAACAAAAAAGAAAGGAAAAAGAAAATGAATGAAATAATCATAGCTGGCGGAGTAGAATACGCCGCACAAGATGTAACAACAAGTGTAAACACAATATCCTTCAAGTTGTCTGAATTAACTGCGGAGGCGGCGAGGGAAGCTTTTAATGATGTAGAAACACTTGCGGTAGGTAATGGGACAGACAATATTTATGGAGAATACCCAAATGTTAAGTTTTTGTCTGTTACATTAGATGTTGACGGCAGTATAACAGTGACAATGCGTATTTTGTCAGAAACGGAGAAACAAATCAGAGAACTGCAAGAAGCACAAACAAAGATACAGACATCTGTAAGAGAACACGATGAGATCATAGCAGAACTGTTATATGGAGGGGGTGAGGCATAATGAGCAATGTTGCAAAAAATATTATGGTTAGAGTTGTAAAAAGTAGAATGGCAGCAGGTGAGACGTTTGAGGATATCATCAAAAGTTATCCACGGCTAACAAAAACTGAAATTAATGAGATTAAAAGCACTTTAAGGAGGGAATAAAAGTGAAAGCAAAAGTATGTACATTGCTGGGAACCGTAGGAAGCATTGTAGTTTCGGCGTTTGGAGGATGGGACAGCGGATTAGCGACTTTAATCATATTTATGGGAATTGATTATATTATGGGGCTTGTGGTGGCTGGAATTTTCCGCAACAGTCCAAAAACGCATTCGGGTGCATTGGAATCACGGGTTGGCTGGAAAGGACTCTGCCGGAAAGGTGTAACTCTTTTGTTTGTCCTGATTGCCTATAGGCTGGATATTATAATAGGAGTCAGCTACATACGCAATGCAGTGATTATAGGATTTGTTGCCAATGAATTGCTATCTATTGTTGAGAATGCAGGACTGATGGGAATACCACTGCCGACTGCATTGAGTAATGCAGTTGATATTCTCACAAAGAAAACAGGGGAGATGAACAAACATGAATGATATTTTAATTGATTTATCTGGCTGGAACGAAGTAGAAAAATATGAAGCTCTTTTGAAAGAAGGCGTTAGGAATGTTATTCTGAAAGCGATCAACAAAAACCTGAATCCCGATAAAAAATTTGAACAGCATATGAAAGGCTGCGAGGAGGCAGGGATAAAGGTAACTGGAACATATCATTATAGTTATGCTGTTACAGTAGAAGCTGCAAAGCAGGCAGCTATGGAATGGATGAAGGTAGTCAACGGACGCTGCCGTCTGTTTATCCTTGACTGGGAGGATGCTGTCCTGCCTAAAAGCAGCAGGGCAGCGGAGATCATTAATGCCTATGCTGATGAGATACAGGGGGCAGGATATGAGTTTGCTGTGTATACGGGACTTAGCTGGTATAACAGCTATTTAAGGAAGTATGCGGACAAGCTGCCCTATGAATTTTGGATAGCAAGATATTATGCAGGGTATAAAGCGTTTACCACTTATGACCCTGTAAATACAAAATACATTCCTGCAATAACGCATAAACTGATTGGATGGCAGTATACGTCAAACGGACAGGTTTCAGGCGTAAAAGGCAGTGTAGACATAAATCAATGGTATAAAGAATTATCCGGTATTCATGCCGATAAAACAATACCCGCAGACTATAATCCGTTTTCAGAACCAGTGCAGAATATTAGTTTTGGGAGCAGTGGGGAAGGAGCTAAATGGGTACAATGGTATTTGTGGCGTTTTGGGCTTCTGCTTACGGATGGGATACCAGACAAAGCCAAAGTTACAGGATACATTAATGAGGAGAGCCAAAGAGCAATACAGGAATCACAGCGCAGACTTGGGCTTACTGGCAGAAATGTAGACGGAATCGTAGGACAGATTACACGTGCACTTTACAGAAAAGTATGTTAAAATAAATATATCAAGACCTTAATGCGCAAGATATAAAAAGCGGGTTAGGGTCTTTTTTGATACTTTGATTAGAATATTCAAATGTAAATATTGAATGATGGTATTAGATGTGATAGAATCAAACTATGATTTAACAACAGGATTGTACAGATATAAATACAATTTTTAGAAAAACAAAAAAGTGAACTGAAAAATGAGTCTTGTAAGCCTTGATTTTAGCGGTCTGTGAGAGGATACAGTAGAAATGGAAGTTACCCGATTAAGGGAATTGACACACGATCCGCACATGCATTTGGTAGGTTTCCCCGACAGTAGAAATGGAAGTTACCCGATTAAGGGAATTGACACACCATTTTTACTCATGAAAAATACCTCCGTTTTTTGTAGAAATGGAAGTTACCCGATTAAGGGAATTGACACTTTTCCTCCATTTTCAAACCAATACATTTTTTGGGCTGTAGAAATGGAAGTTACCCGATTAAGGGAATTGATACAGACGGTGCGGCATTTTTCTTGTACCAGATCACAACTGTAGAAACCTAATCTCCCGAAAAAATTATACATAGGTCGGTCTAAACGGCTTACATAAAGAATTATTTAGAATTTTAATATGTA
>ERZ808040.316-NODE-316-length-45127-cov-10.332186_pt1 | contig 45127 bp, 51 predicted proteins | sample MGYA00380191_ERZ808040 | MGnify/ENA primary metagenome ERZ808040 (study PRJEB31490, sample SAMN06133395) | mouse gut metagenome | isolation source: J6 | host: mice | place: China: Chengdu | collected 2015-05 ...
ACAATGAGCGATCCTATTGCAGATATGCTTACAAGAATCCGTAACGCAAATACTGCAAAACATGATACAGTAGATGTGCCGGCATCTAAGATGAAATTGGCTATTGCGCAGATTTTATTGGATGAAGGCTATATTAAAAAGTTTGATATAATTGAAGACGGAAGCTTTAAAACGATCCATATTTCTTTAAAATATGGCGAGGACAAGAATGAAAAAATTATTTCCGGTATTAAAAGAATCTCCAAACCGGGTCTTCGTGTATATGCTGGTAAAGAGGATCTGCCGAAAGTTCTCGGTGGTCTCGGTATTGCAATCATCTCTACAAATCAGGGTGTTGTGACCGATAAGAAGGCAAGAGAGCTGCAGGTTGGCGGAGAAGTTTTAGCCTTTGTATGGTAAAGCCGAAATGTTTACGAAGGTGCGAAAGGACCGCACCTAAGAAAAACTATGTTTTGGCTGACAGAATGACAGAGTAATTCTGTCGGGGTTGGGAAGCAGACAACCGGATAGAAGTATGTAGAAACGGCGCTGATGCGCACAAATAAGATTAGGAGGGCATGGGCATGTCACGTATAGGAAGAATGCCGATCGCGGTTCCCGCAGGTGTTACTGTGGATATCGCAGAAAATAATAAAGTGACTGTAAAAGGTCCTAAAGGGACACTTGAAAGAGTACTTCCGGCTGAGATGGAAATCAAAGTGGAAGGTACCGAACTCACTGTCTCAAGACCGAATGATTTAAAGAAAATGAAGTCTTTACACGGATTGACAAGATCATTGTTAAACAATATGGTTATCGGTGTGACAGACGGATTTGAAAAGAAACTGGAAGTAAATGGTGTCGGATACAGAGCATCTAAAGCGGGTAAAGTCCTGACATTGAATCTGGGATATTCTCATCCGGTTGAGATGACTGATCCGGAAGGCATTGAGACTGTTTTGGAAGGACAGAATGTCATCATCGTTAAAGGAATAGATAATGAAAAAGTCGGACAATTCGCGGCTGAGATCAGAGATAAGAGAAGACCGGAACCCTATAAGGGCAAAGGTATTAAGTATGCTGATGAAACGATCAGACGTAAAGTTGGTAAGACCGGTAAAAAATAACAGATAAGGAGAGTATAAAAATGGTTAGTAAAGAATCGAGACAAAAAGTTCGTGTGAAAAAGCACAGAAGAATCCGCAACCATTTAAGCGGTACTGCTCAAAGACCGCGTTTGGCCGTATTCAGAAGTAATAATCATATGTATGCTCAAATTATTGACGATACGGTTGGCAATACATTAGTTTCAGCTTCCACGCTTGAAAAAGCCGTAAAAGCTGAGATCGAGAAAACCAATAACGTTGATGCAGCAGCATATTTAGGAACAGTAATTGCTAAGAGAGCGATTGAAAAAGGTATTAATACCGTTGTTTTTGACAGAGGCGGCTTTATTTACCATGGTAAGATTGCAGCATTAGCTGATGCAGCCAGAGAAGCTGGATTAGAATTCTAGGAAGGGAGATAACATCACATGAGACGTACAATCATTGATCACAGTCAGTTGGAATTGACTGAAAAAGTTGTAACTATTAAACGTGTTACTAAGGTTGTAAAAGGTGGTCGTAACTTCCGTTTCACAGCATTGGTAGTTGTAGGCGACAGCAACGGGCATGTAGGAGCAGGTTTAGGAAAAGCAACCGAAATTCCGGAGGCTATTCGTAAAGGAAAAGAAGATGCGATCAAGAATCTTGTTTCCGTTGCTCTTGACCCGAATCATAGTATCACACATGATTTTATCGGAAAGTTTGGTTCTGCTTCCGTATTATTAAAGAGAGCTCCGGAAGGTACCGGTATTATTGCCGGAGGTCCTGCTCGTATCGTATGTGAACTTGCAGGCATCTCAAATATCCGTACAAAATCTTTAGGTTCTAACAATAAACAGAACGTAGTACTTGCTACGATCGCAGGTCTTTCTCAGTTAAAGACTCCGGAAGAAGTGGCAAAGAACCGCGGCAAATCTGTTGAAGAAGTAGTGTCTTAAACCGGAAGTTACGGAATTAGACTGAGAAAGGAGCAGGGATATTAAGATGGCAGCGAAAAAAGCAGAAACGAAAACGTTGAAAATAACATTAGTTAAGTCTACTATTGGTCAGATTCCTAAGGCAAAAGCTACCATAGAGGCAATGGGTCTTAGAAAAATAGGCCAGACTGTGGAATTACCTGATAATGATGCAACAAAGGGTCAGATTCAGAAGGTAAGACACATGGTTAAGGTAGAAGAAGCATAAGCGGGCATATTCGCAGGCTTAGGAAAGGAGAACAATAATAGATGGAATTATCAAATTTAAGACCCGCAGAGGGTTCCAAACACAGTGATAATTTTAGAAGGGGTCGCGGCCACGGTTCAGGCAACGGCAAGACAGCCGGTAAAGGACATAAAGGTCAGAAGGCTCGTTCCGGCGCACCGAGAATAGGTTTTGAAGGTGGTCAGATGCCGTTATACAGACGTATTCCGAAGAGAGGATTCAAGAATAGAAACTCTAAGGAGATCGTTGCGGTGAATCTGGGCGCATTGGAAGTATTTGATAATGGCGCAACAGTTGACATTGACGCATTAAAGGAAAAAGGAATCATCAAACATTCCCTTGATGGCGTAAAAATCCTTGGAAACGGAGAATTGACTAAGAAGCTCGATGTAAAAGTAAATGCTTACAGTGCATCTGCTAAAGAGAAAATCGAGTCACTTGGCGGAACAGCAGAGGTGATGTAATGTTTACAACCCTAAAAAATGCTTTCAAGATCAAAGAATTAAGAAAGAAAATATTTTTTACATTCGCGATGTTAGTTGTGATCCGTCTCGGATCACAGCTTCCGGTTCCCGGTGTTGACAGAACCTATTTTGCAAGATGGTTTGAGGCACAGACAAGCGATGCGTTTAATTTCTTTGATGCCTTTACGGGCGGTTCTTTTTTGAATATGTCTGTTCTGGCGCTTAATATTACACCCTATATTACGTCGTCTATCATCATGCAGCTTCTGACGATTGCAATTCCGAAATTGGAAGAAATGCAGCGTGACGGAGAAGACGGAAGAAAGAAGATTGCATCGATCACACGATATGTGACGGTTGGTCTTGCATTAATAGAGTCGTCGGCTATGGCGATCGGTTTCGGACGTCAGGGACTGTTGGAGACCTATAATGTTTTTAATATCATTACAGTTATTGCAGCATTGACGGCCGGTAGTGCATTCCTGATGTGGATTGGCGAGCGGATTACCGAGAACGGTGTCGGAAACGGTATTTCCATAGTGCTTGTCATTAACATCATTTCCCGCATGCCTCAGGACATTACGCAGTTATTTGAGCAGTTTGTTTTCGGCAGATCGATTGCAAAAGCAGTTGTAGCGGCGATTATTATTCTGGCGATCATTATCGGAATGGTTATACTTGTCATTATATTAAATGATGGCGTGCGTAGAATTCCGGTACAGTATGCCAAAAAGATACAGGGAAGAAAAATGGTCGGTGGACAAAGCACGAGCATTCCCTTAAAAGTAAATACTTCAGGTGTTATTCCTGTAATCTTTGCTTCTTCCCTGATGCAGCTTCCGATTTTCGTTTGTTCTTTGTTTTCGATCGGCGGTACAGGCGTATGGGCTGAGATCATGAAAGGTTTGAATTCCAGTTACTGGTGTAATCCCAGACAGCCGGTTTATTCGATCGGTCTGGTGATATATATCGTATTGGTGATTCTGTTTGCTTATTTCTATACCTCCATTACGTTTAATCCACTTGAGATCGCCGATAATATGAAACGGCAGGGCGGTTTTATCCCCGGTATTCGTCCGGGCAAACCGACCAGTGATTATCTGACAAGGATACTGAATTATATCATTTTCATCGGAGCAGCCGGTCTTACGATCGTATGTATCGTACCGTATTTCTTTAACGGTATCTTCGGTGCAAGCGTGTCCTTTGGCGGAACAAGCCTTATTATTATCGTCAGCGTTGTTCTGGAAACAATAAAGCAGATTGAATCTCAGATGTTGGTTCGTAATTATAAAGGTTTTCTAAATGACTAGAAGAATCGCCTCTGCGGTTCTTCTTGCCTTATAGGCTGTACAGGAATGGAATGTTAGGGAGGATAAAAGATGAAGATTATTATGCTCGGGGCGCCTGGAGCCGGAAAGGGCACACAGGCACAGATGATTGCCGATCAATATAAGATACCCCATATTTCGACAGGGGATATTTTCAGGGAAAATGTCAAAAACGGTACGGAGCTTGGTATGGAAGCCAAGAAGTACATGGATAAAGGGGAGCTTGTTCCCGACGAACTCACAGTCAGGATCCTGTTAGACAGAGTGGCAAAAGATGACTGCAGAAACGGCTATGTCTTGGATGGTTTCCCAAGAACGATTCCGCAGGCGGAAGTGTTGGATAAGAAGATCACGGAAATCGGAGATAAGATCGATTATGCGATTGATGTAGACGTTCCGGATGAAAACATTATCAGAAGAATGTCCGGAAGACGTGCATGCCTCTCCTGCGGCTCAACTTTCCATGTGGAGCATATACCGCCGAAACAGGAAGGAATCTGCGACAGATGCGGGAAGGAACTTGTTCTTCGTGATGATGACAGGGAAGAGACCGTGAAGAACCGTCTCGGCGTATATCATGAGCAGACACAGCCTCTGATCGAATTCTATACAAAGAAAAATATTTTGAAAACGGTTGATGGAACGCAGGATATGCAGGATGTTTTTGCTGCAATCACTGCTATTTTGGAAAGTTAAGATGCTGACATTGAAAATTCGAAAGTAAGAAAGGTATGGTTTGAAATGGCTGTTACCATTAAATCCGCCAGAGAGATCGAACTCATGAGAGAGTCCGGAAGACTGCTCGGTATTGTACATGATGAATTGGGAAAGGCGATCCGCCCGGGTATTTCTACGAAAGATATCGATAAGCTGGGAGAGGAACTGATCAGGAGTTTTGACTGCATTCCTAATTTCCTGAATTATCATGGATATCCGGCATCAATCTGCGTATCGGTCAACGAGGAAGTGGTTCACGGAATCCCACGTGCGGATCATATATTAAAAGAAGGTGATATTGTCAGCCTGGATGCCGGTCTTATTTATAAAGGATATCATTCGGACGCCGCAAGGACGTATGCGGTCGGGGAGATCAGTCCTGAGGCCGGGAAACTGATCGAGGTTACAAAGCAGAGCTTTTTTGAAGGAATCAGGATGGCAAAAGCCGGGTATCATCTTTATGATATTTCCAATGCGGTCGCATCTTATGTAACAGCGCATGGTTACGGGATCGTTAGAGATCTGGTCGGGCACGGTATCGGAACGAAACTGCATGAGGATCCGCAGATACCGAATTTTGCACAGAACCGCAAAGGATTACGGCTGCAGCCGGGAATGACGCTTGCGGTAGAACCGATGATCAATATGGGAACGGGAGACGTTGTCTGGTTAGATGATAAATGGACTGTTGTAACGGCAGACGGCGCATATTCGGCACACTATGAAAATACGATTCTGATCACGGAAGGCGAGCCGGAGATTCTGACGCTCCCGGAGTAAGAAAGGAGCGTGGATGATAAATGACAGGGATGCTTGCCAGTTCTAAAGCCGGTCACGATAAAAACTGCGTTTATGTCATTATAAAAGAAGAAACGGAATATGTATATCTGACAGACGGCAGATTAAGAACGATAGAGAAACCGAAAAAGAAGAATAAAAAGCATATTCAGATCATAAAAAAAGGTACGGATCCGGGGCTGGCCGAAAGGATCAGAACAGGGCAGGCCGATGATGCGCAGATCCGGAAGATTTTGAAACAGTATCGATCAGACGTGGATGATCAAGAAAGAAAACAGGAGGTAACAGATGTCAAAAGCCGATGTGATTGAAATTGAAGGAACAGTAATCGAAAAGTTACCTAATACCATGTTCCAGGTGGAGTTGGAAAACGGGCATGTCGTATTGGCACATATCAGCGGTAAGCTTCGTCAGAATTTTATCAGGATCTTACCCGGTGACAAGGTGACTTTGGAGCTGTCCCCTTACGATCTTTCTAAAGGAAGAATTATCTGGCGTGATAAATAAGGGGAAGAGATTCTTCAGACAGTAAAATGATTCTTCCCAAAATGTGTAAAAAATGCGAGAAAGTGCTTGAATAGAAAGGACTTCCGTGTTATAATGTAAAACGGTCTTTTTTGAAAGGAGGGTTTAACATGAAAGTTAGATCATCAGTAAAACCGATTTGCGAAAAATGCAAAATCATTAAAAGAAAAGGAAAGATCAGAATTATCTGTGAAAATCCGAAACATAAACAGGTACAAGGCTAATCCCTGACATTTTATCAGATTTATTTTGATAAAAGGGGTTCTTGTCCAGATTATTATGAGCGGCTGCAGTATCATAGTCCCGGACGGTTTTCCGGCAGGGAGATGATACTGATTATCATATAAAGGAAAGAGCCTGAAGGAGATTACTTTTTGATACCATATGTTTGGAAAGATCGGATTCTGGTCCGATTGGAGAAGCTGAAAAATCGAAGATTTTTCAGCTGTGAGTTTGTCGCTGACGCATACAAACTCACGGGTTGAGAAATACGCGAGTTTCGGCTTATCCCAATCAATTAGTAACAAAAGTGCGCGTCAGCGCACGGAAAAATGGAGGAAACGTAAATGGCTCGTATTGCAGGTGTTGACTTACCCAGAGAGAAACGTATTGAAATTGGTTTGACTTATATCTATGGTATCGGCAGAGTAAGTTCAAACAAAATTCTGGCGGAGGCAAATGTGAATCCTGACACTCGTGTCAGAGAATTGACGGATGATGAAGTAAAAAGACTTGCCGAAGTAATCGAAAAAGATTACATGGTGGAAGGTGATCTGAGAAGAGAAGTTGCCTTGAACATCAAAAGACTTCAGGAAATCGGATGCTACAGAGGAATCCGTCATAGAAAAGGTCTTCCTGTTCGTGGTCAGAAGACAAAGACCAATGCAAGAACAAGAAAAGGACCGAAGCGTACAGTTGCAAATAAGAAGAAATAATTATTATGAGAAAGTAGGTTAGTTTATTATGGCTAAAAAAGTTGCAAAAAAAGTAACAAAAAAGCGTGTAAAGAAAAACGTTGAACATGGACAGGCACATATTCAGTCTTCTTTTAACAATACCATCGTTACACTGACAGATAACGAAGGTAATGCTCTCAGCTGGGCAAGTGCCGGCGGTCTTGGATTTAGAGGTTCAAGGAAATCTACTCCATATGCAGCACAGATGGCTGCAGAAACAGCGACAAAAGCTGCGTTGATTCATGGTTTGAAAACAGTTGATGTTATGGTAAAAGGCCCGGGTTCAGGCCGTGAAGCTGCTATTCGTGCGCTTCAGGCATGCGGACTGGAAGTAACAAGTATCCGTGACGTAACACCTGTACCGCATAACGGATGCCGTCCGCCGAAACGCCGCCGCGTTTAATAAATAGGTAACCCGTTGGAAGAAAATGCCGCTGCTGCGGTATTGTAAACAACAGATTCTGCAGATGAAAGCAGAATCCCAAAGAGGTAACCCCTCTTAGAAAGGAGCCGATTATGGCAGTAAACAGAGTTCCTGTATTAAAAAGATGCAGATCCCTTGATTTAGATCCTACATTTTTAGGATATGACAAGAAATCGAACAGAACATCCAGAAGAGCTGGTAAGAAAATCAGCGAATATGGTCTTCAGTTAAGAGAAAAACAGAAAGCAAAATTTATCTATGGCGTACTTGAGAAACCTTTCAGAAACTATTATGAAAAGGCTGAAAGAATGAAAGGCATGACCGGTGAAAACCTGATGGTTATGTTAGAGAGCAGACTGGACAGCATTGTTTTCAGAATGGGTTTTGCAAGAACAAGAAGAGAAGCAAGACAGATAGTCGGACATAAACACTTTCTTGTAAACGGTAAACCTGTACAGATACCCTCTTATCAGGTAAAGGCCGGAGACGTAATTGAAATAAGAGAAAAATCAAAATCCTTACAGAGATATAAAGATATCCTTGAAATAACAGGAGGAAGATTGGTACCTGAGTGGATGGAAGTAGATCAGGAAGCAATGAAAGGAACCATAAAATATCTTCCTACAAGAGAAATGATCGATGTTCCTGTAGACGAAATGCTTATTGTCGAGTTATATTCCAAGTAAGACTGGCATGAAAGCGGATAGTATTGTTCGTAAAGGAGGGTATTTGCAGTGTTTGATTTTGAAAGACCGAATATTGAGGTTGTGGAAATCTCTGAAGACAAAAAATACGGTAAATTCGTAGTAGAACCGCTGGAGAGAGGTTACGGTATTACCCTTGGTAATTCTTTAAGAAGAATTATGCTTTCTTCTTTGCCGGGTGCGGCTGTAAGTCAGGTAAAAATAGAAGGTGTTTTACATGAGTTCAGTTCCATTCCGGGCGTAAAGGAAGATGTTACGGAAATCATCATGAATATCAAGAGTCTTGCGATCAGAAACAACAGTGAGACGAATGAAGTCAAAACGGCCTACATTGAGTATGAAGGCGAAGGCATCGTAAGAGCGGCGGATATTCAGGTTGATCAGGATATTGAAATTTTAAATCCCGAATTGGTTATTGCGACCTTAAGCGGTAAAGATACCAAACTGTATATGGAACTCACGATTACAAAAGGCAGAGGATATGTAAGCTCTGAGAAGAATAAAACAGAAGATCTGCCGATCGGTGTGATAGCAGTAGATTCCATTTATACACCTGTCGAAAGAGTGAACGTAACCATTGAAAATACTCGTGTAGGACAGATTACCGATTTTGATAAGCTGACGCTTGATGTTCATACAAATGGTACGCTCGTTCCTGACGAGGCAGTCAGTCTGGCTGCAAAAGTCCTTAGCGAACATTTATGCCTTTTCATTGATTTATCGGAAAATGCCAAGACTGCGGAAGTCATGGTAGAAAAAGAAGATGACGAAAAAGAAAAAGTATTGGAAATGAGCATCGATGAACTGGAGTTATCCGTGCGTTCTTATAACTGCTTAAAAAGAGCGGGTATTAATACCGTTGAGGAACTGACCAATAAGACTTCCGAAGATATGATGAAAGTCCGTAACCTGGGACGGAAATCTTTAGAAGAAGTTTTAGCGAAATTGAAAGAATTAGGGCTTCAGCTGAATCCCAGCGATGAAGCTTAAGGTACATGAGGTAAGTCTAAAGAGCACGCATGTACCGGCTAAGAATGGGACTATTAACAGCATCCGGTAAGTAAGTCCAAAGCGCATAGCCGGATGTACCATCAAATGCAGCCGAACGGAGGTTTATTATGGCAAAATACAGAAAACTTGGCAGAACATCTGACCAGAGAAAAGCATTACTCAGAAACCAGGTAACCAATCTTCTTTATCACGGAAAGATCGTTACGACCGAAGCAAGAGCAAAAGAAATCCGTAAATTTGCAGAATCACTGATCGCACTTGCTGTTAAGGAAAAAGATAACTTTGAAACCGTTAAAGTAACTGCTAAAGTGCCGAAGAAAGACAAAGACGGCAAGAGAGTCAAAGAAGTGGTTGATGGCCGGAAAGTTACCGTATATGACACGGTAGAGAAGGAAATCAAGAAAGATATGCCTTCCAGGCTTCATGCAAGAAGACAGATGTTAAAGGTTTTATATCCGGTAACGGAAGTTCCGACTACAGCAGCCGGCAGAAAGAGAGGCACCAAGGAAGTTGATCTTGTTTCAAAGCTTTTCGATGAGTACGGAGCGAAATACGCAAGCCGTAACGGCGGTTATACGAGAATCGTTAAGATCGGACCCCGTAAGGGCGACGCAGCTATGGAAGTTGTACTGGAATTAGTATAAAGGCCGATAGAAAATATAAATAAGATCACTTATTATAAAGCAGAGTATGTTTTCATGCATACTCTGTTTTTTTAGTAGAAATGAATAAAAAACGGAAACTGGTTTTGGTAATTTGGTTTCTTGTTATCAGTCGGTGATCATGCTACAATTATGAAAACTGATATAAGAAATGTAGTTTCCATAAGAGAGGAAAAAGCAGTGGATGATAAAAAAGTAAATAATTTGCGGGAAAGCATCTTAGAAGGAACATTGCAGGTATTTAACCAAAACGGATTGAAATTTACAATGGATGATATTGCGTCGCTTTTAAAGATCAGTAAAAAGACAATCTATACAGTATTTCGCGATAAGGAGGAATTGTTCCTCGCTATGGTGGATTGTCTTTTTGATCAGATCAAAGAGGAAGAGCGAGAAGTGCTGGAAAATGAAAGCCTTTGTACCGTGGAAAAAATCCGCGTGATTCTGGGTGTTCTTCCGGATAGATATCGGGATGTGGATTTCAGGCAGTTATATACCTTAAAAGAAAAATATCCGAAAATATACAGGCAGGTGGAACTACGTTTGGAAACCGGCTGGGAGGCTACGATCGCATTGATAGAACAGGGAATGAGGGAAGGCTGCATAAAGCCTGTCAGAATTCCGATCCTGAAGATGATGCTGGAAGCGGCGCTGGAACAGTTTTTTCAGAAAGATATATTGATTCAAAACGGAGTATCCTATCAGGATGCGTTGGATGAAGTAGTTGATATTTTGATGGAGGGAATCACACTCCATAGGGAAGCAGAAGCGTGATGTAAGGAGAAAGGGATCAGGTAAGAAGCAGAGAACGGCATGGGAAAAGGAGTGAAAAAGAAATGGAAGAGAAGATTTATTTAAATAATGACTGGGGATTTACAGAACAGTATAGTGAGGCACTGCTACAGGCAGAGTATGACGAAAGCGGACTGGAGAAAGTACGCCTGCCGCATACCTGTAAAGAGACGCCGTTTCACTATTTTGACGAAGCAGTTTATCAAATGGTAAGCGGTTATCGCAGAAAGCTCATGGCGCCAACGGAATGGAAGGGGAAAAAGGTCATTTTGACACTGGAAGGCGCTGCGCACGAGAGCGAGGTCTATCTGAACGGCACAAAGGTCGGGGAGCATCATTGCGGCTATACGGCTTTTTCCATAGATGTGTCGGAAACGCTTCGTTATGGATCGGAAAATATTCTTGTTGTCAAGGTAGACAGTAGAGAGAAAGGAAATATACCGCCCTTTGGTTTTGTGATAGATTATATGACTTACGGCGGAATTTATCGTGACGTATATCTGGAAATCAGGAATCCGGTCTATCTGGAGGATGTCTTTGTGTGGACGGATATCAGTTTCCCTGCCGCAGACAGTTTGCAAATGCTGCAGATGGACAGGGAAGGGAGAGAATATAGAAATGCCGTTATATATTCGCAGATCACGATAAATGGCGGAGCTGCCGATTATATGCTGCGCCAGTGCGTCAGGGAAAAAGGAGCGGACGAATCGGCCTGTGTGTGCTTGAAGAAGAGGAGGGCGGCACAGGCAGGAGAATTGTTATCGGAGGAAGGAGATAGCAGGACCTATGCGATGCGGTATCTGGCAGAAGACATCCATCTGTGGGATATCGAGATGCCAAATCTGTATGAGTTGACGACTGAACTGCTACACAATGGTATAGCTGTAGATAGAAAAACCGTCATATTTGGTTTCCGAAAGACGGAGTTTCGGGCGGATGGTTTTTATCTGAATGGAAGAAAGGTGAAACTGCGGGGATTGAACAGACATCAGAGTTTCCCTTATGTGGGATATGCAATGCCGGAATCGATGCAGAAAAGGGATGCGGATATTCTAAAAAATGAATTGGGCGTCAACTCGGTCAGAACATCCCATTATCCGCAGTCGCAGTATTTTGTTGACAGATGCGATGAGATCGGCTTGCTTGTCTTTACGGAGATGCCGGGCTGGCAGCATATCGGTGACGCTTCGTGGAAAGAACAGGCGGTAAAAAATGTGCGTGAGATGGTAGTGCAGTACCGCAACCATCCTTCGATCATCTTGTGGGGTGTACGCATTAATGAGTCAGCAGACGATGACGCGTTTTATCAAATAACAAACGCTACAGCGCATACACTTGATCCATCAAGGGCGACAGGCGGTGTCAGGGCCTGCAAAAAGAGCAGTTTGCTGGAAGATGTCTATACTTATAATGATTTCCTGCATGATGGGAAGACGAAAGGATGCGATAAGAAATCTGTCGTTACTTCTGACGGGAACAAAGCATATCTGATCAGCGAGTATAACGGACATATGTATCCGACGAAAGCATATGACAGTGAGGACCACAGGACAGAGCAGGCACTGCGCCATGCTAACGTATTGGATGCCGTAGCAGGAGAAAGCGATATAGCCGGGAGTTTCGGCTGGTGTATGTTCGATTATAATACGCATAAAGATTTTGGAAGCGGCGACAGAGTCTGTTATCATGGAGTAATGGATATGTTCCGCAATCCGAAACTCGCGGCAGATGTCTATGCCTGTGAACAGGATCGGAGGCCGGTGTTGTCATTGAGTTCCTCTATGGATATCGGAGAACATCCGGGATGTGACCGTGGCAATACATATATTTTCTCAAACGCGGACAGTGTGCGCATGTATAAGAATGGCAGATTGATTAAAGAATATACGAAAGCGGACTCACCATACCGCAACTTACAGCATGGACCGATGCTGTTAAACGATTATATAGGGGATGCGATCGAACAGAGCGGGGACTTTTCGCCCAAGCAGATAAAAGAACTTAAGAATGTATTGAATGCAACGGCAAGATATGGGCTGAACAATCTGCCAAAATCGGCGCTTTTTAGCGCAGCAAAGCTGGTATTGCTATACCATATGAAACCGGAAGAGGCAGTACCGCTGTATACACGCTACGTCGGCGACTGGGGAGGAGAGGCCACGTCATATCTGTTTGAAGCTGTCAAAGACGGCGAAGTCGTAAAACGACTCGTCAAGGAGCCTGCATTTTCGGTACGGCTGCAGTCGGAAGCCGATCATTATGAACTGACGGAAAAAAATACATATGATGTGGCTGCAGTCAGGATCAGAGCGGTGGATGAGAACGGGAATTTGCTTTCGTTTTACAATGAACCGGTATTTTTTGAGACAGAAGGCGATATCGGGCTCATTGGTCCTGCAACGGTTTCCCTGCAGGGAGGTATGAGCGGGACTTATATCAGATCGCTTGGAAAGACGGGAAATGGCAGTTTGAAAATACGTTCCATGCAGACAGAGGAAGTGATACATACATTCCGGGTAAATTCAATGTAAATCGTGCGGGAAACAGGAGCAGAATTTGAGAAAGGTATGGTTATGGAAATGAGATTATCGACAAGAGAAAAAGTATCATACGGTCTGGGGGCCGTAGGGAAAGATATGGTCTATATGCTTTCCGCTGGTTATGTCCTGTATTATTATCAGGATATTCTGGGTGTTAGTGCAATCGCTATGGGAGTGATCCTAATGGCGGCGCGGGTATTCGATGCTTTTAATGATCCCATTATGGGGGTTCTGGTAGCTAAAACAAGGACAAAATGGGGAAAATTCCGTCCATGGCTGCTTATCGGGACCCTGTTGAATTCTTTTGTATTGTATTTTATGTTTTCGGCTCCGCCTGCACTTGACGGAAGCGGACTGATTGTTTATGTGGCGGTCGCCTATATTTTGTGGGGTGTAACGTATACGATGATGGATATTCCGTACTGGTCAATGATTCCGGCTTTTACCGAAGGCGGAAAAGAACGGGAGAATCTTTCCACGTTGGCTCGTTCGTGTGCGGGAGTAGGTTCCGCCATTGTCACCATTATTACCATGAAATGCGTATATATGCTGGGAAATGGAAATGAGCGTGCCGGATTTCAATGGTTTGCGCTGATCATCGCCGTATTGTTTATGCTGTTTATTATATGTACCTGTGTCAATATTAAGGAAAAGTCCACGGTGGATGTGGAAGCGCCCTCTGTCGGCCAAATGTTTAAGGCGTTGCTGCAAAATGATCAGGCTATGGCGGTTGTGGCGACGATCGTACTGATCAACTGCTCCATTTATATTACATCCAATCTGGTCATCTATTTTTTCAAATATGATTTTGGCGGAGCGGACTGGTATAATGCCTATACAGTATTTAATACGTTTGGCGGTGCGATGCAGATTCTTTCCATGATGCTCTTTTTTCCGATGATGCGTAAGATTTTCTGTGCGGTCAGTGTGTTCTATGTCGGCTTGTGTATGGCGGTTGTAGGATATGTCGTATTGCTGGGACTCGCCTTTATCAATATGTCGAGCGTGTATCTTTTGTTTATTCCGGGATTTTTTATTTTTGCGGCAAACGGTATTCTGACAGTGCTTGTAACGGTATTTCTGGCCAATACGGTTGATTATGGAGAGTTAAAAAACAACAGGAGAGACGAAAGCGTTATTTTTTCCATGCAGACATTCGTGGTGAAACTGGCGTCCGGCGTGGCGGCCCTGGCCGCTTCTATCTGCCTGTCTGTATTCCGTTTAAATGGCGATACACAGCAGAACATGCAGGCAGCGGCATCTTCCGTTGTGGGCCTGCGCATGACAATGACGGTAATTCCGATCGCAGGTTTGCTGGCGGCCTTTGTTCTGTTCCGTAAGAAATTTATCCTGACGGAGGATAAAGTGGAAGAGATTGCAGAGAAAATTAAGAGCAAAAGGGAAACAAACAGCAGGGAGAGGGACGGAGCATGATCAAAAGACAGAACCGGCATTTTATATTGGAAACAAAACAAACGGTATACTGCTTTCGCGTGTTGGATACAGGACATTTGGAGCATTTATATTATGGGAGAAAGATTACGCTGCCTGAAGAAAAGTATATGGAGGCACTTACGGAGAAACATGCTTTTCCACCAGGGAATACGAATGTAACACATGGCGCGGATTGTTTTTCTCTGGAAGATATTTGCCTTGAGATGTCTTCCTATGGGAAAGGTGACATCAGAGAGCCGTTTCTGGAGATCATTCATGCGGATGGAAGCTTTACTTCAGATTTTCTGTTTGAGAAAGCAGAGATTACCAGGGGAAAAGAAGCATACATGACCTTACCGGGCTCCTATGATGAAAAGGGAGAAGTGGAGCATCTTTGTCTGTTTTTAAAGGATGCACAATATGATCTTGCGTTGGAACTGCATTATTATGTTTATGAAGACTACGATGTGATTACGCGCAGTGCCAGATTGGTGAATGAAAGCATAGAACCCGTCAGATTGACAAGACTGATGAGCCTGCAGATTGATTTTGATACGTCTGGATTTATTTTCACGACATTTACCGGCGCATGGGCGAGGGAAATGAAACGGACAGATGTGCGGATGCACTCCGGCAAACACGTGAATGCGTCCTATACCGGCACTTCCTCTAACCGTGCCAATCCTTTTGTGATGCTTGGCAGACAGGAGACATCACAGGATAACGGAGATTGTTACGGATTTAACTTGATCTACAGCGGCAATCACTATGAAGCGGTAGAGGTGAGTAGTTTCGGAAAGACCCGGATCGTAACGGGGATTAATCCGCAGTCGTTCGTATTTCTTATCGGCACGGGAGCATGTTTTGAAGCGCCGGAGGCAGTCATGTGTTATTCACATGAAGGATATAACGGCATGAGCAGGCATATGCACGAATTTGTCAGGGAACATATTGTACGGGGAGAGTGGAAGCATAGGGCCAGGCCGGTTTTGTTAAACAGTTGGGAAGCGGCTTATTTCGATATAAACGAGCATAAACTGTTAAAGCTTGCCAGAGCGGGGAAAAAAGCGGGGATCGAGCTTTTTGTCATGGACGATGGTTGGTTCGGAACACGGGATGACGATACGCAGTCGTTAGGCGACTGGGAAGTGAACCGTCGGAAACTGCAGGGTGGTGTGAATGGCCTGGCCCAAAAGATGAAAGCTATGGGACTGGATTTCGGAATCTGGGTGGAGCCGGAGATGGTGAATGTTAAAAGCTGTCTTTATGAAAAACATCCCGAGTGGGTACTGCAGATTCCGGGAAAGCCGCACGCCGAGGGAAGAAATCAGCGGATACTGGATCTGACGAGAGAAGATGTGCAGGAATATATAATAGAAGAAATGAGCCGTTTGTTCTCTTCGGCCGAGATTTCTTACGTGAAATGGGATATGAACCGAATATTCAGCGATTATTATTCGAGCGCTCTGGCGCCGGAATGTCAGGGAGAAACCGCACACCGTTATGTACTGGGATTATATCGTTGCATGAAAGAACTGACAAATCGGTTTCCGGATATTTTGTTTGAAGGGTGTGCGGCGGGCGGAAATCGTTTTGATCTGGGGATATTATGCTATTTTCCACAGATATGGGCAAGCGATGATACGGATGCGCTCTGCCGTTGTGAGATCCAGACAGGGTACAGCTATGGTTATCCGATGTCGGTTCTTGGCGCGCATGTTTCGGCCTGCCCGAATCACCAGACGCTTCGAAACACGCCGCTTGAGACGCGTTTTCAGACGGCTTGTTTTGGGATATGCGGATATGAATGCAATTTCTGTGATATGGACAAAGAAGAGTTAACGGCCATCAAGGCGCAGATCGCGCTATACAAAGAATGGAGAGAAGTACTGCAGACAGGCGTTTTTTACCGCGGCAGGACCTTTGCGGACAATTCCGGAGAACCGGAGAGTACACTGTACCAGTCTGCAGGCAATGTGACGGAATGGACATGCGTATCGCAGGATGGAGAAAAAGCGGTTGGATTTCTGATGCAGAAACTGACAATACCAAATACGCAGTATGACTGTTATAAGCCGAAAGGACTTCTTCCAGACCGGTTGTATTATTTTTACAACCGAAATTTGAAATATAATATGAAAGAATTTGGAGATTTGGTTAATACCGTCTCACCGGTTCATATCAGAATAGATTCGCTTGTACATAATATGATCTCCAGATTCGTGAAACTAGACGGTGAGACGGAAAGATACTGCGCATACGGCGATGCGCTGATGTATGGCGGAGTCAGATTGAAACAGTCCTTTGGAGGAACGGGGTATAACAGTGAGGTACGGTATTTCCCGGATTTTGCCTCCAGACTGTATTTTATGGAAGCTGTTCATTCATGAGCTTTGTATAGAGTTTATGCAGTCCGCATGGATAGCATAAAACTACGCCGGCTACTGCGCCGACAGAGGCCTGCAGAATCTCGTAGGGCAGTTTGATGACCGCATATTCGGCCGTACTATAGATAAAGGCGCGTCCGAGCGAATAGCCGGTGACCATAATAAATGCTCCGGCGATAACGCCGGTCACGGCTCCGGTTTTTGGCTTTCCTGCAAAGAGGCGGTTTGCAAAAAGCGAGATTACGGCTGCCTGTATACCGTGCGTTACCAGGGAGACAAACATGGGCGCCGGATAAAAGAAAAAATCACCCAAAAAGGAACCGACTCCCCCCACCACAAAGGCATAGAACGGGTCTAATAAGATAGCGGCGGTACAGATCGCCGCATCGCACAAATAGAAATGCCCGCCGGGAACCGGAACGCCGAAAGAGCTCAGCGCAATATTGAGTGCCATGAAAAGGGCAGCAACAGTCAGTTTTTTGGTAGCAGTGTTGTTTTTCATCATATGTTCTCCTTTTGCTTTATATAGATGTAAGGTATCTATTTTGTGCAGAAAGCTTTTCTGATGACATCATGGTAGCACTGCAGGATATATTTGTAAACGAGATTATTCGGATATCAGTAATTTGATTTTGTGATTATAACAGCAGGTCATTCCGGGACTTTTTGAAAGTGCTGGTAGTCTTTGCAGGAATTCCAGTTGCCTCCCCAGATAAAGCCATGCTCCTTAAAAAGACGGCAGCACAGATCATTTTCGTCAATTTTATAGGGAAACTCCCGGGAACGGTCGGCATATATTTCACTGCCGGCAGGGGAAATGTATGTTTCCCCGTCTGCTCCATGATTATAAACAACATAGGGATTATAAAAAGGGTTAATATCGATCGCACAGCCCAGCGCGTGTTTGGAAAGACTGGATGTGCCGTCTACGACCCGGTAATTGAAACAGGAAGTATTGTTGTCGGCCATGGATGCCGTATCGTCCCCCTGATATTCGTCTATCAGTTTGATCTTTTCAATCTGATATTCGTTTCTGTACAGTTCATAAAAGATTTCGACAAGGTCCTGAGCAATGCCCTTGTTGCAGATGAGTTCTCCCGTCTGGACTTCCCCGTTAAAATCATAATACAATACGGAAAGATAACGCAGATCGTCATAGGAAACGGCAGGTGAAGCGTCATCTGCTAACAGGTTGACTGCAGGAAGAGCCGAAGCCGCCGCATCCGCGGCAGAGACCGGATAGGAGATTCCGGTGATTATTTCTTTGACTTCATCAGTCAACTCTTCATAATAAAAACCTTCCTTGTAAATGGTACGTTCAGCGGAGAGGTTCGTATCGTCGTCAGATGTCATTGAAGCGTCCTCCTGATCGGATACAGTTTTCTCTTTATTTATATGTGCTTCTGTCTTTTCATATGTCGTCTCGTTTTGGGGCACAGATTCATTATGTGCTTCCCTGTTCTGAGATGCAGGTTCGTTTTGCATCGTTTCGTTTTGGGGTACAGAATCGTCTTGATTCTCCTCATTTTGGGACGTAGATGCGTTTTGCTCTGTTTCTCTTTTTGCCGCATAATCGGTGAGCGTTTCTGAATCTGTCAGGGTGCGTGCAAAGAAAGCACATATGATAGTCAGAACGGCCAGAAAAAAGAGAGGTTTTAAAAGCTGTCTGGTAAACGGCGTTTTCATGTCGGAAATCCTTTCTTACGCTTATTTTGGACGGGCAGCCGTGATATTTCAGGGTGTAAAAGCATGCCTGTCCTATTTTATAGAATAGTGTACCACAATGAGACTTGTAATTCTATCCGTTATTTGTTACAATGCAGTCTATGAACAGCAAACAAATGTAAAAGCAGGTCAGACAATGGGAATTATTAAAACAGATAAGTTAGTATTTGAATATATCAGACGTGACGAAGAGGGAAACGTCGAAGGGATCACCAGGGCTGTTGATGAAGTGGATCTGGATGTGGCACAGGGAGATTTTGTTGCGGTTCTGGGACATAACGGTTCCGGGAAATCGACACTTGCCAAGCATATCAATGCCATTCTGTATCCGTCTGAGGGGACAGTCTGGGTAGACGGCATGGACACGACAGAAGAGAAGAATCTGTGGGAGATCAGACAGAATGCCGGTATGGTCTTTCAGAACCCGGACAATCAGATCATCGGCCAGGTTGTAGAAGAGGACGTGGGGTTCGGACCTGAAAATATGGGCGTACCGACTGCCGAAATATGGGAACGGGTGGAAGAGAGCCTGAAAGCCGTCGGCATGTATGAATACCGCAGGCATTCTCCGAACAAACTTTCCGGCGGTCAGAAGCAGAGAGTGTCGATCGCAGGCGTTATTGCGATGCACCCGAAATGCATTATTCTGGACGAGCCTACGGCAATGCTCGATCCGAACGGACGAAAAGAAGTCATTCGGGCGGTCCGCGCTTTAAATGCCGCTGAAAATATTACGGTCGTACTGATCACACATTATATGGAAGAAATTATTCATGCCGATAAGGTATTTGTCATGGATCAGGGGAAAATTGCCATGGAAGGAACGCCGAAAGAAATATTTTCCCGTGTAGAAGAATTAAAAGAACTGCGTCTGGATGTGCCGCAGGTAACGTTACTGGCGTATGAACTGCAAAAAAGCGGCTTGCAAATACCCGCCGGCATCCTGACAACGGAAGAATTCGTGGAGGCGTTAACATGTCTTTGATTTTGGATCATGTAAATTATATATACGGCGGGGATACGGAGCTGGCGGTTCATGCGCTGAGAGATGTGAATCTGAAGATACCGGATGGGCAGTTTATCGGACTGATCGGACATACCGGTTCCGGGAAATCTACGCTTGTGCAGCATCTAAACGGCCTGATCAAACCGACGGGCGGCGCCATTTACTTTAATGGAGAAGATATTCACGAAGATGATTTTGACAAGAAAAAGCTGCGCAGCAAAGTGGGTCTGGTCTTCCAGTATCCGGAACATCAGTTGTTTGAAATCGATGTATTCAGTGATGTATGTTTTGGACCCAAAAATCTGGGTCTTTCCAGAAAGGAAGTAGAGCTCCGCGCTTATGAAGCGTTAAAACAGGTAGGCTTGGAAGATGAATTCTTTTATCAATCTCCGTTTGATCTTTCCGGCGGTCAGAAAAGAAGAGTGGCGATAGCAGGCGTTTTGGCCATGAAACCGGATATTCTGATTCTGGACGAGCCGACGGCCGGACTGGATCCCAAGGGCAGGGATGAAATCCTGGACAGGATCGCCATGCTTCATAAAACAATGGGGATCACGGTCATATTGGTTTCCCACAGTATGGAAGACGTTGCCAAATATGTGGAACGGATCATTGTGATGAACAAAGGCAGGGTTCTTTATGACGATATGCCCAAAGAAGTGTTTAGACATTATAAGGAACTGGAACAGATCGGTCTTGCGGCGCCTCAGGTTACCTATATTATGCAGGCGCTTAAAGCCAGGGGACTGCCTGTTAACACGGAAGTTACTACGATTCCCGAGGCCAGAGACGAGATCCTGCGGATCTATGGGAAACATGCGTAGATTCTGAAGTTTCTAAACTGTGGAGGTAAAACATGTTACGCGATATTACATTGGGCCAGTATTATCAGGTGGATTCCGTCATTCATAAATTGGACCCGCGGGTAAAACTGATAGCGACGATTACGTTTATTATTTCGCTTTTTGTAGTAAAAAATGCTTTTGGCTATATCATTGCAGCGCTTTTTCTGCTGTCAGCCATTAAGCTTTCCAAAGTGCCGTTCCGGTTTATGGTAAAAGGGATGAAGACGATCATCTTTCTGCTTTTGATCACGGTAATATTCAATCTTTTCCTGACGCCGGGGGAGGCTCTTGTTTCCGTCTGGAAACTCACTATTACGAAAGAGGGGTTAAAGAGCGCTGTGTTTATGGCGATCAGACTGACCTTTCTGATCATCGGATCTTCCGTAATGACTTTGACGACTACGCCGAACAACTTAACGGATGGCATGGAGAGGCTGATGGGACCTTTAAAGATCTTTAAAGTGCCGGTTCATGAGGTGGCGATGATGATGTCGATTGCCCTGCGTTTTATCCCTGTTCTGCTTGAAGAAACCGACAAGATCATGAAAGCGCAGATTGCCAGAGGAGCCGATTTCGAAAGCGGAAATCTGATTAAGAAGGCTAAGAGCCTTGTGCCCTTACTTGTGCCGCTTTTTATATCCGCATTCCGCCGTGCCAATGATCTTGCCATGGCGATGGAAGCCAGATGCTATCGCGGCGGGGATCACAGAACGAAAATGAAGCCGCTTATATATAAGAAGCGGGATGCTTTTGCTTACTTTGTGCTGCTTTGTTATCTCGCAATCTGCATCGGCGCTAATCTGCTTGTAATTCCCGGGGTGATTTTATGAAAAGAATCATGCTCACGGTAGCCTATGATGGGACAAATTATCACGGGTGGCAGGTACAGCCAAACGGCCGGACGATAGAAGGCGTCTTAAACGAATGTCTTTCGCTGCTTTTGGGAGAAAAAACAGAAGTGATCGGTGCAAGCAGAACCGATTCCGGTGTCCATGCACTCGGCAATATAGCTGTTTTTGACACCAATACGAGTATTCCGTCCGAAAAGATTGCCTATGCCCTCAATGCAAGACTGCCGGCGGATATTAAGATCAGAGGCTCCAAAGAAGTCGACGCCTCTTTTCACCCAAGACGATGTGACAGCAGGAAAACATACGAATACAGAATCTATAATGCGGCGTTTCCCCTGCCGACGGAAAGACTGTATGCACATTTTGCCTATACGCCTTTTGATATCGGACGGATGCAGGAAGCGGCGGTATACTTTGTTGGCACGCATGACTTTAAAAGCTTCTGTAATACCGATACGCAGGCAGAAAACACCGTGCGGCAGGTCGAGGATGTTACGGTAAAGAAAGAACATGACATGATCACCATTCGGGTAATCGGCAGAGGATTTTTATACAATATGGTAAGAATTATGGCGGGAACGTTGATGGAAGCAGGCAGAGGATTCATAAAGCCGCAGGAAATAGAGCATATTCTGGAGGCAAAAGACAGAGAGGCTGCCGGCCCCACTGCGCCGGCCTGCGGATTGACATTAATAAAATACGAATTTCTGTAAAAAGCTGTAAAAACCAGTTGACACGCCAGGGTGCGTATAATATAATATTTAACTGTGACAATGTTTAAAAATGTCCTGCCACAGCCCCGGCAAAGACATTTTGAATAAAGTACCAGAAAGATTTTGACAGGTTTCATCATGTGGCCGGACATCTGCATGATGCAAACGGAAGAAATTACAGATTCAGTAAGAATGGAGGAATATTGATGAAGACTTTTATGGCGAGTCCTGCTACGATTGATAGAAAATGGTATGTAGTGGATGCTACGGATATGACACTCGGACGTTTGGCATCCGAAGTTGCGAAAGTTTTGAGAGGAAAGAACAAACCGATCTTTACACCGCATATGGATACAGGTGATTATGTAATCATCGTGAATGCGGAGAAGGTAAAAGTAACAGGTAAGAAGATGGATCAGAAAGTTTATTACCATCATTCAGGATTCGTAGGCGGCATGAAAGAGACTACATTAAAGGAAATGATGCAGAAACATCCTGAAAGAGTTGTTGAATTTGCTGTAAAAGGCATGCTTCCGAAAGGACCTTTAGGAAGACAAATGTATACGAAACTTCATGTGTATGCAGGACCTGAGCACAATCATGCAGCTCAGAAACCGGAAGTATTAACATTTTAATTCAAGGGACTGAAAGGAGAAAATTAAAATGGCTAAGTCAGCGAAAACAACAGCAGCAAAATATTATGGAACCGGAAGAAGAAAAAAATCCATCGCCAGAGTATATTTAGTGCCTGGTAAGGGTGAGATTACGATCAATAAAAGAAGCATTGATAATTATTTTGGATTAGAGACCTTAAAAGTTATCGTTCGTCAGCCTCTGACAGCTACTGACACCGTAGATAAATTCGATGCGATCATCACGGTAAAGGGCGGCGGTTACACAGGCCAGGCAGGCGCTGTAAGACACGGTATTGCCAGAGCGCTTCTGCAGGCAGATCCGGATTACAGACCGACATTAAAGAAAGCCGGATACCTGACAAGAGATCCTCGTATGAAAGAAAGAAAGAAATACGGTCTCAAAGCCGCAAGACGTGCACCGCAGTTCTCCAAGAGATAATTCCCTGGGATTTTCTCTTGAGATAAGCAAACAAAATACAAAGTTTCAAGGATATGGACTCCGCAGGATTTTTCCTGCGGAGTTTTTATCTTAACTTTTCAGGGAATTAGGGGTATAATAAATTCAATATACAAAAACTACAGCCGGACGACAGAGGCATGTAATAGAAAGGAAACACTTTTAGGAGAAAATGAACATGAAATTACTATACGGCACCGGTAATCCGGCGAAACTAGCGTCAATGAAAAGCAGACTTGAGAAACTGGATATTGAACTGATCGGCCTGAACGACTTGAAGGCGGAAGGAAAAGCCATTCCGCAGGTATGCGAAGATGGGAATACGCCGCTTGAAAATGCCAGACAGAAAGCTACGGCATATTATGAAGCATTTCGGATGCCTGTTTTTTCATGCGATTCAGGATTGTATTTTGACAATGTTCCGGATGCGGTCCAGCCGGGCGTGCATGTGCGGAATGTGAACGGCAGATGTTTATCGGATGAAGAAATGATGGCATATTATGCGGGACTTGTGAAACAGTATGGGAATCTTACGGCAAGATATAAGAACGCGATCTGTTTTGTAATGGATGAGCATCATGTTTATGAAGCGATGGAACCTTCTATGGAGAGCGAGTCGTTTATCCTGACGGATAAGCCGCACAGCGCAGTCAGGCAGAAAGGCTTTCCGTTAGACAGCATGTCTATTGACAGAAAGACCAATCAATACTATTATGACCTGCCGGCGGACAGATTGGAACAGGTAGCCGTTGAAGATGGGTTTTTGTATTTTTTTCAAAAAATTCTTTGCAGCGAACAGTAAAAAACTTAAATTAAGCGGGGAAAAAAATAAAAATATATGATATATAATAAACTGGTGATGGACGGTCATGACAGACTGCTTTAGAACCCCGGCGATATCAGGGAAAAAAGGCTGCAATTTTTGCAGTAAGATTTGCTTTTTTTGTAAAGTTTCGTAAAAACATTAAAAAAAGGAGCGAAATAGACGAAAAAGTACTTGACAGAGAATGGAAATAACGGTACGCTTTTTTTAGAAGGATGATAAAAAAGGGAATAAGTCCAACGACTTATTCTCTTTTTTTGTATGCAAAAAAACATGAAACGGTAAGGAGATAAAATACAAATGAAAAAACAATTACTCAAAGCAACATTGCTAAAAGCTGGAAAATTCTTTTGCATTTTTCTACTCGGTTCTGCCGTAGGAGTGGTTAGTATGTGGCAATATACGCTGCATTTCGGGATGCAACATGATGACGGAACCGGGTCAAGTCGCCTTATTACAGATAAGATTGCAATTGTTAATCTGGATGAGGGTATTACCATACACGATGAAAAAGTCAATTATGCTGAAAAACTTATCATTAATCTGGATGATAATTTCCTTTTTACGGGGCTGGAAGATGCAAGGCAAGGGTACGCAACCGGTATCTATGCCGGCTATTTGATCATACCGGCAACCTTTTCTGAAAGTGTCGTCAGTTTGAACCATACGCCGGTAAGGGCAGAAATATCATACGTGATCAATGACAATCTTGAGGAAGATATCAAGGAAACGGTTATTTATGATGTCCTTACGTTGATGAGTGACATTAACGACAGCATAAGCTATATGTATGTCCATTCCGTATTGGACGATTTTCATACGGCACAGGACGAAGCGGATACCGTGATGAATAATGATTTGAAGGAAAAAGAAGCAATTGACGCTGTTCAGGCTAATGATCTGGTAGCGCTTGTTCCGGTTACTGAGCTTACAGTTGTTGAAAATACGATAGAACCTGTGGATATCTCAGAATATATGATGCAGAATATGAAGTTTACGAATCAGGTGGGTCAAAAATATACAGATTATTTAATGGCAAGCCAAAGCGACCACATGCGGATCAATGAAGAAGCGCTTCTGTTAATGGCCGAGATGAGTAATATGAGCGGCATCATGGCAGGCAGTAATTTCGGCCAGGGGGAAGATGGTTCATCCATTTACCAGGAGGGAGCGGAGGAACTGGATACCCTGTTGGAAGAATATAATATTTCTTTGGGAGAAAAAGAGGCCGAAATTAGTGAAAACGTTCTTGCAATTTATGAGGATATTAACTTGTATATGACTGCTTATGACAGAACGATAGAAGCCTATCTTGCGGATAATAAGACGGCGTACGACAATACGTTAAAGGCATTGGAGGATCTTCTGGCAGAATATCAGAAAAAATATATATTGGTATCTGCGGAAGAAATGCAGATGTTGGAAGATACACTGGCGGCACAGAACGAAATGTTGGCGGAACAGGAGACGATGATCATGGAACTTCAGGAAAGTGAAGGGGAAAACAGTAATACGGACAGTAATATCAATACAGATAGGATGGATGATGCAGACATAAGCGGAAATACAGATATAACGGACGATACAGGTAAGATTTCCGATACGGATGACGTGTACAGCGGGGATGATGCAGGCGAAAATAGTACAGAGGACAGCAGCGGTGATGCGAATGTAAGTAAGGATGACATAAGCAACCATGAAGCGGAGAAAAGTCAAACCGGAGACACGCAGCCGGAAGGCGGTCAGGGAGAAAGCGGAATGCCTTCGTTCGTAGAAACAGAACAGTATATCAAAACAAGTCTCCGTTCACAGACTATTTCTGAAGCATACAAAGTGCAGAACTGTACAAGTAAAACAGAACAAAATGATGAGACAAAACCAGAAGAAGAAACCTTGGAAGATCTACAGGATGAAATTTTGCAGGAGTTTGGAAAAAATTACTTTTTATTCAGCGGTTATCTTCTGGATGAAGAGGGGGAAATTGTTTTAGATGCAGACGGTAACAAAATTCTGCTGACAAGCCTGCTTGAAAAATACAGAAAAGATTTGAATGATCCTGTTGTAAAAACGAAAATACTGGAAGAAGAAGTCGGCACATTGACCAGAATGAATTCCGGTATACTGCGGACTTGCATCAACGAGAAAATTCTGATGCCGATACAGGAAAACGTAAACAGTTTTACCGATGCGGTTATGGCACAATATGCGGTAGAACAGGAACAGCTGCTTAACTATAATGAGGCGATCATGGATTATAATCCTGTCAGTTATATCAATTATGAAGAGATACAGATATTAACAAATGCCATGATGGAAAACGGAACAAACCTTTCAGCGGCGATCCTGGACACAGATATGCAGCAAATGGAATATGTTTCAGATGTTTATGCCGCGACAAGAGAAGATTTATTTACTTTGCAGGATAACATCATACAAGCCAAGGAAAATTCTGACAAAGCAGTAGAAGAGGGACTTCAGGATCTGAAAGATACCAAGAACGCAAACAGCGATATCAACCAACAGATTCTATATGATTTTTCTACCAAACTGCCTTATACACGCTTAGGAAGCCTGGAATATGTACAGGCATATGAATTTATGGTCAATCCGGTCAGTGCGATAAACACCGCTGCGCAAGGGCAAGGAGGCAGCATAAGGAAGGATTCAGTCAGGGCTGAAAGTGACAGCGTCAATGTGCAGGCGAAGCGCCGGGCAGATTATCAGAATATCAGTATCATAATATGTTTGGTGATATGTGTGATAATTGTAGCTAATACAATTAAATACCACTTTCATAAAAAAGAAGAATCCTATGAAACAGATTAGGATAGAAAGGAGAAACATATGGCTGGAACATTAATGCTCGATTACGATGCCATAAGCCAGGAGGCGACCAAATTGCAGACGGAGGGAGATACAATGAGTGACTGCATCGATAAGATCACCAATATTGTGAACGGTCTTCCGGATATTTGGCAGGCGGACACCGGAACAAAGTATGTAGAGCAGTACAATGAACTGGAACCCAGTTTAAGAGAGGCGGTGCAGTTGATCGACGATATGGTTACACAGATGAACCAGATCTCTACAAACTTCCAGGATACCGATTCAGGTATGGCAGGACAGATGTAAGGTGGGCGGCAGGATGCGGCAGCGTATCCTGCCTGCAGCACTCCGGTGGGAGCCGGATTGAAATAAGAACAGAAACAGGGCAGGAAATAATAGATGAAGAAATACAGAACAAAGAAAATAAGGGTAATTATTGTTGTTAGTGTATTATGTTTTACATTTGGCATGATGAATGTATATGCGTCAGAGGTTATTTTTGATGCAGATGCGGTAAGAGAGAAAACAGCGGCGAAGTCCTCTTTATTGGATGTAAACGGAATTTTTGTATTCCAAGACGAATTTATAGAAAGAGAACAGATCGTTAAACAGGCATATAGAGAAAGACTGGAAGGAATGGAGGCGCTTGTGCTTTCCTGCCCACAGCAGAATTTTGATTATGAGACATGGGTCAATCTGGTGTTGGCGGCCGACACAGGAAAATATATCAAAGATGTTTATAACGAAAAAAGAGACAGTACTTTGCGGTGGTGGATTTACTGCGGCACGGCAAGTATCTGCGTGCTCTGTCTGGCGGTCAGAATAGAGGATACACGCAAGAAAAAGAAAGAAGAGACAGAAGGAGAAAAGACAGAGAATGAGCGATACAGGGAAATTTAAGAGCAGCAAAGAGGCAGCACAGATAAACGCCGGAGCTATTTCGGGGGCGGCAGCGGGTGGACTGAGAGCAGCAACGTTACATTTTCACAAGTTATCCAAGAATATTATACGGAAACTGAAGAATGTTTCTACTTTCGGATAGCAGAAAGTCAGTTTGAAGAACTGACGGAACCATTCTTTCAGGCAGAAGAGGAGTTAAAGGAGAATATCAAAGTAGTTAATAATTGACTTTAAAAGGAAAAAGGGATTTATATAATATGCACGCAGGTGGAGGGGGAATTGTTTATGCAAAGCGAACGTGAACTTGAATTATACAAAGAACTGGAAGATTTAGAAGAACGCAGTTTGCAGTGTGAAAAAATGGAACGAAAGCTGGAGCAGCTGGAAGACGATATGATTTGGCAAAATAGATGTAGTAAAGAATTGAATGACGATTTGTTCGCATGTTATCCAAAAGATCAGAAAATGCAGCGGCATCTTTTGGATAGAGAGGAGATGCTGGAACAAAAAACAGTCAGAGAACGTAGTTTTTTTCGGGAACTTCAGGAAAGTATTTATGAAATGAAGAAAAAGACGGATCAGCAGATAGACGATTGTCGGAGAGAAATTGAGAGGGCAGGAGCGGAAAATACCGGGGAAGGAGACAGGAATGAAGATAACAGTAACGTTTACAATACTTAAGACAGGGAAATCTTATGACATCCAAATGACAGATACCCAGAAAATATCGGAAACATTGCAGGTATTACAGGATAATCTCCACCTTTTTCAGGATAAGGATGCAATATACAATGTTCGTGAAAAAAGGAGCGGAAGGCATATCAGAATAGAATGTACATACGAAGAGGCGGGAATTTATTCCGGTTCAGAATTGGTGATTGATGCATAAGAAATAACGGTATATTGATAAGATACGATACAAAGGAGAATGGAGAATGTCAGATACTTTTTTGAGCAAAGGCGATGCAGCAGAAGAACATAGCAGACACATTCAGTCTATAGGAGAGACTTTTTCACAGGCATTTAGCATGAATGGATGTAAAACAAATCTGACAGTGATCGGAAATCTGTCAGAGACGGTACGAGGGGTCATGGCAAATAATGATGCGTATAAGAAACTATTGTCAAAAGATGCAACGGCAATTACGGATGTGAAAACAGAGTATGATGAATTTGATCAGAAACTCAGCGAATGTATGGGAATACAGTAGGAGGCGACTATGGGATTGCTTTTAATACCGTCAGAAGTGACACAAAGGGCAGATTTGCTAAAAAAATCTTTAGAGAATATTATGGAAAGTTACAGCAGTGCACTGTCGGCAATACAAAATTTTTCTGAAAGTGCGGATATGGATACACAGACATGGGAAAAACTGAAAGCAAAAGCGGTAGACTATCATCAGGCTATCGTGCAGGGAATGATATCAGCCCAGGATTGCATTGTAACAGACGCGGAAACATTAAAACAGAGCGTAGGATCAGAGGAATTGGATGAAGATCTGTTAATAGAACAGATCAATAAACTGAAAGAAGAGAAACAAAGACTTTTGGAACAGATCAGTGAACTGGAATCGTCAAAGAACAAATTGTTTGTCGGCTTATTTGACTCTGCATGTGATATGATCGACAACGAAATACAATTGCTGCAGGCGGAAATAGAAAAGATTCAGACGGTTATAGAGTACTGTCAGAAAAAGCTGGATACACTCAGGGAAATTGAGTTTAGCACAAAAGGAATGTTTGAAGGGGCCATTCAAATTTTATTTGCAATGGGAGCGGCGATTAATGATGCGGGAGTGGAGATAACCGGCGTGGGGGAGATGTCGGGTTTAGACTGGAAAATAACGCTTGCAGATGCCAATGCCGAAATGGACGAGAAAATAAGAGCATTCATAGAAGAGGCACTTGCGGCAGAACTGCAGATAGATCTTAATGAGGTAGAAGAATTATACGGCGCCAGCGTTGTGGAACGTCTGATAAAGATCATGAATGAAAATGGAATAAGCAGGTTTGATATTGATGGCAGCGGGAAATTTATAGAAGCGGCAATGACTACTATAACAGGATATACGGTATTGATGGTAGGAGGAAAATATCAGTATAAGGACAAAGAAGGAAATGTTAAAGAGTTAACTTCGGAAACAGCGAAAGAAATGCTTTTTATACAGGCAAAAATGGAAGAATTGGTTAATGTAGCAAGCAGGGAAGTTGGGACAGCAGAAATAGGTAATACGAATGAGGTGAAATATAATAACTGGTACTATTATGGGGAGGAAGATTTAAGTGGAACTGGTAAAACCCCACCCAGTGGAGATAATTATGCATGGTGTGCGGCATTTGCTATGTGGTGTATGAATAAGACAGAATTATTAAATGGGGTATATTTACCTGAATATGTTGATATACGAAAAGAAAATTTTGCGAGGGTTAGAAACGTTGGGGATTGGTACGAAGAGAATGGACGCTTTTATGACGCTGCATCCGGATATGAACCAAAAGAGGGAGATTTATTTTTTCATTATAAACATGATGGCTCTGGACAAGGGCATACAGGGATAGTAGTTGCTTATGATAAAGAAAACAATAAAATATACACGATAGAAGGGAATAGCGGTAACAAGGTGGCTTTAAATGAAAGAGAGTATAATTCATATTTTGATGGTTTTGGAAGCAATGGAGGAAATTCATTTGGAACGATTCCAGATGGATATGGACAAGCATCAACGAAAGATAGGTAAAGTATATGAAAATAAGAAAAATAAACAAGAGCGGCATCTGTATGATGATCTTTTTAATTACATTGGGTACATGTGCCTGCGGCAGCAGGGAAAGAACCGTGCAGATACAGGATATGGAAAGCGAACTGCAACAGGTTGAAGAAGTGTCCAAAGAGCCGGAAACAGAAGCTTTGGACAATCCGTCAGAGGAGGATTCTTTTACATATGACGAAGCAGTCTCTTTTATTATAGAAGCAGACGCGGCGGTTCATGAATTTATGGGAGTAACAGGAGATACCAGAGATACGGTCTATCGTGAAGAAGAGATTTACGAACAATTAGAAAAGTATTTTGATGAATCTCTTATACATTATGTTTTGTATGTATATCAGATCAGAGAAAGCGAAAGCGGTTATATCTATAACCCATATGATGAATATAACAATTATTGGGTCGATGTTTCTGAGGATATGACAAAACTATCGGAGAATGCGGAATCCATAGAGGTAGGAGTTACTTTTAAACATACGTGGCAGATCAGAACGGATGAAGAAATTGTGCCGGTCAGATTAGAAAATACGAAAGACGGTTGGAAGATTACCAGTATCAGCCAGTGGTATAACGATTTCCGGTACGAATATATGCCTTACATTTCGTTTGATCCGCCCTATTTTACAGAAGAAATGGCACATGAACTTATAACCTGTTTTGGAACAGACGAGGAAAAAAATGGAGCCTCGCTTATTGCAGATACGGATGAAAATGGCTATATTCTGGCACAAAGCAGCGAGAGAATCTTATCAGAAGAAGAGATAAGCGGGCTGTCTAAATATGAGTTGTTTCTGGCCGTGCAGGAGATATATGCAAGACATGGGAAGAAATTTTCCGATCCGGTGTTATATTGGAGATTTACCGGGCAGGACTGGTACGAACCATATCATGATATCTTTTCCGAAGAAACTCTTTCAGAGATTGAAGCGGAAAATATACGACTTTTTGTAAAAGAGGGAAAATTAGGAGAAGAAGCGGATAGCGGTTATGGCAGTTTATATCCGGTTATGGTCATGGAAGAAGGAGCGATTGCAGAAGAGGAAGCCGCCTGTATGATTTATCATGCTTTTGAGATGGCGGGGCAGGTAATTACTTTCGATGAAAAGAATTTGATAGAGGAAGAATCTCAGGATGTTATTCAGGTATATTCTTTAGGAGAATATTCTGACGAAGAGATATTGCAAGAATACATGTCAGAGTGGTTTAGTAATGAAGTGTTTGATTATTTGATGGTGATATACAGTACATGGAACGGCCTGTATAAAGGAGATGATGGAAAGTATACGATTTCTCGTGAATATACATACGGCGGAAACGCTTATGTGCCGTATTTCTTTCGGAAAGCGGTCATTCAAGAGGCTGATGAAAATAAGATGACTGTTGAGATGTCATTTTATTATTATGGTAGTAATAAGACGGAACAGGGAGAGATTATTTTTGAAAAAAGAGACAACGGATGGATCATTACCTCTCTTTCTGTACCGTACTATGACGCACTATATCAGGAATATTTGCAGGAATAAGAAAAGTTGGTGCCTGCGGCTTTATGTTGGTAAGTTGAAGTAAAAGAATACACAGAAGAAAATTTCCAAGTGGAATTTAATCAGGGAAGACGGTAAGTGTGTCTGCTTTTGTCAGTTTAACCCGACAGGACTCTATTGTTCCGGAAAGCAGTTTCTATTACGTAGTGATGGATCTGGAAGATGACAGAATTGATTCCAAGGAAGTAACGTTGGTGGAGAAATATGATTCGACAGAGGGGTGGTAAAGAATATGAAAAATGGAAAATTAGACAAACGTTTCATCTGTATTGTGATTTGTTCAATTACATTAGGTATTTGTGCCTGTGGCAGAAGGAAAGATATTGATAACGGAGAGATGGAACAAAACATTAGTAAAGAACAGATGAAGGAATATGAGCAGGATTTTATGAAGGATCAGACAGCAGGAGCAGAGGGGGACGTAACGACAGAGCCGAAGATATTCGATCTGCAGGAAGCTAAAACATTCATTTCAGATATGAATCACGATATGCAGGAGCTGGCAGCCAAATTGGATGAACAGAGTACATATCCTGTAACGGAAAAAGAAATTACTGACTTTATCAGCCAATACTTTGATGAAAGTCTGACGGATTATGCCATGTTTCTTTATCGGATCAGACCGGTCGAAGGAGGGTTTGTTCATGACAGACGATATGGAGCTGCTAATTTTACAATAGATACGGAAGTGGAAATGACCGTGGTTACGCAAGCGGATGATTTCTGTGAAATTGGAGTTACATTTGAACATCATTGGGAACGGTCGTGGGATAAGGACGTGGTGCCGGTCCGGTTAGAGCGGCAGGGGGATGTACTAAAAATTACTGAAATCAGTCAATGGTACAATGATTTTCGTTATAAATATATGCCAGACGAACTATTTACACCAAAATCATTCTCAAAACAAGATGCTCAGGATGTGATAGAACGCTTTGGCACGGATGTAGATGGCAGGCCGGTTTTACTATCTATTACAACAGATGAAGAACATTTCATACTTGCGGGAAGCAGTGAGACTTTGCTTACGGAAAATGAGATAGAACGTTTATCAAAGTTTGAGATGTATATGGCTGTACAGGAAATATATGCCCGCCATGGGAAAAAATTCAGTGACGTGATATTATGCCAATATTTTAACAGACAGGAATGGTATAAGCCGTATGAAAAGGTTTTTTCTAAAGAAACGCTTTCTGAGATTGAAGAAGCGAATATAGAATTGCTTATCCAAAAAGGAAGTTTGGGAGAAGAAGCCGGAAAAGAGTATGGAAACTTATACCCTGATGAAAGCATGAAAGAGACTATACTTACGGAAGAAGAGGCAGTGGGAATGATCATACATGCTTTTCATATGGCAGATGAAGTCATTTGTGCAAAGGAAGAAAATTATATAAGAACAGAAGATGTTTTTCAGATTTATTCTTTGGGAGAATATTCGGATGAAAGAAAATTACAAAACTATCTGTCTGCATGGTTTTCAGAGGAAGCAATTGATTATGTGATCAATGTTTATACTATGTGCAGTGGTTTATATAGAAATGAAGAGAACAGAAGCTATCAATATATCACAGAAGGAACGCCATACGGAGAGTGGCAGGAAATAGATCTGCTGGAAAGAGCAAAGATCATACAGGTTGATGAAAATTCGTGTAGAGTGGAACTACCGTTTTTTAATGAACAAATGGCATGGTGGGGATTTCCTGAAGGAGTGAGCAGAGGAGAGATTCTTTTATGCAGGACGGAAACCGGTTGGATTATTAACGAAATGACACAGTCATATTATGACGCATTATATCAGGAATATCTGCAGGAATAAAAAAGTAAACTGTCATACTGCATTAGCAGCATGAAATTTATAGAGGCGGCAGTTTCGGTCATGAGGGGATTGATTCCATGGAAGTAACGTTGGTGGAAAAATATGATTCGACAGAGAAATGATAAAAGATATGACAATTAGAAAATTAGCACAAAGGAGAAACGCAAGATTATGGAAAAACGAATGAAAAAATCCGACTTAAAGGCCAAAGATATCTTTGCCTATGAATACCTGACAAGACCTGCAGCCGGACTGCTTCCTTTACGCATAGAGGAAGAGGATGAGGATGTTATTATGTACTTTTCAGTAGAAAATATGCATCCGCTTGTAGAACTGAAATCTGAGGAAGCCGAATATCAATACCGCTTTTTACAAAACTGGTACGGTCTGTATCAGACGTGGATTGCGTATGATCTTTCCCTGGAAGAAGAAAATATTTTCTATGACGGCAATTTCATGCCATATATAGCATTCAGAGATATCTGTCTGCCGGAAGAAAAAAAGGAAGAGGAAAGCTTTTTGGAGGAATACCGTATGCTGACAGCGGGGGTATTGAATCGTAAATACAGTTACGCGCAGATACGTGAAAGCGGCGTCGAAACCGTAAGAAAAGATAAAAAAGCCGCGTTTGTACTGGAAGAGAACAGTTTAGAAGGATTGTATGAAAAAATAAGGCAGCGGGCGGATGAAATCTATGAAGATAACAGAAAAAACAAGATTAGGCTGGATAAGCATAATTATCGGATACGGAATCGGATTACGCTCGGCATATTGATCGGCTTGCTTGTTGCCATGATTTATACGGGATATCAGGCTTTTATCATTCTGCCCCGAGATAAAGCGGTCATCAAAGCAAGCCGTGCCTATACGATACAGAATTACGTAGAGTGTATCGACTGTCTCAAAGAGCTTGAACCGGAGCAGATGGATACGTATACAAAATATATTTTAGCGGTTTCTTATGCAAAAAGCGAGGCGTTGGGAAAAGCGGAACTTAGCAGCATACTGGACAAACTCAGCATATATTCCAATGAAATCGAACTGGAATATTGGATCGCCATAGGGCGGACTTCTTACAGCAGGGCAGAAAATATCGCACAGGCGCTTTCAGATGACAAACTTCTTATCTATGCCTATATGAAGGAACTGAATTATCTGGAAGGTAATGTAACTATGGACGGAGAAGAAAAACAAAACAGGATGACGCAGCTTAGCAATGAAATTATTGCGATCGGTGAGAAGTATACGACAGATGAGGAGTAAATGAATGATAGAAAAGCGATATTATATACGAAACGATAAAATAATGATCGGAGCGGAACGAGGGGATATTCTGATTCCTTCGTTGCAGGGCGAGGTTCTGATTATAAAAAATACACTTTATGTAAAAAATGTGCCGGATATCTGCCTGGAGGAGAAAAAAGTGCAGGAAGAACAGCGCTTTCAAAATGGCGACAGACTGCGTTTGCCGGTTTTTTGATTACATTGTTTGCGTCTTATGTCGTTATAGAAGGGGAACTTAGTGCATGTATATGCAAGCTGCCGCCTTATTTCTATAAAGAAAAACCATTTGCCGGTTTTCCTTATTATAAAAAATCACCTCGTATTCATCGAAAACTGCACAGTGAAATAATAGAAATAAAAGAACCGCCTAGAAAAGAGTCTATGGCAAAGGGGTCCCTGGTGCAAATCATCGTGCCGCCGCTTTGCATGCTTGGTGTTACGATTTTCATGAGCATTTTTATGAAAAGAGGATTATATGTCATAGCCAGTATCTGCATGACTCTGGTCACTTCTATTTTTTCGATACAGCGTTTTTTCAGTGAAAGAAAAGAGATCGGACGTAAAAACAAAACCAGGGAACGGGTGTATTCAGATTATTTGGTCAGACTGCGCGCCCATGTCCGTAAGAGACGAAATCAGGAGCGGGAAATACTAGACTATCAGGCGCCTCCTATAGAGATGTTGGAGCGTATGGCGATAACGTGTGACAGCAGGCTTTATGAGCGAAGTCCGGAAGATGAGGATTTTCTACAGGTGATGTTAGGATACCGCAGTGGAGAGTCTTCGATAATCGTGAATTATAGGAATGATGAACTACGGACTGAGGAAGATGAACTGCAAGAAGAAGCGCTGCGGACGGCACAGGATTTTGAAACGATTGACAGGATTCCCGTAACTGTGAATTTAAGAAAAGAACATCTTGGTATCGTAGGGGAAGCGAAGCAGATACATAATCAATTACAGTATCTGATGGCACAGATCTGTTTTTTTCATAGTTACCATGATCTGCAGATTGTTTTTATCAGCAATGAACAAAATGCGGAGAAGTATGCCTATCTGCGCTGGTATCCGCATCTGCGCATTCAGGCTGTCAACGTCGTAGCGGGTATCTATACGGACAGTATCAGAGATCAGGTGCTTGGCAGTATTCTGCAGATTGTTAAAGACAGAAAACAGAAAATTGAAGAAAGCAGTAAGGGGCTTGCATTTTCTCCGCATTTTATTTTCGTCATAGATGAACCGCGGCTGATTCAGGATCATGCTATCATGGAATACCTTGGCAGGCGTTCCAGAGAATTGTCTATCAGTATTATTTATACGACTATGCAGCTTGCAAGACTGCCGGAAAACATCAGGACAGTATGCGTGCTGGATAATTCCGAGACGGGGCATTTACTCATGGAGGAAGGGATCCGGATTAATCAGGCATTCCGGTGTGTTTCCATGGAAAATGTTGATGTGGAGCAGATGAGCAGGACAGCAGCGTCTGTTATCCATGAAAAAGGAATGGTCTCCAGAATCCCGGAGGGCATTACTTTCTTTGAAATGTTTCATATCACCAGACCGGAGGAACTGCATGTTACAAAGCGCTGGGCCTCCCACGAAGCGCATAAGTCTCTGGCTGTTCCACTTGGAGTCAGAGAACAGGATAACTACGTAGAGCTGAATCTTCATGAAAAGGCGCATGGTCCGCATGGTTTGGTAGCGGGTACGACAGGTTCAGGTAAATCTGAGATTGTGCAGAGTTATATTTTATCTCTGGCAGTGAATTTTCATCCGTATGAAGTCGGTTTTCTGCTGATTGACTATAAGGGCGGCGGTATGGCGAATCTGTTTCAGAAACTGCCGCATCTGTTGGGGACTATTACCAATCTGGACGGTGCGGAAAGCTGCCGTGCTATGGTCTCGATCAAGAGTGAACTGGCAAGACGGCAGAGAATATTTAATCAATACAACGTAAATCATATCAACGGTTATCATCAGCTTTATAAACTTGGTAAAGTTACAGAGGCAATTCCGCATCTGTTCCTGATCAGCGACGAGTTTGCGGAACTGAAAAAAGAACAGCCGGAGTTCATGAAAGAACTTGTATCGGCAGCAAGAATCGGGCGAAGCCTTGGTATTCACCTGATCCTGGCAACACAGAAACCGTCCGGTGTGGTAGACGAACAGATTTGGACGAATTCCAAATTCAAACTCTGCCTGAAGGTGCAAAATGAGTCGGACAGCCGTGAGATGATTAAAACACCGGATGCTGCCGCGATAACGCAGCCCGGTCGTGCTTATCTGCAGGTGGGAAATAACGAAATCTATGAATTATTTCAATCTGCATTCAGCGGTGCACCCTATAGTGAAGAAGAAAGCGGAGAAGAAGAACGGGATATAAGGGTTTGGATGGTCAATGAGCTCGGGCAGGGCCGGCTTATCAATCAGGATCTTGGCGGCAGCATGGAAAGCAACAGGATCCGTAAGACACAGCTCGATGTCGTAGTGGAGCATATCTCTGAGATTTTTGATAAACTTTCCCTGCCGCCGATAAAAAGTCCGTGGCTTCCCCCGCTTGGTACGGTTATGGTATCGCCGCATCTGCGGAATATCAAAGATTCGTCATCTTTTGATAAAATTACATTGAATGTGGCGCTCGGTATGGAAGATATTCCAAGTGAGCAGAGTCAGGAAGAGTACATGATAGACTTTCTGCATAACGGTCATGTTATGCTCTTTGCTTCTACGGGATATGGAAAGACTGTTTTTTTGGAAATGATACTGCTTAGTTTGTGCGCATGTAATAGTGTCAGGAATTTAAATGCATACATTCTTGATTTTGGTAATAACGCTATGATCGCATTGAAAGCACTGCCGCATGTAGCCGATTATATTTCTTATGATGATGTAGAAAAACAGCAGAAACTGATCCGTCTGCTGGCCCAGGAAATGAAAGAGAGAAAACAAATGATGGCTGATGCCATGGCGCAGAATTTTGACATCTATAACCAGAGCGCGGATAAAAAGTTAAAAGCGATTTTGATACTCTTAGATAATTATGATGTGGTAAAAGAATTGGGAATAGATGAGAATTTTTTCGTTCAGCTTGCCAGAGACGGCGCTAATCTGGGGATATATCTGGCTATGACGGCATCTCGGAGCAGTGTGGTTAAGTATGCGCTTATGAACCAGATTAAGACCAAGATAGCCGGTTATAATTATGAACCGATGGAAGCAAGGAACATCGTCGGGCGGAGCGAATATGAACTGCCGGATATCAAAGGACGAACGCTTGTAAAAGGCGAGTCTATCAATTTAATGCAGATATATTCGCCGGTTGATTTTCAGACAGGTTTGGAGTACAACAGGAATCTGCAGCAGCTGATCGGCCGGATCACTTCTGAAAGCACGGAGACAAAGGCCAAGGGGATCGCCGTTTTGCCCGGACAATTTACCTTGTCCATGCTGCCCGAATACGAGGCCGGTGCAGCTGCGAATATTGTTCTTGGTCTGGAGAAACAACAGGTTGTGAAACTCGGTATTACTACATCCGATACGCCGTTTTTGATCGTGGGTCCGGTGAGAAGCGGCAAGAGCAATGCCGGAAGAGTAGTCTTGAAACAGGCGAAGCAGTTTGAACGCCTGTATCTGTTCGATGCCAGAGATTTTGAATATCAGGAATTCGCTTCAAAGGACAACGTGGTGTATATAGACAGCGCAGAGGCAGTAACAGAGTGTATGGAAGAACTGAAGGATCTGATAGAAGAAAGAAAAGAAGAGTGTCGGCAAAGCAGGGGGCGGATGGGCATTGCGGAATTTTATCGTACGCTGGAGCGTTATTGTATCTTAATCAACGGAGTAAGTGATTTCGCGGAACTGATCAAAGAGAGCAGTGATGTGACAGGCACCATCTTACAGGCGGCTGAGACGGGAATCCTGATCGTGATGATCGGGCATGCGTCGCACATACCTGCCCGGACAGAGACTGGTAAATTGGTAAAAGCTGCGGAGAACGGATTGATTCTTGGAGAATTTGGCGGGAATACGGCGTTTCCAACAATCCGTGGAAAAGATCTGCCGGCTGTGATAGAGGATGGGCTGCTCTATAAAAAAGGAAGTGGTGTGATGATCAGGATACCGAGAGGGTAGGAAAAGTACGAAAGGAAAGAGCAAAGTATGGGAAACGCATCAGCAGCAAGGGAAAAAGCCAACATGTATAAAGAACTGGAAGAGAAACTGGGAGAAAAGCTGGACGAAGTCACAAGCTATTACAGTATGGCCAGAGAGGGATTGGAAGGCTGGCATGATTCCCTGGCAAACGGACCGGGAGAAGCGCAGGGAAAGATAGTGACAGACTTTATAAACAAAGAGGCTGTCTGGAAAGGCGAGTATGAGGGAATTCTCTCGGCAATGAAGAATACTATGATAACGCTTGTTCTCAGAAAGACAGAAGCCGGACAGCTCAAGACATATTGGGAGATGCAGGCGGAAATAGAAGAGATGAAAGAGAGGAATGCCAATGTCGGATTTTAAAGGAACGGAAGAGGCAATCAGCACGATAAAAGAAACGCTGGATACGATTCAGATAAAACTGGAGGACACCTATACTCGCATTCTGGCAGTACAGCAGACATTGGAGGACAATAAGATCTGGGCCGGAGAATCGCAGTTAGTAGGGACCGCATTTTTGGATTTGGTAGTGCAGTACCACGGGCAACTGGCACCGGAAAAAGATGGGCCGGTGAGTATGGCCAGCGAGGCATTACAGGCATATCTGGATGATGCGGAGAGCTTTTATACAGGTTGGTCAAAACATATGGATCTCATGGGCATATAGGAGGGGGATGCAGATGCTTTTTACAAACAATGAAATCGTATTTTTTACCAGTGTATCCAGAGGAAAGACGCCCTTCGGAGTTCGTTACCGGATGCCGGAAGAGGGCGGAAGGGAAGCGTTTATCGAAGAGACGATGCAGTCCCTGATGCAAAAAGGAATTCTGAACGATAAACGGAAACTGACAAAGAAAGGGGCCATGTTCATTCGGTCATGGGAACTGTACCGTAACTGCCGTAAGCATGTCATCGTCAACCGGATCAGGGCGGCTGTTTTGGGAGACGGGAAACTGATCACCGTATGCAGGGTCCCGGACAGCGAAAGAGGAAGTGCCGGGAGCACGGATATGCCGGGAAACGATGCGGGAGAGTATGAGATCTGCTGTATGGACAGCGCAGTACTGATGCTCTCCATACTGAAACAGTCGGACTATCTGTGTCTTGAGGAAAAAGAGGCAGAACGGGGTAGATGGCATGGTATCAGCGCCGTACAGTGGCAGGAGGAATTGGATGGGATGGAAGGATGCATTCCGGTGTGTGAATATGAAAATGCGGGACTGACTGGCAGAAAGCTGTTTTACTGGAAAAGCGGGGAGGGATACCAGCTCAACATGGAGAGGATGCGCATAAGAAACATCTCCCCGGCATATATGAGGCGCCAGCTCTATCAGATACTGGGAGGAAAAGAAGATGAGTGATAAGATGGAAGTAAAGCAGGAATGTACGGTCTGCGACCATGAAGTGATAAAAGCAATGTATATGGAACTGACGGAAATCATAAAGGAGCTGTTCCTTGCATACAGTGATTCGCTGTCCCTTGCGGATGACTTTTCGGAAGGTTATGAGGGCGAGGCGAAGGAGGAGGTTGCGGCCTTTTTACAGAACCTGCCGACACATCTGTACAGGTTGGGTCTTTTTTACGGGAAAATGGCGCAGTTCCTCGATACGATGAACCTGTCGTTTGAGACGAACGACCGTGTCATGGCGGGCAGACAGGCGAAAGAAAGGGGAGAGGGCGCATGGAAACAAAAGGGGTAACGGAAGATTTCAGGGAACGTGCGGATACGGAGTTTACAATATGGGACATACGGGATAAAATGGGACTGATAGAGACAGCGTATGAGGAATGCGACGGACTGCTAACGAGCGCGGGGATGAGCACGCTCGGTTATGAAAAGCAGGATTACACGATGATGTTAGAGCATCTGAATATCCTGATAGACTATGTTCTGGACGCTCATGCACAGGCTCATGACATACTTGATCATCCCTTATATCTGGCATTTGTGAACGGAGCGGCCCAGACGCTTGGTGAAATCGTACTAAATGACATCACGACGGAGAACACGTTCGGGATGGAGGAATACGTACAGTTCACGGAGATCGACAATATCTACTATACCAGGGAGATCAAAGACCATCTGACCATGTCGGATTTTCTCGGACTGGAGGAAGTCAATCCGGGAGAAGGAGTGCCGGTGTTAGAGAACATAGAGACGATCGGATATTTCACGGAACTGTTCCGGGCAGACTATGAAGGCATGACAGAGGGAGATATCAATACGATGATGGAAGCCTATCTGTATGGCGGGGAATTTGTCCATGAAAGCCATCATCCTTTCGGGAACTTCATATCGGGGATACTGGATGTAACGATCGTGAAACCGCTTATAGAGTGCATCATAGGAAAAGACCTGATCACAGGAGATAAGCTGACAGAATTTGAACAGGGGATGCAGTTTGTAGACGTCCTGCTAGGAGTGCTCACCCTTGGTCAGGGGACTGCGGCAATGAAACCTGCAGACCTGACAGGAAAAGATGCGGCGAAGCAGCTGTTAAAGGTATGGGCGGTGGATGCAGTGTCGGATACAGCGGCGTATACGGCAGGATATGTATGTGACGAGCTTGGGATGCCGCCCGGGGTAACATTTATAGCAAGTCTGCTGACAGGCTGTACGGTATCGTTGGAGGTTGGGAAGTATGTGTTCCGGGACGGCGGAAAGATTGTGAAGCAGCTGGATGCGGATGAGATGTTGGAGTATGTGGGGGGAGGGGGGAAGGGTGGTTCAGGAGTAATCCATAATGTAAGTGAGTTAAGCAACGAGCAAATAGAGGCATTAATAAAGTATACGGGAGATGATTATGCTAATATCAACAATTCTTTACGCGGAGTGGAAACATTAACTCCTGAAAATAGAGCTACAGTAGAAGCAATGAAATCGGCATTAGATAATTCGGCGTTACCTCAAGATATGACATTATATAGAGGAACATCGACAGAGGCGTTAGGGTCATTGCAAAATTTATCTGTAGATGAACTTGTTGGAAAAACATTTACGGAACAAGGTTTCATGAGCACATCAACAAGCAATGTAGTCGCAGAGGGCTTTTCAGGAAATATGCAAATGACCATAGAGGCTTCTAAAGGAGCACAGGCATTGGATATTTCGTCAATTAGTCAGTATACTACAGAGGCAGAGGTGCTATTTAATACAGGGCAAGAAATGTTGATTACATCGGTGGAAGTAAAGAATGGAATATTATACATAACTGTAATTATAGCGTAAAGGCGGCAAAAAGAATGCATGAAAATAATAAAGTAAATTCATTAATTGAACGTTGGGAAGTAGATGTCCAATCATATAGAAATGGTGCCAAAACATTGGCATCAGTTCCGCAATGTGAAACATGTACCAATTATATAAAAGGAAATGCGTTACATTGTAACTGTTATGATAGTGAGAGAAAACCTAAATACGTATTATTCCCTAAAAAGGAATGTCCTGCATATCATAATAATAGACCGATAGACCTGAAGATACAAAATGATAGAGAAAAAAAAATATACGGTGGGTTATTTGGCTTTTGTGTTGGAGATGCATTAGGAGTTCCAGTTGAGTTTTCAACGAGGGAAGAAAGAGAAAAAGATCCGATTAAAGAGATGCGAGCATATGGAACATATTATCAACCATTTGGAACGTGGTCAGATGACACTTCGCTGACAATATGCTTAATTGATGCAATAAATAGAGGTTATTCAATAAAAAAGGTAGCAGAGAATTTTGCAAATTATTATGAAAAAGGTTATTTCACTCCATATGGTGAGGTGTTTGATATCGGAAATTCGACAAGAAACTCTATTATAGAAATATGTGCTGGGAAAAACCCCATAGATTGTGGAGGAAGAGCGGAAACTGATAATGGAAATGGGTCATTGATGCGCATTCTGCCTATAGCTTTTTATGGAAAAAAATTAAGTGGACAAGAACGAATACAGCTTACAGAAGAGATTTCTTCATTAACACATGGGCATAATCGTTCTAAATTGGCGTGCATTTTTTATGTAGAATTTGCAATTCAAATTATTCTGGGATATGAAAAAGAAAAGGCTTTAGACAGGACAATAGATTTTATTAGTAGTAACTGTGTGAAAGCATATTCTGGTGAATTTGAAAATTTTGAGATAATTTTAAGTAAGAAAATTGTCAACCTTACCAAGGATGAAATTAAATCATCAGGATATGTTATTGATACATTGGAAGCAGTTTTGTGGACATTTTTTCATGCAGATGGATATCGTGATACAATTTTAAAAGCAATAAATCTTGGTGGTGACACAGATACTATTGCCGCCATTGCAGGGGGTATTGCAGGTATTTATTATGGCTTAAATGATATTCCCCAAGAATGGATTCAAAGTATTGCAAAGAAAGAAGAATTATATCAGATGTTTGAGCAATTTTGTATTGTAACAAATACCTAACATTTCAGTGACAATCCTAAATGCTCATGGTACAAAGGTACTCACAGGAGGATAAGTGAAGAAAAATTTCCTCTATAACTAAATAAAAATACAGAATTAGCGGTATGTCTAAGAATTAAAGAATTCATAAAATACCGCTGATTTTCTCCAAATGGTATTTAGAGCAAGAGGCCAAAATTCCCGACTTAATTGATGATAGTTTGTAAGCGTCAAAACATTCGCCTTTCATTAAAGTCATATTTAGTCCATACTTGAAAAAAGCAATAGATTTTTTCAAGGAGGAACTAAAGACTATGGATCAATGCACTCATGAAGTCCGTGCCGAATACTGGAAGGGAATCATCAAGGCATGCGGACAACGTCCAGCCGGACAGTCGGCAAAGAGCTGGATGGATGAAAATGGAATCTGCGAACAAAGCTACTATCACTGGCAGCGGAAATTCCGGCAAAAGGCTTATGAAGAAATGCGGAAAAGCAGCGATGCCGTTCCGGCAGTGGCAGAAAAGGCGGAGTTTTCTTTTGTTGAAATTCCCTATTACCCTCCGGCAAAGAAAAATGGGCAGATGATCTCAGGCAGTCCGGCTGCGGTCATCCATACTTCCGCACTAAGGATCGAGATCACCAATGATATTTCAGATTCCCTCTTGAGCCTGATCATAAGGGAGGCGTCCCATTAGCAGCCATAGGGAAGAAAGGGAGACAGATTCGCCTTCATAAAAAAGGATGACGTTTAATTTCGTGCACCTTTCTGACTGGAAACATACGTGCATTGCAAATGAAATGACACAGTTTTCGCCCATTAATGAATGCTTTGGAGTTGTTATAACTTTATAAACCATTATACAAATGGCTAAAATAAAGGCTTTTTTGTGCAAAATAAATAAGAAAGTATAGAGAGAATTTTATATGGATATTAATAAAATTTCTGAGGATGAAAAGGCAGTATTATATATAGCAGCTGATGAATATCAAGCCAATGGTGTAATAAAGCAAATTTGTCCACGATGTGGTGGAAAACTGCGGTATATCGGAAATAGGTCATCTTATCGTATATATTGCGAAAATGAATGTGGAATTATATTTAATGTTAGAGGTATTTAAAATGATTTAGTAACAATTTTGTAACATTTCCCTTGACGATCTTCAAACACCCATGTTACAATGACACCCACCAGGGGGTATAAGGGGGGGGGGTAGTGTAAAATAGTTTGTGTCTTTGGAAAAAAATACCTCTTTTTTGGTAAGAATCAGATATGACAATTCTTATCGAAAAGGAGTATTTTTATGCCAGCAACAAAACAACAAATACGACAGATTATTGCAGAT
>ERZ808040.318-NODE-318-length-44765-cov-19.992548_pt1 | contig 44765 bp, 37 predicted proteins | sample MGYA00380191_ERZ808040 | MGnify/ENA primary metagenome ERZ808040 (study PRJEB31490, sample SAMN06133395) | mouse gut metagenome | isolation source: J6 | host: mice | place: China: Chengdu | collected 2015-05 ...
AGTCTGGCGGGTGATCATATCAGAAGATTTGAGGGGTATCTGATAGGTGGTTGTTCTTCTTTATTTTGGCGGCTCAGGTGATGATTTGATTCAGTCGATTCCCCAACCGGCTTAATATTTCATTTGTGATTGTCCCAGTCTGCTCCGCAAGGTCACAGGCGGTAATCTTCCGACTGCCGGACGTTCCAATCAGCACTGCCGTATCACCTGCCACGGTATCTGGAATGTCCGTGACATCCACCAGCAGTTGATCCATGCAGATCAAACCGATGATGGGAGCTTCCAATCCTGCAATTAAGACCCGGCCCTTTCCGCAGGACAAGTCGCGGGGAATACCGTCCGCATACCCGATAGACAGGACGGCAATCTTTCGGTTGCTTTCGGCCATATAGCCCAATCCATAACCAGCGGCTTCCCCAGCATACAAATCTTTTACCAGCGCAACACGCGCCTTCACCGACAAAACAGGCCGTAAGTTGATCCGGCAGCTTTCCATATCTGCTCCTTGGCTCAACACACCGTAAAGGGCAATTCCTACCCTGGCGTAATCTCCAGCCAGTTCCGGGTATTGAAGCAATCCATCGCTGGACAGCAGATGGATTTTGCCGCAGTTAAGACCTCGCTTATTCAAATCGCAGATCACACGGTCGAAAACCGCCGCCTGTCCCATCGTGAATTTTTCCTTTTCTGCTGTCCGCACATCGGCGGCGCACAGATGGGTAAAAATACCCGTTATAACAAGGTTTCTGTAATGGAACACATGGACAATTTCTTCTTTTCGGTCTGCGGGTATTCCCAATCGGTGCATACCTGTGTCAATTTTCAAATGGACCTTGAGCTTCTTCCCGTAGGTGTTCAGCAACCGGGCATAGGATATATCAACGACTGTTTGTGTCAGCCGATATCTTCGCAGCATATAAAACTGTTCCGGGTGGGTATAACCCAGCACCAGGATTTCCCCTTTGATACCACCCCGCCGCAGTTCCGCCCCCTCCGTCACGGTTGCAACGCAGAAAGCCATGATACCCAGGCGGTTCAGTTCTTTCGCAATCAACACCGCTCCGTGTCCATAGGCGTTGGCCTTGACCGCTGGCATAAGTGCGCAGCCCTCCGGGAGTATGGATTGCAGCTGCTGGACATTGTGGCGCAGAGCGGCCCGATCCAGTTCGATCCAGGCCCGCCCAGTCTGAACAGGACGGGGCGGCTGGAGCAGCAATATCATCTGCGACAGCAAAAAGCTGGATACCAAGACCAGGATAAAAAGCACAACCGTGTTTTCTACCAGCAGGCCAGTCAGCCCAACTATCTTTGCCGCCCCACGCACCAGCACAAGACACCAGGGATGGATCAGGTACACCACTGTGGTCAACTGGCGTAAACTGCGCCGCTCCCCCTGATTGGTCTCCAACAGCATAGAAAACAGGAATATCATCAGGAACGGGAAGAAGAAATACATACTGTCGTGTCTTTGAATCCCTGACCGATGGAGTAAAAGCGCCTCAACAATCAACGCGGCCAAAGAACACAGAAGCCCAATAACAGAAGTCCTTCGGCTGAATACGATTCCTATCGGTAGGATCGTGTAGAGGTTGTTGCCCGTCCACTTCATCCCGCGCTTGTCGAAGTAGCTGCTGGGCTCCACAGCGATGAGGTCCATCTCCAGAAGTGTGCTGATACTTTTCATTGTGGTGTTCTTTGCCAGCCCTGTCATAGTAGTAATGGTGTTATAGCTGGGGTGGCAGGTGTGCGTCCTGCGATCCTCTATCAGCAGCAGATAGGCGTACACCATGAACGCAGAAGGCGGAAGGCTCAGCAGAAAAATTTCGTTGGGCAGAGTGAAAAACTTCCTGTCACCAGTGCGCTGAAAAGCGAGAGCGAGAGACCACTCCTCATCTGTGATGAGCTTTTTTCCAACCAGTCTGGCCAGATATTTTTTCACTGTAACCACCGTCATGTGGATGCCCTTCGCAGCCATTTCTGGAGATACATTTGTACTGCCATGGGAGTGTTGACAGCAGAGGTAGGACAGAAGTACAAACTCAATTGGCTTGAGATTGTACGCCCATATTGCGTTGGGAATAGGAAATCGGGAGTGTCTTGGGTTGTGCCTGAGACATCCAATGAGCGGAGCGTATTTTCTCACCGGCCATTACCTCCGCTGGTGTGTTGCCCTACCCACTCCACAAATTTCTCCTTGGGAACCACCATTCGATTCCCGGCTTTGAGGACGGGGAAGTCTGGCTCATGCATTAACTCGTAACTGCTGGACGGAGACACCCCCAACACTTTTGCCACCATTGCTGCGTTGAGGAACAGCGGCAGGTCATCATAGCTTTTGTACTCAGATACTTTCATTTGGATTCCTTTCATCGGATTTTTGTTGGCCACGCACCGTACTTGTTCCTGCCCCAGAATCTCACTGCGGCGTTTTCACCCTGTTGCACGTTCGCTCCGAATTGGAGGTCTTAGCGATGCTTTTCCCAGGAAGTATGATCTCCGGTGGTGGGTATTCAGCTGTCGAGGTGCAGCTCGCAAAATTGATTTTGTCCTTCTCTATCTAATTCTCTATTTTGCTTTTCCAGCTTATCATCTCGCTTGACATTCGTCAATAGGTTTTGTATCATATGGATGTATACACTATCGCATGAGTTACATTATCTATCGGAGGCGGAGTTATGGGTGTTTTAGGGAAAGACCTATTCGACATAGATCGGCCGCATACACACGTCAAAGTGCAGTTCGGACAGAATGCCTACTGGGTGGAGTATGACCCAACGCCCCATCCTTACGGCGAAACCCTGACCGAGCTGCTGAACTACGACGTTTCGCCATACGAGTACACGCTCTCCGTTTTGGAGCAAGCCATTGAGAAAAAGGACACCCAGGCAGCGCCACGGGCGTTTATAGACGCGGTGAGGGATCTGTCCGCCCTCCCCTATTTTCGCCTATTCCTGTCTGACCTGCGGCAGTTTAATGAAATGCCTGTGGAGCATTTTGTGGTCAGCGAGGCGCGGACGGCTTTTGAGGCGTACATCTTCTCAGAGGGGCAGAAGGATGTGGCCTACATGCGGGAGCAGGCCGATGCTGTCCGTTTCATCCAGGAGAGGTACACCTGGTTTTTAACGGAGGCATTTCAGCAGAGAGCCTTTGAAAAAAAGAAGGGCCAGAGAAAGCTTCCTCTGGCCCAGCAGATCTATGAAAATTGTTTGGACGCTTTTGTGAGCGGCGTGAGTCTTGGCCAGTCATCGGAGGTGGACACGCCCCAGGTAAACATCCAGTACGCCGTGCTGGAGATCGACGAGGGACACCATGAATTGGTGGAGAAGCTGTACTTTGACCGGCTTACAGATTTCGTCTACGTGGAACTGATGCGGGGTCTGCAGCGGGGCTTTGTTCCAAAGCGGTGCGCCAACTGTGGACGGTGGTTCTTGCAGACGCCGGGGGCCAGCTACAACTATTGCGACCGGCCCGCGCCCAACAGCGGGGAGGGGAAGACCTGCCGGGAGGTGGGTTCCGCCAAGAGCTTCCGGGCCAAGGTACTCAACAATGAGATCTGGGCCATCCACCAGCGGGCCTATAAAAAATATTTCGCCCGGACAAAAAAGGGCGCCATGACCAGGCCGGACTTTCTGGCATGGGAGACGGAGTCCGAGCGGCTCCGGGACGAGGCCCTGTCAGCGTATGACTGGGCAAGGACGCAGGATGAAAGGGCGGCCATTGCGGAGCGGCTGAAGGGGGAGCTGAACCGGCTGTGAGGCGGCGGACCTTTTCTTTGGAGACACTGGTGCAATCTATAGACGATAACTTACATCTTTTTCGCGGCCAATTCCACCCTTGAGATTATATCAGGCGCAGCCACGGCCACAGCTGTACGAGCCACCCAAATATGAACTGAATACCCCCGTATGGTGCCCTCCAGGATGTGGAGTGACAAAGAAGGAACCCCACGGGCGCCAAAAGGCACCCGCAGGGTTCTTTCGCAATCACAACAGTGGACATACAAGGCACTCTACATAGAGAGCGATATGGTTCGTTCACTTAACTGCACATCCAGTTCGGATACCTCTTTGGGATATTCCCTCATCTCATCTGGGCTGTGGAGCGGATTCCATACCTGAGCAAAAAAGGGATCGACCTTGGCCCGTGCACCATAGTTCCAGCTCTTACGCTTACACTGGTCGCACCAGTGCCCACCCTCCAGCACCAGCCGGGGGTGGCCTGGAAGCGGTGGCCGAAGGCGCACTCAAATTCCAGCTTTCTCCGCCAGTCGCCTTTTTTCATGGATGTGCTGAGTAGCTTTCCGCCCCGGAACAGGACCGCCTTCCGCATATCGTCGAGATCCAGCGCCTCCTCCGGCTTGGATTCGTCGTAGCCATGGTCAATGGGGATCACCGTATCCCAGTCAGTGAAATGCTCCATCTGGGACAGCTTTTCCGGCAGGGCCTTCCAACGATTTCTGCTGCCCCAGTAGGCGTCGATGTGATCCTCCACATTGTCCTCAATGAAATGGAGGGTACCATGTTTGGTGCGGGCAAGCTTATCGAACTTGGAGCACTTCATCCGTCCCCTGTCTCTGTTTTTTCCGCTATGCGCCTACAGCACGCCCAATGAGCGCGTCGATCAGCCCCGCCACCTGCTCCGGCGGCAGGGCGCAGCCATTCTGAACCCAGCGGTGGATGATCCCCGTACCCCCCATGTAGAGATATTGCAGAATATATTCCCGCTCCTCCGGGGCGCAGGGCAGGGTCAGCTCCGGCGCGAGGCCGAAATACCCCTCAATAATCTGCCGCTGCACCGGCTGGTTGGCGTTGAGGTACTCGTCCCGGTAGACCAACAGCCGAAACCGCTCCCGGTTGTCCCGAATGTAGGCCAGCATAGGCGCGGTGTCCACCCCGCCCTCCTGGTTCATGGCCCGGATGTGCTCCAGCAGTGCCTGGGCCAGCTCGCCCCCCATCTCCTGGTACAGCGCGGGCACGTCGTTGTAGTAGGCGTAAAAGGTGGAGCGGTTCAGCTCCGCCAGCTCGCACAGCTCCTTCACTGTGATGTGCTCCACCGGCTTGTCCCGCAGCAGCTCCAGCAGGCCCTCCCGCAGCAGCCGCTTGGTGAGCCGGGTGCGCTGGTTCTCCTGCTTTTGTGCATTTCGTGGATTCTCGGAAAAATGGCGCAAATCCAACACTTCCTCTCCGTCTGTTGTTTTCCTGTCGTCCGGCGCGTGAATTGATGGTTGAAAACCAACACTGTGTTTATTACAATACGCCTTGCCAGATAAATATGTCAAGCAGAAAATTCCAACACGAGGAGAGGATTTGAATGGCGAAAGAGAAATCCGCAGCGGGCGGCGGGAAGCTGCCTGTGGTGATTGTCAGCGTCCTGCTGGTGATCGCGCTGATCGTCAACGTGGTGTGCATCCAGATGTTCGCCGCCATCAACACCTTCATGGCGGCAAACCTGAACAGCCGCCTGCCCGGAGCCCGCGGTTCCGTCACGGCGGAGCAACTCACCCCGGAGCAGGCCAAAGAGGCATCCCTGGCCATGGCTCAGGAGCTGGCCGCCGAGGGCATCGTCCTGCTGGAAAACAGGGACAACGCCCTGCCGCTGGCGGGCGGCGCTAAGGTGAATCTATTCGGCTACGCCACCGTGTCCCCCCTCTACGGCGGCACGGGCAGCGGGGCCAGCGACACCTCCGCCAACGTGGATTTGGTCCAGGGCCTCACCAACGCCGGGCTGGAGGTCAACCAGGAGCTGGTGGACTTCTACAAAAACTCCGGCGTGAAGCGGGAGAGCCAGGGGGGCTTCACCGGCTCCGACTTTACCCCCGCCGAGGTGCCCGCCAGCAAATACGGCGATTCCCTGCTGGCAAACGCCAAGTCCTTCTCCGACACGGCGGTGGTGATGTTCTCCCGCATCGGCGGCGAGGGCGGCGACCTGCCCATGGACATGGAGGCGGCGGGCTACAGCCAGGCCGGGGGAAACCGCAGCTATTTGGAGCTCACCCAGGATGAGGAGGATCTGCTGGAGCTGGTAAAGGCCCAGGACTTCGGAAAGGTCATCGTGCTTATCAACTCCTCCCACGCCATGGAGCTGGGCTTCCTGGAGGACGGTGTGGACGCAGCGCTGTGGATCGGCGGCCCCGGCAGCCGGGGCATGGACGCGGTGGGCCAGGTGCTGGCCGGGGCGGTGAATCCCTCCGGACGGCTCCCCGACACCTACGCCTACGACCACACCACCGCCCCCGCCTACTGGAACGCGGGCGACTTTACTTACAGCAATTTGGACAAACGCAATTATGTGGAATATGTCGAGGGCATCTACGTGGGCTATCGCTTCTATGAGACCCGGTTCATCGACAACGCCACAGGCCAATGCGACGAAGCGGCCTATGAGCAGACCGTCCAGTACCCCTTCGGCTACGGCCTGAGCTATACCAGCTTTGAGCAGTCCATTGAGGACTTCTCCGTGGACAAGGGGACCGTCACCGTGAAGGTGAAGGTATCCAACACCGGGGACGCGGCGGGCAAGGACGTGGCCCAGGTGTACTTCACCGCTCCCTACACTCCGGGCGGCATCGAGAAGGCCCACGTGGTGCTGGCCGCCTTCGGCAAGACCGGGCTGCTCCAGCCGGGGGAGAGCGAAACCCTCACCCTCACCTTCGCCGTGGACGACATGGCCTCCTATGACGAGAAGGGGGCGGGGTGCTACGTGCTGGAGGCTGGGACTTACCAAATCAAGCTGATGGCCAACGCCCATGAGGTCATCGACAGCCGGGAGTATGTGGTGGATCAGACCGTCACCTACGGCGAGGGGAACCCCCGCAGCGGCGATCTCACCGCCGCCGTCAACCGCTTCGAGGACGTGTCTACTGGCCAAATCACCCAATACGTCTCCCGGGCCGACTGGGAGGGCACCACCCCCAAGGCCCGGGAGGACGGCAAGACTGCCTCCGATACCACCGTGTCCGCCCTCACCGCCAGCCCGGTCTATGACAGTGACCCCAACGCCCCGGCCATCACCTTCGCCAGCAGCGGCCTCACCCTGGAGGACATGGCGGGGCTGGACTACGACGACCCCAAGTGGGAGAAGCTGCTGGAGCAGCTCAGCGTGGAGGACATGACCAAGATGATCTCCAACGGCGGTTGGTCCACCCCGGAGGTGGCCAGCGTGGGTAAGCCCGCCACCAACGACCTGGACGGCCCGGCGGGCATCAACAGCCTGGTCAGCGATCTGAAGGGCGTGGCCTACCCCAGCGAGGCCCTGATCGGCGCGTCCTGGAACCAGGAGCTGCTGGAGAGCTTCGGCCACACCTTCGGCGCGGAAGCCACGGCCAACCATGTGGTGGGCCTGTACGCCCCCGCCGTGAACATCCACCGCACCCCCTATTCCGGGCGGAACTTTGAGTACTACTCCGAGGACGCCCTGCTGTCCGGCAAACTGGGCGCGGCCATGGTCCGGGGCTACGCCAGCCAGGGCGTGTACGCCTATGTGAAGCACTTCGCCCTCAACGACCAGGAGAGCAACCGCCTGTCCATTTCCGTGTGGTCCAACGAACAGGCCATGCGGGAGCTTTACCTGAAGGCCTTCGAGGTGGTGGTGAAGGAGGGCAAAAGCACCGCCATGATGAGCAGCTACAGCTACCTGGGCGACACCTGGGCGGGAGCCAGCCGGGCCCTGCTCACCGAGGTTCTGCGGGACGAGTGGGGCTTCCAGGGCACCGTGGTCACCGACTCCGCCATGGGCAATACCAGCTGGATGGACATCAACCTGGCCCTGCGGGCCGGGGGCGACATGATGCTGTGCCTCATGGGTGTGAACCTGGACAGCAGCACCAACACCGCCCAGCAGGAGATGCGCCGGGCCTGCCACAACATCCTCTATACCCAGGCCAACAGCGCCGCCGTGGCTGCTGCCGCGGACACTTCCCCCTACTGGCTGGTTCTGCTGGTGGTACTGGACACCGCCGTGATTGCCGCTGCCCTGTTCGTGTTCCTGGGGCGGACCAAGTTTAAGGAGAAGCTGAATATTGGCGTTAAGATCGGGATTGTGGTGGCACTCGCCGCTGTACTGGCGCTCATCTTCTGGGCCTGCTTCTTCCGCTCCGGCGGGGTGGCCGCAGCTGATCCCAACGCCTCCCAGGACGTGCCCACCCAGTCTGAGGAGCCCACGCAGACCGACGCGCCCGCACCCTCTGAGCCGCCTGCCCAGACCGGGGACGTGTTCCTCCAGATGGACGGCGCGGGGATTGACGGTAACGACTGGCTGAAATGCCACGCCATTCTGCGCAAAGACGGCACATTTACCATCACGGTGGACTACAACGCGGAAAACTCCGGGATTGAGACGGACAGCGGCACCTGGACGGAGAACGAGGACGGTTCCCTGGCCCTCACTGGCACCCGGGACTTCACCGTCACTCTGACCGACGGTGTATATACCATGGAGGTCATCAACGCTGAGACTGGAATTGAGTGTGTGCTGACTTCTGTATCACAGTAGCATTGGGAACTTCTTCTTTGTAGACACTGGTGCAATCTATCCGTGAAAATCACGGTAGCAGGTTTCCGCTGTGTGTGGGAACCTGCTGCCGTAGGGTTTGACCACATAACCAGCCACAGACAGGTGTGGAAACAACGGACACCCTGCTTTTAGAAAGTGCTGGAAAGGAACTGCGTTGGAGCAGAAACGACTAAAAACCACGAAAAAAGATTATAAAAAATTCCTTACCGCTGTTGGTAAGGATGAGGTCCCCAGTTCAAATCTGGGTAGCAGCTCCAAAGAAACCCGTTGTCCCGCAAGGGATAGCGGGTTTTTGCTTTTTATTCCAGTAATCCGAGAATTGAAAAAGGCGCAACAAAAGGCGCAACATTGGGTTTGAAACGAAAGCCGGACAGGGGGATTCCCTGCCCGGCTTTCTTGTTTATTGGCCCTGCGCTTTGAGCGCGTCCCGGACGATCTGACCGGCCCGCCGGATGCTTTCCTCATTGGCGTGGGCGTACATTCGGAGCGTTACCGCCGTGTCGGAATGGCCCAGGCGCTCACTGACCGATACCACGTCCGCGCCGTTGGTGATTGCGAGGGAAGCGCTTGTATGGCGGAGCTTGTGCGGGTGGAAGTCCTGTATACCGTACCTCTGGCCGAACTTCTTAAAATAGCGGGTGGGGCTTTGCGGGTGCATAATGTCGGGGCTGTTGTCCTGCGTGAATACATACCGGCTGATGGCTTTCCCGGCCTGTTCAAGACGGAACTGCTGCAAGAGCTTCAGCACGTCCGGCCCCACGTCCACAGTCCGGGACTTGCCGTTTTTGGGGCTGGTGACATAGACCCCGACGGTTGGGGTGTACTGAGCATTGCGCCGGATCGTGATTGTGCCCTTTGCCCAGTCAATATCAGACCATTCCAGGGCGCAAGCCTCACCGCGCCGAATGCCGGTATCGGCGACAAGGTTTATATACGTCTGCCATTTCAAGGATTCATTCTCCAGGCATTGGAGGATATAGTGGAGTTGCTGAACGGTATAGGCTTTTTCTGATTCGTCTTGCGCCTTTTCCTCTTTGCGGGGGGTGGGGCGCTTGACCTTCAACATGGGGTTGGCCTTAATCGTATCATCCAGGAAAGCCATTTGAAAGACGCCATTTAAAACGTTAAAAAGTTTGACGCAACTGGCGTGGGCGTGGCCGTTCTTCTGGAAGTCCAGCAGCAGCTTGGAGATCATGGCCGGGGTAATGTCCACCATGAGGAAGTCACCCAAGACGGGGAGGATATGCACATCAAGATTCCTCTGATAGCTTGACCGGGAGTTTTCGGAGAATGTGGCCGCTTTGGTGGGCATATAAACGCCGGTGGCGTATTGGCGGAGGGTTTTCAGCTTTGCGGCCTCCAGAGCTGCGAGGCGGGCCGCTTCTTCATCTTCCTTCTTTGTGTTCACCACACCGCTGGCAAGTTCATTTTCTAACTGGGCAGCGAATTTGTTTAGTTCCCGCTCAATGGTCTTTGCACTCCATCCCGGTTCCGGCCTCCATGACCGCTTGACCCTGCGGCCCCGGCCCCCGCTGGCCTGGACTTTGTAGACAACTGCGCCCGTGGTATCGTATTCCTTTTTTATGCTGGCCATTGGCTATTCCTCCTCTATGGGTGGATCGGTAATGCTTGATATGACAAGTTTAAGCTCTTGCGCAATTCTAAATTCCAACATATCAAAATAGTCATACGTGCCGACAACATATCCGTCTTTTGTCCGATGCTCTTTCACAGGCGTAATATGAGGCCTAAAGCGGTCAAGTTCTACATCGAGTTTAACACGTTCAAGATTGGGTATCTGTGGAAGTATTGCCTGGAAGGTTTCGTTTTCCAGAACGGCACTTATAATCCGCGAGTAATCAGGATTATCTTTGAATGAGTGGAGAAGTTCAAGTGCTGATTCTGTCAGGCCGGAATAGTCGCACATTGCCCGCTTGTCCATGTCGGACGTTTTTGTCAGTGTCCGGCCCAAAAGGTAATCCGTAGAAACCCCGTAAAAATCCGCTATTTTACAGAGGTTTTCAAGCGATGGACGGGAAATCCCCAACTTATATTGGTTTACTGCCTGAATAGAACAGCCTAAAAAATCCTTTAGTTCATTGCTATCGGTAATCAGCTCATTCAATCGCTGCGTTAGTGGAGCTGATAACTTTTCAGCCACATTCATTTCAGAAGTGGTGTTTTTCTTGCGCCCCATAGATGGCCCTCCAAATAAATATTACTTTCAAATATAGAGAATATTGAAATATTGCTTGATACCTGCGGCCCGGTGTGCTATCCTAAAGAAAAGAAGCGGTGCTTTATGTATCTTATTATAATAAAGCGAAACTTCTTAGTCAATAGGAAAAGCAAAAATAATTGAAAGGACGGTAAGAAAATGCAAGCAACGAATAACAGGCAAATAGTCCCATTCCAAAAGATCGCAGAAGCCAGCAAGACAACCGGGCTGTCCCAATACTATCTGCGTAGGGGGTGCCGGGACGGGTCTATCCCGCATACCAAATCGGGGCAAACCTTCTTTGTGAATGTTCCGGCCCTGTTGCGGCAACTGGGCGCGGACGATGGGAAGGAGAACGCATGAACGAAAAAGAAAAATCCCGTCCCCTGGTGGCACAGGAGACGGGACAGATGGAAACGGCGGCAGGAAAGACGCACGATTCCTATATCAATCATACCACGGCGCTGTCTGGCCGTCAACCAGGATTCATTGCCGATCTCTTGCTCCGGGGACAGGAAAACGCAATCCCGCTGCGGCAGCTCAAAGCTATGACTGGAAGGAGGGGCCGCGACCTCCGTAAGCAAATCGAGCGGGAGAGGCGGCGCGGTATTCCTATTCTGTCTGACAATGTGGGCGGCTACTTCCTGCCTGCGAACGAAGGGGAGAGGGAGCAGTTTGTAAAATCCATGAGGCATAGGGCGGGTGAAATTCTGAAATCGGCGGCGGCGATTGAGCGGGGGTGAATGACCTGTGACCACGCAAGAAATATTATCCCGGCTGCGGGGCGTGAAGGGAGGCCGGGGCCAGTGGACGGCCCTGTGTCCTGCCCATAACGACACCCACAACAGCCTGTCTATCTCCACGGGCCAGGATGGGCGCATACTCTTTAATTGCCATGCCGGGTGCAGCGTGGACGCTATCGCCGGGGCGCTGGGCCTGTCGGTCAAAGACTTATTCGAGGACAAGCCCCAGAACCAGGGAAAACCCCAGATTGAGGCCGTATATACCTATCCGAGCGGGGCGCAAAAGCTGCGCCGGACGGACAAGTCTTTTGTGTGGCGGCGTCCAGACGGTAAGGGCGGGTGGACGTACAACCGCCAGGGCGTCCCCCATAGCCTTTACATAGCGGGGGAGCTGACCGGGGCCGTGTTCGTCTGCGAGGGCGAGAAGGACGCCGACAACCTCCACAAGCTGGGCTATGACGCCGCCAGTGGAGAGGATGGAGCCGGGCCGGGGAAGTGGCGAAAAGAGTACACCGAACAGCTGCGGGGCCGCGCCGTGTGCATCTTCCAGGACAATGACGATATAGGCCGGGCCTATGCCCAGGAAACCGCCGCCGCGCTGTATGGCGTGGCCTCCAGCGTCCAGGTATTGGACATTTCCACGGTATGGTCGAAGTGCCCGGAACACGGGGACGTGTCCGACCTGATCGTCAAAGCCGGAGCAGAAAAAGCCTGTGAACTGATTGCACAGCTGACCACAACCGCGCCACAATGGGCGCCGGCGGCTGACCCGTTTTTGTCGTGCTTCAAATCGCTGGACAGCTTCACCGAGGAAGAGGCTACCTGGCTGATTCCCGGATGGGTGCCGGAGGGACAAATCACCCTTATGGCAGCGGATGGAGGCATAGGCAAGACCACACTGTGGTGTAACATGATCGCCGCTATCAGCAGCGGCCAGCGGTGCATATTAGACCCGCCCGGACACCAGCGCCAACCCCGGAAAGTGGCCTTTTTGACCACCGAGGACAGCGTTAGGAAAAAGCTGAAAAAGAAGCTGCGCCTTGCGGGTGCAAATATGGGGAATATTATCACGCCTGACTTTTTGGCAGACAAAGAGGGCGTTTTGCGCGGGCTGAAATTCGGTTCCAATGAAATGGAGCGGTTTGTGCGGTATTTTAAGCCCGCCCTGTGCGTCTTTGACCCGGTACAGGGATTTGTACCGCCTGACATAAACATGGGCAGCAGAAACGCCATGCGGGATTGTATGGCCCCCTTAATCAGCCTGGGAGAAGAAACCGGGACAACCTTCCTTGTGGTGTGCCATACCAACAAGCGACCCAAAGCAAGCGGCCGGGACAGGATCGCGGACAGCGCCGACTTGTGGGACGTGTCCCGCTCTGTGCTGATGGCCGGATATACGGAAGATCAGGGCGTCCGCTATCTGTCCAACGAGAAAAACAATTATGCCCAGCTCCAAGAAACGGTGCTGTTCACCATCGACCAGGACGGACAAGCCCAGGTGGAGGGGACAAGCTGGAAACGCGACCGGGAATACACGCAAGAGGCCGCTGTGAACACGTCCGCCCCCAAAAGGGACGATTGCAAGGAATGGATTTTGCAGGGGCTGGACGAGGCCGGTGGCGCTATGCCCTCCAAAGACCTGGAGAGCAAGGCCAAAGCGGCAGGGTACAGTTTTCGGACGCTGCGCCGCGCAAAGGACGAGCTGAAACAGGCCGGAACGGTGAAATACTTCCAGACCGGCGGGGCAAAGGACAAAGTATGGCATATCCAAAAAGTGGGGTTTACGGAATTGCCGGATGATACCCCCACGCCGTGGACAAATGAAAGCCCGACCGTGTGACATTGACAAATGGACAAATGAACCTCCAAACCGTTGAAAATACTATGTTTTTTTCATTTGCCCAGGTGGTCAAGTGAAGAAATGAAAATGGACAAGTGACGCTTTCATTTGCCCAGGTGGTCAAGAGGGAAAACCCTTGATATACAGGGCTTTTTGGTTCATTTGTCCACGTCCTCAATGAAACACGGAAGAAAGATTCGCATTGTATTTAGGCATAAAAAAGGGGGACAGCATGAAAATAACCGTTGCATAAACCGCTTGAAGGAGTGGACGGTCTGCCCAAAGGTCTTGACCACGGGAACGCCCCGCACATATTCCACCGCCTCGTTGTTCATATCCGCCAGGGCGTTTTGATAGAGCTTCATGTCCTCCGCCATGGAAGGTCCGGCCATCTTGAACATAGCCGCAAAGCCCAGGATCACCGGCAGGAGGCTGACAAGGCCAAACCGCCAGTCAAACAGAAACAGCATGACGATCATGCACACCGGCGTAGTGACCGCCGCCGACATATCGGGAAGCTGGTGGGCCAGATAGGTTTCGGTGGCCGCGCTGCTGTCGTTGACGATGCGGCGGATCTTTCCGCTGCCCGTCTCCCCGATGAAGCCCAGGGGAAGTTCGGCAATATGGGCCATCAGTGCCTTGCGGATATTTCCGGCGATACGGAAGGCCGACAGGTGGGAACTCATCAGAGCGCAGACATAGACGAGAATGGAGAGAACGGCGAACAGCACCGCCATCCAGCCGTTTCGGACCACATGGGTGGCCTGTGCGTAGTTGGGGGCCACCGCAATGACCTCTTGGATGATTCGGAACAGGAAAACGAAGGGCAAAAGGGCCAGGATCGCACTGATGGCGGACAGAAGCAGGGATAAGTAGGTCAGATACCTGTGTCCCCCGGCATAGCCCATCAGCTCCTGGAGATTGCTGTTTTTCTTCAAGTGGATACCTCCTTGTGACAAATAATCTATGATACAGAAAGCGCCGCGGACACTTTCTCATATCCATCCCTATAAGTTAGTTATAGCTAACTTATGAGCTGAATGAAAGGGGTCTTAGACCCCCATCATACTGTGCCAGCCAGCAAGGAAAAAATCCTGGAGCTGTTTGACATAGTGCTTTGCCCGGTCATAGGGCATATCGTGGACCACGACCTCGAATATCCCGTGGAACATCCCGCTGGCAATGATGTGGCAGAGCTGATCGTCCAGCTCCGGGATGTCCCGGCCCTGTCTGCGCAGGACTTCCATGAAACGCTGGGTGGCTTCCACTTCGATTTCTACCATGTTGTGGATAAAGTTTTCATAGCCTGTGCCCTGTGCCTTGCTGACCAGCAGCTTGAACGGCTCCGAGTGCTGATAGACGTAATCCAGCATTTCCGCAACACAATCCCCGGATTCTACCCCCACATGGCTGGGCTGTTCCACCTCCGGCAGCTCGGAGAACGCCGTCTGCGCCCTCATAAACATTCCCATCACTGCCGCCGCGTGAGGCTCTACCAAGGCGGTAAACAGGGCCTCCTTGCTGGAGTAGTATCCGTAAAAGGCCCCGGTGGTCACTCCGGCATTCTTGACGATTTGCCGCAGTGAGGCATCCGCGAAGCCTTTTTCCAGAAATTCCTCCATTGCCGCCTGATGGATGCGGGCTAAAGTTTTGCCTTGTTCTTCCATGTGTCCGCCCCCATATAACACCGATATATAACGATGTTATAATAATCCGAACGGGCAGGTTTGTCAAGCCTCGGATCCATTTTTATTGTGCAGGGCAGCTCAGACCGCTAAGCGGCGCTCGCGCGGCTCCAAGACAGAGCTTGCAAATTATTTGATTGCGGCTATAATGGAAGTGCCTGGGAACAGGCGGGAGGATCTTTGCCATTGCTGGGAGGCGACAAAGTATGAGGGTCCTGGTGGTTGAGGACGCGCGGGACATGAACCGCTTGATCGAAAAGACATTGAAAAAGGCCGGCTACAGCGTGGATTGCTGCTTTGACGGCGAGGAAGCGCTGAGCTATCTGCCAGGCGCTGAGTATGACGCGATCTTGCTGGATGTGATGATGCCGAAGCTGGACGGCTATACTTTGCTGGAACGGCTCCGGGACAGGGACATGGCGGTGCCCGTGATGTTTCTGACGGCCAAAGACGCTGTTGACGACCGGGTAAAAGGGCTGGACCTGGGCGCGGACGACTATCTGGTCAAGCCCTTTTCCTTTGACGAGCTTCTGGCCCGGATCCGCGCCATGACCAGAAAGCGCAGCGAAAACCGAAAAAACCAGTTTTTCCTGGCCGATCTAACTGTAGACATCGAACGGAGAACGGCTTTTCGGTCGGGGAAGGAAATCACGCTTCTCCCCAAAGAGTTTTCCCTTTTGGAGTGTATGATCCGCAATCAGGGCGTCGTCCTGTCCCGGGAACAGCTGGAGAACCAGATATGGAATTATGAGTTTTCAGGCAGCTCCAACAATATAGATGTGTATATCAGCCGCCTGCGGAAGAAGATCGACAGCGGATATCCGCTCAAGCTGCTCCATACCATCCGCGGCGTGGGCTGGGTCCTGAAGGCGGACGAAGCTGGGGGAACATCATGAGGAAGCTCTCTGTGAAGACCCGGATCGCCGTGTGGCTTACGCTGCTGATGGGGCTGCTGGCCGCGCTGCTGCTGGCGTTTCTGCTGTCCATCAGCAAGGTGGTGGCCGTTCGGACCGCCATGTCACAGCTGGCGCAGACGGTTCGGAGCAACCTGAGCCATACCGCCATGCCCAATGGACGTTTGGAGCTGGGAAGCGGCTTTGATTTTTACCAGAACGGCGTGACCACCTTGATCTACAGCCGGGATAAGGCCCTGCTGGCCGGCCAGCTCCCGGCGTCCTTCACGGTGGAGGAGGCGTTCCAAAATGGCCTGACCCGAATGGTGAGCGCCGGGGCCGAGCAGTACCTGGTTCTGGATCTGTGGCTCCCCATGGGATGGGAAAACGGGGTGTGGCTGCGCGGCGTCATGGAGGCCCCTGAAAACCGCCGGCTTATGTTCAAGCTGCTCCTCGTGGCGCTTATCATCATGCCGGCGTTCATGGCGTTGGCCGCACTGGGCAGCTATCGGATCGCGAAAAGGGCGTTTCGTCCTTTGGACAGCATTACTGCGACAGCGGCGTCTATCAACGAGGCCCAGGACCTGTCGCGCCGCATTGGACTGCCGCCGGGAACGGATGAATTTTCCCAGCTTGCCGCAGCCTTTGACCAGCTGCTCCAGCGGCTGGAGCGGTCCTTTGAGTCGGAGAAGCAGTTTACGGCCGACGCCTCGCATGAGCTTCGCACCCCGGTGTCCATTATCACAGGGGCCTGCGAATACGCGGAAAGGTACGATGAGACCGGGGAGGAACGGCAGGAGACCATCGCCATGATCCACCGTCAGGCGGATAAAATGTCCCAGCTGATCTCCCAGCTGATGAGCATGACCCGGCTGGAGCAGGGAACCGAGCCGGTCCGGCTGGAGCGCGTCAGCCTGGATAAGCTGCTGCGCTCTCTCTGCGGGGAGCTGGCCTGCGATCCCAGCCGTCTGGTTTTAGAGGTCCCCAACGGTTTGACGGTGGAGGCCGATCCATCGCTGCTGGCCAGGCTGCTCCGGAATCTGGTGGAAAACGGGTTCAAATATGGCAGGCCGGATGGCCACGTATGGATATCGGCCGCCAAGGAGGGCGGCGAGGTCCTGCTGGAGGTGCGGGACGACGGCATGGGAATCCCCTCCGGCCAGCAGGACAAAATTTGGCAGAGGTTCTATCGGGCGGACCCGGCCCGGGGCGAAGGGGGAACGGGGCTTGGGCTGTCCATCGTGCGGCAGATTGCCCAGCTCCACGGGGGATACATGACTCTGGAGAGCGTTCCGCGGGTAGGCAGCGCGTTTACCCTCCATCTGCCTGCCCCGGAGGATGCCGCGGATTAAGGAAGCCCGATCAAATTTCAAACTGGCAAAGCCCCCGGCGGACCGTCTGTCAGCTAGGCGGTCCGCCGAAGGATCGATTTAAAATTTCTTTCCAAATTTCATGTAGATTTCATGTTGGCGCAGTAGACTATACCCAGCAACGGAAAGGAGCGCGTTATGAGGAGAAACAAATTCTTGTGCATGATCGTGTTGTTGCTGCTGCTTTTCAGCGGCTGCGCCCAGCGGCAGAGCCAAATGGGCTATATTGGCGCGGATGCGGCAAAGCGGGCGGCCTTGGAAGCGGCGTCGCTGTCGGAGCAGGAGGTGAGTTCCTTCCGCACGGATATGGGGACCCGCGACGGACTGGATTATTACCAGGTCTGCTTTGAGGCGGCCGGCCGGAGCTATCGGTATGACGTCGATGCCCTTACCGGGGTGGTGATCGACGAGGAAGATCCTGCCGGTACGGATGGCGGTCAAGCGGGGAGGCCTGAGCCGGGCGGCCCGCCGGAGTCTGACGATCCGGGTCCTGTCGTAAACTCGCCCCAGCCCGTCCCTGAAGCGTCCGCCCCGGTGGTCCCGGGCCCCGAGCCGGATCCTTATATCGGAGAGGACGAGGCCAGGCGCATCGCCTTGGAGCACGCGGGACTGGAGGAAAGCCAGGTCACGTTTGTCTGCTCCCTTCTGGAGTTTGACGATGGGCAATGGGAATATGACGTGGAATTCTATACCGCGAATTATGAGGAGTATGACTATGAGATCGACGCCCTTACCGGGGCGGTGATCAGCTTCGACTATGACGCGGAATACTATTCGCCGTCCGACGGCTCCAGCGCGATTACGGCCGAGCAGGCCAGACAGGCGGCCCTCGCGCGGGTTCCCGGCGCGGCCGAAAGCGATATACGGAAATTCAAGATCGACGATGACGACGGACTCCTTCTTTACGAGGGAAAGATCATCTATAACGGCATGGAGTACGAGTTTGAGATCGACGCATACAGTGGCTTTGTCCGCGAATGGTCGGCTGAGCCTTTCAGCCGATAATGCAAAACAGCTGAGGAGGGATTGCGCTATGCGTAAAACGAACAAGACCTGGTTTGTCCGATGGATAGGGGTACTGATGTGCGCCGTGATGCTGGGTGGGGCTTTAGTGGTCAACGGGGCGGCAACTTCAGCGGCTACTGTCAGCGCGACGGTTTCCCCGGACATAACGGTGAAGGTGGACGGCCAAACGCAAACCTTTTTTACCGTAAGCGGCACACAGGTACACCCGATCCTTTACAACGGCACCACCTATCTGCCCGTTAGGGCTATTGGCGTGCTGATGAACAAGAATGTCAACTGGGATCAGTCCACGCTGACGGTCACCCTTTCGGGAACCCGGACCACCTCCGCCGCGGCGGGGGTCCTGGACGAGAATCCCACGAAGCGGGTCGTTCAGGCGCAGCTGCGCCCCGACTTTACCATTGTGGTGGACGGCGCGTCCCGCGCCTTCACTGATGCCAATGGAGCCGCGGTCTACCCGATGCTCTACAGCGGCACCACCTATCTGCCGCTGAGGGCGATCGGCGGGCTGATGGGGAAAACCGTGAGCTGGGACGCGCAGACGCGGACCGCCAGCCTTTCCGGCGGCTCCGGGGACAGCCTGGTGACGGACGCGGACAGCTTTGGGCCCGGCGCCAACGCTGGGCAGACCCACCCTCAACCCACCCAGCCCGGGAGCGGCGCCGATTCCTGCATCGGCGAGGCCAAGGCAAGGAGCATCGCGCTGAACCATGCTGGACTGACGGAAGGCCAGGTGACGTTCATTCAGACAAAGCTCGATCATGACAAGGGCCGGTGGGAGTACGAGGTGGAATTTTATACTGCCGGTTATCAGGAGTATGACTATGAGATCGACGCCTTGACAGGCGAGATCCTGGAGTTCGATTATGACGCGGAGCACTGGTCGCCCCCCCGGCAAAACACGAACGCATCCAAAATCGGAGTTGAAAAGGCAAAAGCTGCCGCCGTGAGCCACGCCGGACTGAGCAGCGGTCAGGTCTCGTTCGCCAAGGCGAAACTGGATTATGATGACGGCCGGTGGACCTATGAAATCGAATTTGTATCCGAGACATGGGAATATGAGTATGAGATCGACGCCTACAGCGGGGCGGTGCTGAAATACGAGAGAGAGTCTATTTACGATTGAGCGGCAGCGCAGTCGGTCCTGCTCCTTGATTGTTATCTGCTTGAAAGCCATGATGGGCGGCCCTGCGAGACGCGGGGCCGCCCATATCACTTCATGATCTCTGTTTTCCACCCACCACCATGCCGCGCCAGCCACTCCTGGCAGTGCTCCGGCAGGCTCAAAACGATCGCGCGCGCCAGGGCGGCGGTTTCTTCCCTTGTCAGGTCAAATCCCACCGCCGGGAGCCGATTGCAAATTACTTCCACGCATCGGAGCATATCCTTCGCCAGCAGAAAGCCGGTATCCGTCAAATAGATTTTTCCGTACCGCTCCCGCACCAGAAGTCCCATATCCATGAGGATCCCCGTCATTTTGGTAACGGAGGCCTTGAGCAGCTCAGAGCCTTCGCCACGGTCTGCGTCCCCACAGCTGGGCTGTTCCGGCCCAATTCGTAGATCGCCAGCAGATAGTGAAGATGGGATTCCCGTAATTCTGCCATAGAATCGTTCCTCCCCAACGAGAGGAGGCATGAGCAGATCACATTGCCCATGCCTCCTCACCATGTCTTGCAAAATTTGAAGTTTTAGTGACAGCTGTGGCAGTTCCCGCAGTCGCCGTTGCAGCCTCCGCCGGACCTGCGGGATTTCCACAAAGACCGGACGGCCAATGCCACAACAGCGATCAGCGCGGCGGTCACGATGACATTTCCCAGTATAGCGGGCATATTCGGTCGCTCCTTTCCAGGCCGGTCACTTCGCGGCGGCCACGGAGGTCAGCCGCCGGGTGCTTTCTTCCCCCTGATAGCCCTTGCGCAGCAGCAGATAGAGGATGCCCACCAGCAGAACCAAGGCCACGACTGTCCAAAGGCTGAAGCTGGCGGCACCCGTGATCAGCCCGCCGATCTGGTAGACGATGAGAGCGGCCGCATAGGCGAACACGCACATATAGCCGATGGCGAAGGCGGTCCACCTGGCGTTGTTCATCTCCCGCTTGATGGCCCCCATGGCGGCGAAGCAGGGGGCGCAGAGGAGATTGAAGATCATGAAGCTGTAGGCGGTGAGAGCGCCGAAGTCCGCCCCCACCAGGGTCCAGATCTCCTCGCCGTTCTCGCTGATCTCCCCGGCAAAGTGGTAGAGGGTAGCGAGGGTCCCTACCACATTCTCCTTGGCGGTGAGGCCAACGAAGGAGGCCACGGTGGCCTTCCAGGCCATATCGCCCGTCCAGCCTAGGGGATAGAAAATCCAAGCGATGGCATTGCCGATAGCGGCCAGCAGGGAGGTATTGTTGTCCTCCACCGGGCCAAACACGCCGTCAGTAAAGCCGTAGCCCTGGAGGAACCACAGCACGATGGTGGACAGCAGGATCACCGTCCCCGCCCGCTTGATGAAGGACCATCCCCGTTCCCAGGTGGCCCGCAGGACGTTTCCAGCGGAGGGGGCGTGGTAGGCGGGCAATTCCATGACGAAGGGGGCGGGCTCCCCGGCGAAGGCCTTGAACTTTTTCAGCATGATGCCGGAGATCACCACGGCGGCGGTGCCGATGAAGAAGGCCGAGGTGGCCACCAGGGAGGAGCCGCCGAACACCGCCCCGGCGAACAGGCCGATGATGGGCATTTTGGCCCCGCAGGGGATGAAGCCGGTGGTCATGATGGTCATTTTCCGGTCCCGGTCCTGCTCGATGGTCCGGGAGGCCATGATGCCGGGGACGCCGCAGCCGGTGGCCACCAGCATGGGGATGAAACTCTTTCCGGAGAGTCCGAAACGCCGGAAGATGCGGTCCATGATGAAGGCGATCCGGGCCATATAGCCGCAGTCCTCCAGGATGGCCAGCAGTAGGAACAGCACCAGCATCTGGGGCACGAAGCCCAGCACCGCGCCCACGCCGGCCACAATACCGTCCATGATCAGGCCGTACAGCCAGCCGCCGACGCCTATGGAGGTGAGGATGCCGTCAAAGAACCCGGGAACCATCTCGCCAAAGAAGGTATCGTTGGCCCAGTCGGTGCCCCAGGAGCCGATGCCGATGCCCCACTCCTCTCCCACGAACAGACCCGCTGGGGAAGTGCCCATGGCGATGGAGTAGATCAGGAACATGACTGCCGCGAAGATGGGCAGTGCCAGGATGCGATTGGTCACCACCTGGTCGATTTTGTCGGAGACGGACAGGCTGCCCTTGGCCGCCTTTTTCTTGACGGACTTGCTCACCACGCCGTTGATGTAGGCGTACCGCTGGTTGGTGATGATGCTCTCCGCGTCGTCGTCCATCTCCCGCTCGCAGTCGGCGATATGCTCCTCCAGGTGGGCCTTCAGATCGGAGGGGAGGGCCAGCTCCTCCATCACCTTTTCGTCCCGCTCAAAGACCTTGATGGCGTACCAGCGCAGATAGCTGTCCGTCACCCTGCCCTGGATGGACTCCTCGATGTGGGCCAGGGCGTGCTCCACGCTGCCGGTGAACACATGGGGCGGCTCCCCGGCCTGATGGTTTTGCGCCATGGCCGCGGTCCGTTCGGCGGCGGCCATGCCCCCCTCGCCTTTGAGCGCGGACATCTCCACCACCTCGCAGCCCAGGGCGGCCCCCAGCTTGGCAAGGTCGATGGTGTCGCCGTTTTTCCGCACCAGGTCGATCATGTTCACGGCCACCACCACGGGCAGGCCCAGCTCGATGAGCTGGGTGGTGAGATAGAGGTTGCGCTCAATGTTGGTGCCGTCCACAATGTTGAGGATGGCGTCCGGCTTCTCCTTCACCAGATACGATCGGGCCACCACCTCCTCCAAGGTGTAGGGGGACAGGGAATAGATGCCGGGCAAGTCTTGGATGACCACATCCCTGCGGCCCTTCAGCCTGCCCTCCTTCTTTTCCACGGTGACGCCGGGCCAGTTGCCCACATACTGGCTGGAGCCGGTGAGGGCGTTGAACAGCGTGGTCTTGCCACAGTTGGGGTTGCCCGCCAGGGCGATTTTCATGTCCATTTGGATCCTCTCCCTTCGAGTGTTAGTTAAGGCTAACCTTTAGCCAAAAAAATTCAGCCCACCTCGATCAACTCCGCGTCGGCCTTTCTGACGCTGAGCTCATAGCCCCGGACGTTCAGCTCCATGGGATCGCCCAGAGGGGCCACCTTGCGCACAAAGATCTCCACGCCCTTGGTGATGCCCATATCCATGATACGCCGCTTCACCGGGCCTTCCCCGTGGAGCCGCGTCACGGTGGCGGTTTCGCCCACCTTCACATCCTTCAATGTTTTCATGCTGCCTCGCTCCTTTATACCTGAATTCGATTCGCCATTGTTTTGTCCAGCGCGATTCGGCTGTCCTTTACCTGCACAATCAGGTTCCCTCTGATTTCGCTGACCACCGTCACAGCGCTGTCCACCACAAAGCCCAGTTCCGCCAAATGCTGGCGCACATCGTCCTTGCCGGAGATTTTGCGGACCGTGACCGTCTCTCCGGCCTTTGCCATTGTCAGCGGCATCATTTCTTCGCCTCCCTCTGCAACGAGGTTAGCAATTACTAACCTCGAATCGGCCTTAGTTTACCACCGCTAACCGAAGATGTCAAGACCATTTTGAGAAAAATCTGCATTTCGAATTAGGATCTGCTGACCCCACGCAAAAACGACCTACGCAGGGGGCGAATCTAAACGGTCCGGCGGCGAAGGGGCGGTCCCGCGTTATGCTGATACGGCCAGTTTTTCGATGGGCGTTCCCTGCTCGTACAGGTTCACGTAGGTATGGATACATCTGCGGTAAGAGGCGAAGCGCGCCTCCACTTCCGTCGGATCACCGTATGATTTCCAGAATCCGCAGCAGGTGAAATTCCGTCCCCGGTTCTCGATAAAGCCGATGACATCCCGGAGCGGGTATCCCAGGAATACGCCGATCTCATGCGGGAATTCCGGCTGGGTTTGCAGGCGGCGGGCAAGCTGGTCCAGCAGGCCGTCCAGGTCAGTGCCGGCGTATCCGGCTTTGGCTAAAAACCTTTGGCAGGCGTTGCCGGACAGCAGCCGCTCCAAATGCGTTCGCCGGTACACATAGACGATCGCCCAACTGGAGCAGGGTCGCTCCAAAAGGATTTGGACGGCGAGGCCCAGGGGAGCTAGCCGCTTGTCCCACTGCCGGACCTTCTGGCGGGAGATCTCCAACGGGGAACGGTTGAAGCTGAAAATGCTTCCCGGCTTTATCCCGGCCAGCGTCGGGGCGCATTGCCGGACCAGCACGGACTCGAACGTCTGGGAGCGGCTGGTGGATCGACCGATCACTGCCATACCGCCAGCTTCCTGCCCAGTTCTTTGCAGGCCTCCTCGCCGCTTACGTCCGGCGCCTCGTTGACTGCCAGACCATTTTCCTCCAGAAGGCAGGCCCCGGCGTCGCGGCAGCGGTGGCACCAGTCCCGCATCCACTGGCCGTCCCCCCAGCCGTAGGAGCCGAACAGGGCGATCCGCCTGCCGCTGAGCGAACCCTCCAAGGCGGCGAACATCGGCTCGAATTCCATTTCCTCCAGCACCTCGCAGCCCATGGCGGGACAGCCGAAGGACACGGCGCTGTAGGCGGTGAGCCGGTCGGCGGAAAACTCCCCGGGCCCCAGCAGCTCCGCCTCGCCGCCGGCGGCCCGGACGCCTTGGGCGATATGATCCGCCATAGCCTTCGTGTTTCCAGTCCCGCTCCAAAATACGATCGCGATCTTGTTCATGCTGAACGCTCCTTTGCAAAATATGTTTGTTAGCGCACGCTAACTCCTGCGCACAGAGAGGCCCCAGGGACGGAGCCCTGGGGGAGGAAAAGCGGTCGCTATGCCTGCGGTTAGCTAGTGCTAATCACGGGCATACAATACCACAGCGGGACGGCTTTGTCAAGAGAAGTCCGCCGGCGCGAATGATGTTCTTTCGTTCCTTTGTGTTCAACACGCCATAGGGCTGCCCGCCGAGGGGAGCGCGCCGACGCTTTCACCGGCGCGCTCCCTCTGTGCTCAATCCGCAAACATCGGTGTGGACAGGTAGCGGCCGCCGGCGTCCGGAAAAAGGACCACGATGGTCTTTCCGCTGTTTTCAGGCCGCTTGGCCAGACGGACCGCAGTATGGAGCGCGGCACCGGAGGAGATGCCCACCAGGATGCCCTCCCTGCGCCCCACCAGCCGCCCGGCGGCAAAGGCGTCCTCGCTGGACACGGGGATGATCTCGTCGTAAACGGCGGTGTCCAGAACCTCCGGCACAAAGCCCGCGCCGATGCCCTGTATTTTGTGGGCTCCGGAGCGTCCCCCGCTGAAGACAGGGGAGTCCTCGGGCTCCACCGCCACCACTTTCACCGCCGGGTTTTGCTCTTTCAAGTACTGCCCCACGCCGGTGATGGTGCCGCCGGTGCCCACGCCCGCCACAAAGATGTCCACCTGCCCGTCGGTATCTGCCCAGATCTCCGGGCCGGTAGTGGAGCGGTGGGCGGCAGGATTGGCCGGGTTGACAAACTGGCCGGGGATGAAGCTGTTGGGAATCTCCTGTGCCAGCTCCCCTGCCTTGGCGATGGCCCCTTTCATCCCCTTAGCCCCTTCGGTAAGAACCAGCTCCGCGCCGTAAGCCTTCATCAGCTGCCGGCGCTCCACGCTCATGGTCTCCGGCATGGTGAGGATGACGCAGTAGCCCCGGGCCGCCGCCACAGAGGCCAGCGCGATCCCCGTGTTGCCGGAGGTGGGCTCGATGATGGTGGAGCCGGGCTTCAATTTTCCGCCGGCCTCTGCCCGGTCGATCATGGCCTTGGCGATGCGGTCCTTCACCGACCCGGCGGGATTGAAATACTCCAGCTTTGCCAGGAGGCGGGCCGGCAGCTCCGCTTCCCTCTCGATATGGGTCAGCTCCAGCAAGGGCGTTTTGCCGATCAGCTGGTCGGCAGATGTGTAGATGTTGGACATAACGGATTCCTCCTCTTATTTCTGCGCGGCGGCGAACCCTTTTTCCAGATCAGCGGTGATGTCGTCGATATGCTCGGTGCCGATGGACTGCCGGATAGTATTGGGCCTGATGCCCTGATCCAGCAGCTCCTCGGGGGAGAGCTGGGCGTGGGTGGTGGTGGCCGGGTGGATGACCAGAGACTTCACGTCCGCCACGTTGGCCAGCAGGGAAAAAATCTCCAGATTGTCGATAAACTTGTGGGCCGTTCCCTGCCCGCCCTTGATCTCAAAGGTAAAGATAGACGCGCCGCCGTTGGGGAAATACTTCTCATACAGGACATGGTCGGGATGCTCAGGCAGGCTGGGGTGGTTGACCTTCTCCACCTGGGGATGGTTGACCAGATACTCCACCACTTTTTTGGTGTTTTCAGCGTGGCGTTCTACCCGAAGGGACAGGGTCTCCACTCCCTGGAGAAGCAGAAAGGCATTGAAGGGTGAAATCGCCGCTCCGGTGTCCCGCAGGAGGATAGCCCGGATGTAGGTGACAAAGGCGGCGGGGCCGGCGGCGTCCACAAAGCTGACTCCGTGGTAGCTGGGGTTGGGCGCGGCAATGGGGGCGTACTTACCGGATGCTTTCCAGTCAAATTTGCCGCTGTCCACGATGATGCCGCCCAAAGTGGTGCCGTGACCGCCGATGAACTTGGTGGCGGAATGGACTACAATGTCCGCGCCATGCTCAATGGGGCGAATCAAATAGGGCGTCCCAAAGGTGTTGTCGATGACCAGAGGCAGGCCATGGGCGTGGGCGATCTCAGCGATGGCGTCAATGTCGGGGATGTCGCTGTTAGGATTGCCCAAGGTCTCCAGGTAAATGGCTTTGGTGTTGGGCTGGATGGCGGCGGTAACGGCGTTCAGGTCATGGACGTCCACAAAGGAAGCCTGAATACCGTATTGGGGCAGGGTGTGGGCCAGCAGGTTATAGCTGCCGCCGTAGATGGTCTTTTGGGCCACGATATGCTCTCCCGCCTGAGCCAGGGCCTGGATGACGTAAGTGATCGCCGCGGCGCCGGAGGCGGTGGCCAGCGCCGCCACACCCCCCTCCAGGGCAGCCGTCTCTCCAATACATCCTGGGTGGAGTTGGTCAGCCGACCGTAGATGTTGCCGGCGTCCGCCAGACCGAACCGGGCGGCGGCGTGGGCGGCGTTTCGGAACACATAGGAGGTGGTCTGATAGATGGGTACCGCCCGGGCGTCGGTGGCGGGGTCGGGCTGCTCCTGGCCCACATGGAGCTGCAAGGTCTCAAATTTATAACTCATGGGAAGATTCCCCTCTCTTTGGGTCGATACCACTATATACCTATAAACCTACTTTGTTAATTGGTATATTGACGTGGATTGAATTCCTATCGACCTTGTGGTATGATAGGAAAAACTAGGAGGGATCTTTATGATGATTTCCACAAAAGGCCGCTACGCGCTGCGGTTCCTGGTGGATGTGGCGGAGCATCAGGGGGACGGCTACGTGCCGCTGAAAGATGTGGCCGCCCGGCAGGAGATCTCGGAGAAATATCTGGAGATCGTGGTAAAGGAGCTGGTAAAGGGTGGCCTGCTTGCCGCCGCGCGGGGAAAGGGCGGCGGCTACCGCCTGGACCGCCCCCCGGAGGAGTACAGGATAAAGCCGATACTTGAGCTGATGGAGGGACCGCTGGTCCCCGTTGCCTGCCTGGAGCCGGGGCGGAATACCTGTCCCCGAAGCGGCCGCTGCCGGACGCTTTCCCTGTGGCGCGGGCTTGAGCAGGTCATCTCCGATTATTTGGCGCAGTTTACCTTGGCGGCGCTGTGTGGCGGTAGCTCGGAAACAGCGCGTTGAATCCGCCCGCCCGGTCAAAGGCCGGCCAGCTCCGGCGGCGGACCCCTTTTGCATATGGCTTCTCCGTGCCCGGTCACTCCACCGTGACGCTTTTCGCCAGATTCCTGGGCTTATCCACGTCCAATCCCCGGGCCACGCTGGTGTAGTACCCCAGCAGCTGGAGGGGGACTATCGCCAGCAGTCCGGTGAAACAAGGGGCCGTTTTAGGGATGTAGACGGTGAAGTCCGCCGTGTCCTCTATGCTGTAGTGCCCATAACAGGTCAGCCCCATAAGGTACGCTCCCCGGGCCTTGCACTCCGCCATATTGCTGATGGTTTTCTCGTACAGATCGCTCTGGGTAAGCACGCCGATCACCAGGGTGTTGTCCTCCACCAGGCTGATGGTGCCGTGCTTCAGCTCCCCCGCGGCATAGGCCTCGCTGTGGATATAGCTGATCTCCTTCATTTTCAGGCTGCCCTCCAGGCTGGCGGCGTAATCCGCCCCCCGGCCCAGGAAGAAGATGTCCCGGGCGTTGGCGAACTTGGCGGCGAACCACTGGATACGGCCCTTGTCCTCCAGCACACGGGCGATCTTGTCCGGCAGGGCGGCCAGCTCATCAATATATCCCATATACTCGTCCTCTGTGAGTATCCCCCGCACCTGGGCCAGCTGCACCGCCAGGGCGTACATGGCCATGAGCTGGGCACTGTAGGCCTTGGTGGTGGCCACGGCGATCTCCGGCCCCGCCAGGGTGTAGAGCACACTGTCCGCCTCCCGGGCGATGGTGGAGCCTACCACATTCACCACCGCCAGCGTCCGCGCCCCCCGCCGCTTCGCCTCCCGCAGGGCGGCCAACGTGTCCGCTGTCTCCCCGGACTGAGAGATGACGATGACTAAGGCGTTCTCGTCCAGCAGCAGCCTGCGGTAGCGAAACTCGGAGGCCAGCTCCACCCGGACGGGGACCTCCGCCAGCTCCTCCAGGACGTACTGGGCCGCCACCCCCACATGCCAGGCGGAGCCGCAGGCCGCGATATGGATGGACGAGACGGACTGGAGGACCTCCCCCGTCAGCCCCGCCCCGGACAGGTCGATCTGGCCGTCCTTCAGCAGACTGTTCAGGGTGTCCCGCACGGCGGCGGGCTGCTCATGGATCTCTTTGAGCATGAAGTGTTGGTATCCGCCCTTTTCCACCGCCTGGGCGTCCCAGGTGATCTCGGTCAGGGGAAGCTCCACCTCGTCTCCATTGAGGTCGTAAAAATGGATCTCCCCTGGGCTGAGTCTTGCCGCCTGCTGATTGCCAATGTAGTATACATTTCGCGTGTCGTTCAGGATGGCGGGCACATCAGAGGCCAGATAGGCCTCCCCCTCCGCCACGCCGAGGATCATGGGTGAGTCCTTCCGCGCGGCGAAGATCTCGCCGGGATAGTCCTGAAACATCAGCGCCAGGGCATAGGACCCCTGTATCCGCACCATGGCCCGGGTGAGGGCGTCCACAGGGCCCAGCTTGTATTTTTTGTAGTAGTAGTCCACCAGCTTCACCGCCGTTTCGGTGTCGGTGTCTGAATAGAAGGTGTAGCCGTGGCGTTCCAGCTTGGCTTTCAGCTCGGAGCAGTTCTCGATGATCCCGTTGTGGACCCCCACCACCTGAGACTCCACCGCGTCGGAGCCGGAGCTCACACCGCTGCCGCTGACGTGGGGGTGAGCGTTGATGAGGCTGGGAGCGCCGTGGGTGGCCCAGCGGGTGTGTCCAATGCCGCAGCAGCCGGCAAGGGCCGCGCCGCCGTCTGTTTTTTCAGCCAGATTGCGCAGCTTGCCCACGGTCTTCACCACCTGGGCCGGCTCATCACCGTCCCGGACGGCCAGGCCCGCCGAGTCATAGCCCCGGTATTCCAGCTTGGCCAGCCCGTCCAGCAAAATGGGGGCGGCCCGCCGCCGCCCGGTAAAGCCTACGATTCCGCACATGATATGTACTCCCTCCGTCGGATCTGTTGTGTTCCATTATATTCCCATCGCGTTCCGCTGTCAATTGGTTCGCCTTCAAAACTGCAAGATTAAAATATTAAACTTGCATATAAAGGCGTTGCTGTTGTGCCATATCCTTGTAATATGCAATAAAATATATTTAGATTGCAAATATTGTCTTGACTTTCATGCTTCTACCGGCTATACTGGCCGTAGTTCAGGCGTGAACAACGGCGTTCCGACCCGGAAGGGGGAGGAGCGCCGATTTCTATTTCGCGGGGAAACAGAAAGGGGATCTCATTTATGGGCTGCAGCAGAGAGGATATTATTCGAATGGTGAAAGAGGAGGATGTAAAATTCATCCGAATGCAGTTCACCGACATCTTTGGCCAGCTGAAAAACGTGGCCATCACCGCCTCCCAGATCGAGAAGGCCGTGGACAACCAGATCATGATCGACGGCTCCTCCATCGAGGGGTTTGTCCGCATCAACGAGTCGGACCAGTATCTCTGGCCCGACCTGGACAGCTTTGTCATCTTCCCCTGGCGGCCCCAGCACGGCAAGGTGGCCCGGCTCATCTGCGACGTGTACAACCCGGACGGCACTCCCTTTGTGGGCGACCCCCGGGGGGTGCTGGAGCGGGTGCTGGAGAAAGCGAAGGCCATGGGCTACGACACCTTCAACGTGGGCCCCGAGGCGGAGTTCTTCCTGTTCCAGACCGATGAGGAGGGCAAGCCCACCACCCGCACCAACGACGAGGCGGGCTATTTCGACTTGGGCCCTCTGGATCATGGGGAGTCCACCCGACGGGAGATCTGCCTGGCGCTGGAGGAGATGGGCTATGAGATCGAGGCCAGCCACCACGAGGTGGCTCAGGGCCAGCACGAGATCGACTTCAAGTACGCCCCCGCCCTCCAGTGCGCCGACAAGATCATGACCTTCAAGCTGGCTGTAAAGACCCTGGCCCAGAAGAATGGGCTCCACGCCACCTTCATGCCCAAGCCCATCTTCGGCATCAACGGCTCGGGAATGCACACCAACATGTCCCTGTTCCGGGACGGGGAAAACGTGTTCTTTGATGAGAACGGTCCCAAGGGCCTGTCCAGGGAGGCGTATGCTTTCATCGCGGGGATACTGGCCCACATGAAGGGCATGGCCGCCGTCACCAACCCCCTGGTCAACTCCTACAAACGGCTGGTCCCCGGCTACGAGGCTCCCTGCTATCTGGCCTGGTCCGCCTCCAACCGTTCCGCCCTCATCCGCATCCCCGCCGCCCGGGGACAGGCCACCCGGGTGGAGCTGCGCTGCCCCGACCCATCCTGCAACCCCTACCTGTCTTTGGCCGTCTGCCTGGCGGCGGGGCTGGACGGCATCGAGAAGGGGATGACCCCGCCGGAGGAGGTCACCGAGAACATCTTCGCCATGTCCCCGGCCGTTCGGAAACGCCACGGTATCGAGGCCCTGCCCGGCTCCCTGGAGGAGGCCCTCGTCGCCATGAAGAAGGACACGCTGGTGATGGATACCCTGGGCCAGCACGTTTCCAGCCAGTACATCGCCGGAAAAGAGGCGGAGTGGGACGAGTACCGCACCCGCGTTTCCAGCTGGGAGCGGGACAAATACATGATGAACTACTGAATTTCCCGGAAGCGAGGTGAGGGCCATGCGGCAGATCGTGGTGGCCTTTGAGCGCCAGTCCAACTGCGACCGGCTCCGAGAAGCGCTGGAGAGCACGGGAGAATTTTCCTGCCTCACCTGCCGCAGTGCCGCCCAGGTGAAGCGGACGGTGGCCAAGCTGCGGCTGGACCTGGTGGTGTGCGGCTTCAAGCTGACGGACGAAAGCTGTGAGACGCTGTATTTCGACCTGCCCCAGCGGTGCGCCATGCTGATGGTGGCCCCCCAGGCCCAACTGGAGCTGTGCGCCGCGCCGGGGATATTCAAGCTGCCTGCCCCGGTGGGCCGGGGGCCGCTGCTGGCCTCGGTGCGGATGCTGGCCCAGCTGGCCCAGACCAGTCAGGCCCCCGCCCGGCGCAGCCAGGAGGAAAAGGAGCTGGTGGCGCGGGCCAAAGCATTGCTGATGGAACAGGACGGCATGACGGAAGCGGAGGCCCACCGGTGGCTCCAAAAGCGGAGCATGGACCACGGCGCGCGGCTGGCGGACACCGCCCGGCAGGTGCTGGAGAAATTTTGACCGGGCAGAGACGCCTGACAGAACGGGACGGCGCTCATTGGGCGGCCGTCCCGTTGACTTCATATGACCCCGAAAAGAGGTTTTCGCTATGAGACAAAAGGAAACGGGGCCCGCGGCCCCCCTGTACGACCCCCGGTTCGAGCACGACGCCTGCGGCATTGGAGCCGTTGTGGACATCAAGGGCAGAAAGACCCATCAGACGGTGGACGACGCGCTGAAGATCGTGGAAAAGCTGGAGCACCGGGCGGGAAAGGACGCCACGGGCGAGACCGGCGACGGCGTGGGTATTTTGCTGCAAATCTCCCACGGCTTCTTCTCCAAAGCGGCGGCGGAGCTGGGCTTTGAGCTGGGGGGCGAACGGGACTACGGGGTGGGGATGTTCTTCTTCCCCCAGGACGACCTGCGCCGGAATCAGGCCATGAAGATGTTCCAGCTCATCGCAGAGCGGGAGGGGATGGAGTTCATCGGCTGGCGGGAGGCGCCGGTATGCCCCCAGGTGCTGGGACGGAAGGCGCGGGATAAAATGCCCCGGATCGTCCAGGGCTTCGTCCGCCGCCCGGAACGGCTGGCAAAGGGGCTGGAATTCGACCGCCGCCTCTATATCGCCCGGCGGGAGTTTGAGCAGTCCAGCGGCGACACCTATGTGGCCTCCCTGTCCAGCAGGACCATCGTGTATAAGGGGATGTTCCTGGTGGGCCAGCTGCGGCAGTTCTACCTGGATCTGCAGGATGAGGACTATGCCTCCGCCATCGCCCTGGTCCATTCCCGGTTCTCCACCAACACCGATCCCTCCTGGGAGCGGGCCCACCCCAACCGGCTCATCGCCCACAACGGAGAGATCAACACCATTCGGGGCAACGCGGACCGGATGCTGGCCCGGGAGGAGACCATGTCCTCCCCGGTGTGGGAGGGGGAGCTGGACAAGGTGTTCCCGGTGGTGGACGCCAGGGGCTCGGACTCCGCCATGCTGGACAACACCCTGGAATTTCTGATGATGAGCGGCATGGAGCTGCCCTTGGCGGTGATGGTGTGCGTCCCGGAGCCCTGGATGAACGACCCCAATCTCTCCCGTGCCCGCCGGGACCTGTACCAATACTACGCCGCCATGATGGAGCCCTGGGACGGCCCCGCCGCCATCCTGTTCTCCGACGGCGACCAGGTGGGTGCGGTGCTGGACCGCAACGGCCTGCGCCCCGCCCGGTATTACCTCACCGACGACGGCCGGCTCATCCTGTCCTCCGAGGTTGGGGTGCTGGACATCGACCCTGCCCATATCCTGAAGAGATCCCGGCTGGAGCCGGGGAAAATGCTGCTGGCGGACACGGTCCAGGGCCGCGTCATCGGTGACGAGGAGCTCAAGGAGGGCTGCGCCGCCCGCAGCCCCTACGGCGAATGGCTGGACCGGGAGCTGCTCCAGCTGAAGGACCTGGCCATTCCCAACCACCGGGTGGAGACCTGCCCGCCGGAACGGCTGGCACAGGTGCAGAAGGCGTTCGGCTACACCTGGGAGGATGTCAAGGACGCCATCCTGCCCATGGCCCGAACGGGGGCGGAGCCCACCGCCGCCATGGGGGCGGATATTCCCCTGGCGGTGCTGGACCGCCGGGACCGGCCGCTGTTCGACTATTTCCGCCAGCGCTTCGCCCAGGTGACCAACCCGCCCATCGACGCCATCCGGGAGGAGATCGTCACCGATACCGCGGTGTATGTGGGGGATGACGGCAATCTGCTGGAGGAGCGGGCTGAAAACTGCCGGGTGCTCCAGATCCACAACCCCATCCTCACCTCGGTGGATATGCTGAAGATCAAACACATGGACCGGCCCGGCTTCCGCGTGGAGACGGTGTCCCTGCTGTATTTCAAAAATATGCCCCTGAAGCGGGCGCTGGACCAGATGAAGCTGTCCGCCGACCAGGCCTATCGCGGCGGGGCCAATATCATCATCCTGTCCGACCGGGGGGTGGACGAAAACCACGCGGCCATCCCCTCTCTGCTGGCGGTGTCCGCCCTGGAGCAGCATCTGGTGCGCACCCGAAAGCGCACGGCGGTATCCGTCATCCTGGAGTCCGGCGAGCCCCGGGACGTGCATCACTTTGCCGCCCTGCTGGGCTACGGGGCCCGGGCGGTCAACCCCTATCTGGCCCAGGAGACCATCGGCCGGCTCATCGACGAGGGGATGCTGGACAAGGACTTCGGGGCGGCGGTGGACGATTACAACAAAGCCATCCTGAGAGGTATCGTGAAGATTGCCTCCAAAATGGGCGTGTCTACCCTCCAGTCCTACCAATCCGCCCAGCTCTTCGAGGCGGTGGGCATCGCCAAAGACGTGGTGGACGAATACTTTACCAACACCGTCTCCCGCATTGGCGGCATCGGCCTGAAGGAGATCGAGGCCATGGTGGACCGAAACCACTCACGGGCTTTCGACCCCCTGGGGCTGGAGGTGGACCTTACCTTGGACTCGGTGGGGACCCACAAGGCCCGCTCGGGACAGGAGGACCATAGGTACAGCCCCCAGGCCATCCATCTGCTCCAGCAGGCTGCCCGCACCGGGGACTATGGCCTGTTCAAGCAGTACAGCGCCCTGGTGGACGACGAGAACTCCCCCCACACCCTCCGGGGGCTGATGGAGATGAAATACGCGGACGCCCCCATCCCATTGGACGAGGTGGAGAGCGTGGAGTCCATCGTCAAGCGGTTCAAGACCGGGGCCATGAGCTACGGCTCCATCTCCCAGGAGGCCCACGAGTGTCTGGCCCGGGCCATGAACCTGCTGGGAGGCAGGTCCAACTCCGGCGAGGGGGGCGAGCTGCCCGAGCGGCTGCGAAACAGTCGCCGCTGCTCCGCCATCAAGCAGGTGGCGTCGGGCCGGTTCGGGGTCACCAGCGAGTACCTGGTGAGCGCCCAGGAGCTCCAGATCAAAATGGCCCAGGGGGCCAAGCCCGGCGAGGGCGGCCACCTGCCTGGAAAGAAGGTGTACCCCTGGATCGCCAGGACCCGCTGCTCCACCCCCGGCGTGCCGCTGATCTCCCCGCCGCCCCACCATGACATCTACTCCATCGAGGACCTGGCCCAGCTCATCTACGACCTGAAAAACGCCAACCGCAGCGCCCGCATTTCCGTCAAGCTGGTGAGCGAGGCGGGCGTGGGCACCGTGGCGGCGGGGGTGGCCAAGGCCGGGGCCCAGGTGGTGCTCATCTCCGGCTGGGACGGGGGCACCGGGGCCGCACCCCGGACCTCCATCCACCACGCGGGCCTGCCCTGGGAGCTGGGGCTGGCCGAGACCCACCAGACCCTCATCCAAAACGGGCTCCGCTCCCGGGTGGTGCTGGAGACCGACGGAAAGCTGATGACGGGCCGGGACACAGCCATCGCCTGTATGCTGGGGGCGGAGGAGTTCGGCTTTGCCACCGCGCCGCTGGTGACCCTGGGCTGCGTTATGATGCGGGTGTGCAATCTGGACACCTGCCCCGTGGGGGTGGCGACCCAGAACCCCGAGCTGCGGAAACGGTTCAAGGGAAAGCCGGAATATGTGGTCAATTTCATGCGTTTCATCGCTCAGGAGCTGCGGGAGCACATGGCGAAGCTGGGTGTGCGCACCGTGGAGGAGCTGGTGGGCCGCACCGACCTGCTGAAACAGCGGGAACGCGCGGTGAACGGCCGGGCCGCCGCGGTGGACCTGTCCGCCGTCCTGGGCAGCCCTTACATCGGGGAGGGATATAAAACCCATTTCGACCCCGCTGACAGGTATGATTTCAAGCTGGAAGAGACGGTGGACCAGTCCGTGCTGCTGGCCAAGCTGGGAAACGCGCTGAAAAAGGGCCGGAAAAGCCAGATCTCCCTGCCCGTCACCTCCACCCACCGGGCGGTGGGAACCCTGTTCGGCTCGGAGATCACCCGCCTCCACGGCGGCGGGCTGGAGGAGGACGCCGTCACGGTCCGCTGTACCGGCGGCGGAGGCCAGTCCTTCGGCGCGTTCATTCCCAGGGGGCTGACCCTGGAGCTGGAAGGGGATTCCAACGACTACTTCGGCAAGGGGCTGTCCGGCGGCAAGCTGGCGGTGTACCCGCCCAAAACAGCGGCATTCAAGGCCGACGAGAACATCATCATCGGCAATGTGGCCCTGTACGGGGCCACCTCCGGAAAAGCCTTTATCGCGGGCCGGGCCGGAGAGAGGTTCTGTGTGCGCAATTCCGGAGCGGCGGCTGTGGTGGAGGGCGTGGGCGACCACGGCTGCGAATACATGACCGGGGGCCGGGTGGTGGTGCTGGGGGAGACGGGCAAAAATTTTGCCGCAGGCATGAGCGGCGGCGTGGCCTACGTCTGGGACCCTCGGCGGGACCTGTACCTGCGCTTGAACAAGGATTTGGTATCCCTGGAGCCGGTGGCGGAAACCCGGGATCTGGAGGAACTGCGGGACCTGATCGCCGAGCATGTTCAGGCCACCGGCTCGGAGAGGGGCCGGGCCATTCTGGCGGATTTTGAATACAGCGCGGCAAATTTCAAAAAGATATTACCACGAGATTACGCCAAAATGCTCGAGGCCATCGCCCAACGGGAGGGGCAGGGCATGGGCCGGGACGAGGCGGAGCTGGAGGCGTTCTACGCCGTGACAGGAGGCGCGAACTGATGGGAAAACCCACGGGATTTTTAGAATACAGCCGTCAGGGTAACCCCGGCCAACCGCCTTTGGCGCACATCCACCACTGGGACGAGTTCCACGCCATGCTCCCGGAGGAGGAGCGCCGCCGTCAGGCGGCCCGGTGTATGGAGTGCGGCGTGCCCTTCTGCCAGTCTGGGGTGGAGCTGGGGGGCATGGTCACCGGGTGCCCTCTCCACAATCTGGCGCCGGAGTGGAACGATCTGATCTATACCGGAAACCTGGACCAGGCCCTGGCCAGGCTCACCAAGACCAACAGCTTCCCTGAGTTTACCGGGAGGGTGTGCCCCGCCCTGTGCGAGGCGGCGTGCACCTGCGGCCTCAATGGCGGCCCGGTGACAGTGAAGGAAAACGAGCTGGCCATCATCGAGGCGGGCTTTGCCTCGGGGGCCATAAGGCCCCGGCCGCCCAAGGTCCGCACGGGAAAACGGGTGGCGGTGGTGGGGTCCGGCCCCGCCGGCCTTGCCGCCGCCCAGCAGCTCAACCGCCGGGGCCACGCCGTCACGATCTTCGAGCGGGAGGACCGGGCGGGAGGCCTGCTGATGTACGGCATCCCCAACATGAAGCTGGAAAAGCGGATCGTTCAGCGCCGGGTGGAGCTGATGGCGGCGGAGGGGGTGGAGTTCCGTACAGGCTGTGACGTGGGCCGGGACCTCCCCGCCCAGGCGCTTTTGGAGGAGTACGACGCGGTCGTCCTGTGCTGTGGGGCGAAAAACCCCCGCCCCCTGCCTCCGGCAGAGGGAATCCCGGGCGCGTATTTCGCCGTGGACTACCTCACCGCCGCCGCAAAGGCCCTGCTGGACGGTGCCCCTCCCATCGCCGCCGCCGGGAAGGACGTGGTCATCGTAGGGGGCGGCGATACCGGCAATGACTGCGTGGGCGCCGCCATCCGCCAGGGGTGCCGGTCCGTCATCCAGCTGGAGATGATGCCCCGGCTCCCGGCGGCGCGGGCCGGGGATAACCCCTGGCCCCAGTGGCCCCGGGTGTGCAAGACCGATTACGGCCAGGAGGAGGCCGCCGCCCTGTTCGGGGCCGACCCCCGGCGATATCAAACCACGGTGAAGGAGTGCCGGACCGATGAGGCCGGGGCGCTGTCTGCCGTCGTCACCGTCCGCCTGGAGCCGAAGGAGGAGGACGGGCGACGCTTCATGGCCCAGGTCCCCGGCTCGGAGGAGGAGCTGCCTTGCCGGCTATTGCTCATCGCGGCGGGCTTCCTGGGCCCCGAGGACTATGCCGCCGACGCCTTCGGCCTGAGCCGGGACGGGCGGTCCAATGTGTCCACCGCCTTGGACAGCCACGCCACTGGGGTGCCCAAGGTGTTTGCCGCCGGGGATATGCGACGGGGGCAGTCCTTGGTGGTGTGGGCCGTCGCCGAGGGCCGGGCTGCCGCGCGGGAGGCGGACGAGTACCTGATGGGCTACAGCAATTTGAACTGAGCGCCTAAAAAATTCGCAGGACAAACCGCTTATATTTTCGTTTTGCAGGTAAAAACATTTGTAATTCCCGCCAAAAATGAATTTTGTTAGTTGACATCTTGCAAAAATGGAGCTATACTCCCCCCATCAGGCAAAGGTGCCGGAGAGCTTCAACGCTCCCGGCGCCTTTCCTGTTTCACGGGAGAGGCCATGCCCGAAAAACACAGCGGGTGGGGCCTGACCTGATCTTGAGGGAGGAATTGCAATGGATATGTCAGTATGGTATCTGGTGGGCGCTATTTTGGTGTTCTTCATGCAGTGCGGGTTTGCCGCCGTGGAGGCTGGCTTCACCCGGGCCAAGAACGCGGGGAACATCATCATGAAAAACCTGATGGACTTCTGCATCGGCACAGTGGTGTTCATGGCTCTGGGTTATGGCATCATGAACAGCGGGAATTACTTCTTCGGACTCATCGGCCGGCCGGAATATCAGATGTTCACCGACTTCTACGCCTTTGACTGGTCCAACTTCTTTTTCCAGCTGGTGTTCTGCGCCACCGCCGCCACCATCGTGTCCGGGGCCATGGCGGAGCGCACCAAGTTTTCCAGCTACTGCATCTACTCCGCCGTGATCTCCGCCGTGGTCTACCCCATCGAGGCGGGCTGGGTGTGGAACGCCCAGGGCTGGCTGGCACGTATGGGCTTCATCGACTTCGCCGGGTCCGCCGTCATCCACATGGTGGGGGGCATCTCCGGGCTGATCGGGGCCGTCCTGCTGGGGGCCCGTATCGGCAAGTATGACGGGAAGGGCAGGTCTCGGGCCATCCTGGGCCACAACATCCCCCTGGCCGCCATGGGCACCTTCATCCTGTGGTTCTGCTGGTATGGCTTCAACGGCGCGGCGGCGTCGGATACCGCCCAGCTGGCCCAGATCCTGGGCAGCACCACCATTGCCCCCGCCGTGGCCACGGTGACCTGTATGCTGTTCACCTGGATTAAAAACGGCAAGCCGGACGTGGGCATGTGCCTGAATGCCCCCCTGGCGGGGCTGGTGGGCATCACCGCGGGCTGCGCCAGCCTGGACGCCCTGGGCTCCGCCGTGGTGGGCCTGGTCACCGGCATCCTGGTGGTACTCATTGTGGAGGTGGTGGACACCAGGCTCCACATCGACGACCCGGTGGGCGCGGTGGCGGTCCACGGCGGCTGCGGCCTGACGGGCACGGTACTCACCGGCCTGCTGGCCACCGACGGCGGGCTGCTCTACGGCGGCGGTTTCCGCCAGCTGGGGGTGCAGTGCCTGGGGGTGCTGGCCATCGCCGCCTACACCGTAGTGACCATGACCATCGTGTTCCAGATCATCAAGCACACCAACGGTCTGCGGGTGTCCGCCGAGGAGGAGATCGCCGGACTGGACTCCACCGAGCACGGCCTGCCCTCCGCCTACGCCGACTTCATGCCCACCACCACTCTGACGGCCATGCCCGGGGCCAGCGCCTTCCCCGAGCCGGTGGCGGAAGGCGGTTCCAAGGGCGTGGACCAGGCGGTGCCCGTCCAGGTCATGTCTCAGCCCATGCCCGCCTCCGACGTGAAGCTGTCCAAGGTGACGGTGGTGTGCGCTCAGGCCAAGTTCGAGCAGCTCAAGTCCGCCATGAACGACATCGGCGTCACCGGCATGACCGTCGCCCAGGTGCTGGGCTGCGGCATCCAGAAGGGCCGCACGGAGTATTACCGGGGCGTGCCCCTGTCCATGAACCTGCTTCCCAAGCTCCAGGTGGACATGGTGGTGTCCAAGGTCCCGGTGGCCCAGGTGGTGGACGCCGCCCGGAAGGCGCTGTACACCGGCCATATCGGGGACGGAAAGATCTTCGTCTACGGCGTGGAGCAGGCTGTCAAGGTCCGCACCAATGAGCGGGGCTACGACGCCCTCCAGGGAGAGGAATAAAGGAACCTCTGAATAAATCGGCAAGAGCGATTTGCGAGAGATTTTTTGCTGTTGGGGTCCCCGCAAAGCCGTCCTTTGGGTTTGCGGGGAGAGGAGGCGCAGCGTAGTGAGCGAGCTTTCGGCGTCAGCCGGAAGCGAGTGATGCGGAGCTTGCGCCGACGAAGGCGGGATTTCGCAGGAATAATTGTGTTTATTTCAAGAAATCACAACGAAGTTGTGGCGAAAAAGATCCGCAAAGTGCCGCAGACGCATTGATTCAGAGGTTCCTAAAGAATACCCCAGGGCAAGGGCTGGTTCCCTTGCCCTGAGGGCGTTGACACAAGGGAGTGTTACCATGGAGCTTCATGAGGAGTGCGGCGTGTTCGGCGTTTATGACCCCGTCGGAGACTGCGCCCGCACCGCCTATTATGGCCTGTACGCCCTCCAGCACCGGGGGCAGGAGGCCTGCGGCATCGCCGCCATCAACGACCGGGAGCTGTCCTATCACAAGGACGCGGGACTGGTGGGTGAGGTGTTCCACGAGGCGGTCCTGGACCGGCTGAACGGGACCATGGCGGTGGGCCATGTGCGCTATTCCACCACGGGCGGGACCCGCCGGGAAAACGCCCAGCCTCTGACGCTGAGGTACGTCAAGGGAACCCTGGCCCTGGCCCACAACGGCAATCTACCCCATGCGGACCAACTGCGCGCACGATTCGAGTACCAGGGGGCCATTTTCCAGACCACCAGCGACTCCGAGCTCATCGCCTACGCCATCGCCCAGGCCCGGCTGCGCTGTCCCTCGGTGGAGGAGGCGGTGCGCCGGGCGCTGGCGGGGCTGCGGGGGGCCTGGTCCCTCATCGTCATGTCGCCCCGGAAGCTGGTGGCCGCCCGGGACCCTTGGGGCTTCCGGCCCCTGTGCATGGGCCGCCGGGGAGAGGTCGTGGTGTTCGCCTCCGAGAGCTGCGCCCTGGACGCGGTGGGAGCCCGGTTCGAGCGGGAGCTGGGCCCTGGCGAGATCGTGGCGGTGGAGGACGGGCAGGCACGCACTGTCCAGCCTCCATCTGCGGGCGGCGGACACCTGTGCATTTTTGAGTACATCTACTTTGCCCGGCCTGACTCCACCATCTGCGGCCAGAGCGTCCATCAGGCCCGGCTTCGGGCGGGGCGCTTCCTGGCCCAAGAGCACCCGGCGGAGGCCGATGTAGTGATCGGTGTGCCCGACTCCGGGCTGGACGCCGCCCTGGGCTATGCGGAGGCGTCCGGCATCCCCTACGGGGTGGGGCTGGTGAAAAACCGCTATATCGGCCGCACCTTCATCACCCCTGGCCAGGGCCGCCGGGAGCAGGCGGTACGCATCAAGCTGGGGGCGCTGAGAAGCTGCGTGGAGGGGAAACGGGTGGTGCTGGTGGATGATTCCATTGTCCGGGGCACCACCTCCCGGCAGATCGTGTCCCTGCTGCGGGAGGCGGGGGCCAAGGAGGTACATCTGCGTTCCTCCGCGCCGCCCTTTATAGCTCCCTGCTATTTTGGCACGGATATCCCAGACGAGGAGGAGCTGATCGCCTGCCGCTGTTCGGTGGAAGAGATCAGGGCGTGGACCGGGGCGGACAGCCTGGGCTTTTTGAGCCTGGACGCGCTGAAGCGCGTTGCCCCGGACGCGGCCTGCGGCTTCTGCGACGGCTGCTTTACTGGGAAGTATCCCATGCCCCTGTGACCCAGGGAACAATAAATGCCCCATGGCTCCGGCGGGAGCCGGGAGGGCGGAAAGAGGAGACATATGTGCTCAATCATCGGTTATTGCGGCCCTGTGGCCGATTTTGGCGCCTTTCAGCGGGGCTTTGGCCGTACCGTCAGCCGCGGCCCGGACGACAGCCGGGTGCTCCGGGCCGGAGACGGCCTGTTGGGCTTCCACCGGCTGTCCATCATGGGCCTCACCCCCGAGGGGATGCAGCCCTTTGAGCGAGAGGGCAGCTGCTGTGTGTGCAACGGCGAGATCTATGGCTTTGAGCGGCTCAGAAAGATACTGGAAGGGAAAGGATATGCGTTCCGAAGCGGGTCCGACTGCGAGATCCTGCTCCCCCTGTACCGGGAGTATGGCACGGATATGTTTGCCATGCTGGACGCGGAGTTTGCCTGCGTCATCTATGACGGCGCGGCGGGGGAGTTCATCGCCGCCCGGGACCCCATCGGCATCCGGCCCCTCTATTACGGGCATGACCGCAGCGGATCCGCCGTCTTTGCCAGTGAGCCAAAGAACCTGGTGGGGATCGTGGAGCATATCCTTCCGTTCCCGCCGGGACACTATTACAAGGACGGCAGATTTGTGTGCTACCGGGACATTGCCCAGGTGGAGCGCGTCTGCCGGGACGGCATGGACGCTATCTGCGCCAACATCCGGGAAAAGCTTATCGCCGGAGTGGAAAAGCGGCTGGTCGCCGACGCCAAGGTGGGCTTTCTCCTGTCCGGCGGGCTGGACTCCTCCCTGGTGTGCGCCATCGCCGCCAGGCGGAGCCGTGCCCCGATCCGCACCTTCGCCATCGGCATGGACACCGACGCCATCGACCTGAAATACGCCCGCCAGGTGGCGGACTACATCGGCAGCGACCACACGGAGGTCATCATCACCCGTCAGGATGTGCTGGACAGCCTGGAAACGGTGGTGGAGCTGCTGGGCACCTATGACATCACCACCATCCGGGCCAGCGTTGGGATGTACCTGGTATGCAGGGCCATCCATGAGCGGACGGATATCCGGGTGATCCTCACCGGGGAGATCTCCGATGAGCTGTTCGGCTACAAGTACACCGACTACGCCCCCAACCCCCGGGCCTTCCAGGAAGAGGCGGAGAAGCGGCTCCGGGAGCTGCATATGTACGATGTGCTCCGGGCGGACCGGTGCATCTCGGTGAACTCCCTGGAGGCCCGGGTGCCCTTCGGCGATCTGGACTTTGTGGAGTATGTCATGTCCATCGACCCGGAGAAAAAGCTGAACAAATACGGCATGGGCAAATATCTCCTGCGCAAAGCTTTTGAAGGAGACTGGCTCCCCGAGGGTATCCTGTGGCGGGAAAAGGCGGCCTTCTCCGACGCGGTGGGCCACTCCCTGGTGGACGACCTGAAGGAGTACGCCGGGGGGCGGTATACCGACGGGGAATTCGACGAGCGGCGGCGGAAGTACGATCATGCCCGGCCCTTCACCAAGGAGTCCCTGCTCTACCGGGAGCTGTTCGAGAACTATTATCCAGGCCAGAGCCGGATGGTGGCGGATTTCTGGATGCCCAACAGGGACTGGGAGGGCTGCGATGTGGACGACCCCTCCGCCCGGGTGCTGGCAAACTATGGAGACAGCGGGGTGTGACGATGCAGACCATTTTGATTCTTGATTTTGGCGGCCAGTATGGCCAGCTCATTGCCCGGCGTGTGCGGGAGTGTGATGTCTACTGCGAGATCAAGCCCTGGACCACCCCGCTTGCCCAGATGAGGGCCATGGACCCCATCGGTATTATCTTTACCGGCGGTCCAGGATCTGTCTATCTGGACGGCGCCCCGCGTGTAGACCCGGCAATTTTTACTTGGGGTGTGCCCATTTTGGGGATCTGCTACGGATGCCAGCTTATGGCACAGTCCCTGGGGGGACGGGTGATCTCCGCCCAGGAGGACACGGCCCGGGAGTACGGGGAGTCCCGCACTTATTACGATGTCTCCTGCAAGCTGTTCCAGCGGCTGCCCGTCCAGAGCGTGTCCTGGATGAACCACAGCGACTACATAGACCAGGTTCCAGAGGGCTTTGTCTCGACCGCCCATACCGACACCTGTCCCAGCGCCGCCATTGCCGATGAGCGCCGAGGGTTTTATGGGGTACAGTTTCACCCGGAGGTTGGACATACGGAGCACGGCGTAGATATGATCCGTAACTTCTTGTTTGATATCTGCCGGGCCAAGGGCAGCTGGACCATGGGGAACTATAAAAACGCCGTTATCGCGGGGCTGCGGGAGAAAATTGGCACGGGAAACGTCCTGCTGGCCCTGTCCGGCGGTGTGGATTCATCGGTGGCCGCCGCCCTGCTGGCGGAGGCAGTGGGACCACAGCTCACCTGTGTCTTTGTGGATCACGGCCTTATGCGCCAAAAGGAAGCGGATGAAGTGGAACAGGCTTTCGCTCCCTGGGACATAGATTTTGTCCGGGTGGACGCCGAAGAACGCTTCCTGTCCAGGCTGGCCGGGGTGGAGGATCCGGAGCGAAAGCGGAAAATTGTGGGAGATGAGTTTATCCGGGTTTTCGAGGAAGAGGCCCAAAAGCTGGGGAAGGTGAAGTTCCTGGCCCAAGGCACCATCTACCCTGATGTGATTGAGTCAGGCGCGGGAAGTGCCGCCGTTATCAAGAGCCACCACAATGTGGGTGGTCTGCCCGGCCATGTGGAGTTTGATGAGATTGTGGAGCCTCTGCGGATGCTTTTTAAGGATGAGGTGCGCCGGTTGGGCCGGGAGCTGAACCTGCCCGAGTACCTGGTATCCCGCCAGCCCTTCCCCGGTCCTGGGCTGGCCATCCGCATCATCGGTGAGGTGACAAAGGAGAAAGCGGATACTTTGCGCCGGGCCGATTTTATCTTCCGGGATGAGGTGGCCCGGGCCGGTGAGGACAAAAATCTCAGCCAGTATTTTGCGGTTTTGACCAATACCCGCTCGGTAGGGGTGATGGGGGACAGGCGTACCTATGATTACACCCTGGCGCTTCGGGCGGTGACCACCTCTGACTTCATGACGGCCAGCTGGGCACGGATACCCTATCCGCTGCTGGACAGGGTATCCACCCGGATCATCAACGAGGTGGAAGGAATCAGCCGCGTTACCTATGACATTACCAATAAACCTCCGGCTACGGTGGAGTGGGAATGAGTTTTTGAAACTCTGAACCCGTTGCGGCACAACGGATAGACGGTTTTGCGCCTCTCTTTTGATAACGATTTGATAACGCTCCCCATAGGCCGTATCATTCTGTATCCCCGGTGGATTGCAGGTGAAAAGTGTTCCTCTGCGGCTTGTAGGTGACAAAATCCATATTGGAAAGCCCTTACCGATGGCAACGTCGGTAAGGGCTTTTTGCTGTCTGTCAGTCTTTGCCCAGCCTGTTCTTGAAAGCTGCTGTCAGGGCGTCGCTCAATTCCTTGGACGGGACTTTGACCCATTTCCGGGTGGTGTCGTACTTGGGGTAGTTGTAGCGCCAGCGGTCGTAGTCCTCCTTGGTGATCTCCCCGGCCTCCAGCTTCTTGGCCTGCTCCGCCCAGGCGGACAGCATTTCAAGCATATCAACATAGGTCTTGCCTTTGGACTTGTCCAGTTTCAAACAGATTTCGCCGCCAATCTCTCCGATGGTCAACCCCCGAATGTCCTCCAGGGCAAAGAGGGTGTGCATAAAGCCAATGTCACTGTCTATGTCGGGGACGGTCAAGGCGTCGGTGGAGACTTCAAAGAAGCCCGCCAGCGTCCTGGTCAGGTCGGCCTT
>ERZ808040.320-NODE-320-length-44556-cov-5.339059_pt1 | contig 44556 bp, 42 predicted proteins | sample MGYA00380191_ERZ808040 | MGnify/ENA primary metagenome ERZ808040 (study PRJEB31490, sample SAMN06133395) | mouse gut metagenome | isolation source: J6 | host: mice | place: China: Chengdu | collected 2015-05 ...
GGAAGGAAAATGGAATGTCTACATTGACAGCGAGAAAGCCGGGACACAAGTACTGCGTACCGTGAAGGATGGCAAGGTCAGTGTGGACGGGATTTCCGCGATGGTGCTTGCAAAGGACGGAAATTCGGCGGAAGGCAGCAATTCTGCATTTTTGATCGCAGGCATTGTTGCTGTTGTCATCATGGCAGCGGCGGCAGGGTTTGTGATCGTTAGCAAAGGGAAGAAAAAAGGCAAAAACGCGAAATAATTAGACGGCATGCCCGGATATAAAAAGAGGGATACCGCAAAATGCCAATGCTTGGGCAGGCATTCTGCGGTATCCCTTGTCTTTTTCCCGCCGCCGCGGGTTTCGCCCCCTACCTTGACGCGATCTCCTCAAGCAACTCTTTGACAATATCCATCCGGTTCTCGCCCATTTCCCCTTTCCGTTGCTGGGGGACTGCGGAAACACGATACAGGATCCCGTCCTTTACGATATACCCCTCCGCATGTGTGCACCCATCCGTCTCCAACACCAGGGTATCCACGAGCGTGCAGGGGATTTTGTTTGCCGTGATGTACGGCTCGCTGCGGTAGTTTGCCTCCCCGCCCGTAGCCGAATACATCTGTGCTTCAATTTGCTCCTCCGAATCATCCACATAAATATTTGCCCAGATCGATATATTGTATTTATCCATCATATATGTGGCGTTCAGCATGACACTCTCAAGAGGTCCCTCCTTGCTCCCCTCTACTATAAGGTCAACCCACGATGGCATAATACTCGTGACTGGTACTTCCATAAAATCGATTTCCAGAAATGCAAAAGCGCTCTCCCAGTCCTCAAACTTGCTGTTCCAATGCGTCGGGATCTTGCTCATCCAGGGTTTATATTCCTCACACTGCTTTCGGATCGTCGCTTTTACTTCCTCAATATGTCCTCCAAACGCATTCTGCGGTCTGCAGCGGGGCGCAAACCCGACTGCGTAGCTGGAATCGTCTGCACTGGATCTCATATCAAAAATTTTAATTCCCAGCATGGATGCCGCCACGATCCCTCCCCCCGCCGTCAGGCAGATCACAATCAATGCTGCCGCCGCCGCGAATTTTACCCGCCTATGTTTCCTGAACTTAATAATCTCCCCCTCCTGTGCGGCTTCCTCGACAATGGAGGCATCAATGCCGCCAAGTTTTTTTAAAAATACTGCCGCCTGAACCGCTTGGGCTGTTTCCGTGCTTTCTGCACCAATGTTTTGCGCATCCGGCTCCCTGCCGCCCGCCTCCCTCCGGTTCAATTTCCCGAAATCCGTTCTTCTCATATCTGCACTCCTTCCTTTTCCAGATAACCCCTGCATTGCTTACGCACCCGGAATAGGATGCTCTTTACACGGCTTACGCTGCATCCGAAATGCCCGGAAATCGTTTCAAGGGAATCCCCGTACCAGTAGCGCCGCACAAACATCACCCGTTTTTCCTTCGGCAGGCTGCGCAAAAATCCGACGATCAACTGCGTAAATTCCACGGAAATTTCCCCGGAAGCCTTATGCGCCGGGATACACTCTTCCATCTCCACGCTCAGACTCACTACCTCTGCCCTGCGCTTTTTCGCATTTTCCCAGCGCAGCCGGTCATAAGGCAGATTTCGGCAGATTGCCGCCGCGTAGGCAAAAAGAAAATCCGGGCGGGCAGGCGGAATGCTTTCCCACACGGCAAGCAGCATATCATTGACGCATTCCGCAGCTTCCTCCCCGTCCAGTATGCTGCGGGCAATGGCAAGGAGGCGGCTCCCATAACGCCCCGAAAGACAGGCAAGCCCCTCCTCCCTGCGCGCCCACAATTTTTCAATGATCTCCATGTCCGTTTGTTCATCCGTCAAAATTTCCACTCCTTTTTCATTTTGCAATTCTTTTCAAGCTGACAAATATTGCGAGCTGCTTCCGTTCCCGCACCCTTACAGCCTTCCCCGGCATTGTCCGGAAAATATGCTTATGCCCTTTACATTCCGCAGCCCTGCTTCCGCCCAAAAAGCAACTCTGTACGTCCTACTTTAAAGGACGTAAAATTCTGTCCTTTGGTTGCACGTAACAGAAATAAATTTCTCAGGTTTCTCCTTCCAAAGACAAGAATCGTATTTTTTCATCTTTTTCTTGCTATATTCCCCGGAACATGATAATATAAAAAACGTTAAAAACAAATAAAAGGGGAAAAAGTAATGAAAAGGAAAGTAATTGCTGCTTTGTTAGCCACGGTCACCATCCTGTCCTTCACAGGCTGCGGCAAATTCACGTGCGACATGTGCGGGGAAGAAAAATCCGGGAAAAAGTATCAGGAAGAGCTCTTTGGTGAGACGATCACGCTCTGTAACGATTGCTACAAGGGGCTGGAAGATTTGGCAGATATGCTGGATTGAGAAAGAGCATGGAGACGAAAAGGGGCTGCGGCGGATAGGCTGCGGCTTCTTTTTTTGTGATCTCTCCGGCAACCGTATTTTTGCCAGGGGCGCTTGCAAAAACGAAGGGGAGGAGGAAAGCCTCTGCAATGCAGTTTACCGCAAAGGCTACGCTGTCCGCGAACCAATTGAAGTCCGCGTGCTTCCTGACCGGATTGAAATCATCAGCCATCCATGTTTTCTCCCTCATTTTGAGGGAGAAAACATGACATTTACCAAGAACGAACAGCTGATTCTGACAGCAACCGAAAAAGAACCTTCTATTTCGGTCGCCAGGATGGTGAACGAGCTTCGCCTCTCGAAAGCTTCGCTCGGACGCGCCATCATAACGTTAAAGGAAAAACGTGCCATACGGCGGCACGAACCGTCCAAAGGCGGGCGGTGGAACGGATTTCACTCCACACTGCGGCAGACCATCCGCACAAAAAATCTTACGGCGCAATCTCCTCTTCCGGCACCAGATCATATCCCTCAACCATCCCGCTGTCCTGGTCAAAACAGAAATCAATCCGGTAAATTATCAGTTTCCCGTCCTCAAGCCTCGCGGTGCGGTGCACCGGCATGGCATTCATCGCGTCCTTGTCAACCTCAGTTTTTCCCTCCGCTTCCCTCCCGCACGCACAGGGATGCCAGTATCCCTCACATTCCAGGATGTCTGCCCCCTCCGCCGTATCAGGCCACACGCAGGACATTCCCCCTCCCTCCGCCTTTAATATCCCACCGACGGTCGTGGGCAGTCCATTCGAAATGCTTTCCGTGTAAAATAATATGTATTGTCCCCCATCCCGCAAAACCACCGCCGCCTGTGAATGGTCGCCAGGATGCGCAACACACCGGACGATCTTTCCGGTATCCGTGTCCATGCTTCCGATGTATAAGGACTGGAAACCTGCGGAATGGGACGCACTGTATTTCTTCACAATGAAATATACCGTGCCAGACCCGTTTTGGTTCCGGTCCGGGCTATTATCCCGGACGGTATGCAGTTCAACGGCCGCCCCTTCAAAACCGGTTGAAAAATAAATCGGGGCGGGCAGGATTTTCTCCCCATCCACTTCAAACAGCATGGAAATAAGCTCCGGCGCAGACGGAATGTTTGTATTGCGAACAACCCCACCCGCAAGCCACTGTTCCACGCATATCTCATTTTCCGCTACCCATTGATATTCCGGTACATAATCCGTGTAACGGCCGTCTGCCCTCAATTCCCGCTCCTGCATAAGGGTTTCCAAGGCACTTGCTGCGGCTTGCCTCGCAAAAATAGAAATTGTGTGGTCACCGCCGAACACAGCCTTGCGGTCCTTCCAGTATTGATAAGGATTTCCATCCTCCAGCTCATTCCAAACCCTCTTGATCCCACCGTCTTCATAGCACAGCCATTTCATGGAATAATCCTCCCATCCAGCGAACGAGGTTTGGTAGATCATGCCGACATATAATTTTGTTTTATCCTCCCAGAAACACAGCTGTGAAATGCCTCTTTCCCGGATGGGTGCGCCGAGCAGGGTGCCGTCTTCCTGACAGTAAAAAACAAGGTACTGCTCTTCTTTCAGATCAGGAACAAGCCTGACATAGTCATCACCCAAAATCTGCGGCATGTCCTTTGGCAGGATCAGTGCCGCCGTGACACCTGCGGTTTCCTTCGTCATGCCAACCTTCCATTCGGATTCCGGCTTTCCCGTTTTTATGGAAAAAGCGTTTAATATATTTTCTAATACCGGGTTTTCTGATGCTGAATTTACTGGTGCCAAAGCTTTATGGGCAGATACCGGAAATACCTGCAAAGATTCCAATACCTGCGATGCACCTGCCTTCCCCGCTTCCCAGGACTTCTGCTGTTTCGTGCCATCTGCACAGCCGCCGCACAATAGGATTCCAGTAAGCAAAAACAAGAATTTTCTTCGGTTCCACATACCCTTCCCCTCCCCAGCCAAAACCTGTATATTGAAATCGGGATTTTGACTAATTAAAGATTATTTGAGTTTGATAATCTGCTTTACTTGCCTGTTCCGGATAAAGGCAAATGCGGCTATCCATATCATTATACTGCATCACAAAAATTTCTACAAGAAAAATCATTTTTCTCCCCTCCCTGTATTCTGCGCTGTAATATGCCCGCATCATCCCCGCGTATTTTTTCTCTATCTTCCTTTGTCAAAAATCCCGGATTATAGCTTCCCCAAGACATCCCAAGACGCTCCTGCACCGCATACATCTGCATCAATCCAACAGCCAAAAATGCATAAAGCAGAGCTGCCATACCCGCATGACAGCCCTGCTCCTTATCTCCGCATCCCCCTTCACCTGATATCCCTAAGCACATCTTTCTCATAATGCTCACTCAGGTAAAGTTCTATCATTTTCCTGACCTTATCGTCCTTGATAAACAACTTCTCAACCGCGTACGCCAGACGGATATATTTGAAGTCCTCCGGCTCCATAACCCCCTTTTTCCTGACCTCCATATTCCGGAATTTCTGGAAGAAAAAAGTGCTCTGCTGCGCGGGCATGTCCATGAGGATCACATACTCCAATGCCTCGTCCGCGTACTCGTCCGCCGCGTCAACATCCCCCTTCTTGCGCTCCGCCTCGGTCAGAAAAAACAGCAGCTGCAGGTAATGCTCCGGAAAAGGGCTGAATTCCTCCTTCTCCTTGTAATACTCATACTGCTTTTTCAATATCCGGTACAGGATATCCTTGTCCTCCTCCTCGTCAAGCTGGAACAACTGGGTCAGCGTGTGCCACTCCCTGTCCGTAAAATCATGTCCCTCCTGCGTGAGTTTTTCCCGCTTGAGCCCCGTACTTTCCAATATGCGCCACAATTCTTTATTTTCTTTGTACATCCGAACCATCCCCTTTATGTATAAATGCCTGTATATCACCGCTTCCGCCTCAGCAACGTATTTCCCCGCTCCACTCATCAAAATTCGCAAGACGCTGCTTATCAATTACGCCCAGACTTTCGAAGCGGGCTGTCACACGCGAAAACGGCAGCGGTATCACATACTTATCCCACCGCTTTTTCAGCCGGATGATGTGTTTATATGTAAAATGGGCATAAACCACATGTTTTTCACGTTCGCGGGCAAGCATGAACAAAAGCTTTTTGGGCTCGCGGTACGGTCCCGCCGGCCCGTCAAGGGCGGCCGCCATGATCAGATCCGGGCGGCGCGCAGCCTCCAGCATTTTCCGGAACGCCGCTTTCATCTCCATGCCGTCCGGGATGCGCAGTGCCTCACCGCCATTGTGGCTTAATGTATCCTCAATATAATCCCCCCGCGTATTCACGGTAACGATCGCACAGATATTCCTGTGCTCCTTTGACAGTTCGCTTAGTAGCAGCTCCATCGAATAGCAATCCTCATGCCAGAAACCAAACATGATGCCAGTATGGAAAAGCTCTCTGTTTTCGATGCGAAAACGGCAGGTTTTCAACAGAAGCTTTGTGTACGCCAAAAAAACGGAATTCAGCAGCTTAAAGCGCAGTCTGGCTTTGCGTGCGCGTATCAGCTTCCGATCCCCCAAAAGCTCCCTGATGTGATCCGGGTCATCCATATTTTTTCTTCTTCCCATATTGGCATCATTCCCTTTTATGTATTTGCCCGCCGGATCATATCCCCCACTGGTCCATATGCTGTTCTGCTGCTTTTCGTCATAAGCCGGTATCCCTCCAAACTTCTGCCTTTGTGTACATTTTACCTTGCCGTTCCGACATATTTTCTGCGGAGGATGCATACAGTTTTCCAGGAAAATCATCCTCCTTACGGCCGGACGGCAAACCGGCGCAAGTATAATATCTGACGACATTGTATCACATAATGTACAAAAATACAATTATAATTCCAACAAAACCGCAAAAAAGCCCGCCGCATCCCTTACCTGCAGCGGGCAATCTGCTTCACCATTCCCCTCGGATGATCGGGGTCGCCAGATATACAACCGTACGGTTTTTATCTTCCTCGTAGCGCACGGCAACCTGCATATTGATTTTTTTGTTATCCACCATGATGTATTCCGCCAGCAGGTTCGAATACGCATAAATTGTATACAGTTCCTCTGCCCGGTTTTCATAGATGATCTTCCCGGAAAGTTTACCGATCATCTGATCCGCAAGTTTGTCCCACTCCTCCACCGAAGTCTTCCCGTCATAGGCACCGAGCAGTTGCAGGGTAGTCTCCGCCTGTGTCACACCCATATCATCCAACGTATCCAAAATAATATCCCTGTAGTTTAATATATCGAACGCATTATCCTGATAGATTGAAAGTTCCACATACAGGTACGTGCGGGAGGTATCCTCCCGCAGGGTGATCGCCTTGATGGTCGTGGAAGCCTGGCGCGCTTTCTTTGTGTAGGAATATATCTGGCTCACTTCCGTCTCGCGGTATTCTATCTCCCCGTCCATGCGCACGCCGAGCGCACCTGCGAGATAGCTGATCAATGACTGCTTGTCGTGCTCGGTCAAAAATGCCGTGCCGTAGTCGGCCGTGATCTGAAGCTTACTCTCCACATAAGCTGCCTCCGTTGCAGCGAACGCATCGACGATATCCATCTTCTGATAAAAAATCTGGTCAGAAATGACTTTTGTCACGCTTCCGATTAAGAGCAGCGCAGAAAGTATAAGGATGAGCTTCATCTTCAAATTGCCGTCCACGAAATTCCAAAAGCTGTCCCACTCGTGCCGGAGTGCTCCCAGAAAATCCGGCTTCCTCCTTCTGCGGGGCCGCCTCTGGTCTTTTGGTTCCTGCATCCGGCTGATCAATGACTTTTTCTGTTTTCTCATAAAAAAACCTCCATTCTGGTAATGATTATTACCAGAAAATGGAGGCTCTATACAAGACATAAATTATTATCCGTGACGCTTCTCCGCCAAAGATAAACGTACTAAGGATCTGCGCAGCGCAAGCTCGGCCCGTGCCGCGTTGACCTCGGCATCCGCGCCCTTTAAGCGGCGCTCCGCACGGGTTTTTGCTTCATTCGCACGGTTGATGTCGATTTCCTCCGGCCACTCACAGGACTCGGCGAGAATCACCACCTTGTCACCGAGAATTTCGAGAAATCCCTCGTGAAGCGCGGCTTCCTTTACTTCCCCGTCCTTCTTGATCCGAAGGACTCCCGGTGCCACGATCGCAGTCAGCGGGATATGATCCTTCAGCACACCGATCTCGCCTTCCGTCGTCGTCAGCTCGATCATTTCGGCTTCCTCTTCAAGGAATACCCGGTCGGGAGCAATCACCTGCAATTTAAAATACCTGCCTGACTCTGCCATTCGCTTTACTCCTTATTTGTTCTTTGTTCTGGCAATGACATCGTCGATATTCCCCGCATTCAGGAAATAGCTCTCCGGAACATCATCGTGCTTGCCCTCAAGGATCTCCTTAAAGCCCTGGATTGTCTCCTGCACCGGAACATATCTGCCCGGAAGTCCGGTAAACTGCTCCGCTACATGGAACGGCTGGGAAAGGAAACGCTGTACCTTTCTCGCGCGGGACACGAGCATCTTCTCGTCCTCGGAAAGCTCATCCATACCGAGGATGGCAATGATATCCTGCAGTTCTTTATAGCGCTGGAGGATCTCCTGCACACCGCGGGCTACTTTGTAGTGTTCCTCGCCGACCACGCGCGGGTCAAGAATGCGCGAGGTGGACTCAAGCGGATCAACTGCCGGGTATATACCAAGCTCCACGATGGCACGCGACAGCGCCGTTGTCGCATCCAGATGTGCGAATGTCGTTGCCGGAGCCGGGTCAGTATAATCGTCGGCAGGCACATAAACAGCCTGAACCGAAGTGATGGAACCATTCTTTGTCGAGGTGATGCGCTCCTGTAAAGCGCCCATCTCGGTCTGCAGGGTTGGCTGGTAACCTACGGCACTCGGCATACGGCCAAGCAGCGCGGATACCTCGGAACCTGCCTGCGTGAAACGGAAAATATTATCAATGAACAAAAGCACATCCTTGCCGGATTTGTCGCGGAAATATTCCGCCATCGTAAGTCCGGTCAAGCCCACCCTCATTCTCGCTCCCGGCGGCTCATTCATCTGACCGAACACCATTGTGGTCTTGTCGATAACGCCGGACTCGATCATCTCATAGTAAAGGTCATTCCCTTCACGGGTACGTTCGCCGACACCGGTGAATACCGAATATCCGTTATGCTCGGTCGCAATGTTCGTGATCAGCTCCTGGATCAATACGGTTTTTCCCACACCCGCGCCGCCGAACAGACCGATCTTACCACCCCTCTGGTACGGGCAGAGCAGGTCGATGACCTTAATACCTGTTTCAAGCATTTCGGTCTCCGTGGACTGCTCCTCGAACTTCGGCGGTTTGCGGTGGATCGGCATGTATTCCACGCCTTCCGGGGCAGGCTTCTCGTCAATCGGGTTTCCCAACACGTTGAACATACGGCCAAGCGTATGTTCCCCTACCGGTACGGAAATCGGTGCACCGGTCGCTTCCGCGTCCATACCGCGCACAAGACCGTCCGTCGGTCCCATCGCGATACAGCGCACTGTATCATCACCAAGATGCTGTGCAACCTCCACGATCAGTTCTTTGTCATGGTTCTTTATTTTAATCGCTTCATTGATCTCCGGAAGATTTCCCTCCGAAAATTTAATGTCGAGGACTGCACCGATAATCTGAGTGATCTTACCTATTTTGCTCTGTGCCAACTTTTCGTCACTCCTTTTCTCTTTTACTCCGGTCATGCTGCAACTGCTTCCCTTGCGCAGCGCATCCGGGCCGCGCTAACCGATGGCATTCGCCCCGGCGATGATCTCGGTAAGCTCCTGCGTGATCGAGCTTTGGCGGGCTCGGTTATACAGCAGGGACAGATTTGAAATCATCTCGTCCGCGTTGCTGGTCGCCGCATCCATCGCCTGCATGCGCGCGCCGTTCTCACTGGCAAGTGCCTGGACCAGTGCTCCATAAATCAAGCTGTTGATATATTTCGGGATGATGAGGTTCAGTGCTTCCTCCGCCGCAGGCTCATAATTCATTAGCGTCAGATCCGCCCCCGCTTCTTCCGCACCCTCCTTGTCCCCCACCGCCACCGGCAGGAGCTTTAAGAATGTCGGGATATGCACGACCGTATTTTTAAACACGGTGTACGCAATATAGATCTCACCGACCTCTCCGGATGCAAAAGCAGCCAACACTTCACGCCCGATGTCAACCGCGTCCTTAAACATCGGCTCGTTCATCACCTCGGAATAATCCGCCGCAATCTTATAGCCGCGCCTGGCAAGTGCATCCCTGCCCTTGCGGCCGACCGCATAGATCACGGCATCTTCCTTCGCGATGCCGCTTCCCGTGACCAGCTTGATGACATTGGAGTTATATCCGCCCGCCAGCCCACGGTTCGAGGTGATCACGATGACCGCCTTTTTCGGGGAACTGCCGGCATTCAGATAAGGATGTGACAAGGTAGCGGACTTTTTCAGCATGGAACTCACCGTCTGGTACATATAGTTGAAATACGGCAGGGAATTTTCCGCGCGCGATTTCGCCTTCTGCAGCTTAACGGTGGAAACCAGCTTCATGGCCTTTGTGATCTGCCCGGTACTCTGGATACTCTCTTTCCGCCTTTTGATATCTCTCATTGAGGCCATAGCTTCACACCCTCTCTGTTATTTAGTAAATTCCTTCTTGAATTCGGTGATTGCCGCAACAAGTTTCTTCTCACACTCGTCATCCATCACCTTCTTCTCCCGGATACTCTTCGGAATCTCCGGATATTTCGTGTCGATATACTCGAACAGTTCCTTCTCGAAGTTCCCGATATCCGACACTTCGACATCAAGCAGATACTTTTTGGTCGCCGCATAGATAATGATAACCTGATACTCGACCGGCATCGGCTTATACTGCGGCTGCTTTAAGATCTCCTTGATACGCTCGCCCTGTGCCAGCCGCTCCTTCGTATCCGCATCCAAATCGGATCCGAACTGCGAGAAAGACGCAAGCTCGCGGTACTGTGCGAGGTCGAGGCGGATCGTGCCCGCAATCTTCTTCATCGCCTTGATCTGCGCGGAACCGCCGACACGCGATACGGAAAGACCCGCGTTTACCGCCGGGCGGAAACCGGAGTTGAACATCTCCGTCTCAAGATAGATCTGGCCGTCCGTAATGGAAATTACGTTTGTCGGGATATACGCGGATACATCGCCCGCCTGCGTCTCGATGATCGGCAGCGCGGTGAGCGAACCCCCGCCAAGCTTATCCGAAAGCCTTGCCGCGCGCTCTAACAACTTTGAGTGCAGGTAGAAGACATCGCCCGGGTACGCCTCACGTCCCGGCGGCCTCTTAAGGAGCAGGGAGAGTGTACGGTAAGCGGTCGCGTGCTTACTCAGATCATCGTAGATGATCAGGACATCCTGCCCGTTCTCCATCCATTCCTCACCCATCGCGCAACCGGAATACGGGGCGATATACTGGAGCGGGGCAAGCTCGCTCGCGGTCGCAGCAACGACAGTCGTGTAATCCATCGCGCCAAACTCCTCAAGCGTCTTTACAATGCCCGCCACGGTCGAAGCCTTCTGGCCGATCGCCACGTAAATACATTTCACATTTTCCTTTTTCTGGTTGATGATCGTATCAATCGCAATCGCCGTTTTACCGGTCTGGCGGTCACCGATGATCAACTCACGCTGCCCCCTGCCGATCGGCACCATCGAGTCGATGGCCTTGATACCGGTCTGCAGCGGCGTATCCACGGATTTTCTGGAAATAACACCGGATGCCACACGCTCGATCTGACGGTATTTTGCCGCTGTGATCGGTCCCTTGCCGTCGATCGGCTGGCCGAGCGCATTGACAACGCGGCCGAGCATCACATCACCGACCGGCACCTCAACCACGCGCCCCGTTGTCTTCACGGTGTCGCCCTCGTTGATATTCTTACTGTCACCAAGCAGTACCGCACCGACATTGTCCTCCTCTAAGTTGAGGACCATACCGTATATTTCATTCGGAAATTCCAGAAGCTCACCCTGCATCGCCTTCTCCAACCCGTGGATTCGCGCGATACCGTCGGCTACCTGGATAACGGTTCCTACGTCGGATACCTCCAGCCTGGTGCTGTAATTTTTAATCTGCTCCTTGATTACAGAACTGATTTCTTCAGGTCTTAAATTCAAGAGATAAGCACCTTCCTTCTATAATAATAGTCTGGTTTCACTGCCGGAACACAAACCACCCGCGCCCCGGTTCCGTTTGTCTTACGAAAGCTGAATTTTCTGCAGCTGCTTTTCCATCAGCGACAGCTTCGTGCGGATGCTCGAATCCACCACACGGTCCCCGATGCGGACCACCAGCCCGCCGATCAGCGCTGCGTCCACCCTGTAATGCATCTCAAGGGAGGCATAATCCGTCGTGGCAAGCAGCTTTTCGCAAAGCTTCTCCTTCTGCGCCGCGGTCAGTTCTACCGCCGATGCCACATCCACCACGCCGATTTTTTTATATTCTTTTACTACTGACAGGAAATAGCCAAGAACCGCATCCAGTTCATCCGCCCGTCCCTTATCCACGACCAGCACCAAAAAACCTGTCATATCACCGGAGACCCTGCCGTCAAAAATCGCCTTCACGGCAGAATTTTTCTCCTCCTTGCTGATCTTCGGATGCATCAAAAGCCGCATAAGTTCCGCGTTCTGCCGCAGCACCTCACGGACTCCTTCCGCTTCCTCATACAGGGTATCTACGGACTGCTTTTCCAGAGCAAGCTCAAACAAGGCATCTCCATATACCTTTGATACTATTTTCGCCATGTATCATCACCTATCTCATTCAAAGCTTCGTCCACGAGCTGTGCCTGTTTCTTGTCATCCATGCTTTCTGCCACAAACTTTCCAGCCATCATAGATGCCACAGAAATCATTTCCTTCTTTACTTCATCTTTCATCTTGCTCTTTTCGAGCTCGATTTCCTTGCTTGCGCGCTGTGCGATCCTCGCTGCCTCTTCCTTTGCTTCCGCTACGATGTCGGCTTCCTTCTTCATGGCCTTTTTCCTGCCCTCCGCAAGGATCTCATCCACCTCCGCCTCCGCGGCATGTACCTTTGCGTCGTACTCTGCCTTAAACGCGAGCGCGTCCTCCTTGTCCTTTGCCGCCGCATCAAGGTCCGTCTGGATCTTCGCCTGACGTTTGGCCAACAGCTCCCTCGCAGGATCAAACAGAAGATAAGATAACAGCAGGAATAAAACAAACACGGCGAGCAATGTGATGCAGACATCGGCAAGCCATTGCGCATCCAACCCGAAAATCCGGTTCAGCCACGCGAACAGGCCTTTTCCGTCCGCATCTGTAAGCACCTGCTCCAAAAACACCGTTCCCGCGCCCATACCGCTAAACAAACTGCCCACTTATCCGGCCTCCTTTCGATTCGTATTTTTTCCGCCTCCGAATCAAAGTCTGCCGATGAGCGGGTTAGCGAACAACAGGATGATGGCAACCGCAAAACCGTAAAGACCTGTCGTCTCCGCTACAGCCTGCCCCAAAAGCATCGTGGACATGATTGTACCCTTTGCCCCCGGATTGCGGCCGACTGCCGAAGCACCGTGGCCTGCAGCGATACCCTGGCCGACACCAGGTCCGATACCTGCGATCATCGCGAGACCTGCGCCAATAGCGGAACATGCTAAAATTAAACCCTTGTCTGTCATTTTTGTTTCCTCCTTAAAATCAATTGGTTTCGATTTGTAAGTGCCGCCTTACTTCTCTTTACTCTTCCTCAAAATTATTTGAGATAAATACCATCGTCAGCATCGCAAAAACATAGGTCTGGATCGCACCGGAGAATACATCGAAGTACCCGTGCAGAAACGACGGCCAGACGATTGCGAATTTGCCGATCAAGCCATAGATCAACCCCATCATTACCGTGCCGGAAAGTACATTGCCGAAAAGACGCAGCGACATGGACAGCGGCGTTGCCAGCTCACCGATGATGTTGATCGGTGTCAGCAAGGCCGGCTTGAACAGATTCGTAATGTGCGCCATCTTCTGGTACTTAAAGCCGTTGTAATGAATCAGGATAAATGTGATCAAAGCCAAACCAAAAGTCACGCCGTAGTCTGCGGTCGGCGGCCTTAGTCCGAACAGACCTGCAACGTTGGCCACAAGGATAAAGCAGAAGATCGTCCCGATGTAATTGGAGAATTTCCCGCCATGTTTCTCACCCATATTTGCCTTGGTAAGATTGTCGATCGACTCGACCATGTACTCAATCACATTCAGGAACGGTCCCGGAGCTTTTTCCGGATCGGCTCTCTTGATCACTCTGTTTGCTATCAGTGCAAAGACGACCAACGCCAATATGACGATCAGCATGGTGATGTGTGTTGTTGTCAGCCAGAGCTTCTGACCAAAAAGCTCGTACTGCAAGAAACCATCCACACCGAACGTCACACCATCCTTGGAACTAAACTGTATCGTCTGTCCCGCAAAGCCTGTTGAAAGCAAACTGCTAAGCAAACAGCTTCCATTGCCCACTTTCTCACCTTCCTTTGCTTAAAAATTTTAATACTTTATGAGTTAACGGCTGTAAATATGCCGCAAACTTCAAACATAATACCCCCATAAAAACCCCAAACACATGAAATACTCCCGGGAAAAATGCGCCGAGGGAAAGCGCTGCACCCGCCATCAAAATCCTCAGGGTAGCACTTTTTTTCATATATTTCGTCGCGTGCTCCTCATCCATGTCAAGCGCCCGGTCAACCGCCGCGTACAAATGCCTTAACATCAGCCCCGCGGCCACCGTCCCAAGCAATACGCCAAGCACCCAGCGATACCAGTCCTTCCCGGAAAAAATACAGCCCACGGCAGCAAAGACAAGTCCCAAAAACGCCAGCCCGACCGCCATGTCACGCACCGTCTCCGCCGCGTTCTGCGCATCTTCCACCGGGTCAATGTACATCGTCCCGTCATCTGTGGTCTGTGTCGTCCCCTCATTCCCCGTTTCTGTCTCCTGCCCTGCCGTCGGTGTCGTCATCACTGGCTGATCCGTCATGGCTCTTCTCTCTTTCCCTGCGCCAAGCAGCAAACTCTTCCTCCGCAGCCTCCCTGCGGCTTTTTAAGACAGTGCCGCCGCCCTGCTCCCCGCAAAGCTTCATGCGCCGCCGCCTTTCCTCCGCACCGGAACTACCGCTGTCTTTCATTACCAAAGTGCTGTCCGTCTGCGGCTGTGCCCGTCCTTCGGGCTTTAAGCTGTCCCAATACGCCTGCTCCTCCTTCTCGCGCTTTAAATCTTCCGCATAGAAGGGCTTGGTCAGTTTATAGATATTGCGGAACGCCGCCAGGATGCCGAGCAGCAAAAAAACCAAGAAAAAAAAGCCTGTCCCAAGCCACCGGTCAAGCCGGTAACCCAAAAAGACTCCGAGAAAAATCGGTACGATCATGCTAATACCGATCTGGGTGATCATCAATAACCCCCTTGCAACCGACCCTTTCCCCTTCAAAACATATTACCTCAATCTCCAGATTTTTTCCCACACATGCTATCATATCACAAATTCCCAAAAATGTATACAATTTCTACGGAATTTGTTGATTTTTTTAATGGCTTATACTGCACGGCATCGGTTTTTTGGCATCTTTTCCCAACAAAGTCATTATATGTTTCCCAACGTCTTCTTTCCGCGTCCTCCCCGTCTTTACAATTTCAGGATATCAAGATGTTCGAGCAAAATTTTCAGGCCGAGCAGAACCAGGATCGCACCGCCCGTAAATTCCGCTTTTGCCTTATACTTTACACCAAACAGACTGCCGATCCAAACCCCTGCTGCGGAAAGCGAAAATGTCGTCACTCCGATCAGGGTCACCGCCAGCGGCATATCCTGACGCAGGAACGCGAAGGTGATGCCGACCGCGAGCGCGTCAATGCTTGTCGCGACCGCCATCACAAACATTGTTTTCACATCGAGGTCCGCGCTTGCCTTTTCCTCCCCCTTTGAGAAAGCCTCACGTATCATATTGCCGCCGATGACTGCCAGAAGCACAAACGCGATCCAGTGGTCAACCGCCTCGATCTTGTCTGCGAAACGGATTCCCAGAAAATATCCGATTGCGGGCATCAGGGCCTGAAAGCCGCCAAACCAGAGCCCCACGATGGCGGCGGACTTCCACGACATCTTCTTCATTGCCAGCCCTTTGCAGACCGAAACCGCAAACGCATCCATTGACAGACCGACCGCCAATATAAACAATGTTATAAATTCATTCATCTTCCTTCCCCTTTCCGGAGCACTCGGTCATCCGGCATATATCCCCGCTTCTATTTCATATGTAACCTTACCGAAAAATATGTTTACAAACCCGATATCGGGACATCCCTCTCCAGCGCAACATCAATGATAAAATCCAAAAACTCTTCATACTGCGCCTGATATTTCGCCTTGCTGACCACATACTCTTTTCCTTCCCAAGTCAGGCAGAGCTTTTGTACACCGGAGGAACCCTGCTCCTCCCTGCGGATTTTCTTTAAATTCCGCCACAAAAAATTCTTTTTGCCAGACAGTCTGTAAAAAGTGATCTCCTCCTTCGTATAACGGATCTTTTCCGCAAAAAGGACAACGCCGTAAAGCAGTGCCGCAGCTCCCGCCGCGAGCATCACGGGCATAAAAGCCTGTTCCCCCGATGTAAAGACTTCCCGGAAATCATATTTTCCAATCAGCAAACTCACGGCAAAAAAGATAAATAATAACCCTGCCAGACAAAACATTGCCACTGCCGCCGTCCTCCGCGTCATCACACGCTGCCCGTCCTGCCAGCTATCCTTCTTCGGCATCCGCGCGCTGCACATGCGCTTTGCCATATCCGAAAAAAGATCAAAATTCTCAAGAACCGCGTTCGCGCATAGAAGCCGCCTGCCGTCCGCCCCGTAAAGCAAAAGCCGGTTTCCCTTACACTCCATGCGGCTGACCTCCTGCCATTTCACATGCAGCATACTCTTAAACGGCCGCCCAACAATCAGTTCTTCCTCATCAAAAAACACATGCCTTGCGTACAGGATATAGCCGCACACAAGGAAAAATATACCCGCAAGAACTCCGAGTAAAATCAGCAGGATCAGACCGGGCTCTGCCTCATGCGCCCTGTCCCTGATCGCCATCGCGCCAAAAACGCCAAACATCCCGCCAATCAGGATTCCGATCATATACAAGCCATACCGCATCGACGGTCCATACCGCATGACCGTTTTGTCCGGGTCAACCTTCTTCTCCTCCCGCCTGCTGCTGCCAAGAAGCCCCAGCACCACGGCAAGCACCACCCAAAATATCATCTCGACTATATATTCCATGTTTTCCTCTCATTCCGCCGCGCGCAGCAACTGAGCAGGGCAGGCTTTTTGCTGCATGGCAGTACAAAGCCCCGTCTTCCGCACGGAAAAGCCTGCCCTATCCTGTCCGCTCCGCCTGCCCCGCCTTACCTCGAATAATAAAAATCATCGCCCGGCAGCGCCCCGCCGACACTTTCAGGATCCTGCCCGTACAGCACCCCAAGGTATCCGGAGATACGTTCCTGCATCTCCTCTCCCTCAATAAATGCAATGTTGCAGTACGGGATTGCTTTCTTTGCCACCGCCGCTTTCACAATGTCATATTTTTCTACCAGTTCTGCTGCCGCCTCGACATTTTCCGTAACGTACTGTGTGGATGCCTGGTACTCCGCAAGGAACGCGTTCACCGCCTCCTTGTGCTCCTTTGCGTACTGTTTGTTGACCAGTACAACACCCGTCACGACCGAGCTCCCGTCGTCGGAATACCTCTCCCATTCCTCCGCCACATCAAGCGCGATGCGAAGTTTTTCGTTCTGTGTCATCGCCACCGTCACGTACGGCTGCGGGAGCATCGCTACCGCCGAATCGCTTTCCGCGAGCACCGCCGCGACCTCGGCGGCTTCCGATTTATACTCGACCGTCACGTCTTTTTCCGGGTCAAGCCCCGCCGCACTTAAAATGTAGTTCAATGTGTATTCCGGTGTCGTGGATTTCCCCGTAGAATAAACCGTCCTTCCCTTCAGGTCCTCCACACTGTTTATGCCCTCCCCTGTTTCCAGGATGTAAAGCACACTGACTGTGTTGATTGCCGCCACCTGCAGCTGCCCCTCAGTCCGGTTGTACAGGACACTCGCCAGATTGCAGGGTATCGCCGCAATCTGGATATTGCCCTTGATGATATCTTTCGTGATCTCATCGGCAGTCCCGGCAACCGTAAAATTGTAGTCATTCGCGGTATCACCGGCCTCCGCCCTCTCCATCAGCTCTACCATTCCGATCGCTGTCGGGCCTTTTAATGCCGCAACGGAAATCGTGAGCCGTTCCCCCGGCACATCCGCGCCCCCCGCGGCTGTTGGAGCCGGAGCCTTATCCGCCCCCTCTTCTTTTTTGCTGCCGCACCCCGATAAAAGACCTGCCATGAGCGCCATCCCAAGCAGCGCACAAAGGCAATGTAAAAAAGACTTCCCTGCCTGTTTTCCACAAAATCCGTGTTTCGTCATGCTCTTCCCCTCGCCTTTCCAAAGCTCCGTGTTTTCCTGTAAGCGCGGAACTAGCCCCGCTTCCCGAATTTCAGCCCGCGCTTTTTCTTTCCTTTTTTATTTTTTGCGGATTTCCCGCGATTTTCCGGTACTTCATCTGCCGGCCGATCTTCCCCGCCGCCCGGCTCTTCCAAGGCTGCAGCAGCCTGCTCCTGCTCTTCCTTCCACTGGTAATACTCTGCGTCCAGATCAATATTGCCCTCGCCGAGCTGGTCAAAATATGCCTGGTTTACCTTCACTTCATAGGTAACCCTTTTAACCGGGGCATCGTACGGCTGCCCGACATCCTCGTAGATTGCCGTGCCGATCTTGCGCACCGGACGCTGTTCCTCTTTCGCCCATTCCGCCTCAAGATCCGGAACCATGCGCGCGTGCTTCGATGCCGGGAGCCTGCGCCTGTAACTATGTTTCGGAGACTGTCCCCCTGCCGGCTGAGACGGTTTCGGGTGTTTTTCACCGGAACGCCCCGGACTGCCGCTTTCTCCCCCTTGTTCCGGGACAGCATTCCCCGGTTCTGTATCCTGCGCCCTGCGGGCATTGCCGGACATGTCCCCCGCGCTCCCGGACGGCACATCGTTTTCCCCGGTCATGGACGGCAGTCCCGAGATTTCCGGAGCAGGTACTTCCCCATTCCCGGAAACAAACCCGGCATCTCCCGGACTCGGTTCCGGTTCACCCTCCAGCTCACGGCCTGTATCAGGGGTGCGGTCTGTCCCATCCCCATCCTCCCCATTTCCGTTCCCCGGCACGCCTGTCCGCACATCATGGACATCTTCCAAATCCTGTGTCCCGGATCCATCCCCGCCGGCCTCGCCATCCTCATCCTTCTCGTCATCCCCATACGGTTCATCCTCATATTCGTCCCAATATTCTTCCGTGTCTTCCCCGTATATGTCCGATTCCTGCCGTGCCATTTCTGCCTCCTGCAGGCGTTTATTCTCATGCTCTATGATTTTCAAGTATTTACCGCCCTGCGCCATCGCGGTCAGAAGCTGTTTGATCTCCTCCTGATCCTCAGCAAGGGACCGCGCGCGCTCATCGAGCCGCCCCGCCATGCGGGCATACTGCTCCCACAATTCTTCCTTCGCGCCCGCCACCACATCGGTAAGCTCCTCAAGCATATTATCCACATAGATCAGCGACGCAGCGTAGACATCATCCGCCCCCGCCTGTGCCGCCGTCCTGATTCTTTCCCCTTCCCGTTGGTAAGCGCTGATGCCCCGCTCCCTGCTCTCCACTGTGCCCTCATACTCATCCATCATGCGGATAACGGCATAATTCAGCTTCTCCAGCAAACGGAACATTTCTTTTTTCGGTACAATGATCCTCCCGTCGCGCTCATCCCCGTACGGCTCGCACTTTGCGAACAATACATGGATCCGGCGCATGATCTGTTCCAATTCTTCCATTGATAACCATGCCTTTCTGTTATTCTGGTCGGTTCTGATATAGTGTACCACAGGCAACGGATGATTGCTACTCTTTTCTTTCTTAAATTTCCGGATTTCCCTAATATCAAAACCGCACAGCACAAAACCGCACGGTACCGTACAACGCTCTCTATGTGAAAGGGTACACGTCTCCCCCTGCCGCCCTTTTCACATTATTTCCCAACACACAAATAAACGAAATATGCCGCATAACCGAGCAGCATGATCAGCCCGCCCGCCCGGTCAAGCTTCTTCTTCCGGAACACGCACAGCAAAAGCAGCACTGCCGCCGCAATGGCGATTCCCATGTCCGTCACAAAGCCGGAAGAAAACGGCACAGGCAGGATCAATGACGTTGTGCCGACCACAAACAGGATATTCATGATATTGCTGCCGACAATATTGCCGATCGCGATATCCGCCTTGCCCTTGCGCGCTGCCGACACACTTGTCACAAGCTCCGGCAGGGAAGTGCCGAGCGCAATGATGGTCAACCCGATAAATTTCGGCGACAGCCCGGCAATCTCTGCGATCTTTGTCGCTGCGTCCACCGTCACGTCACTGCCGACCACTACGAGCGCAAGACCGACCAAAATAAACAGCAGCAGCCTCCAGACACCCGCTTTCTCTTTCTTTTCCTCTTCCTCCTCCGGTTTCTGGTTTTTTGTCATCCGGTACAGATAGATAATATACACAATAAAAAATACCCACAGGATCAAACCTTCCAGACGGCTTACTACATTTCCGGTCATGCCAAAGATCAGCAGCAGTACAGTCACGCCGATCATGAACGGAATCTCATAGCGGATTGTTGATCGCTGAACCGCCACGGCGGCAATCACGGCCGTCAGCCCCAGAATGATCAGGATATTTAAAATATTGCTGCCGACCACATTGCCGATTGTGATATCCACAGTTCCTTTCGCGGCATCCGCCGCCCCCTTAAACGCGGCCGAAATACTGACCGCCGCCTCCGGGGCGCTTGTTCCCATCGCCACGATGGTCAGGCCGATCACAAGCTGCGGGATCCCGAAACGCTCCGCGATCCCCGCCGCACCATCCACAAACCAGTCCGCCCCTTTCACAAGCATGGCAAAACCGACTACGACCAAAAGAATCTGTAACAGTACCTCCATAACTTTCACCTCCATGATTTTTGCGGGACATACCCTGCATTTGCATGTAACGGCGGAGCAGTCCGGGCAAAAACCGGACAGAACCGCGCATCTACCGCCGGGAGAATGCCGCGGCCGGATCGCCGGCGCATAAAAAAGAGACTTCTGCCGTAATAAGAAAATTATTACAACAAAAGTCTCGCTGCTTCGTTACGAAACCGGAGCCCGCCTGCGCCCGCAGGCCGACCCGTACTGACGATATCGCAAACATCCGTCCGGATGCCAACTACTCCCCTTTATTTACACTTACGATAGCAGACAAGCCATGTTTTGTCAAGGGGGTTTTTCATTTTTCCCGGCACATATGAGCGGAGCGGCAGGCAGCCTTCCGGGGAACTTCGCTTTTGCCCTCCATAATATGCGGTTTGCACTAAAGCATCATATGGATTTTCACGGCCATCCCCTGCCGTTCTTCCGCCACCGGTACACCCGGAACCCTACGCCAGAACCTTATCCAAGGTCTGGATCAATTTTTTCACGTCGATCGGTTTCGCAATATGTCCGTTCATCCCGTTGCGCAGCGCCTCCTGCTTATCTTCCTCAAACGCGTTCGCCGTCATCGCAAAGATTGGTATGGATGCCAGTTCCTTGTTTTCAAGACTGCGGATCGCACGCGCCGCCCCATAACCATCCAGCACCGGCATCTGGACATCCATAAGTACCAGCTGGTAATAACCCGGCTCGGAGTTTTTCAGCATGTCGACCGCCATCTGGCCATTGTCCGCCACCTCAACCGTAAAACCTTCCTCGCTCAAAAGCTCCACGGCAATCTCCTGATTCAGGATATTGTCCTCCGCAAGCAGGATGCGCTCCGTGTGAACCCTTGCCTCCCTGCGTCGTTCCTTGCCGTCCGAATCCTGATCGTTCACCAGCGATCCAAGGCAGCTGCGCAGCTCCGACAAAAACAGCGGCTTGCTGCAGAATGCCGACACCCCTGCCTGCCTCGCCTCATCCTCAATATCCGACCAATCGTAAGCCGTCAGCACGATGACCGGGACGTTGTTTCCCGTCTCCTTGCGTATTCTTCTGACAACTTCAATTCCGTTCACATCCGGCAGAAGCCAGTCAACAATATACACATCATAGTCATCCCCCCGCGTCAGCGCCTGCCTCGTGCGCAACACCGCCTCTTTGCCCGAAAGCGTCCACTCCGCGCGCATTCCGATCTGCTGGAGCATGTAGGACACACTGTCACAGGTATTGAAATCATCGTCCACCACCAAGGCATGGCAATTTTTAAATTCTGAGAGCGCGACCGGTTTCCTCTCGTCGGTATTCAAGCGGAACATAAAGGAAACCTTGCACTGTGTCCCGACATTCTGCTTGCTCGTGACCTCGATCGTGCCGTTCATCATATCCACAATATTCTTGGTGATTGCCATACCAAGACCGGTTCCCTGAATGCCGCTGATCGTGGAATTGCGCTCCCTCTCAAAAGGTTCAAAAATATGGGATACAAATTCTTCGCTCATACCAATTCCCGTGTCCCTGATATAGAACTCGTAATTCGCATAGCCCTCCGGTGCCCCCGGCTTCTCCTCGATCCGGAAGGAGATCGTGCCGCCCGTCGGCGTATATTTGATCGCGTTGCTCAAAAGATTGAGCAATACCTGGTTCAGGCGCAATTTATCGCAGAAAATCTCCTCGTCGTATACATCAACCGTATCCAGACACAGCTCAAGCTGCTTTGCATTCACATCCCCCTGGATAATATTCTGCAGCCCGTGCAGGATCTCCGGCAGTGCACATGCCTTCTCCTCAAGATGCATCTTCCCGCTCTCGATGCGGCTCATGTCAAGGACATCATTGATCAGACTGAGCAGATGGTTCCCTGAAGTCATGATCTTCTTTAAATACTCCTCCACCTGGTCGCGGTTATCAATATGGTTGAGTGCCAGTGTTGTAAACCCGACGATCGCGTTCATCGGCGTGCGGATGTCATGGGACATATTGGAAAGGAATATACTCTTCGCCTTGCTCGCCCGGTTCGCCTGCATCAGCGCAATCTCCAGCACGCTCTTCTTTTCCATCTCGCTGCGGATCTCGTCATCCACACTGCGGAAGCCGAGCACCGCGCCGCTATGGCGGACCCAATCACCCGTGCGCACCGCCTTCATTTGGAAATAACGGATCTCACCGCCGCAGTTCGCCCGGTAATTCGCAAAACACACATTCTTTTCGGAAAGCTCCCTCATAAGCCATTCCCTAGAACAAGCCTCCGTGAGCAGCGCCTGATCCTCCTCGCAGACACAGGTATGGATATAGTGCCCCATAGCCTCCTCAAGAACAAAATCCGCCTTCTCCGCAAAAATCGGCCGCAGCACCTCCTGCTGGCATTCATTGATACGCAGTGCATTCCCCATCCCCGTGTTCAGGTCAAAATAACACACAAGGTTATAATCAATCCCAAGCGCATGGACGAGTTCCATCTGCCTTCTCTCATTCCTGCGCTCCTGACGCTTCTGCTCGGTACAGTCAAGCAGGAAGCGCTGATAAAAAAGCTCCCCGTCTTCTTTCAGCAGCTTGATATTCCCCATAACATGCAGCACTTCACCGTCCCGGTGCTTCACAGAATACTCGGTGCTGATGCTGTCGCCTTCATTTTCCAAACCTTGGATGCGGTCCCTGAGCCTGTCCCTGTCTTCTGCCAGCACAGAATTCGCAACCATATTAAAGCCCGCTTCCTCAAGTTCCTCCTTTGTCTCGTAGCCAAGGATTTTCAGTGCCGCCCCGTTCACGCTCAGAATGCGGGAGCCGTCCAGGGAATGGCAGAGTATCCCGCAATCAATGGAAGTGAATACTTTTTCCAGAGTGCGGTTCTTCTTCACGATCTCACGCTCGAAAGCCCTCTCTCTCGTGATGTCGATGGCAACACCGACCGTTCCCATCACGCTGCCGTCAAAATTATAGAGCGGAGATTTGTATGTAGTGAGCAGCTTCGTCCCCTCGCCGGTCTGGATCGTCTCCTCCGAAATACAGGTTCTCTTCGTTTCCATGACCTCGCGCTCCGACTCAATGCAGGCAGGGTCATCTTCCTCCACATCCCATATATAAGCATGTCCCCTGCCCTCAACCTGCTCCTTCGTCTTGTTTACCGTCCGGCAGAAACTGTCATTCACCTTCTCATGGATGCCATTCTTATCTTTGTACCAGATCAGGTTTGGTACACTGTTGATCGTCGCTTCAAAAAAATGGGCCGTCTGCCAATAATCCCGATTCATCTTTAGATCCTGCTGCCATCTCAAAAACCGGAACGAAAGCTCCTCCTCCGACATCGGAAGAACCCATATATCCCGTATTTCATCCTGCATTCCAAAAAGCAGGGGAAGCTGCTCCTTTTCCGCAAGCAGAAGCAGTTGTGCATCCCCCCGTTTTTCCGCCGCCAAAAGTTTTACCGTCCCTGCGGCATCCATACCGCGCAGATCCGCAAAAATCACATCCGCCTCTGCAGCACGCGCCGCCTCCGGACAACTGCCCTCACAAAATTCGTGGGAAAAATGTTCAAGCGGGGGCATTTTCTTCATTGTCTCAAACAAATTGTCCTTATGAATCATTTTACCGATCAAATAAAAATGAATACAGCAATGGTACATAATCGTTTCCTCCACATCATCTGAATAGGCAAATTGCTTTCATCATACTGCAAAAAAGAATATATGTCAAGAATCGGAAGGCATTTTCAATGCCCTTACCGCCGCATTGTCCCCCTCCTCTTTCATCCGTTTCTTATTTTCGTACATACGGTTATCCGCCATCTGGTACACTTTCTCAATATTGCCGCTGCTTTCCCTGCTGCAGGCACAGCCGCAGGCGATGGACATATCAAGTCCCCGGATCTGAAGGTTCTTCTGTTCGATGTTTTGATGCAGCTGTCCGAGGAGGGCGGCAACCTTATCCGGATCTGCCAGATTCAGCACGGAAATAAATTCATCCCCGCCCATCCGCGCGACAATACCAAATTCCGCAAAAGTCTGCAAAAGCACTTCCGCCGCGCTGCGGATCAAAATATCCCCCTTCGCATGCCCGTATGTATCATTCGTTCTTTTTAAATTGTTCAGGTCAAAACACAGGACAGTATAGCAGGAATCCTTCTCGTCCTGCAGCCGGTTCATGTACTCCATACAGTAACGGCGGTTGTGCAATTTTGTCAGTTCATCGGTATACGCGCTCTTGATCAGCGAATTCCTCTCTGTCTCCTGCATCATCTTCTGGGTCAGGTCAATATAGAAGGATAGGATCAGGATAAAAACAAATACCATGAACCCGGCAGAAGATGCCCCTTTGACCACCAGCATGGAAGCATCCCCATAATAGCGCTCCCTGTTATAGCTGACCAAATCGTACACCGTACTGACGACAATGATCAGCATCCCCGCAAGATAAAGCCGGTTTGAGGCTTTCTCTTTCAGGTTCACGATGATCACCACAAAAAAATAAGCCAGACAGAGTATCATAAACACTACCATATACGGCAGCACCGCTGCCATGTGCACGATATCCCCTGCATGCAGCGCGACCGCCACTGCGAGCAGGCCAATGTCTGCGCACACGATCCCCCGGTATATTACATGGAACGCCTTTTGCCGGAGTTCCCTCACCTCATCTCCCATATAAATGATCAGCGGCAGCGGAGCCAGATAAAGCGTGATATGTTCGATCAGAGAGACAAAATACAGCGGGATCGCATAGATGGAAATCACCCGGTAATAGCACATAGTCCAAAGACCCATGCAGATTGCAAAGCAGGAGACACACAATAACCGCAGGTATTTGCGCGAAACCACAAGCGCAAACATCGTCATGATACTTCCGACAAGACCAAACACAAACAGGAAACATCCCAAAAACCAGGGCAGGCGGTTCTCCGTCATCAGCGCCCGGTAAGCATTTTCCCATTCATAAAGCCGCAGGGAATCAAACCGCGAAAACACCCTGTCCTCGGAAACATAGAGATCTATGGTGAGCATCTTTCCTTTATAATCATGGGGAAAATTGATAAACTGGAAACCGCTCCCCACTGTCTTAAGGGCTGCAAGCCTGTCGTAACCATACTCGTAGATCAGTCCCTCATCAATATAAACCCGCACCGCACAGTGCCGGATGGATAGCCGCAGCACACCTTCCACCACCGCCCACTCCTGTGGCAGCCTTCTTTTCATGACGATCCGGTCGCCCTTTTTTACCGCCGGGAAGCGGAAATTTTCGAGACAGACATCGTGGAACGCTTCCCCATTGATCAGGATTTCCCACGAATCGTCCAGCAAAACATAAGATTTCACTTCCGAATAATCGTTGGTAAGCATCTGGTCAACCTTCGGAAGCCAGATGAAAACACTGATTATGGCATATACAATCCAAACCAACTTTAATATATTTTTGATGGACGGATTTACTTTTTTCATCATTATGTACCTCTTTCCGCTTCCATCATACCATTTTTCCAGTATAAATACAAGCCTTTTCCACAGGGAGACGGATGTGGGAGGCAATAAAAAAAACCGGCATCGCCGGCATGGGAATCTTATCTTTCATCCCGCCTGCAAGGCGGGATGTGGGCAACTCTTTTTTGCAGAAAAACCCTTTCGGAAGTGTACAAAAAAGAGTTGCCGGCAAGTTCTAAAAATAGGTTGTGTAATCTGTCAGAAGGAGGAACCGGCAGATCCGCCATCACCCCTCCATATGCTCCCGCACGTAAACGATTTCCCCGTCCTTCACGCCGCACCACCAATTCATCCCATGCCACTTGATCATCCAGCGGAACAGATCATGGGAAATGCTGTACATGCCCGGCTCTGTGGCTTCCACCGTCTCCCAGCGGGATAAATCCTGCGTGATATGGCGGGGCGGGTCAACATGGGGCAGCAGACATGCCCCCTCCCATGTGCTTGACACAAAGCACATGGCATCCTCCCGCAGCCACCAGGTATGCAGTCGCTTCGGACGGCGCTTGTCGTCATAAAACCCATTTTCATCCCACTTGATATCCACGCACACATCGTATGCCACAAGCAGATCGTCCCTGTCAGTAAGGATAAACCGGACAATATATACATAATCCGTTTCCGGAAGTGCCTGATCATCCCACGGAAGCTTCTCATCCACCAAAGTAATATCAAGCGGCGGCAGGGTGGGCTCCGGCGGAGCAGGGGAAGCAGAAGGCTGCGGGGATGGTGTCGGCGGCGTGGTACAAGGCTGTGTCTGTGTCGGGGTCGGAAGCACGGCAGGAGTCGGAAGCACTGCCTTCGCCGGCACTTTTGCATCCCCCGGCACAGGATCCATCCCCCCATCCTCCTCCGGCTGTGTCGTTTCCGCCGGGGATACGTCCGTTGCCACCGGTGGAGAAACGGAATCCGGCAGATCCGCCGGGTCAGCCTGCTTCCCGCAGGAGGTCAGGCTGACCGAAAATGATAAAATCAGAAATACTGTATAAAAACGTTTCAATTATACCTCCATGTTATCAATATAACCAACAACAATAATTACGGTGATTCTACCTAATTATACTGATTATAAAAATCTGTTTTGATTGTAAACGGACAATAGTGATCATACGCTAACTGGTCGTAACTGAAGGTTACAATCTCAGGGAAATTCCCGTGCGCTTCATAAAACGATACTTTTTCGGAAGCACGGATATTGGTGAGAACCAAGCGGGCATGCCCGCCATTATCCCTTCTCTGAACAACAGCATCACCGACATTCAGCTGTCCATAGGAAGCATATAACTCTGCTTGATTTACACTTTGGGAAAGAGTGGCATTCGCGGGAATTGTATAAGCACCCACCTTTTCAAACTTCGAGGAATTTGCATCTTTTATTTCATCCCATAATTTAGATGTACCAAACGTGTTTCTACCATTCACAGGAAGATTCCAAGCCCAACAGATAAGGCCGGTACAGTCAATTCCATATTCGCACCAATAACAACCGTTATCCCGAAGCTCAAACGTATAAAAACCGCTCGTCTCCCATTTATCATGATAAAACAAAAATTCCCTTACGGTACAGCGGTTTTTCTGCGTATACGGCAACCCCCTCAAAGTAGTTCCTTTCCCCACCTTCGTTCCGTCATTCAGAATGAAAGCATCCTTTGTCACCCATTCCACCGAATACATTTCATATGCCCGGCTCATCACCGCCTGCATCTGCGGACCCGGAACGGAACATGGGGAGACTTCCCCTTCGCCGGAGAGCATCGCCTCGATCATTGCTTCAAAATCAAAATACGCATTCACCGTTACCGGAATCCCAACCTCCAAAGAACCATAGCGAAGCCGGAGCTCTGTCATCCCCTCCCCGACACCATATATCCTCCCGTTCCGGTAGGAAGCAATCTCTTCATCCCCGGCAGCCACCTCAACCGCATCCGATAAATTCACATACCGGCCATCACCCGTGACACCTATGATATCGACATAATCAACACAGGTATTTATCTCCAGGATAATCTGCGCCTTGGAAGCCAACAGCCCGGAAAATTCACAATCCGAGACGGCAAGAGGCATATCCTGTCTGTCGTAATAGTAATAATACTGGGCATACCCTAAAACATCCTCATACTGATCCGAGACCGATACCGGCACAACATTTTCTTCCTCTGCCGCATTAAGACACATCCTTCCCGAAAAAAGAAGCACTGCCATAGTCACTACAAAAAAATCGTTTTCTTCATAATGAAACCTTCTTCAAGACAACATATTCATTTGTTATCAAAATAAAACCTTCCTGCTTCCGCGCTCTATCTTTTGTTTTTTCACCCATTTTATTTTACACCCCCCTTACCAAAAAACGAATCACGATAGCACTGGCACATACACATCATCCAAGCATGACAAATTGTGCTTTCATTATACAGCGGTATATTTTTTTTGTCAATCTCATATTGCCATGTATAATATCGATAATCAGGTCAAATATGCAATTATAATTCACTTGGAAGTGAAATAGAATCCACAGCCAAAACCTATCCATCTCAAAAACCAAAACAAAAAGTCTGCCACACCAAAATTCCATGTGGCAGACTGAAATCCCCATCCCAAAAACAGAAAATACCCATTCATCGCAACGCTCTGGCAATCATACCTTAAACCGGTACCCGACCCCCCAGATCGTTTCGATATACTGGGGCTTCGATGTATTTACCTCGATCTTTTCCCGGATCTTCTTAATATGCACCGTCACCGTCGCGATATCCCCGATGGACTCCATGTCCCAGATCTTCTGGAACAGTTCCTCCTTCGTGTACACATGGTTCGGGTTTTCCGCGAGGAAAGTGAGCAGGTCAAACTCCTTCGTCGTAAACGTGCGCTCCTCCCCGTTCACATAGACGCGGCGCGCTGTCTTGTCAATACGGATGCCGCGGATTTCAATGATTTCATTCTCCTTCGAATTGGAACCGATCAGACGCTCATAGCGCGCCATATGCGCTTTCACGCGCGCGACCAGCTCGCTTGGCGAAAACGGTTTCGTCATGTAATCGTCCGCGCCAAGCCCAAGCCCGCGGATTTTGTCGATGTCGTCCTTCTTCGCCGAGACCATGATCACTGGCACGTTTTTTACCTCACGGATCTGACGGCAAATCTCAAAGCCGTCCACCTTCGGAAGCATCAGGTCAAGGATGATCAGGTCAAACTCCTCCGAAAGCGCGCGCGAAAGCCCCTCGTCCCCGCTGCTCTCGATCGCCACCTCAAAACCGGAAAGCTCCAGATAATCTTTCTCAAGCTCCGCGATCGCGGTCTCGTCTTCCACAATTAAGATTTTGCTCATTTTATTCCTCCGTTTCCTGCGTTAGTGCCGCAATAAATATTTATACCTTAATTTTCATGCCCTTAATATGCCTGCCCTTTGGCTCCTGCACCTGCGGCGGCATCTGCTTATGCCCGGCAAGCTTCGGCATGGTAAAATGAACGGACGTGCCGACCCCTTCCTCGCTCTGTGCCCAGATCCTGCCCCCGTGCTCCTCTATGATTTTTTGGGCAATCGCGAGCCCCAGTCCCGTACCGCCCTTCCTCGAATTGCGCGACGCGTCCGCCCGGTAAAAACGGTCAAAAATATATGGCAGATCCTTTTTCGCAATGCCGGGACCGTTGTCTGTCAGCTCTACCCGGACATCCTCCCCCGCGTCGCACAGCCGCACGGTGATTTTCCCTTCCTGCTTATCCATATATTTTACCGAATTTCCGATAATATTATTGATCACCCGTTTTAATTGCTCCGGATCGGCGGAAACTTTTGTTCCCTGCGGGATTTCGTTCGCAAAATCGAGGTTCAGGTTCTTGACCTCCATGTCAAGCCCAAGCTCCTCGATGCAGTCCGTAAAATACTCACTCGCGTCAAGCACCATAAAATTGTACGGGACGGTATTGCTGTCGATCTTTGAAAAAAATGCCAGTTCATCCACAAGCGCCGACATATCGTTCGCTTTTGTGTAGATTGTCTTTACATATTTTTCCATCTTCTCCGGCGTGTCGGCAATGCCGTCCATGATCCCCTCCGCATACCCCTTGATTGCCGTCAGCGGGGTCTTTAGATCATGGGAGACATTGCTGATGAGTTCCTTTGAGTCCTGCTCATACTGCAGCCGTTCCTCGATCAGTTCTTTCATATGCTGGCGCATCTCGTCGAAATCTTGGCAGAGCTGTCCAATCTCGTCCGCCGGGTCGCCGGAGATCGAATAATTCAGATTGCCGCATCTCATCTCGTTCGTCGCCATTTTAAGTGTATTCAGCGGCCGGATGATCGTGCGGTACAGCCAGATGACCAACACCACCGCCGTGATGCCGATGATCACGATCATGCAGACAATGATCTGGATCAGCGAATTTTTCAGCTGAGGCATCAGGACATTCACATCCGTCACGATAAAGATGCTTCCCTCGCTGCCGTCCGAAAAATAAAAGTCCTGATGCTTAATCAGCACGGGCTTTTTTTCACCGACATAAATCCCGCCGTCAAGGTCAGTATTGTGTTCGCCAAAAGCAGGGAGAAGACCGGAAACATCGGACAGTTCCCCCTTCCCGCCGTAGTATACGACCTCGTCGCCCCTGCGGAGCACCAGATACGAATATTTATGGGAAAGTTCGGCGTTCATCTGCTCAATGTTTTTTATATCCTCAAACTTGCCCGGTTCGCGGATTGCCCAGAGTTTGATCTGGTTGTACGCCTCCCGCGTCACACGGTTCAAAATGCGCAGCGGGTTCGTGATGACCTGCATCGTATCCGCATCGACATCGTATGTGTGCTGCAATGCCACGCCAAGATACTCCACGATGACCTTACCGCTCAGGCCCATCATCAGGATTGGCAGCGCTATGATAATGACAAACGCAATTTTCAGTCTTCCTTTCAGATCCATCCACATGACCTCCAAAAAATCCCGCAGGTAAAAAAACTTTATGGCCGGGCGGGGGGCTTTGTCCTTCCCGCACAGGACGCGCAAGATTTAAAGCGGACCGTACGGCAATGAAAGCGCCTTTCCCCAACACAGGACACATTCTGCGATAACAGCGGTCCTTAGCACGGCATCCCCGCGCGTAAAAACAGGCTGCGCGATCATGCCGCACAGCCTGTTTGACGGGATCGCTGAATTGATTACCATAATTATACCATAAAGCTCATCCCAATTTACTGTTTTTCGAATTATTTTAACCTTTTTTAAGAATTACAAATTTTATTTACAGATATTTTTTCAGCACGTCCACCTTGTCCAGCCGCTCCCACGGAAGGTCAAGGTCATTCCTCCCGAAATGCCCGTACGCTGCTGTCTGCTTGTAAATCGGGCGGCGCAGGTCAAGTGCCTTGATAATTCCTGCCGGACGCAGGTCAAAATTCTCACGGATGATGGCAATCAGTTCCTCGTTTGACTTTTTTGCTGTCCCGAATGCATCCACATTCACGGATGTCGGCTGCGCGACACCGATCGCGTAAGAAAGCTGGATCTCACAGCGGTCACACAAACCTGCCGCCACAAGGTTTTTTGCCACATACCGCGCCGCGTATGCCGCCGAGCGGTCCACCTTCGTGCAGTCCTTGCCGGAGAACGCACCTCCGCCGTGACGCGCGTACCCTCCATAGGTATCCACGATAATCTTGCGCCCCGTCAGTCCGCTGTCACCGTTCGGACCGCCGATCACAAAACGCCCGGTCGGATTGATGTAGAATTTCGTATCCTGATCAATCAATTCTTTCGGGAGTACCGCGTCAAATACATATTTTTTAATATCCTCATGGATCTGCTCCTGCGTCACTTTTGCATCATGCTGGGTGGAAAGCACCACCGCATTCAGGTGAACCGGCCTGCCGTTCCCATCATACTCGACCGTCACCTGAGATTTCCCGTCCGGGCGCAGGTATGACAGTGTGCCGTCCTTGCGCACTTTTGTCAGCTGCTTCGTCAGCTTATGGGCAAGGGAGATTGGATACGGCATATACTCCTGTGTCTCGTTGGATGCATAGCCGAACATCATGCCCTGGTCACCCGCGCCAATCGCCTCAATGTCCGCGTCGGACATCGTGTTTTCTTTCGCCTCAAGCGCCTTGTCCACGCCCATTGCAATATCTTTCGACTGCTCGTCGAGCGCCACGATCACGCCGCAGGTATCACAGTCAAAACCATATTCCGCATTATCATAGCCAATCTCGCGGATCGTCTCGCGGACGATCTTCTGGATATCCACATAGCCCTTTGTTGTCACTTCGCCCATGACCAGCACAAGCCCCGTCGTCACTGCCGTCTCGCAGGCAACACGGCTCATCGGGTCCTGCTCCATCAGCGCGTCCAGCACCGCATCCGAAATCTGGTCACAGATTTTGTCCGGATGCCCTTCCGTCACGGATTCCGACGTAAATAATCTCTTTTCACTCATAAATATTCCTCCGTTTCCGCACTGCCCCTCGCCGGCAGCAACCTACGGCGGGCAGTGCAAAAGCCGTAAATCACCGTCTTCCCTTATTCCCTGGTTTTCCCGCGGCACGGAATGTCCTTGCAGCCGGACAGGGGGAACTTCCCCTGCCCGCGCGGAATGCACCGCTTAAACCGCAGCATCACCACTCACCCGGAGAATCCATGCCCGCGCGGAATGCGATAAGTTTTCCGGAATGTCCGGCTCGCGTTGCGGGGAGAAGCCCGCCTGCGCGGAATGCGCGCTGCGCCGGCAGCCGATTCCCCCGTGCATCCCTGGCATAAAAAGTTTGTCCAAAGACGAAAAAGTCCGCCAAAAGGCGGACTTGACATTTTGCTTTTCAAATCCCCTTATTGTTCGATCACTCGCTCAACTTGGCACCTTCCGCGTGGGGGTTGCCGGACTTCATAGAGTCTTTACTCTCCGTCACTCTGAATAAGAGAAATGTAAACATTATTTAGTTTAATAGCAACACTATATAACAGAATCCGCGTGTTGTCAACTATTTTTTTATTTTCTGAAAGCTGGCTAGCCTGCCAGCTCGGCCCTAAGCTTTTCCGCCGCCGCGATCACTGCCTCAAAATCCACACAGAACCGCTCCCAGTTGCCGCGGATCAAGGCAATATCCTGCTCCTTTGCCGCCATCTCAAGCACGCGTGCCTCCTCGCCGAAAATCTCGGCTCCAATGGTTTTGGAGGAACTTTTTACCGCGTGTACATAGACCGCAAAATTTTTCCAGTCCTCCTTTGCAAGGCAGGCGGCAAGCTTCTCCTGATAGCTATTCCCCTCCGTGCAGTAATCCTGCAGAATCTCGATGTACATATCCTCCATGTCCATGCAGTGCGTGATCCCCACTGCCCGGTCTATATAAGCGTTCGGGTTCCCCCCCTGATCCGGCATGGCCTGGCCGGATTCCGCCTGTGCATGAAGCATATGGCTCTCGTTATCCGGTTGTTCTTCCCCCAACCCCCCATCCGCTGCATTCACAGAAGGTTCCCCGGATCCCTGCGCACTTTCCGTCTGCTTTTCAGATCCTGACGAATCCCTTCCCTGACCGCCGGACTCTGCTGCACTTACTGACCGCCCCCCGGATTCCTCCTGCCCTGATTTGGCATCCGCCAAAGATGCTTCCCCGGATTTTTCCGCCGCTTCCTTCATGGCAGCCAGGCGCTCCCGCTCCTTTTCCTCGGTTATGACAAGCTCCTCCGGCAGATAGGACATCAGCACGATCTCGAGCTCCGCCGCGTCGATCGGCTTCGAAATATAGTCTACAAAACCCTCGCGCAAATATTCTTCCCGGCTTCCCGCGATCGCGTTTGCCGTCAGTGCGATCACCTTTGTGTCCGAATTTGGGTTATCCTTCTCCCCCCGCAGTTCATGGAACGTCTGGATGCCATCCATCTCCGGCATCATGTGATCCATGAAGATTAAATGGTATTTCTTCTTCCGCGTCATCTGCAGGCACTCCATCCCGCTCGTCGCCGTGTCCAGCATGATCTCCGTGCGTTTGAGCAGCCCCTTGACAACCGCCAGGTTCATCGTATTGTCGTCCACTGCAAGCACCTTCGCACTCGGGGCATGGAATGCCTCATGGTACTTCCTCCGGGAGAAAACCTCATTCTGGTACGCACGCTCCAGATTGCCGACCGGCCCGCGGCTCACCACCTCCTGCGGGAGTGAGAGGAAGAACGTGGAACCCTTCCCATACTCACTCTCTACACGGATTTCCCCGCGCATCAGGTCGACCAGGCGTTTCGTGATCGCAAGGCCAAGCCCGCTGCCCTCCACCGTGCTGTTCTTCTGGATATCAAAACGGACAAACCTCTGGAACAGCCGCTCCTGATCCTCCCTGCGGATGCCCACACCCGTATCCTGAACCGCAACCTTAAGGACAAAATTTTCATAATCGCGCCACTCGCCGTAAGCCGTAAAGGAAATGCTCCCTTCCTTTGTGTATTTTACCGCATTTGTCACCAGATTTGTGATAACCTGGCGGATGCGCATGTCATCCCCGACAAGCGTGGACGGAAGGCTCTCGTCAATACTCACCATCACCTGAAGGTTCTTCTTTTCCGCCCGCTTCTCAAGCAGGTGCACCTCATCGTTTAACAAAGAAGCAAGCTGATAGGACTTCTCCACAATCTCAAGTTTTCCCGACTCCATCTTCGAAAAGTCAAGAATATCATTGACCAGGGTGACCAAAAGCTTGCTGGCGTTTTCCACATTGCCCGCGTATTCCAGCACATGCGGTTCCGTACTCTCCCGCAGGATCAACTGGTTCATACCAATGATGGAATTGATCGGAGTCCGGATCTCATGCGACATATTCGCGAGGAAATTATTCTTCGTCTGGTTGGTCGCCAATGCTTCCTGTTTTTCGCGCTCCAATTCGACAATATCCTGCCCCATCTTCAATACCGCCATGACAAAAAGGAAAAACGAAGCGACCACCAGCACCCTGCTGTGGTTTTCCGCGCGGTAAATCCCGATGATCTCATACACCGTCGCGGCCAAAAGCCCAATATAACCTATGAAAACAAGAAGGTAGTCCCTGAGTCTTTTATGTAATATATCAAGAATCATCGTGATGCCGGCGGTGAACAACATTGCAAAAATCATCAGATGCATCAGAACCATCGAATCTGAAAAATCAGCCACATGCCCCACATGCAATATTACGCAAATAAAAAACACAATCAGGCACGCAACCTTCACCGCTTGGTAATAACGCCGGTAGCGCCCCTTTTGTATCCGGTCAAAATATTCCGCAAACGGATACGGTATCAGCCCCGTTGCAAGAAACGCCACATCCGACACGGCTGAAATATTATCAAAAAACAGCTGGCGCAGACGGGATTCGCAGAGCATCCACACCGCCATCAGCAAAATACCCCATCCAAGATACTCCAACGCAAACTGCTTCTTAAACGAGCGGTTCATTGAAATCCCGAGTGCGATCGCTATGATCGAGAACAAAAGCAAAAAGAGTGCCATCCCGACCTGGATCACATTCATCCTAAAATATTGCGACCAAAGCTCAATCCGCGCGCCGTAATAAACTTTGCTCAGCATACCGGTAAACCTCGACCCCGTAGTCCACATGACCTGTATGGGCTTTCCCGCATCCTCCCTGCTGATCCCCGCAAACACGTAGGCACTCGAACTGTATTTCCCGAATGGCATTGTATCCAGTGTCGAAAACTCCTCACGCAGTTCCCCGTCAATATATATTTCAATTTCCTGATGAAGGCTGTCCAGACTGATCCAATTCCAATCGTACAGTTCTTGCGGCAGTTGCGCCTCAATCACGACCGTCTCCCCGGCGGCGGCCCCCACCCTGCCCGGAAGTTCGACCGGCACCCGCGTCCCGTCCGCAAGGACACGGCTCCACTGCACCGGAAGAACCCCCGCCTCAATCTCCTCGCGCACGGTCTGCTGCGGGAGCAATATCTGCCCAAGTACAGCATACACAGCAATCAGCCCGACAAAGACCGCAAATACGGTATTCAGTATCCATTTCCTATATTTTCCGGAAGTCTTATTTTTTTCTTTCATATTTCCTCATTTCTGCACCATTTACCGACGCGAAAAATCATCCATATGGAAATAATTATACACCACTTTCCCCAAAAGGAAAATACTTTTTTCGGAAAAAATGAGTTTCTTACACACAGCAAAAACAGGGCTGCAGACACAGCCCTGTTTCCTAATAACTACATTACCAATCCTCCTGCCCCTCACGCGACCGTCGCCGTAAAGCCGATGTCGTCCAGCTCCGCGATCGCCGTCTTCACGCAGTTCTCACAGCCGTCAACCGTCACCGTTTTTGTTTCCAGATCAATGCTGTGCTTGATGCCTGCCTCGTCAAGTGCCTTTCCGATACGCTCCACACAATGCCCGCAGCTCATTTCTTTTACATTCAATGTTGTCATGATCCATACCGCCTTTCTTATTTGATAAATTTTTGAATGACCTTTAACAGTTCCTCCACTTTGTCTTCCCTGCCCTCCCGGATATCCTGCACGACACAGGTTCGAACATGGCTGTTCAACAGTTCCCTGCTAAATGCTGTCAATGCCGCACCCGCCGCGGATACCTGCGTCAGGATATCCACGCAGTAGGCATCGTTTTCCACCATTCCGCGGATACCACGGATCTGCCCTTCAATGCGGTTGAGCCGGTGCACCAGATCCGTCACCTCCGCCGCCCCCCGGTGCTTTTTTTGGCAATCACAGATATCTTCCATCCGCCACCTCGCATTCTACAATTTTTTCCACTTAAGCCTCAGCGCGTTGCTGACCACACAGACCGAACTCAAAGACATCGCGAAGCCCCCAAGCATCGGGCTTAAAAGCAGTCCCGTAAGCGGGTACAGCAGACCCGCCGCCACCGGGATACCGACCGTATTGTAGAAAAACGCCCAGAACAGGTTCTGCCGGATATTCCGGATGGTCAGACGGCTTAACCGGATCGCGCGGTGCACATCCATCAGGTCGGATTTCATGAGCACAACATCCGCCGAATCAATCGCGATATCACTGCCGCTTCCGATCGCACAGCCCACTTCGGCCTGCACGAGCGCCGGGGCATCGTTGATACCGTCCCCCACCATCATAACCTTTTTCCCCTCTTTTTGCAATTCCTCAATGATCTTCGCCTTATCCTGCGGCAGCACCTGTGCAACGATCTCATCCACATGCGCCTGAGCGCCGATATAGCCCGCCGTCCGCTCATTGTCCCCGGTCAGCATATAGACGCGCACACCGTCCTTTTTCAGCGCGTCGACCGCCGCAGCACTTGTCTCCTTGATCGTATCCGCCACGCCGATAATACCCAGGGTCACCCCGTCCGCCACGACATACATCGGTGTCCGGCCCTTTGCCGCCAGCTCCTGCGCCCCCGCGTACCACTGCGCGGCATTGCTGCTGTGTTCCTGCGCAAGCTCCGCCTTTCCGAGGTAGATTTCCCCATATTCCTGCGTGCGAACATACACGCCATAACCGGTCAGGCTCTTAAACTCCGAAACCTCCGGCACGGCAAGCTTCCCGCGCCCCGCCATTGCAGTGACCGCGCGCGCAAGCGGGTGCTCGCTGCCCGCCTCTGCAGCCGCCGCAAGCAGCAAAAGCTTATTTTGCTGACCGGAAAGGGGCAAAGAGCCATCCGCCTGCCACAGACCATCATCCGCCCAGACCTCCACCACCTCCGGCTTTCCCTGCGTGATTGTCCCGGTCTTGTCAAGCACTACCGTATCCACCCGCTGCGCCATCTCGAGTGCCTCCCCGGATTTCACCAAAATGCCATTCTGTGCCCCTAGCCCGGTTCCTACCATGATCGCCGTCGGTGTCGCAAGCCCCAGTGCACACGGGCAGGCGATCACGAGCACCGACACAAAAATGCGCAGGGCAAAAGAAAAATCCTTGCCCGCAACCAGCCAGACCACCGCCGCTGCAAAAGCCACCGCCATAACGGCCGGAACAAAAACTCCTGCCACCTTATCCGCAAGTTTTGAGATCGGCGCTTTCTTCCCCTGCGCGTCCTCCATAAGCTGCACGATCTTGGCAAGCGTCGTGTCCGCCCCCGTGCGCGTCACACGCACGGTAAGCATCCCGTCATAATTGAGGCTGCCGCCGATCACCTCACTGCCCTCGGATTTCTCGACCGGGAGGCTCTCCCCGGTCAGCATCGACTCGTCCACGCTGCCCTCCCCCGCTGTCACGATACCGTCGAGGGGTATCCGGCTGCCGGCGCGCAGGAGAATCATATCACCCGGCAAAAGTTCTTCCACGGCAACCTCGCACTCTTTCCCGTCCGTCAGACGGATCGCCGTATCCGGCGCGAGTGCCATCAGCTTTTTAATCGCCTCCGAAGTCTTTCCCTTGCTGCGCCTCTCCATATATTTCCCCAGCATGACCAAAGTCACAACGACCGCCGCCGACTCGTAATAAAGCTGATGTACATGATGCATATCCCCCGGTATCATCACCGTCATCACCAAGCTGTAGAGGAATGCTGCCATCGTGCCGATCGCGACCAGAGAGTCCATGTTTGGATTTCCCTTAAACAATGCCGGGAAACCGCGGACATAAAAATTCCGCCCAAAAACCAGAATCGGAACGGTAAAAACAAGCTGTGCCAGCGCAAACGCCATCGGGTGCTGCTCCATCGAAAGAAATCCCGGCAGCGGCAGCGGTACCGGCATCATATGCCCCATCGACAGATAAAGGAGCGGAACCGCGAAAAGAATGGCAAGAACAAGCCTTCGCTTTGCCGAACTTAACTCTTCCGCTTGGGCAGCCTCCTCCTTCCTGCGCTTCTCCTTGTCATCGACATACACCTGTGCGCCAAACCCGGCTTTCTCGATCTTCCGGATAATCTGCTCCGGTGTCACGCACGTTTCATCGTACTCGATCTGCATCCTCCCTGTCGTTAAATTCACGTCGCTCCCCGCAACGCCCTCCATGCGTCTTGTCACGCGCTCCACAGCACTGCTGCAAGCCGCGCAGCTCATACCGCTGATCTTATATACTTCCCGCTTCATCGTGCCCTCCCGCTGTCAGACATCTCTGCAAAATATCATCCCTGCGCCATATACCCCCTACGGGTATATTCATATCCGATTATATCTGCTGTTTTGCAATTTGTCAACAGTTTTCCCAAAAGCCGGCACAATTATCCTTTTACATTCTTTTCCTCCGGCAAGATCTCCCGGATCCAACGGATGCACTGTTCCATCCACCCGGAACAATATTCCGCCGCAACCGTGATCTCCGCCGGGCGGTTTACCGTGCTGTCACAGAGGGAAAGCCCATGATGTCCGTGCGGGTAGACATGGAGTTCCACCGGAATCCCCTTCCCGCAAAGCGCCGCGGCAAGCATCAGGGAATTTTGCACCGGGACGCACCCGTCCTCCGCCGTGTGCCACAAAAAAGTGGGCGGGGCAAACTCCGTTACCTGCTTTTCCAGCGATACTTTTTCCGTCAGCACAGGATCCGGGTCTTCGCCGAGAAGGCATAAAAAACTTCCCCTGTGTGCGTATTCCCCCGATGTGATCACCGGGTAACACAGGATCATCCCGTCCGGCCGGTCTTCCCCTTCCCGTATCCCCAGCGCTTCACGCGCGAAATCCTCATGCCACAAAAGTCCTGCCGAACATGCAGCATGCCCTCCCGCCGAAAAACCCATCACCGCAATCCTTTCCGGATGGATATGCAGCAGCTTACTGTTGCGGCGCACATAGGTAACCGCCGCCAGAACCTGTAAAAGCTGCGCCGGGTAATGCGCCCCCGCACAGGCATATTCCACCACTGCGGCGGCAATCCCATTTCCGAGCAGCCGCAGTGCCACCGGCTCACCCTCGCGCTTTGAAATGTAGGAATACCCACCGCCCGGACAGATCACCACACAGGAATAGGCCGCTTCCGCATCGACCTCCTCCGAAGGCTGTGGTATGTAAAGGGTGACGCAAGTCTTTTTTCCCGTCTGCGGCAGATTCGGGAAATAATCTTCCAGATATATCTTTTTATAGTTCATCATATCCTCCTTTATTATATACCGCACATATCCGCGCAGTGCCCATCCAAAAGCAGTTTTTGCAGCTGCTTTGATTGATCACATTCCCGCAAATCCTTTGTCCGCCTTCCCATTGTCTCATTTGAAGTATCCGTCCGAATCCCTCCTTTCCCGATTGCATACAAAAAGCCTCCACACGGCCCGCCAAGGAAATATCCTGTCAATATTATATCATGGTTCTGGCATAAACCCAACATCAATATTTATGACATACAAATACTGTAAAAATGCAAAACCGCAAAAAATGTCAACACCTTATCCCCGAAACATGCTATAATCTAACCAAGATTGTCCATGCAGCCAACTGCAGGCTTGCGGCGGCTGTGACCAAATCCAAAAATCATGTAAGCGCCATTATTCAGAAAGGGAAAGTATCTCATGAAACAGAAAATGACCGATTTTCTATTGGCCAACGCAGGCCCTTCGATCCGTCTGCGCGTCAAAAAAGAAATCCTAAACAATATCTCTGCGCAGGAAGAACGCGAACTCCAAAATGAGATCCTAAACGAAAAAACCATGAAACTGATCGCCGCAAAGCAGCTGCCAAACGGCTGGATCGGGCTCGGCTTCCACGGCAGCAACAAAAACGCCGGACAGTATGACAACCAGGAGGTTGCCACAAAATACATGGGGGAGAAAGGTCTTTTTGGCACGGAACTTTTGAACCGGGCGATGGATGCCTTCGTGACCACTGAGCTGACCGACCCATGTTACGGAACAAGGGGGCATTACTACAGCGAATTTGAAATTCCTGCCTGCGGCCAGAACACGATCCGCTGCGCCTGCATCGCGAGGGCACATTATGACGACCTCATCGACATCACCCCACAGATCAATGTTGCGCTCGAATCCTTCCGGCGCGTGACAGAAGTCGATTCCATCCATGACGTGTCGCGCCCAACCAAAAAATGCAGGCTTTTTAACAGCGGCGAGCGCTGGCCGTGCCGCTACCACCTCGAAACACTGGCATTTACAACCAAAAAATGGAGGGATGAAAAAAACACCGCCATGCTCACAGAAGCCTTCCGCCAACTGCTGCGCGCCGATCGGCCGGAGATCATCAACACACCGGTCGCGTGCTGGGTCGGCCATGCCCTGGGGCCGCTGTGGTATCTGAACGAGGGCTACTCTATTGCAGGGGACGGCCAGAACCATCTGTGGCCGGACGGCATCCGCAGGGTGAATTTCGAAAAGACCGAATGGCTCGTGCGCTGCGGTCTCTACACCCACCTTGCGGAATTAAAGGAGGAGGTGGATTACATCCTCTCACAGGTCGACCGGGACGGGATCTGCCGCGCGCAGACCTATGAGGGAGAATTTCGCGGCTGGTCGCCTTATTTCGGATTGCAGCTGGAAACCGACTGGCGGGCAAAGGTACGCAAAAGCTGTGATTTTACGTTCCGCGCGCTGCTGATCGCGCACTACGCGGGACTGTAAAATAATGAAGCTGTTACGAATTTCCTTCTTCCTTCCGCCCCACACCTAACGCTGTCGTTTTTCCCGCACCCGCCAGATAACATAATCCCCCGCCAGCAAAACCAGCACGACAGGCTCAACAAAAACCAAGAGGAGCGTTCCTGTCAGCCCCGCAAACCACCCCTCCCCAGCCCGAATATCCCAAACCGCAAATGCCGCTGCAAACAAACCGATAGCGGCATCTACTATGGCAAAAACCCGGTACGCACAAATGCTCCTCCCCCGTCTTTTTGCCGCCCGCGCAGCCATCCGGATAAAAAGGGAACCGAAAAATATAATAGTAAACGCGGAGCACAACACCAGAAATACCAATTCAAAACCGGAAGGATTTACGACAAGGCTGACAAACCAACTAACCGCCGCGATACAAAAAAGCAAAATGGTGTATTTTGCATCCTTCATTCTTTTTTCCTTTCTCGTGCTTACTTCCCGAATGAAAGATGGGGCAGCACTTTTGCGGCAGCAATCTGCGTCTCCAGTTCCTTCGCAAACGGCACACTCTTTTCAATATGGTTATCCGCGATATACTCCGCACACCGTGCCCGCATCGCTTCCTGGCTCTGTGCGGAGATTTCCTGAAGGCTGCAATACCCGCAGTCAAAATACAGGCTTGCCCGAAGTTCCTTCACGCCGGGAAGCCGCATCAGGTCACATATGCAAAAAAGCCGGACAGCCTCTTCTTCGTCCACTCCATATTTGTGCGAGATTTCCCCCGCCGGATGCCGCATACATAACAATAAATAGTCCTTTGACATTTTGATGCCGTCCGAAAACAGTTTCCCCATAAATTCCGCGCTGACACTCCGTATTTCCGAGAGCTTCCGGTTGGTAAAATCATGCAGGTGCAAAAACTGTTCCAACAGCGCCAGTCCCTCTTCCTCCAAATCCAGTCTTTCCCCAAGCTGCCGGCGGATCTTCCGGCAATCTGTCCCGGCAGGATCCAGCATATCAAAAAAAGTATATTTATCCTCGATCCCCAACTTCAAAAGCCCCTCGATCAATTTCCCGCGGACGGGAATCAGCGGATAAAAACGCTTCAAGGTTGTGTTTTCATTTAACAAACAGGATAACTGGCTGGTTTTAATGTTGTCAAATTCTTTCATCATACGCTATATTACCTCCATCTTATATTTTTCCGATACCGCGCCGCGCGGATCCCGCCGCGTATCCGGGCTTTTATATTACAAAGAAAAACCGGGTAAATATTTTCAAATTTCATTTACCCCGTTTTACTTACCGGGGTCTTTGAATTTTAACATTTGTATGCAAATGGCCATCGTTCGAAAGTCAATCCCATCGGCGCAGCATACCATATGCTCTCATAACAAAAACAGCACAAAAAAAAACGAAAAAACAGAGAACCCCGCAAAGAAGCCCCATGTCAGCGCACAGGTGCAGACCATAAACACAAGCGGCAATTTCAATTATAGATATTTTCTTTGTCGAACCGGCACATTCTCAAAAAATCATTCCAAATCCGGATCCGTCAAGTTAAGCTTGTAGTTTTTTGAATTTATTTGATTATACCACTGCCAAGCTCCTCTTACAATCGGAATTTAAGTCACAACAGGGAATATCCCAAGGCACGTGGGCATTGAGCGTTTCAGTCAGGGCACAGATTTCCGGATGCCTTTTGCATTGACGAAATTGACATGATCATGATATTCTTTTCATGGGACAAATTTTAAGTGCAGGAGTTGTGAATAAGATGAAAGAATGGTTTAGCGTAGAAAAAATTGATAACGATACATTTGCAATCAGTGAATATGGGCATTGGGAGGAAACCCATTGCTATTTACTGTGTGGTGCCAAAAATGCAGTTCTAATTGATACCGGTTTAGGGATCGCAAATATTAAAAAAATTACCGACCGCTTGACAACACTTCCGATCATGGTTATGACAACGCATATCCATTGGGATCATATTGGGGGACATAAATTCTTTAATAATATAGCGGTTCATGAAGCAGAGAAGGATTGGCTGTCAGTGAAATTTCCGATACCGTTGCAGGCAGTAAAGAACAATCTTATGTGCAGGCCTTGTGATCTTCCTCCATATTTTGATGTGGATCATTACCGTATTTTTCAAGGGATACCGCAAAAAATTGTTAAGAATGGGGATTGCCTAAATTTAGGCGGCAGGACGCTGACGGTCATTCATACCCCCGGACATTCTCCGGGACATTGCTGCTTTTATGAACCGGAAAGAAAATATCTATTTTCAGGCGATCTGATCTATGCCGGTTGTCTTGATGCTTTTTATCCTACTACTGACCCGCTGCTGTTTTGGCAATCTATACAAAAGGTGAAATCGTTAGAAATAACGCGGATTTTCCCTGCACATCACCAGCTCGACATTCCGGTTGGCATTATCGGGAGAATTGAAAATGCTTTTCGCGAATTAGCAGATAAAGGCATGTTAAAGCAGGGCACCGGCATATTCGAATTTGAAGAGTTTCAAATTCACATTTAATATGCTTCTTCTTGCCTTATCCCCATCCCCGGTGTATAATATAGCAACGAGAAAACAGCCCTACCCATACGTTTTTTGCCATTTTCAACCCGGCATAAAAGGAGCGACGCATGTTCAAACGAAAAAGAATAACCGAACCGTACGACAAAGAAACCCAAAGGCCGACGATCCGTTCCAGCATCTGCAGCGGGGAGCAGGTGGCGGGTTTCAGGGATATTGGCACCGGAAAATTTACCGAGGTCATGGTGATCCGGAACCAAAAGGACATGGCAGAATTTTTGGGCCGGTACGGTATTCAGGAAAATGATATTAAAAAAGAATGGTAAAATAAAGCTTTAAGGAGGATCGCATATGCTTGATGAGACAGGTTTTAACTTATGGGCGGACAACTATGACAAAACCGTCGCATTCTGTGAGGAGGAGGACGAATACCCGTTTGCCGGTTATAAAACAGTGCTGAACACGATCTACCGCCGCATCCGCTTGGGGCACGGGAAAACCGTTTTGGATATCGGCTTCGGCACGGGAATCCTTTCCAAAAAATTATATTATGACGGGATCCGC
>ERZ808040.321-NODE-321-length-44301-cov-6.999322_pt1 | contig 44301 bp, 23 predicted proteins | sample MGYA00380191_ERZ808040 | MGnify/ENA primary metagenome ERZ808040 (study PRJEB31490, sample SAMN06133395) | mouse gut metagenome | isolation source: J6 | host: mice | place: China: Chengdu | collected 2015-05 ...
CGCCCTGGGCGGCAACGCCCTGGGCAATAATCTCCCCGAGCAGATGGCCGCCGTCAAGCAGACGGCCAAGGCCATCGCCGACCTCATTGAGGACGGCCATCAGGTGATCCTCTCCCACGGCAACGGCCCCCAGGTGGGCATGATCCAGAAGGCCATGGCGGAGCTCACCCGGTCTGAGCCGGACCAGTACATCCCCTGCCCCCTGTCGGTGTGCGTGGCCATGAGCCAGGGCTACATCGGCTACGATCTGCAGAACGCCCTCCGGGAGGAGCTGCTGGACCGGGGAATCAAAAAGGGCGTGGCCACCGTCCTCACCCAGGTGGAGGTGGACCCGGCGGACCCCGCCTTCGCCCACCCCACCAAGCCCATCGGGGCGTTTATGACCAGGGAAGAGGCGGATAAGCTGGTGGCCGAGCGGGACTACCAGGTGATCGAGGACGCCGGACGGGGCTATCGCCGGGTGGTGGCCTCCCCCCGGCCCCAGTCCATCGTGGAGATCGAGTCCATCCGGGACATGGTGGAGGCGGGCCTGGTGGTGGTGGCCTGCGGCGGCGGCGGCATCCCCGTCTACACCACCGAGGGGCACCACCTCAAGGGGGCGGCGGCGGTCATCGACAAGGATTTCGCCTCCTGTGTGCTGGCCCGTCAGCTGGAGGCCGACACCCTCATCATCCTCACCGCCGTGGAGAAGGCGGCGGTGAACTTCGGCAAGCCCAACCAGAGGTGGCTGGACGCCCTCACCCCGGAGGAGGCGGAGGAGTACATGGCCCAGGGCCACTTCGCCCCCGGCTCCATGCTGCCCAAGGTCCAGGCGGCGGTGGAGTTCGCCCGGTCCGCCCCTGGGCGGTCCGCCCTCATCACCCTGCTGGAGAAGGCCCGGGACGGCGTGGCGGGCAAAACCGGCACCGTCATCCGGCAGTAAACAGGATACCCTGCGGGGCCAAGGGCCCCGCAGGGTCATTGTGGTTTTTTCACAACCGCGCTTTGGAGGTGTTTTCATGTCCATTTTAATTCAAAACGGCACACTGATCTGCCCCGAGGGTCCCGTCCGGGCTGATTTGCGGATTGTTGGGGAGAAAATCGCGGAAATTGGCCCCGGCCTCCCCGCGGGGGGCAGCCGGGTGATTGACGCGTCCGGCAGGCTGGTGTTCCCCGGCTTCATCGACACCCACACCCACTTTGAGATGAACAAGGGCACCCCCCGGGAGACGGCGGATGGCTGGGCCTCCGGCACCCGGGCGGCGCTGGCGGGGGGGACCACCACCGTGCTGGACTTCGCCGAGCCGGAGCGGGGAGCCTCCTTGGCTTCCGCCCTTGACGTGTGGCACAGCCGGGCCGATGGCGCCGCCTCCTGCCACTACGGCTTCCACATGACCATCAAGGACTGGAATCCCGCGGTCCGGGCGGAGCTGGCCGGCATGGACCGGGCGGGGGTGACCTCCTACAAGGTTTATTTCGCCTACGACAACCTGCGGGTGTCCGATGGCACGGCGCTGGAGGTGGTCCGGGCCGTGGGGGACCGGGGCGGCGTGGTGGGCTGCCACTGTGAGAACGGCGACCTGGTGGCGGCGGGCATTGCCGCCCAGCGGGCCGCGGGGAACCTGGGGCCTGCCGCCCACCCCCTGTCCCGGCCGGGGTTGGTGGAGGCGGAGGCGGTCAACCGCTGGCTGGCCATCGGGGAGCTGGCGGGCTATCCGGTGAACATCGTCCACCTGTCCACCAGGCGGGGGCTGGAGCTGGTCCGCATGGCCCGGGCGCGGGGACAGGCGGCGTATGTGGAGACCTGCCCCCAGTACCTGCTGCTGGACGACAGCAAATACCGGCTGCCCGGCTTCGAGGGGGCCAAGTTCGTCCTGTCGCCGCCTTTGCGGGGGGCGGAGGATGTGAGCGCCCTGTGGGCTGGGCTGGAGGCCGGGGAGATCGACACCATCGGCACCGACCACTGCTCCTTCCATTTCAAGGGGGGGAAGGAGCTGGGCCGGGGGGACTTCTCCCAGATTCCCAACGGCATCCCCGGGGTGGAACACCGGCCGGTATTGATGTACACGGCGGCGGTGGCGGCGGGGCGGATGGACGCCCACCGGATGATGAAGCTGCTGTCGGAGCAGCCTGCCAGGCTCTTCGGGATGTACCCCCGGAAGGGGGCGCTGGCGGTGGGCAGCGACGCGGATATCGTAATCTTTGACCCGGGATATACGGGCCGTATTACCGCCGCCGCCCAGTACCAGGCGGCGGATTACACCCCCTACGAGGGCTTTGAGACCAAGGGCCGGACGGAGACTGTCCTGCTGTCCGGGGAGCCGGCGGTGGAGGACGGGCGGGTCATAGCGGAGGGCCGGGGCCGGTTTGTCCGCCGGGGGCCGTCCCGGTTCTGGCGGTGAAGCTGGGCGCGGTGCTGATGGCCTCCGGGGCGGGACGGCGGTTCGGCGGCAACAAGCTGCTCCACCCGGTGGACGGCGTGCCCATGATCCTGCGGGCGTTCGCGGCAGTTCCGGCGGAGCTGTTCGTCCGGGCCTGCGTGGTGAGCTGCTACCCGGAGATTCTGACCATAGCCGGGGAGCGGGGCTACCTGCCCGTCCCCAACCCGGACGCGGATCAGGGGCAGTCCGCCTCCGTCCGGCTGGGGCTGTCCCGCCTGACGGATCTGGACGGAGTGATGTTCTGCGTGTGCGACCAGCCCTGGCTCCGGAGGGACAGCGTGGAGCGGCTGCTGGCGGACTTTGCGGCGCACCCCGGCCGCATCTGCGCCCTGAGCTGGAAGGGGGAGCGGGGGTCCCCGGCGGTGTTTCCCCGCGGCCTGTTTCCCCAGCTGCTGGCCCTCACCGGGGACCAGGGCGGGGGCGGCGTCATCCGGGCCCACCGGGACCGCCTGCGGCTGGTGGAGGCATCCGGGCCTGAAGAGCTTCAGGATGTAGACACAAAACCGGACGGCAAATAAGCTTCCGCCCGGCGGAGCCGGCGGGGCGCTGGAAGAAAATAATTGAAAATTGAAAAAAAGTATAAACTAAAAATGGAAACGATCCGATAATATTAATATGATGTCAACCGCAAATTCAATGATTGAATCGGGAGGTACCAGATGTCTAAAAAGAACGACGGGAAAACCGGAAGCGGGAAAAAGTCTCCGGCGGCAGCTGCGGCGGAACGCAATGCGAGCGCTGCTGAAACGAGCAAAGCAAGCGGGCTGATGGAAGAGCCCAACGTAACCGAAGCGGAAGCGGTTCCGGAGGAGCAGCCGAAGGCCAAAGCCCCGGAAGCGGCCAAAAAGGCGAAGCCGAAGGCCAAAGCTGGAAAGGCGGTTCGGGCGAAGGCCGCAAAGGCGCTCGCTGAGGAGCAGCCGGAGGCGGAATCTGAGGAGGCGGCCCCTGTGGAGCAGCCGGAGGCGAAGGCCGGGGAGGCAGTCCCTGTGGAGCAGCCGGAGGCGGTGGCTGAGGAAGCGGTCTCTGTGGAGCAGCCGGAGGCAAAGCCCGGGGAGGCGGCTCCTGAGAAGCAGCCGGAGGAGGCCGCGCCCCCGGAAGAAATCTGCACAACCCCCAGGAGGAGCGTCGCGTTTATCGGGTCGGAGTGCTATCCCTTTGTCAAGACCGGCGGTCTGGGCGATGTGATGTACGCGCTGCCCAAGGCGCTGGTGAAGCAGAACTGTGACGTGAAGGTCATCCTTCCCCGGTACAAGTGCATCCCGTGGGAGTACCAGGAGAAGATGATGTACCGGGGCTCCTTTGAGATGGATCTCTGCGCGGACGGCCGCTCCTTCTATGTGGGCATTATGGAATATGTCTGGGACGGGGTGGTCTATGATTTCATCGACAACGAGGAATTCTTCAGCAACGGAAACCCGTATACCAACCTCATTGACGACATTCCCAAATACTGCTACTTCGCCAAGGCGGCCCTGGCGGCGCTGAACTTCATGGACTGGATACCCGATATCATTCACTGTCACGACTGGCAGGCCGCCCTGGTCCCCGTATATCTGAGGACCCAGTTTGCCAATACGAAGCTGACCACGGCAAAAACCATATTGACCATCCACAACCTGCGGTTCCAGGGGGTTTATGATATTCCCACGATCCGCTACTGGTCCGGGCTGCCGGACCACGTCTTTAACAAGGACGCCCTGAAGGTGGGCTACAGAGACGCGAATATGCTCAAGGGCGGCCTGACGTACTCCAATGTCATCACGACGGTGAGCCAGACCTATGCGGGCGAAATTCAGAGCGCCTATTATGGCGAAAATCTGGACGCCCATCTGCGGTATCATTCCGGCAAGCTGCGCGGCATTGTCAACGGCATCGACTATGACATCTGGAACCCTGACACCGATGCCAGACTGCATGCAAATTACAGCGCTGCCAATGTGCTGGACAAGAAGAAGGAGAACAAGCGCCAGCTCCAGGAGGAGCTGGGGCTGGAGCAGGACGATCATAAGTTTGTGATTGGCCTGATCTCCCGCCTGACGGATCAGAAGGGCCTGGATCTGGTCAACGCCATTATCCCCCAGGTGATGGATGAGCACACGCAGATCGTGGTGCTGGGCACCGGCGACTGGGTGTATGAGGACTCGTTCCGCTATTATGAGAACGCGTACAAGGGGAACGTGTGCTCCAATATCATGTATGACGAGACACGGGCCCACAGGATCTATGCCGGCGCGGACGCCCTGCTGGTTCCGTCCCAGTTCGAGCCCTGCGGGCTGACCCAGCTGATTGCCATGCACTACGGCACCATACCCATCGTCCGGGAGACCGGCGGCCTGAAGGACACTGTGGAGCCGTACAATGTATATGTCAATACGGGGAACGGGTTTACCTTTGACCGCTATGAGGCCGGCCTGCTGCTGGATGCCATCAACCGGGCAAAGACCGTCTACTTCAATGAGCGCGGCCACTGGGACGAGATGGTCCAGCGGGATATGGACAAGAATCTGTCCTGGGAGAACTCGGCCAAGCAGTATAAGGACCTGTATCTGGAATTGACCTGGTGACGAAGCGCCTGAAACAAAAAAACAGCGCCGCTGCCCTCCGTGCGTGGGCGGCGGCGCTGTTCTGCTGAGTCGGCGGCGCCCTCGGCCCGCGCTCCGGAAGCGGCTTCGCGGGGCCGGGAGCCTTTGCGGCGGAGTGGGTCCGCCTCAGGAGGGGATGGGGGCGGTCCAGCAGCTCCCGCCGTACAGATCGGTGAACCGGTAGGTTGCCTGGGTCCGCCCCTCCAGCGGCACATCGCTGACGGTTACCCCTTGTTCTGAAACGGTCAGCGCCTCGCCCAGCAGATAGCTGTCCTGATACGTCCCGTCATAGCTGTAGTAGTCGCACAGAAATTCCAGGGTGTCGCCGGGCTGGAGCCCATCCTGGCCCTTGGCCACCGTGTCGGTCTCGCCGTCGTGGTACACCGTGCGCACTCCCGCCACGTAGCCGCGGGGCTGTTCGCTGTCGAATACCAGGATCAGCTCGGAGCGCACGCCGTTGTGCAGCACCGGCACACGGCCCGTGATGGTGTAATGGACCCCGTCATCCACCGTGGCGGTGTGATAGTAGGCCACCGGCTGCCCCTCAATGGCAAGCCAGCTCCGGGCAAGCTCCGCCTTGCCCAGAAGCCCGCCCTCCTGGTCGAACTCAAATACGTTGTCCAGTCCCAGGTCGATGTAGCCCTCGCCGTCGTCGTAGAACAGGTTCAGCTCCAGGGAGTGAACCAGCTCCCACTGCGCTTCGGTGAGCCGGATGACGGGGACGCCGCCGGCGTCCTCCTGCCACAGCAGCGTCTCGGAGGGGAAGCGGTTTTCCGCCAGATACTGTGCCAACTCCTCGCCGTCCAGCGCCCGGTCGCTCAAAAACGCGCTGTTGCCGCTGTCCAGGCCGGAGATGCGCCCGAAAGAGCCGCCCAGCAGCTGGCCCAGAATGGTGGAAATGTCGTCCGCGCCGACGCCGGAGCCGCCGCCCAGCTGGCCCAGCAGAGCGGGCAGAGGGGAGGCCGTGCCGCCGGAGGCGGCCTGTCCGCTGACCTCAAGGCTGGCAAACTGGCGGATGCACTGGATGTAGCCGCTGTCCATGCCGATCTGCTGGAAGGCGGACGCCGCCCGGTCCACATTGGACGATTTCCGATAGGGGAAATAGATGGAGATGCCGTAGGCGTTGGTCATGTTGGAGGAGGTGCGGTTGTATTTCACCGTTCCCAGCAGGGCCTGCGCCAGGGCGTCTCCCTCTCTGGTGCCCAGGTTTTTGGCCAGATGTACCAGGTCCACCTGGTCGATCCGGCTGGACTGGGCAAACTCCCGGGCCCCGTTGCGGGCGTTGGACACGGCCTGATACTGCTTGTTCTGGATCAGCCGCGTGGCGGCCTGGGAGAAATCCGCCAGCGCGGGGGGCAGCGTCGCCTCCAGCTCCGCCAGGTCGATGACGGAGAGGGTGGTGAGCTGGCCCGGGCACTTTTGGCCGCAGGTGTCTACAAAGCTGTCCACAATCTGTTTGCCCAGCTCGACGGTGGGTATGGAGGTGTTCTGGCCGAGGGCGGTGAGCCAGTCGGTGTAATACCAGCCCACCCCCGGCTCCGTCTCCTCCGAGGCGATCAGATAGTCCGCGTGCCGGGTGAGGGTCAGGGCGGTTTCCGCCGTGGCCATCAGGCAGGCGTCAAAGCCGATGAAATCGAACTTCACCCCCGCGGCTTGAAGGGCGGCGTCCACCCCCGCCAGGGTCATGGACCCGGAGGATGCGAATTTTTCATCATAGCCGTAGCCGCTGACCGATCCTCCGCCGTGATCCCACAGGATCAGCTCGTACCGGCTGGCGGGGTAGTTCCGGGCGCACCACTGGATGTACCCGGACAGCGTGTCGGGAGAGGTCATGGGCACGCTGCCCAAATTGTCCGCCAGCTTCACCAGCTGGCCGCCCTTCACCTGCCAGATCTGGTTGCCGGAGCTGGAAACCACGTTGTTTTTCCAGCCCTTGCAGCCGCCGGTGTAGACCAGCAGGCTGACGCTGCCGTCAAAGTGCGCATTCAGCATTTCCTGGAGGTCGGCGGTGCCCATACCGCTGCGCGACTCCAGATCGGTGCCGCACATGTAGACCATGATCGTCACGGTGTCTCTGCCTCCGCCCAGAAGTCTGGTGTATTTTGCCCGGGCGTCTGAGGACACGGTGGTATCCAAACGGCCTGTGTTTGCCGGGCTCTGCCAGCCGGAGGAGACGCTGCCGCCCCCCAAGCCGCTGAGCAGCGCGGTCCAGTCGGCGCCTGTGCTCCCGCCCTGATTGTGCTGCTGCTGTTGCTGCTGGCCTGTGGGCGGCGCCTGAACCTGCCCGCCGGACTGGCCGCCGAAAAGGGCCGTGAGTCCTCCGCCGCCCCCCAGCAGCAGGGCCAGCAGCAGCACAATCAGCTTTGCTCCGCCGCCCCGGCCGCTGGAATTGCGGGGGCCGCCGTCTTGCTGCGTCCGGGCGTGATGCCCGCCGGCGTCTCCCACCGGGCCGGCGCCCAAGCCCTCGCCCCGCTTCTGTACGCCTCTGGCGGGACCGGTCACATGTTTCTCCCGGCCCCTGGGTCTGTTGTTTTCCATGGTTTCATTCATCCTTTCAGCCAGCGCTGGGTTTTCCCGGACATTATATGACATATTGCGCCGGAGGGCAAGCCGGTTTATGCGGACAAATCCCGTTTCCGGCGCTCCTGGCGGCTTGCGCCGCCTGGGCCGGCGTCACTGGCCCTCTTTGAATATGTGGGTTTTTACAAAGCGCTTCATGCAGTAGTCATACTCCGCGTTTACAAAGCTGGCGTAGAGGATGTCCACCACGTTGAGCTGGGCCATCCGGGAGGACAGGGCCCCCATGCGGAACGTGAACTCGTTGGTGGCGGTGTGGAGGCGGTAGTCCGCCAGCTTTGCCACGGGGGACGGGGTGGAACGGGTGACGGCGATGACGGGAACGCTGTTCTCCTTCAGGGCTTTGATGCATTCGATCATCTCGTGGGTCTGGCCGGAGTAGGAAAAGACAATGCCCACGTCGTCCGCCGTGGCGTTCCGGGCCTGGAGAAGCTGGGAGTGCCAGTCGTCGTTGAGGACGCAGGGCTTGTCCACCCGCAGGAATTTCAGGTAGGCGTCCCGCGCCACGCAGAGCGACGCGCCGATGCCGAAGAGCAGGATGGTCCGGGCCTTGCGGATGAGCTCCATGCAGGCCGCCACATCCTCCGGATTCAGCAGGTACTGCGTGTCCTCCAGGCACTGGATGTTCCTCCTAGTGATGCTGCCGATGATCTCGGGGATGGTGGAGGTCCCGTCCAGCTCCGCCTCCTCATGGGAGCCCCGCTCCCCCAGCGTGTGGACATCCAGCAGCAGGTCCTGGCGGAATTCCTTATACCCGGAGGACCCCACAAACCGGCACAGGCGGACTACGCTGGAGGGAGAGGAATAGGTCCGCTCCGCGAGCTCCCGGGCGGTGAGATGGGCCGCCTCCTCCGGATGGGCGCAGATGTACTGGGCGATGGTGGCTTCCGTGCCGCTCATGGCGCTTTGGGTTTCCCGAAGTCTGAGTAGTATATTTTTCACAATTTTCCTCCTCTTTTAATCAAGGGTTCTTCCATTTCATTCAAGAGTCTGTTTCTGGTAAAATATTGTACCACATTTTTCAGAGAATGTTGACATATTTTTTTCTTTGTTTACAATGGCATTATACACAGGCGCAAGGCAGACTTCCAGTCTCACGGCCGACAATTTATGAAAGAGAGTAGGAGTTGATTGTATGGATCTCAGCCGCATGACGACAGAAAAACGCAACGCCGCAACGATGGATTTGGATCAGATGTCCGCGCTGGAAATTGCCGCGGTGATGAACCAGGAGGACCGCAACGTCCCCTTGGCCGTCGAAAAGGCTCTGCCGCAGATTGCCCAGACCATTGAGGCGGTGGAAAAAGCCTTCCGGCAGGGCGGACGGCTCTTCTACATCGGCGCGGGCACCAGCGGACGCCTGGGCGTGCTGGACGCCTCCGAGTGTCCCCCCACCTTCGGGGTGGACCCGGACATGGTGGTGGGCCTCATCGCCGGGGGCGACCGGGCCCTGCGGTTCCCCATCGAGGGGGCCGAGGACGACCGGGAGCTGTGCGTCCGGGACCTGAAGGAGCATAACCTCTCCGGCGGGGATGTGCTGGTGGGCATCGCCGCCTCCGGCCGGACCCCCTATGTGCTGGGAGGCCTGGAATATGCCAGGAGCCTGGGCTGCGTCACCGCCGCCATCGCCTGCAACAGGGACAGCGCCGTGGGCAAGGCCGCCGACATCGCCATCGAGGTGGAGGTGGGGCCCGAGGTGCTCACCGGCTCCACCCGGCTCAAATCCGGCACCGCCCAGAAGCTCATTGTCAACATGATTTCCACCGGGGCCATGGTTCGCACCGGAAAGGCTTACCACAACCTCATGGTTGACGTGGTGCAGAGCAACGCCAAGCTCCAGGTCCGGGCGGAAAACATCGTCATTGAGGCCACCGGGGTAGACCGGGACAAGGCCCGCGCCACCATCGACGCCGCCGACGGCAAGGTCAAAACCGCCATCACCATGATTCTGGCCTCCTGCGGCAAGGAGGAGGCCCTGGCTCTGCTGGAAAAGGCGGGCGGCAAGGTCCGGGACGCCGTCCAGGGCCGCTGAGCAGGTGCACTTTGCGCGCCGCCTCCCAGCCCGTGCGGGGGAAGCGCCGCGCATGGTCAAATAGATATCCCCGCAAATCCCTTTCCTACCACCATTTTTCGAGAAAGAGAGGTAATTCACATGACCATCGAACAACTGGTACAAAAGATCCTGGAAGGAGTGGGCGGAAGAGCCAACGTTATTACCGCCACCAACTGCATGACCCGTCTGCGGATCAATGTGAAGGACGATGGCGCCATCAACGAGGACAGCCTGAAGGGCATTGAGGGCGTCATGGGCATTGTCCACGACCGGGCGAACTACATTGAAGTCGTGGTGGGCCCCGGCAAGTGCCGCAAGTGCGCCGACTACTGCAAGGACCTGGGCATTCCCGCCGCCGCCGACGCGGACAACGCCGGAATGACCGCCGGCGGAGACTGGAAGGCCAACAAGGCCAACCTCAAGGCGTCCCAGAAGGACAACAAGATCAAGAGCATGCTCAAGACCTTCGGCGACATCTTTGTGCCCCTGATCCCCGGCGTCATCGCCGCCGGTCTGTGCGCCGGCGTCAACACCCTGCTCCAGCAGATCTTCAAGAGCAACGACGCGGTGCTGGCGGCGGGCTGGTACATCATCGTCACCAGCCTGCTGGGGCTCATCAACTCCGCCTTCATGGCCTACCTGACCGCGTGGGCCGGCTACCGGGCGGCCGAGAAGTTCGGCGGCACCCCCATCCTGGGCGGCATGCTGGGCGTGATCACCACCCTGGGCGGCATCGACGCCATCGCCAAGGTGGTCCATCTCTACAATGAGGCCCAGCCCTTGGACGCCATTCTCCGGGCCGGGCGCGGCGGCGTGCTGGCCGCCGTCATCGGCGTGTGGTTCATGTGCAAGATCGAGCGGGCCATCCGTTCCAAGATGCCCGACGCGCTGGACATCGTCTTCACGCCCCTGCTGACCCTCATCGTCACCCTGGTTCCCTATATCCTCATCGTCATGCCCATCACCGGCCTCATTTCCACCGCTCTGGTGAAGATCGTGGGCGCCGTGGCTCTGAGCACCTCTCCCGTGGTCCGGGCCATCTCCGGTTATCTGGGCGCCGCGCTGTTCCTGCCCATGGTGGCCATGGGTATGCACCACGGCCTGGTGGCCCTGTACACCGTCCAGCTTGAAACCTTCAGCGCCGTGTATCTGTACCCCGCCCTGGCCATGGCCGGCGCCGGGCAGGTGGGCGCCGCCATCGCCATCTGGCTCAAGTGCAAGAAGTGCGGCAACAAGCGCCTCCGCAGCGTCATTGACGGCGCTCTGCCCGCCGGTATCCTGGGCGTGGGCGAGCCCCTGATCTACGGCGTCACCCTTCCCATGGGCAAACCCTTCCTCACCGCCGGCCTGGGCGCCGGTTTCGGCGGAGCCTTCGTCAACCTGATGCAGGTGGCCTCCACCACTTGGGGCCCCTCGGGCCTGCTGGGCTGCTTCGTCATGACCGCCGGCCCCAATGGCGCGGCCAAGAGCGTGCTCTTCTTTGTCATTGGCCTGATCATCAGCTACGTCATGGGCTTCCTCTTCACCAATATCATGGTGAAGGACGAGGAAGTGGCGAATGCCTGATTCTCTGGGCCGTTCGGTCTACCTCACGTCTTTTGACAGCCGGTGTCCCGCTCTGGAGCGGGACGCCGGCTGCGGCGCTCCGGTGTTTCTCTCCCTCCACATCAGCGAGGAGTTCTCCCCCGGCTATTGCCGCCGGGCGGAGGAAATCTGCGGGTGGCTTTCCCGGAAGGGATACCGGGTGATCGGGGACGTATCCACGAAAACCGTTGACCAGTTCAGCCAGCCGGATCTTGTCCGGCTGGCTGAAGCCCTTGGACTCTGGGCCCTCCGGGTGGACTATGGCTTTTCCGAGGAGGAGATCGCCGCCCTGGCCAGGCGCCTGCCCATTGTGCTCAATGCCTCCACCACAGATCCCGCCGCCGCCCGGCGGATTGCCCGCGGGGCGGTGAAGGTCATGGCGATGCACAACTTCTACCCGCGGCCGGAGACCGGCCTGGACGACCAGTTTTTCCGGGAGTCCACCCAGGCCCTCCGGGAAGCGGGAATACCGGTTCTCGCCTTCATCCCCGGGGACAGGGAGCTGCGGGGCCCCCTCCGCCTGGGGCTGCCCACGCTGGAACGGCACCGGGGCCTGCCCCCGTCGGCCTGCTTTGCCGATCTGGCCATCCGCTTCGGGGTGGAGGAGATTTTTGTGGGGGACCCCGGCGTTTCCCCGCGGGAGCTTGACCGCATCCAGCGGTTCTGCCGGGATGGTGTGCTGGAAATCCCCGTCCGGCTGGAGGGGGATGCCGCCGCCCTCTACGGGAAACCCTTCACCAACCGGGTGGATTCCCCCGCGCAGCTCGTCCGCTTTGCCGAATCCCGGACGTACTCCTGCTTCGGCGGAGCGGTGGAGCCCAAAAACTGCGTGGAGCGGCGAAGGGGGAGCGTCACGCTGGACAACAGCCGTTACAGCCGTTATTCCGGGGAACTTCAGCTGGTCCTCCGGGATCTGCCCGCCGACGAACGGGTTAACGTCATCGGCCATGTGGAGACGCCCTATCTTCTTTTGGCGGACTGCATCGGCCGGGGCGGAGCCTTTGTCCTGACTCCGGACTGAGGGGACAGGGGGCCGGGCTGCTGTTCGAGCGCCTGACACGCTGCCGCGGCGCGCCTGTTTTCCATAACATGTGAAAAAGCCTTCCGCGCATTCAAAACCTGGTACGGCAGCCCTCCCCTTCTTCCAGGTGGCGGACCAGAGCGCCCGCCGTATAGCCCATCCGCCGTCCCGCACGTCAACGGCCCCGCCCCATCCGTCAAGCCTTGCGGCTTGTTTCGGTGGGGCGGGGCCGTTGCTGTGATTCCTCCGGGCGGCGTTATGCCCTGATGGAGGCCGTCCCGGCCGGAACGCGCCGCGGTCCGGCAGCGGGGAGCGCCTCAAACAGGGGCTGCGCCTGCCCGTCAGGAGGCGGTTTTTTCGCGGGACGGCTCGGTTTCTGCTTCCGCCCACTGGTACGGCTGGTCAATGGGCCAGGACAGGCTCAGGTTGGGAAGCTCCAGGGGCTGGCCGCCCTCCTGATAATACCAGATGTCCAGCGTGTCCGGGTCTCCGGGCTCCAGCACAAAGCCCTTTTGCAGGGTCTTCTGGATGCTGTCCAAAATTGTCTCCGCGAGCTGCTCCGCGCTGTACATAAAGAACTCCTCTTTCTGCGGATAGGGCGGGCCATTGAACAGGGCCGATTGATTGGACAGGCATACGCTCATGCCGCCTTTGCCGGAGACAACCGGCTCGGCCAGGGTCAGGTCCCAGCCGGTGAGGCCGGCGATGCCCTGGATCAGCAGCTCCGGGGTGAGCTCTCCCTCGTAGGCCATGGGATATTCGGTGAAGCCCCCGGCCTTTGTCCCGATATACAGCGTGGCCGTCTGCTCGCCCTCCGCGGGGGTCGGGGCGGTGGATTCGTCTGCCGGAAGCGACGGTTCTGTGGATTCCTCCGCCGGGGGGGCGCTGACCGCGCCGGAGGGCTCCTGCGGGGTCCCGCTGTCCTGAGGCGGGGCGGACTGGCCGCAGCCCGCCAGCGCCGCACAGAGCAGCAGCGCAACAAGAATTGACGTTTTCTTCACGTGTTTTCCTCCTGAGTTTCCATGAGATGTTCGAGGCCTGCGCCGCCTGCGCGGGGGTGGCCCGCCGTGTTATGTACTGCCGTTCCCGCGTGCGGCGGTAGCTTCCATTATAGCGTGTCGGAAACGGTTTGTCCACAGGTTTGTGCCGGAGCCCCGCGGGGCGGGGGAGGGCAATGCCGCTTTGGAAGAGAGCGGGCCTGCCGCGCGAGAGGTTCAGAAGTTTTTTTCGATTTGAGGGACCTGATATTTGAAAAGGCCGGGTAAACATGATAAAATAGGTCAATACACGAAATGGTTGAAAACGTCCCGGCCAATGCGGGCCGGAGAGCTGGAGGGAACACCATGATTTACGCCATGTCCGATATTCACGGGTGCTTTGACAAGTACCGGGCGATGCTGTCTGAGATCCGGTTCAGACCTGCGGATACCCTCTATGTTCTGGGGGATGTCATCGACCGGGGGCCGGACGGTATCAAAATTTTGCGGGATATGAGTGCGCGGCCCAATGTGTTTCCCATCCTGGGCAACCATGAGTTCACCGCCGCCGTATGCCTGCCGTGGCTCACCCAGGAGATCACCGATCAGAGCCTGGACGCCCTGACGAATGAGCAGGTCGCCGCCCTCGGCGAGTGGATTGCCAACGGCGGGGAGCCTACGCTCCGGGGCCTGATGGAGCTGAATGCGGAGGAGCGGCAGGACATTCTGGACTATTTGCGGGAGATGGAGCTCTACGCGGAGGTGGAGGCGGGGGAGCGGTCTTTTCTCCTGACCCACGCCGCCCTGGATCATTTTGACCCGGATAAGCCTCTGGACGCCTACGACTTGCAGGACTTTCTGTTTGGCCGCCCCGGGCCGGAACCTGTCTGCTCTCCGGACAAGGTTTTGGTGTTTGGGCACACGCCCACCAGGCTGTTGAACGGGAAAGATCAGATTTTCCGTCGGGAAACCATGATCGACATCGACTGCGGGTGTGTCTTTGAGGGCGGCCGGCTGGCCTGCCTGTGCCTGGACACCATGGAGGAATTTTATGTGTGAGGAGGAGGAAGCGGCGGTCTGAGGGAGCGGAAGATACGCGGGCGGTTATGCCTGACTTTGGACAGACGCAATCACAGGGGCGGCCCCATCCTTTGGATTGGGGCCGCTTTTTTATGCGCCGCCGTCCGTTCAAGGCGGCGGGCAAAAAGAACAGCCCCGCCCGCTCCGGGCAGCTGGCAACAAGCTGTCCGGATTAGGCAGGGCTGCTCAAGAAATAAGACTTACGGGGTGCGGGCCTGATTTTCCCCCTTGCGATCAGGTGTTTTCCAGGAAGTTCTTCAGAATTTGCGCCGCTTCGGCACGGGTCGCGGTCCCTCCGGGGGTAAGCTGTCCGTTTCCGTTGCCGTTCAGAACCCCGTTCTCCACGGCCCAGCACAGGGCCTCCAGGGCGTAGCTGCTGATCTGGTCCCCATCGGTGAAGGCCGCCAGGTCGTGGCCATTGGCCTCGGGGCTTCCCACGTACCGCCAGAGCATCACCACAAACTGCTCCCGCGTCACGCTGTCGTTGGGGCCGAACTGGCCGTCCCCGTAGCCGTTTACGATGCCGTTCTCCGCGGCCCAGGCGATGCTGTCCGCATACCAGGCGTCGTCGCTGACGTCGCCGTACACATCTGTCAGCGCCTGATCCGGCTGGCCCTCCAGCCGGTACAGCACGGTGGCCACCATTGCGCGGCTTGTGGTCTGGTCCGGGCTGAACGTCGTTTCGCTGGTGCCGTTGAACAGCTCGCGGGCGCTGGCGAAGGTCACTGCCTCAGCCGCCCAGCTTGTGGACGGCACGTCGGAAAACGTCTTGCCGTTGTCCACGATCTCTACCGTGGCGGAGCCGTCCAGCGGCGCGCTCAGCTTGCCGTCTTTCACCACGCTGCGCTGGAGCACCTCGCGGGTGCCGTCGTCATGGACCAGTACCGCCACAGTGCCGGGACCGGCGTCCTCCGCCGGAACAGAGAGCGTCAGGCCGCCGGGAACATCCTCCACGGTCTGGCCGTTGGCGGTCAGGGTCAGTTTGACCGCGTCTCCCACCTGCTCGGTGGCGACGCCGACGGCGCCGCCCGCGCCGCTCAGGGTCCCCAGCGCCGCGTTGGGGATGGTCACGTCGGCGATGGGGGAGGCCACGGTGAGGGCCGCGTCTGTCTGGCTCTGGATCTGGCCCACTGTGGAGGCCGGGATGGAGACTTGGGCTTTGCTCACGTCGCTGGTGATCTCCGGCTTGATGACAATTGCCTCGCTCTGGTTCCGGACCGCCTCCGTCACCAGCTGATTTCCGTCCGAGACGCTCAGGACGGTGTTTGCCGTGCCGTTCTGGATGGTCGTCCGCGTCGGGATGTCGTTTGTCTCCGCGGGCGGTGTGCTGTCTGTGGCTGTGCCGCCGGTGCCGCCACCGCTTCCGCTTCCGCTTCCGCCGCCGGTGCCGCCGGTGCCGCCACCGCTTCCGCTTCCGCCGCCGGTGCCGCTGCCGCTGGCAGCGGAGACCGCCGCCACCTGAATCGTGACTGTGTTGTAGTTGGCGGTGTCCTGCGGCGTGAAGACCACGTCATACGATTTCCCGGCTTCGGCCGTAATGCTGCCATCCGCCCAGGCAAAGGCGCCCGGCACATCTGTGGCGCCGCCGTTCAGCTTAATTTCACTCAGCGGCTGTCCCGCGACGCCGGACGCCGTGGGAGCCGTATTGATGCTCGGGTTTGCCTTTGCGATCTGCACTGTAATCTCCGCGGCGGCGATGCCGGTGTAATTCACGCTGTCCGCCACCCTGTACCAGACGGTGTAGGCGCCCGCGGCGGTGCCGGTGGGGATTTGATCGGAATACGCGCCGTTCTGGCTCGTGCTGTACTCGATTGTGCCGATACCGCCAACCGTGCTGCCGCTGGTGACAAGGGCTTGCGCGCCGCCGGTGTACGTCAGGCCGGGGTCCGCCGGTTTGGTGTCCAGCTTCGCGTCCACCTTGTAGATGGACGCCGTCGCGCTGTCGGGCCAGGTGATGAGATAATTTCCATACGCCCCATTCGGGGTTTTCGTCGTGATGGCCACCTGCTTGCTTGTGCCGGCATCGGCCGTCGCAAATTGGCCGTCCACCGTGAGCGGGATCGTATCAGTGCCCACCAGGTCGCCGCTCTTCCAGGCGGCGCTCAGTACTGCGTTGATGGTTCCATCATAGGGCTTATCCTGGGCCGTCACCACCGGGGTCACGGGCTTCGGGTTCGCGACAAAGGGCACGCTGGCCGTGTTGGATTTGTCGTAGCCGTCCGCCCCTTCCTTGTACGCCTCCACGGTGAATCCGCCTGTGCCCGTTACGGTCACGACGCCATTTTGGTCGATGGAAGCAATGCCGCTCTCCGCGATGTTCCACCGAATTGCGCCGCCGCCGGAGCCGCCCATGGCGCTCAGGCGGAAGGTATCCCCGTAGTGGACGTCAGTTGGAATGCTGGTGACGATGCTCAGGGGGTTCTGGCTGGCCGCCACGATCTCAAAGGTCCCGGTGACGGGGGTGTCGAACTGGTAGTTGCCGTCCGGGTTGTCCTTGACGGTGACGGTGTACGTGCCCACGGCGATCCGGGGTGTGGGCAGCTCCACGGTATATTCGCGCTCCGGGATAATCCGGTTTGCGCCGTCCCGGACCACGACGGCGGGGGTCTTTTCCGTGCCGTCATACCGGAAGGTGTTCTGCGTGCACAGGACGGTGGGCGTATCCGTGTTCACGGCAATGGTCACATTCTCTACCTTTGCGGGGGCGCTGTCCTTGTGGTTCTCGTCCCCGGCCACCGCCTTGTACCAGACGGTGTAGGTGCCCGCGTCCACAGCTGTGGGAAGGCCGTAGCTGTAGCTGACGCCATCCAGGGAATAGGCCAGCTCTCCGCCCTCCGCCGTGCCTCCGTCTGCCAGCAGGACCAGCGGGCTGCCGCTGTAAGTCAGGCTCCCGGCCTTCACCGGCGCGCTCGTCACCTTCGCCGCCGCCAGGGTTATGGACGCCGTGGTCGTGGCGGGCCAGCTGACATCGTATTTTTCCCTGACGCCGTCGGTGACCGTCAGCCCGGTAATGATGACCGTCTTGTTCTCCCCGACGTCGGCGTCCGCGAAATGCCCCGCTGCGGTGACGCCGTCGGCGGGAATGGTGTCGCTGCCAACCAGGCCGCTGCTGATGGTGACGGTCAATGTGGCGTCTGTGCCGCCGTCATAGGGCTTGTTCGCGGCGGTCACCACCGCGCTGACCGGCTTCGGGTTGACGTAGAAGGTCCACGTGTCGCTGACGCCGCCTTCAGCGGCCGTGACGGCGACGCTGCCCGACTTCTTGGCCGTCACCACGCCGCTGTTGTCGATGGCGGCGACATTCGTGTCGCTGCTGCTCCACCTCACCGCGCCGCTGCCGGAGCCGCCGGCGGCGCCCAGGCGGATGGTATCGCCATAGTAGACGGTGTCCCGCTTGCCGGTGATGGTCAGGGCGGGCAGGTCCGCGCCGGTAATCTGGAAGTGGGCCGTCGCTGTAAAGTGGTAGTTCCCTCCTTTGCTGGTGATGGTGACAGTGGCCTCGCCCACCTCCACATTGTCGCTGTAGGCCACCGTGTACTCGCTGGCCGGGATCACATTGCCGCTCTTGGTGTCGGTCACGGTGACGGTGGGCTTGTGCTCGCCGCCGGTGTAGCTGAAGCTGCCGGAGGACAGCGTGACGGTCAGGTCGTTCGCGCTCAGGGCATTCGTTTTGATCTCCACGGGGATCGCGATGACGTCGCTGTCCTCGTGCTTGGAGTCGCCCTGAACCTTGGCCAAAACGGTGTACCTGCCCACATCCGTCTTGGTGGGGATCGTGGCGAAATACGACACGCCGTCCAGGGAATAGAACGGAATTCCGCCCGTAGCTGTGCCCGCGTTGATCAGCTCCTGGGCCGTGCCGTTGTAGGTCAGCCCCGCTTTCGCTGTGGGGGGCGTGGTGAATTTTGCCTGAGGCTTTACGATCTCAAAGGTCACCTGGGTGCTAAACTGGTAGTTGCTGTCGTCTTTGTTCCAAATCAGAACAGTCGCGGTACCCACATTGGTATTATTGCTGTAAAACACGTTTACGTCAGCTGTCATAAACGTTTTACCGTCTATGGATACCCATACATCGGGCCTTATTGCTCCACCGGTATACACAGCTGGATTCTCCGCCAAGAGCAATGTAACTGTTGGGGTGACCAGCTTCTTCTGGATCGTCACATACACCACCCGCGGGGCGGTGTCGGCGGCCCCGTTCTCGCCCTTGACCTTGTAGTAGACGGAATAGCTGCCCGCGTTGGTGCGCATGGGAATCGTGGGGGCAAAATCAGCGGCGTCCCCCGTCAGGGAATACTCCACGTGGCCGTTGACCGCGGTGCCGTCCGTCACAAGCTCCTGGGGATTCCCGTTGTAGGTCAGATTCTTCGCCTGCGGCGCACCGGTTATGGCGGCGGCCCCCGCCTTGATGGTGAAGGTCCTGCTTCCGCTGACGGCGTAGTTGCCGCCGGCGTTGTCGCTGATGGTGACGGTGGCGTTGGTCCCCACCTCTACGTTGCTGCTGTAGCTCACCGTGTACTCGCTGGCCGGAATCACGGTGGAGCCGTCCTTGACCACCACGTCGGGCTTCTTCGGCGTGCCGTCGTAGTCAAAGGTCTCGCGGGACAGCTCAATGACAGGGGTTGTCACCGGCTTCGGCTTGATGGTCACATCCACCCTGACCGCGGGGCTGTCCTTGTAATTCCCGCTGGCCTGGGCCTTGTACCAGATGGTGTACGTACCCGCGTTGGCCGCCTTGGGGACGCTCAGCGTGAAATAGCTGCCGTCCCGGGAGTACGCCAGGGTCCCGTTGGCCGCGGTGACGCCGGTGCCCACCAGGTTTTGCTCGCTGCCGTCGTAGGTCAGCTCGGTGGCTGTCGAGCCCGACACGCTGGCGGCCTTCGGGGTGATGGACGCCGTGGTGGCGGCGGGGAGCCTAATGTCGTACTTGTCGCTGGCGGGGAGAACAGCGCCGGATTTGAGCTGGATTGTCACCTGCTTGTTGTCTCCGGCGTTGGCGTTGTCAAACTGGCCGGTCAGCACAGAGTCAAGCGCAATGGTGTCGCCGTTCAGCAGGTCGCCGTCCTTCCAGGTGATGACCAGGTCTGCGTTGTCGTTTTGGTCATACTCTTTGTCCTTGGCGGCCACAATGGGGGTGACCGCCCTCTTTTCCGCGCTGAACGACCAGCTGACCGAGACCGCGCCGTAGTTGTCATCCGCCGCCTTTGTGGCGGTGATGGTGGCCGCGCCCGACTTCAGGACCTTGACCAGACCGTTTTGGCCGATGGTGGCAACGGCGGTGTCGCTGCTGGCCCAGGTCACAGCCCCCGTTCCGGAGCCGCCGGTTGTGCTGAGGGTAAAGCTGTCGCCGTACCGGATCGCGCCGGGCTGGCCCACGATGGACAGCGGGTTCTGGCCCATCATGAGGATGGTGAATTCCGCGCTCTTCGTGGTAATCTTGTAGTTTCCGCCCGCCTCGTCGCCGATGGTGACCATGTGCTTCACGGTGGCCGACGAGGCGGTCTTCCAGTCCGTGCCGCCGTAAGTGACGGTGTACTCCTCCGCCGGGATCACGCGGTGGTTCGCGTCCTTCACCGTGACCGCCGGCTTGTGGACCGCGCCGTCATACGAGGCGCTGTCGGGCGTGAACTCGATGATGGGGGCCGCTACCTCCTGCGGGGCAATGTTTACCTGATTGTCCAACGTTTTGCCCACCGTGTCCTTGTGGTTGCCGTCGCCCTTCACCCGGTACCAGACCTCGTAATCCCCCGCGCCGGTGCCGGTGGGGAGGCTGGCGGAATAGGTCAGGCCGTCCAGGGAGTACTCCATGGCGCCCCCCGTGGCGGAGCCCGCGTTGACCAGCGCCTGGGGATTGCCGGTGTACGCCAGCCCGGTTTTTCCCTCGGGAGCGGCCACATTTGTTACCTCCGCCTTGAAAATGGACGCGGTGGTCGTGTCGGGATAGGTGATCAGGTAGTTCTCATGATTCCCCGTACTGCCGCTGAAATCGGGATTGGTGCTGTCGACCATCACCTTCTTGTCCGCTCCGGCGTTGGGGTCCTCAAAGTGGCCCGCCAGGGTGATGGTGATGTTGTCGCCGCCCACCAGGTCGCCGCTTTGCAGCCTGGCGGTCACCGTTGTGGTCGCGGGGGCAACGCCGTCGTAGTCTTTCGACGCCGCCGTCACAACGGCGGTCACCGGCTTTTTCTCCGCGTAGAGGGGCCAGGCGGCGGTCTGGTCGGCATAGCCGTCTTTCTTGCTGGTGGCCGTCACCGTGACAGAGCCCACGCCCTTGATGGTGAGCAGTCCGTCGGCAATGCTGGCGATGGCATCGTCGCTCACCGCCCAGGTTACGGTCCCGTTTCCGCCGGTGGCCCCCAGCTGGATGGTGTCGCCGTAGTAGACCCGCTCCCGGGTGCCGGTGATGGTCAGGGCCGTCTGGTCCGCCGGGAGAATCTCAAATTTGGCGGTATTTTTGCCAGCTGCAGCGTCAAAAGTGTAGTTTCCATCGGTGACTTCGGTGATGGTCAGGGTGTACGTGCCCACGTTGAGCAGCTCAGTCACGGCGTTACCGCTGGCGTCCTGGTACGCCGTCTTGTATTCGCTGCCGTCAATCACAAAACCGTGATCGTCCTGAACTGTGACCGTGGGTGTCTGATTCTTCCCGTTGAACGTCGCCTTCTCCGGCGTCATCTGGATGGTGGGTGCGGTCACGGTGTTCTTGACGATGGAGGCGGTCACCGATTGGGCTTCGCTGTCCGTGTGGTTGCCGTCGCCCTGGACCTTGTACCAGATGGTGTAAGAGCCCACCGCCTTCCCGGTGGGAATGGCCGGGGAATATTCCCCAGTTTCGCTCAGCGCGTACACCATGGTTCCGCCGGACCCGCCGCCCGCCTCAACCAGCGCCTGCTCGGTTCCGTTGTAGGGCAGGTTTTTCAGGCCATTGGGGGCCTGCTCCACCGACGCGGCGCCCTTCCTGATTTCAAAGGTCCCCGTGCCGTTTACAATGTAGTTGCCGCCGTTGGCGTTGGTGACGACGACCGTCGCCGTTCCGGCGTTGACGTTGTTCTGGTAGGACAGGGTGTACTCGGTGCTCGGGATGGCGGTGCCGCCGTCGTTCACCTCAACCGCGCCGTCCGCCGGGATCTGCGGGCTGCCGTCATAGGTATAGCTGCCGGACACCGTGACCTTCGGGCTGATGACCTCCTTCGGCTTGATGGTCACACTGACCGAGCCCACCGTGGGATCGTCTGCATGGTTGCCATCGCCTACCACCTTGTAGGTTACGGTGTAGGTCCTGGCATCGGCGGCGGTCGGAATATCTTTGCCATAGCTGCCGCCGTCCACCGCATACTCAATGTGGCCGCCCTCGGCGGTGCCTACGGTCACCAGCTCCTGCGGCTGGCCGGTGTAGGTCAGGTCCCTGGCCTGGGGAGAGCTGGTCAGCTGCGCGCCGCCCTTGCGGATCTCAAATGTGACGCTGCCGCTGACATCGTAGTTCCCGCCCTCGCGGTTGGCGATGGTGACGGTGGCCGTACCCACGTTCTTGCTGCCGCTGTAAGTAACCGTGTACTCAACCGCCGGCACCGCCGCCGTGCCGTCGCTGATGGTGACGTCGGGCCGCTTCTCGGTGCCGTCAAAGGTATAGAAATACCCCTTGGCGTCCTGCTGCAAGTCGCTGCCGGACAGCGTGACATTGGATGCGTCCGCCGTCAGCGGCTTCCGGGTGATGGTCACCTGAACCGCCTGCGGTTCGGAGTCGCTGTGGTTGGCGTCCCCTTTTTCCTTGTACCAGACCGTGTAGGCCCCCGCGTTGGTCCCGGTGGGAACGTCCGCGGAATAGACCCCGTCCCTGGAGCCGGCGTAGAGGGTGTTTGCGGTTCCGCCAGCCACAAGGCCTTGGGCTGTGCCGTCGTACACCCGATCCTTCGCCGTCAAGGTTGGCGCGGTCCCGTCTGCCTTGAAAATGGACGCGGTGGCGGTGCGCTGGATGGTGATGTCGTACTTCTGCGCGGTGGCGTCGTCGACAGGGTCGCCGGTGATGGTCACCCTCTTGCCGGCTCCCGCCTGGGCGTCGGCAAAGGCGCCCCGCAGGGCCGATGTGTCGATGCGGTCGGTCCCGGCCAGGGCCGGCTCCCATGTGACATGGATGTCGGCGTCCGTTGTGCCGTCGTACACCTTGTCGTCCGCGGTGACAATGGCCGTGACCGGCTTTTTCAGCGCGTTGAACGGATAGGTGGCCGTGGCCGTGTCATAATTGCCCCCGCCTGTCTTGGTGGCGGTGATGGTGGCGGAACCCACGCCGACAATCGTGACAAACCCGTTGGCGTCGATTTCGGCGATGCCGGCGGGGTCGCAGCTCCATGTGACCGTGCCGCTGCCGGAGCCGCCCACCGCGCTCAGGGTGAAGGTGCCGCCGTAGTAGACCAGGCCGGGCTTGTTGACGATTTCCAGCGGGTTCTGGGCCGTTGTGCTGATGGTAAAGTCTTTTGTGGCCGTGTCAACCACATAGTTGCCGCCGGAGATGTCCTCCACCTTGACCGTGTATGTGCCCTGGTCCGTCCAGTTCGCTCCTCCGTCGGAGACGTAGGTGGCCTTATACTCGCTCTCCGGGATCACGTTGTGGGCGGCGTCCCTGACCGTGACCTCGGGCCGCTTCACGCTGCCGTCGTACTGCGCGCCGGGAGGCGTCAGCTCGATTTGCGGCGTTACGGTCTGTTTGGCAATGGCCGCGCTCACCGTCTTGGCCTCGCTGTCCGTGTGGTTGCCGTCGCCCTGGGCCTTGTAGTAGACCGTGTAGCTGCCGGCGTCCTTGGCTTTGGGGATGGAGGGCGTGAAATTGATGCCGTCCAGGGAGTAGACCATGACGCCGCCCGTCACAGCCCCCGCCGTGACCAGCTCCTGGGTCTGGCCGGCGTCGTAAGTCAGAGGGTTCACGGCGCTGGGAGCCGTATCCACCGTGGCCGCCGCCGCCAGGATGGACGCGGTGGCGGTGGCGGGGAAGGTGATGGCGTAGTTGGCCGCCTTCGGGTCGGAAATCACCGGGGCGGAGCCGGTTATGGTGATTGTCTTGTTCGATCCGGCGTTCTCATTGTCGAAGACGCCCGTCAGGTTCGGAATGCTGAACGTGTCCCCAAACACCAGGTCGCCTGGGGCCACCTTGGCCGTTACGGTGGCGGCTGTATCGCCGTCATAGGGCTTGTCAACGCCGGTGAGTACAGCCGTCACCGGCTTCTTGGCCGCAGTGAACTCCCATGTGGCGGATACGTCGCTGTAATTGCCGCCCCTGGAGCGGGTCACCGTCACCGTGATGGGCGTGTTCACATCTTTCACGGTGAGCAGCCCGGTGGCGCTGATGGTGCTGTTGATCGTGCCGCCGCCGTTGGCCGCAGCGGTCCAGGTGATGGTCCCGCTGCCGGTGCCGCCCGAGACGCCCAGCTGGATGGTGTCGCCGTAACAGACCTGGGCCTTGGTGCCGGTGATGGAGATGGCCTCCTGGTCCGCCGCAACGATCTGAAACGTGCGGACATTGACCGTTCCATCCGCCGTCATGTCATAATTGGAGGTATCCGGCGTGGTGACCGTGACCTTGTAGGTGTCCACATCCACCATGCCAACGTTGCCGTTTGTTCCGGCAATGTCCACCTTGTACTCGCGCTCCGGGATCACCTGGCTGTGGTCGTCGTAGACGGTGATGGCGGGCTTGTGCTGGCCGCCGTCGTACTGGAATGTGTCCGAGGACAGCGTGATGGTGGGCTTCGTCACCTTGTTTTTGGCGATCTCCACACTGAGGCTCGCCGGGGCCGTGTCGCTGTGGTTGGCGTCGCCCAGCACCTTCCAGTCCACGGTGTATGTGTCCACCGCGGAGGCCGCGGGAACGGCGGGGGAGTAGCTCCCCCCGTTCAGGGAGTAGACCACGGTGCCTTCGCCGCAAACGCCCGCTGTGACCAGCTCCTGGGACGCGCCGTTGTACTGCAAGCCGGTTTTTGCCGTTGGGGCCGTAACGGAGGGGGCCGCCTTTGTGATCGTAAAGGAGGCCGTGCCGTTGACGATGTAGTTGCCGCCGTTGGCGTCGCGGACGGTGACCGTGGCGGTCCCGGCGTTGACGTTGTCCCGGTAGGACACGCTGTACTCGGGCTTGGCGGCGCCGGGACCGTCGATCACCGTGCCGCCGTCCTGAACGGTGACGGCGGGCGTTTTCGCGGCGCCGTCATAGACATAGGAATCCTGTTCCAGCGTGATGGCGGCTGTGATCTCCTTGGGCTTGATGGTGGCGGACACCTGGGCGGGGGCGGTGTCTGCATGGTTGCCGTCGCCCCGCACCTTATAATAGACCGTATAGGTGCCCGCTGTCTCCTTCTTGGGAATATTCTCCGAGTAGTCCGTCTCAACATCAGTGAGAGAATACACCACGGTGCCGCCGGTGGCCGCGCCCACCGTCACCAGCTCCTGCGCGGTTCCATCGTAGATCAGGTCCTTGGCCTGGGGGCTGGAGGTCAGCACCGCGCCGGCTCTCCGGATGGCAAATTTCACCTCCGCGTCGGCAAAGGCATAGTTGCCCCCCGCCTTGGCCGTGACGGTCACGGTTGCCTCGCCAACATTCTTGTTGTTGGTGACGCTCACGCTGTAGTCGCGTTCCGCCAGCACCGCGTTGTCGCCGGCCGGCCGTCACCTTGACGGTGGGGGTCTTGTCGGTGCCGTCGTACTCATAGTAGTAGACATTGGGCGTGACGGAGGTATCTGTCTTTAAGTCATTGCCGGACAGGGTGACCGCCACGGTGACCTGCCTGGGGTTGATATCGCCCTTGGCGGCGTCGGGATAGCTGACGGCGTACTTGGCGGGGTCAGCCGTTGTGGCCGCCTTGGAGGCGTCCAGCGTGACCGTCTTGCCGGTCCCGGCGTTGGGGTCCGCATAGGCGCCCGTCAGCCCGCTGATGGTGAAGCGGTCGGCAGGGTCCACCAGGTCAGCGGCTTTCACCTCCGCCGTGATATCGTCATCGGCAACGCTGGTGGTCCCGTCGTAGTCCTTCGCCGCAATGGCCACCTCCGCCGCCACCGGCTTGGGCTCCACGGTAAAGGTCCAGGTGTCGGTGGCGGGGGCGTAGTTGGGGACCGTCCGCTCCGCCGTCACCGTGACGGACCCGGTGCCCTTGACGGTGAGAACGCCCGTACCGGGGTCGATATCGGCGCTGGCGCCGCCCGCCGTAACGCTCCATTTCACCGCACCGTTGCCGGAACCGCCGGTGGTTTCCAGCGTGGTGACGGTGTCGCCGTAATGGACGTGTTCAGGCTTGCCGGTGATGTTCAGCGCACCCTGGGTCGCCGCTTTGATCTCAACCTGAGCCTTTGCGGTGAACGAATAATTTCCGCCGGCCACATTGGTGATGGTGGCCGTATAGGCGCCGGCGGCTGTCAGCAGTCCGTCTGTAACCGCCGTATCGTCGTTCGCCCATGTGACCGTGTACTGGTCCGGGTCGATCACGGTTTTGCCGTCCTTGACCGTGACCTTTGGTTCCTTCTTCCTGCCGTCGTACAAGAAGGAGGACTCCGACAGCTCCACCACAGGGGTGACGGGCTTGGGCGCGATGGTCACGGAGACAGGGGCCGCGTTTACGGCCACGCCGGTGTAGTTATCGGTTTCGTCCACCCTGTAATAGACGGTGTAGGCGCCTGCGTCGGTCCCGGCAGGGACCTCCGGGGAGAAGCTGGTCCCATCCAGGGAGTACACCAGGAAGCCCACGTTGGTCTGGCCCGCCGTGACCAGCGCCTGGGGCTGGCCGCTGTAGGTCAGCGGGGTGATCTTCTCAGGAGCGGTGGTGATCGCTGCCGCCGCTTTGGTGATATCCGCGGCCACCGTGCCGGGGAAGCGGATGTCGTATTTGGACGCGTCCGCGCCGGCCACCCGGACGTTGGAGGTATCCAGCGCCACCGTTTTTGCCGTGCCGGCAGAAGGGGTGTCAAAGGCGGCGGTGATGCTGGCCGGGTAGATGGTCACCGCGTCACCGGCCAGCAGGTCGGCATTGATATCGGCGGAGGCCACCGTGGCGGTCGTGTTCCCGTCGTAGGGCTTGTTGTTGACCGTGACCGACGCCGTCACAGGCTTGGGCGCGGCGGTGAAGGTCCATTGGTCGGAGACCGGCAGATAGTTTTGATCCCCGGGATTGGTGGCCGTGATGGTGGCCTTGCCCACATCCGTGATCTTTACCTCGCCGGTGGCCGGGTCCACGCTGGCGGCGCCTGTCGCGCTCCAGGCCACGGCGCTGCCGCTGGAGCCGCCGCTGGTGGTCAGCGTGAAGGTGCCGCCGTAGACGGCGGCGTCGGGTTTATTCTCGATCGCCAGCGGCGCCTGGGCGGTCTTGCCGATGGTGAAGTCCGCCGTATTGGCGGTAACGCCGGTCAGATCGTAGTTGCCCCCCGGGGCGTCAGAGATGGTGATGGTGTAGGTGCCCTGATTTGACGGAGAGGCCACGTCACAGGTCCATGCGTACTCCTCCTCCGGCAGCACCGTCCTGCCGTCCTTGACCGTGACCGCGGGCAGCTTGACCGTGCCGTCGTACTCAAAGGCGTCGGGGTTCAGCTCGATGGCGATGTCGGTCAGCGGCTTGCGCTGGATGGTCACGGACACGGACTGCGCCGCCAGGCTGTTGTGGTTCTGATCGCCCACAACCTTGTAATAGACGGTATAGGCCCCCGCGTTGATGCCCGTGGGGATGGCCGCGCCATAGGTGCTGGTGGCGCTGTTCAGCGCGTACAGGACCTCGCCGCCGCTTGCCGTACCCGGGACCAGCAGCTCATGGACCACGCCGTCGTAGGTGAGGTTCGCCGCCTTCGGCTCCGGATCGAACACAATATCCGCCTTCTGGATCACAAATGTGGTGGAACCGGTCACGGTGTAATTGCCGTTCGGCTTGGCGGTGATGTTCACCGTGGCGCTGCCGGCGTCGATGTTGTCGTCATAGACGATGTTGTATTCACCCGCGTCGATGACCGTGCTGCCGTCTTTGACCACGGCCTTGGGCTCCTTCGCCGTGCCGTCATAGGTGTAGCTGACGAGCGGATCGCCATGCTCATCCAGCAGCTCGATGGTGGGGTTATCCACCCTCTTGGGGGCGATGGTGACAGACACATGACCCACATCGGAATCGCTGTGGTTGGCGTCCCCCGCCACCTTATAATATACGGTGTATTCAGCGGCGCCGAACCCGGTGGGGAGGTCCGCAGAATAGGTCCCATTCTCATCATTCACGCAGTAGACCATGGTGCCGCCGGACCCTGTGCCCGCGGTCACAAGCTTTTGATTCCTGTTGCTGAAGGTGAGCGGGTCGCCCGCCGGCTCCGGGGCGGCGATGACCTGGGCCTGCTCCTTGTCAATGATAAAGGTTTTTGAAACAGGGCCGTTTTCAAACGTGTAGTTTCCGTCGGCCCTGGCCGTGGCGGTGACGGTGGCGGTGCCCACGTTGACATTGCCGCTGTACGCCACCGTATACGCGCCGGCCGGGATCACGGTGGCGCCATCCGCCTCCGTCAGAGTGACAGCCGGTTCTTTGGGGTTGCCGTCGTAGACAAAACTATTCTCGTCCAGCGTGATGGTGGGCGAAACCGGCTTTTTGGCAATCTCCGCGTCCACGCTGGCCGGAGCAAGGCCGGTGTAATTGGGGGTCTCCACGATGCGGTACCAGACGGTATAAGTGCCCGCGTCGGCGCCCTTGGGGAAAGCGGTGGAATAGGGGCCGTCCTCGCTCAGGGCGTACTCCGCCTGCACACTGCTGGGGTCAACCGCCGCTCCGGCGTCGATCAGATCCTGCGCTGTTCCGTTGTAGGTCAGGTTCGCGGCCACCGGAGGCGTCGTGATTTTCGCAATCGCTTTTTTGATCGTCGCCTTGACAGTATTGCTGGAGTAGGAGACGGCGTAGTGCTCCCAATTTGTGCCGCCAATCACCGCGTTGTCCGTGACCACGGTCACAGGCTTATCCACACCGGCGTTTACGTCGTCGAAGGCGCCGGTCAGGCCTGTGATGGTAATGACATCTCCCGGCAGAACGCCCTGCTCCACCACGGCGTGGACGGTGGCGGTAGCATCGCCGTCATAGAATTTGTCCTCCGCCGTCACGGTGGCGGTGACCGGCTTTTTCGCCGCGGTGAACTCCCAGATTGCAATGGCGTCCTCGTAGTTGGCCTCTCCGGTCGCCGGGTCCGGATTTGCGCCGGATTTCGTAGCCTGAACAGTGGCTGAGCCGTGGCCAGTGATGGTGACCTGCCCGCTGTTTTGGTCCACCTCCGCCACATCCCCGCCGGCTGTGATCTCCCAGGTGACGCTGCCGCTGCCCGAACCTCCGGAGGTCCCCAGAGTAAACTGCTGCCCATAGATAATGGTATTGGGCTTCTGCGTGATGGACAGGGCGTCCTGGGTCCGGGAAGTGATCTGGAACGGAACTTCCACCTTTGTAATGTCATAGTTGCCGCCGGGCTTGTCGGTGACGACCGCTTTTGCCGGGTTGTCCTGGGTGCTCACATTTCGGTTGTTGACATACGCGAGTTGGTATTCGCTATCCGGCAGGACGGCGTTCAGATCCCCGTCTTTGACTGTGACCGCCGGCTGCTTATATCCGCCGTCATACAGGTACGTATAATCGGACAGGGTGACCACCGGCGTAAGCTGTTTGCGCAGGATTTCCACGCCGGCGACCTCGGCGGGGTCCGGGGTGAGGGCGATGTAGTTGTCGGTCACATCTACGGTGTACCAGACACGATACCCCCCCGCGCCGGTGCCGGTGGGGATGTCGGCGGAGAAGGGGCCGTTTGCATCCGCCGCAAATTTGATTTCCAGGCCGTCGCCTACCGCCGCAGGGACCAGCGCGCCCCCGGTGACCAGCGCCTGGGCGGCGCCGTTGTAAATCGGCTTTATGGCAACAGGGGCCGTGTCAATCGGGCTGATTTTGCGAATGGTCAGCATGATCGGGTCGCTGACCGCGGCCTCGAAGTTTGGCATCTCCGGGAGGCTGGCGATCACCTCATAGGTGCCCGCGTCCTTGGGCAGACCGCCGGTATAGTCCGTATCCCCCTGTTTTCTGTAGGAATACTGGAGATATCCCTGCAAGTCGTCTATCACAGATATAATATTGATTTTCACCGGCGGCAGGTCCCCTGCCTCCACTGGAGCGCCATCGTAGTCCACCTCGATTGGAAGGGGCTTGCTCGTGGTATCCCAGGAAAGGCCGGGCTTATCCTGCTCCACAGTGTAAATCTTGACAAAGGTTCCGTTGAAGGTGATGCCGGTGACCGTTACGGTAGCCTGGCCGGCGTCGGTGATGGACTGGATGTCCACCGTATAGTCCGTTCCCTTCACCAGCTCCTTGTTAGAGCCGTCGGTCAAAGTGACGGTAACCGCTACATCCTGCGGCTGGGTGGTGCCGTTATAGACCAAATCCGCTAAATCGTCCTCATCAACCACCACCATCAGGCCATTGCCGCAGTCGCAAGCTCCCGTTTCATCGAATGTACACGGTTCCGAGCCTGTGAGTTTGCAGGCGAAACAAGTCCACGTGTGCGTGGTAGCGCCGGAGTTATGTGCGTAGCTTCTATCCGAATGGTCTGTGCACTGGCTGACAGTGATCTTTTTGGCCGCCGCCATGTCTGACGGCGGGATGGGTTTTCCGTCGTCGTCATAATAGGTATAGCCCGGCTCCAGCAGAGCGCTAAAATCACCATTTTCCATCTGAATCGCGGCGGTATTGCCGGAATAAGTGCCGGCGGAGAGGCGTACTTCCGCATCGGAAGCGATGCGCAGGGCGTATGTGTTGCCTTCGATGGTCACGCCCGGCTCCTCAATGCACAGGGAACCGCCGGACTGGACCTCCACGCCGACGCCCTTGGTGGAGATGACCGTACCGCCGCCCATAAAGTACAAAGCGCCGGCCTGGGTGACCAGAATGGTGGCTGACGCCGACCCGGTCATCGTATACCCGTTCATGACGATGGTCAAGGGCTGGTTTACCTGATACGCAGTCTTGTAGCTCTGATTCTCAGAGAGTTTAAGCTTGTCGGCAGCCGGATCAAAGCCGGCGCTCAGCTCCGCCGATCCCATCCCGTCCATCTGGTTCAGCAGGGCGGCGCAGGGGGACAGGTCCACCAGCTGCTGGTCGTCGCCGGACAGCTCGTCGTACAGGGCAAAAATTTCGTTGAGCTGGGCCTGGACCTGCTCGGCGTTGAGCGCCGAAACGCTGGTGGGCAGCTTGCCGATCAGGTCCTCAATGGGGCAGATCGGACAGACAAACGTACACGGCGCACCGGGACTGCCTGCGGAAAAGCCGCAGGCATCGTCATGCTGGTGCGGGCAGGACAGCGTTAGGGTGATACAGCCGCTGTCCTGCGTACACGTGTGCGTACACAAAACCGGTTCGTCCGTTCCGGAAGCATCGCCCGGATTCAGATAGCACTGGGCCGTATGTACATGGATACAGTTTGTCTCCGTTATATAGCAGCCGTCGGTGTGGCGATGGGTGCATTCCTGTTCCAATACCGGCGGAGCGTACCCGCACGCATCCGTATGCGCCGGGTGATGCGGGCACAGTCCATCGCCTGTACCCTCATCGGCGGCAAAAGCCCACACGGGGAACAGGTTCAGGCACAGCGCCAGAGCGACGGTGAAGCTTAGTACTCTGCGTTTCATGCGATAACCTCCCAAACTCATGAGAAAACTGCACACAGGGCGCAGTCCAACAGGTTAATACTCTTAATTTTACCATTGAAAAAGTAAAATGTCCACAGCTGAACGCACGATATTGAAATTTCTCGTCTGCCGGGACGGCAGGGCCCGCGTCTGCGGTCCCTTTCTTGAGAATGCAAATTTCTTGAATCAGCCCTCTTTCTCTCTGTAATATGCAATGATATCTGCTTTGAATGACAATTTCAATACAATTGCACCAAAATACAGATAAAACCTGCGCATAACGCACGTTATACGCAGGTTTTTCCGATTTTGGAGCGATTTGGTAAAGCCACGGTCCGCAGGTTGGGGGAATAGGGCTCCGCTATCCTCTTCTTTTGCAATCGCAAGGCCAAGGCCGGCCCCGCCGGTATCAGAAGAGCGGGCCGCATCCAGCCGTTAGAACTGCTCAAAAATCCGTTCCAGCTTTTCAGGCGGAATGGTGTTCCCCTGATTCCGGATACAGATCTGAACGCTCCCAGCAAGGGGAACCAATGTAAACTGTATTGCCGTATCAGGAAAGCTATAGTTGACCGCGTTGCGGATCAAGTTATCGACTGCCCGCTCCAGCTTGTCCGTATCGCATACGATTTCTATATTTTCAGGAATATTGAGATCCCATGCCAGGTTTGCCCTCTCTGGAGCGCAGCCGCTCCAACAGCCCCTGGCAGCCCTCCAGCACATCCCGCCAGGTGGTTTCGAAGTCATCGGTGTACCACGGATCCGCCACATCGTCGCCGCAAGCTTCATAGGCCATGCCGGTGGTGCAGTGGGTATGGAGAGCCGCGGGCACATCCCCCACAGCGTCTTTGATGCCTTTGATCAGGTGCTCTGCATCATAAGGGCTCATGGTACCCGCTATGTCCTTGATGGCAAAGGAGAACTGGCTGGACACGCTGAAAATCATTTTCCACGAGGATATGGGGTAATTGTAAGCCTTGGGAAGCCGTCAATATTGCGGCGCTACATGCTGAGAATGGAAAAACGGTGAGAGGCAGATCCTCTCACCGTTTTTTGGCAAGATCTTCAGTATATAATCTGGATACCGGTTTAAAGGAAGAGCATATTTTCCGCCCGCCTGCCATAGTTTTGCTCCAACATAGCCACATGGGAGAGAAAATCCGCATCCTCAAAATGTTTTGCCTGGACAGGGCAATGCCGTACACAGGCTTGGCATTTGATACACACCCCCACGGCCTCCACGGTTTCCGCGTCGATGCTTCCCATGGGGCACACCTCGGCGCAAAGCCCGCAATGGATACACCGATCCCAGTTTGTCAGAGGCTTTGCCTTCAGGAATTTAGCGGGGGTGCCGTCTGCTTTCAGCGGTGTATAATAGGGGCCGATCTCGCTGCGATCCATTTCCAGCACAGGAAGCGGACTGGAAGCCGTCAATTTCTCTGCCACCCGGTCAGCAAACCCACTCATCTGCTGTTCATCCGCTTTATCGGGGCGGTTCGTGCCCACCTTGTCGGAAAACGCATGGCGGCAGGCAAAGGCAGCGGCCCCTGCGGTGCAAAAGCCATTAGCCTCCATCAGCAGGGTCAATTCCCGTAACGCTTCGTCTGGGCTCCGATTGCCAAAGACACAGATGGGGACGGCGGGTGTATTTTTGCCAATCAACCGGGCTTTAAGGTCGGGCAGCAGCTTGTTGGGCACCCGCCCCGCATACACAGGGATGGCAGCTACCACCAGCTCGTCCGCGCCAAACCGATAATCCCGCTGGCGGTTTTCCAGCTTCGTGATGTTGATAAACCTGGGCTTCAAGCCCAGCCGCTGGCCGATTTCTTTTGCGACAAAATGGGCAATACCCTCTGTGCCGCCAGTGGGACTGAAATACATCACGTTGATCCGCTTGATATTCACACATCCCCCTCCTTTCCGGCACGGCTCACCTTCCGGGCAAAGGCCAGCAGCTCCGGATCCACCATCTGGGTGAGCTCCACCTTTTTGATCTCGTCGGGCAGGGCCGCCCGCAGGGTCTGCTTAATGAACAGGCGGGTGGTGACATCCGCCGAGGGACAGCCGGAGCAGGCCCCTTGCATCTCCAGCCACACCACGCCGTCAGCGTAGTCCGCCAGCTTGGCGTCGCCGCCGTGCCCCTCCAGCATGGGCCGGACCTGTTCGTTCAGAACATCTTCGATCTTTTGCATGATTTCCATGATGCTTCACTCCTTGGGATGAAGTTGGAATGGCCGGACCGGAACAGCATATCCGGCCCGGCCATTCAACAAAGAGGGGAACTCGGTATGGAAAGGTTACTCGGCGTGGGGCAGGTCCAGGGTGGTGCAGATGCGGCCCTGGCGCTTGCCGATGCTGGCAATGATGGCATCGCACTTCTCCGGGTCCTTGGTGATGCCGGTGGCGGCCTTCACCATGTCCTGGAGGTGCTTCCAGTCGGTGTAGGAACGGGCCATAACGGTGGACGCCTCCTGGTTCCCGCCGCCGTGGAGGGCCATGGCCGTCCAGTTGGAGCCGCGGGCCATGTGCTCGATGAAGCGGGTGGCGCGCAGACGGTCGAAGGCGTCGTAGTCCGGGTTGCCGGGGTTGTAGGCCGCCTGACACACCGCGCCCACACCGGCGGAGCGCATATCCAGCTCGGAGGGAGCGGTATCGCCGAACCCGGCGATGATATCGCGGGCATAACGCACCGCGTCGAAGGGCATCCGGGTGCAGTGGTACTTGCAGGTGTGGGACAGCAGCGGATTGGGAATCCAGAAGCCGCTGGGATGCTGGAAGCCCTCCACGCCGGAGGCAATGGACAGGGCGTACACCGTCTCGGCGGTCATAGCCATCTCGGTGAGCTTGGTCTTGATGTGGCCCGCCTTCTGAACGCCCGCCATCTCGGTGACGAGGCTGGCCGCGCCGGTGAGGGCGGACACGCCGCCCGCCTTGCACCCGCCTGCGGTGAGGCGGTGAACGGCGGTGAAGTAGCTGAGCAGGCGGCCCACGTACTTGGTCTCGCCGCACATAAAGACCCGGTCGTTGGGGACGAACACCTTGTCGAAGTACACCAGGGCCTGATGGTCGGCGTAGGGCTTGCCCAGGTCGATGCCCTCGATATCGCCGCCCACCTCGAAGAACCGCTTATCCTGGGGCGTACGGCCCAGCACGAAGGTGATGTTGGGGGAGTCGGCGGGGACGGCGCAGGCCAGGGCAAAATCCTTGTCCTCGGGACGCATATTGGTGGTGGGGACGATGATGATCTCGTGGGCAAACAGGATGCCGGTCTGATTGCACTTGTAACCGCTGATTACGATGCCGTCCTCGCGGATCTCGTCCACATGGACGTAGCAGTCCCGGTTGGGCTGCTGGTGGGGAGGCAGGGAGCGCAGGCCCTTCACGTCGGTGACGGTGACGGTGCAGCTCAGGTCGTTCTTCTGGACGTAATCCAGGAACTTGGTGAACCGCTCGAAGTAGTGGGTGCCCAGATCCTGATCCATGTCGTAGGTGCAGGGGCCCAGGCCAGCGAACGCCTCGGAACCGGTGCAGCGGTGGGTGCAGCAGCCGATGACCTCGGCCAGAGCGCGGGCGGCGCGGGTCTCCTCGGGGGAACGGAGGGGGGCGTTGTAGATGCTCACCCGCTCCCCGTTGAGGTGGGACTTCACCGTCACCAGATCCTCCCAGTCGGGGTTGCTCTGGAGTTCATACACCTTGGACACCGCGTTGAAGCTGGCGGCCAGCGGCGGGAAGGTAGTCAGATCCTTGATCTGCTCTCCCAGGAACCACACGTTCATGGGCTTGCGGGCGCGGATACTGGCCTGATACTGCTCTCTTGTCATGATTGCCATACTGTTTTCCTCCTATATATTTCGTTTCGCGTGGGTTTTACACGATCAGGTGCATCTTCTTCGCGGCCTCGGTCAACTCCTCCCGGAAGTTGGGGTGAGCAATGCCGATGAGGGCCTTGGCCCGCTCGGAGCAGGTCAGCCCCTTGAGCCGCACCATGCCCTGTTCGGTGACAATGTAATCCACATCGTTCCGGGTGGTGGTGACGCAGGAACCCTCGGTAAGTATTGGCTTGATCTTGGAGATGGTGCCCCCCTTGGCGGCGGACTTGAAGGCCAGGAAGGACTTGCCGCCCTTGGAGGCGGCGGCGCCCCGGATGAAGTCCACCTGTCCGCCCGCGCCGCTGAAGTTCTTGGGGCCGATGGTCTCGGAGCAAACCTGCCCGAACAGGTCGATCTCCATGCAGGAGTTGATGGAGATCACGTTGTCGTTCTGGGCGATGATCCGGGGGTCGTTCACATAGTCCACAGGAAGGAACTCGACACCCGGATTGTCATCCAAAAAGTCATAGGCCCGCCGGGAGCCAAAGGTGAAGGTGACGATGGTTTTGCCCCGGTGGATGTTCTTGCGGTCATTGGTGACAACTCCGGCCTCCATCAAGTCCACGATGCTGTCACAGAACATCTCGCTATGGATGCCCAGATCCTTCTTGTCCATCAACGCCTGGGCCACCGCGTTGGGAATACCACCGATGCCCAGTTGGAGGGTCGCGCCGTCGGGAATATGCTCGGCAATCATGCCGCCGATCACTTGGTCGTCCTTGGAGATGGGCGCGGAGGGAACCTCCGTGATGGGAGTGTCGTTCTCCACCAGGGCGTCCACCTCCGTGATGTGGATGTGGCTCCCAAAGGTGCGGGGCATGGTGGGATTGACCTCCAGATACAGCCTCTTGGCTTTCTTGCGGATCTCGCTCAGGTCCGCCGCCGTACCGCAGCTGAAATATCCGTGTTTGTCCATGGGGGATACAGTGCAGTAGAACACGTCTGGCCCCTCCAGCGCGTCCCGCCAGACGGCGGGCACCTGGCTGTAGTGGCTGGGCAGATAGTCTGCCCGCCCCTCCCAAATAGGTTCACGGTCAAAGCCGCTGACAAAGTGGGAGACGTGACGGATGTGGGCCTCCATACCCGGTTCCATGTAGAGCTGCTGCCGCATGGGGAGCAGGAGATAGTGGCGGATGTCGTGCAAGTTCTCCGCCTTGGCCCGCCGAGCCAAGGCATCCAAGATGGCGATGGGCTCCGTGATTTGTCCGTTGCTGAGACAGATGTCGCCGGACTGGAACAACTCTGCCAGTTCCTCCGGGGTCCTGCGCTTCTCTTGATACAGCTTGGACCAACGATCCATGTTGACCCTCCTTTCGATGTGTCCCCAGTATTAAAAAACACGGAGACAATGTCCTTGCGAATCTGCATTGTTTCTGTTTTGCTTAATTGTGGTAAACTGTACAATGATGATTTTATATGTTTTTACCACATTGTCAACGAGTTTTCCGCACTTTCGTCACCTGTTTCCAAAACGCATATTTAATGCAGAATTGCATCATGCGGATTTACGTCACTTTTCTCAAAGCCTATCCTGCCCAAAAACGCCCGACGCCGGATTATACCGGCGCCGGGCGTTTTTCTTTGATTTCTGATCTATTTCTGAATCGCATAGGCGCTGAGTTTCCTGGAAATGGTGGATTGATCCACTCCCAAGGCGCGGGCCATCTCCCGCGTTGTCGGGTACTGCTCCTGGGCACGGAGCAGAAGCTGACGTTCTACCTCCTGCACAGCTTCCTTTAACGGCATAATCCCCTGGACAGACACCTGGGACAGTCCCCCTTCGCCTCCGGGCTGGCGGTAACGCTGGGGCAGATCGTCCGGGCCCAGCACGTCGTTCTGTACCAGCACCACCATGGTCTCGATCAGGTTCTCCAGCTCCTGGATGTTCCCCGGCCAGTCCAGCTTGCTCATGATCTTGCCCAGCTCCATGGACAATTCCTTGTGCTTGTCGTATTTTTCGTTGAATTTCCGGATGAAATGGATCGCCAGGGGGAGGATATCGTCCCGCCGTTCCCGCAGGGGCGGCACCTCGATATTGATCACGTCCAGCCGGTAGTAGAGGTCCTGGCGGAATTTCCCCTCCCGCACCAGCTGCCACAGATCCCGGCTGGTGGCGGCGATGATGCGCACATCCAGCGGCAAGGGACGCGTGCCTCCGATGCGGGTCACTGCCCCCTCCTGGATCACCCGGAGCAGCTTGACCTGCAGATCCAGATCCAGCTCACCGATCTCGTCCAGGAACAGCGTCCCCTTGTGGGCCATCTCAAAAAAGCCCGCTTTGCCCTTCTGACGGGCGCCGGTGAACGTCCCGTCCTCGTAGCCATACAACTCCGCCTCAAACAGTGACGCCGGAATTGCCCCGCAGTTGATGCGGATGATGGGCTGGTCTGCCCGGTTGCTGGAGCGATGGACCTGATTGACCACTACCTCCTTGCCCGTGCCCGGCTCCCCCGTGATGAGCAGGGTGGAATCCACCCGGGAGATAGCCTTAATGGTGTCGGCGATCTGGCGCATGGCCTTGCTGTGAGTCACAAACTGGGGTGCGGCATTTTGATTTTGCAGAAAGTTTAGTTCCTGGATATAGCCCTGAGTTACCATGCGCTGGTGTTCCAGCTTATTTTGCAGGTCGTTGAGTTCGGTAATATCCCGGAGGTTGACCACCACGGAAGAAAACGCACCACAGGCATCAAAGGCGGGCGTGCCGGTGGCAATGAGCCGCTTGTCCTTACGCTCGATCACTACAGTGGCCGCTTCCTGGCTCTCCACAACTTTCAATGCCGCCGATTCGGGGTACAGCCCCTCAGACACCAGCTCCGCCACGTTCCGGCCTAACACGTCCCGGCGGGGAACGGAAAAGGCCCGCTCAAAGGCCGCGTTCACCCGGATGACCACCCCGTGGCTGTCTGTGACCAAAAAACCATCGTGGGAGCTCTCCACAAAAATATCCAGCTCCCGAAGCAGCCCGCTGGTCACGTCCAGCTCCTGCATGACGCAGTGGGAGTGCATGGATTCATGGAGCAGGACCACAGCGCCCCGGCGCAGGCCGTCCACCATCCAGGGGTGGACATTGCACACTACCTGAGTGCCCTCCATGTCGATGATATGGCGGCCCTTCCCATTGATCAGGTCAACCCAGGCTGACAAGGAACGGGTGAATTCCTCAAAGGGAGTGAACAGCGCCTTATCCACGTCGATATTCAGATGCTGAAAAAAAGCCTGGGCCGCGGCGTTGGAATGGATCAGCCGACCGTCGTTGTCAAAAACGAGGATGCTGCAAAAAATGGTGTCCAGTACGCCGCGGTAGCCACCATTGAGATTTTCAATCGTTGTGGCGGGCACAGAAAATTCCTCCAACTCCATCAGGTTTATTTGTGATTCAGTCGTCATTATAGAATGATATACCAAGAAAATCAAGGAATTTTTGTACCCGTATTAATACAGAAGAACTCAACACCTCAGTTTATCCAGGGTACATGCTTTGGCGATGGACTTGCGGATCTCCGCCCGGAAGGGCAGCACGGAGAATGACGAAACGGACAGCTCGTCGATGCCGATGACCAGGAAAGTCTCCAGCAGGGCCAGGTCCGCCCCCAGCTCGCCGCAGATGCCGGTCCAGAGCCCGCCTTGTGGGCGGCGTCCGTGGCGATTTTCAGCGCTCGGAGCACAGCGGGGTGGTGGGGGTTGAAGAACTTGCCCAGGTCGTTGGCCTGACGGTCACGGGCCAGGGTGTACTGAGTCAAATCGTTGGTGCTCACGGAGAAGAAGTCCACCTCGCGGGCCAGCTCCTCCGCCCCCAGTACGGAAGCCGGGGTCTCAATCATGATGCCCAGCTCGGTGTACTTGTTGTAGGGGATGCCCTCCTTGTCCAGCTCGGCCATGACCTTCTGGCAGGCCCGTTTGCACTCCTTCACCTCCCACACCGAGGTGATCATGGGAAACTTGATGGCGACCTTTCCGTAGGCGGAAGCCCGATAGAGGGCGCGAGGCTGGGTGCGGAACACCTCGGGCCGGTTCAGGCAGATGCAGATGGCCCGGACGCCCAGGGCGGGGTTCTCCTCCTTCCGCATCTCAAAATAGTCCACCTGCTTCTCCAGCTTGGTTTGGAATGCCGTCAGAGTGATCTCGTCCGGGTCCATGGCAACTTTTCCGGTTTCGGCATCAATGCAGGCGGTGCGGCCGTTCAGCTCGGCCTTGAACTGGTCTCCCAAGCCGCAGATGGCGGGGATGCCCATGGTCCGGGCCAGGATGGCGGTGTGGCTGTTGCCCGAACCGCCTTGGATGATGAAGCCCAGGATCTTGCTCTTATCAAGCTGAAGGGTCTCGGAGGGGGCCAAATCGTCCGCCGCCAGGATCACCGGCTCCTCGGAGTCGATGCCGCCCTCGGTGACGCCCAGGAGATTGTTCACAATGTGCCGGGCCTTGTCCGCCAGGGCGTTGAGCTGATCCATGGATTTTTCTTTCGCATCCTCCAGGCGGCGCTTTTTACAGATTGTCCTGGAAGAACCGCTCCATGGCGGCGGCGTTGGCGTCCTCAGCCCCGCCCTCCACGGTGACGGTGACGGTGTCACCCTGCTTGATGCCCAGGCCCATCAGGGCCATGAGCTTGGTACCCGCGGCGGACTTGCCATCGGCTTTGGCGATGGTGACGCTGCTGTCCAGGGCTTTAGCGGCCTTGACCAGCAGCCCGGCGGGACGTGCGTGGATGCCCACAGGGTCGGTGATGGTGTAGGTGAGCTGTTTTATGGGGATACTTCCTTTCCTTTTTTATATTTGCGGGATGATATTTGTTGAGTTCCAATAGCTGGAAGCCGTATCATACAGCCGCACTGCGCTGATCCAATACAATAGACTCATAGGGTCTGAGGATCAAGCAGCCATCGCGCAGCTCCATGCCGGGGTAATTGCCCATCACCCGGACCGGCGTGTCCGCCCGCGGGAGCTCGTCCACCTCCAGGGTTTGAGCGGTAAGATTATTGATGACAGCGATCTGCTCCGCTCCCAGAGTGCGCCGGTAGGCGAAGAGCTCGGGCCGTTCCGCGCAGAAAAACGAGATGTCCCCCTCAGCCACCACCGGGCGTTCCTTCCGGAGCCGGATCAGCTTCTTATAATAGTTCAGTATGGAGTCCGGGTCCTGGAGCTCCGCCGCAGCGTTGATAGTTTGGTAATTCTCTGGCGGCATGATCCAGGGCGTTCCGCTGGTGAACCCGGCGTTCGTTCTGGCGTCCCACTGCATGGGCGTTCTGCCGTTGTCCCGGGAACGCTGGCGCAGGATCTCCAGCGCCTCCGCCTCCGTCTTGCCGCTTTGGAGCATGATCCGATAGTAGTTCAGGCTCTCTACATCCCGGTACTGGCCGATGGAAGTATACCCTGCGTTGGTCATACCCAACTCCTCGCCCTGGAAGATGTAGGGGGTCCCCCGGAGCAGGTGGATGCAGGTGGCCAGCATCTTGGCGGACTCTTCCCAATACCGCCTGTCGTCCCCGAAGCGGGACACGGCCCTGGGCTGGTCGTGATTGCACCAAAACACCGCGTTCCAGCCTCCGGCGGCCTGCATTTCCAGCTGCCAGGTGGTCAAGAGCTCCTTCAGCTTGGCAAGATCGGGGGGCTGGAGCTCCCACTTGTTCCCGTCCTTGTAGTCCACCTTCAAATGGTGGAAGCTGAAGGACATGGACAGCTCCCGCTCCGCCGGGTTTGTGTATCGGATGCAGTTGTCCAGGGAGGTGGAGGACATCTCTCCCACCGTGACCATATCCCCGATCCCGGCGTCCGCCACCAGCTCCTTCAGATATTCGTGGACGTGGGGGCCGTCGGTGTAGAACCGCCGCCCGTCGCCGCGGTGGTCGTCCTGAAGCACGGCGGGCTTGGAGATCAGATTCACCACGTCGAAGCGGAAGCCCTTCACGCCCTTGGCCTTCCAGAAGCGCAGAACGTCCTTCAGCTCCTCCCGGACCAACCGATTGTCCCAGTTCAGGTCGGCCTGGGTCCGGTCAAACAGGTGCAGATACCACTTGCCCAGCTCCGGGACATAGGCCCAGGCGTTCCCGCCGAACTTGGACTCCCAGTTGGTGGGGGGGGCATCCGGTGTGCCATCCCGGAAGATATAGTAGTCCTGGTACTGTTTCTCCCCGGCCAGCGCCCGCTGGAACCACTCATGCTCCGTGGAGGTGTGGTTGAACACCATGTCGAACATCAGCCCAATGCCCCGCCGGTCCGCCTGGGCGATCAGCTCCTCCACGTCCTCCATGGTGCCAAACACCGGGTCGATGGCGCGGTAGTCGGAGATGTCGTAGCCGTTGTCGTTGAGGGGAGATTTGAAAAACGGGGTCAGCCAGAGGTAATCCACGCCCAGGTCACGCAGGTAATCCAGCTTTTCGATAATGCCCCGGATATCCCCCAGGCCGTCCCCATTTGAGTCCCGGAAGGACTTGGTGTAGATCTGATAGACAACTTTGTTTTTAAAGTTCATCATCGCGGTTCACGTTCCTATTGTCAAAATCGTATCCTGTCCGGCTTTTACATCCATTCCCGTCCGCATTTGAATGGGCTGGCCGTTCTCATCGGTGACCACCAGAACGGTAACGCAGGGGTGTCCCGCCGCTTTGATCTTCTCCGGGTCGAAGGCGATGAGCTTGTCGCCCCGTTTGACCCGCTGGCCCTCCTTCACAAAGGGGGTAAAGCCGTCGCCGTTCATGCCCACGGTGTCCAGGCCGATGTGCAGCAGGATCTCCGCGCCGTTATCCAGCAGGATGCCGCAGGCGTGGTAGGTCCCCTCGTTGACCACCGTGATCTCCCCGTCTGCGGGGGCCAGCAGGACGCTGTTGGTGGGCTCGATGGCCAGGCCGTCGCCCAGCACCTTCTGGGAGAACACCTGGTCGGGAACTCCGTCAATGGGAATGACCCTGCCGGAGAGGTAGGCGCTCAGCTCCACCTTGCCGACGGATACTTTTACGGACCCGGCTTCCGCCTCGGTCTCCGCGGCGGGGTTCACATCGGCGGGAGCCAGCTTCTTCTTGCCGACGATGTAGGTCAAAGAGAAGGGGACCGCGATGGCGATGAGCATACAGATGGCGAAGCTGCCGATATAAGCGGGCTGGATGGACAGGATGCCGGGCAGGCCGCCCACGCCGATGGTATTGGCGGTGGTGCTGGTGGCGACGCTGACTACCGCCGCGCAGGCAGAGCCGATCATACCGCAGAGGAAGGGGAAGTGGTACTTCAGGTTCACGCCGAACATGGCGGGCTCCGTCACTCCCAGGTAGCAGGAGATGCAGGAGGGGACGTTGACCTCCTGGGCGTCGGCGTTCTTCCGCTGGAGGGCGATCATACCGAGGACGGCGGAGCCCTGGGCAATGTTGGACAGTGCGATCATGGGCCAGAGCATGGTGCCGCCGAAGTCCGCCGTCAGCTGCATATCAATGGCGTTGGACATATGGTGAAGTCCCGTGATGACCAGGGGGGCGTAGACGAAGCCGAAGATGGCGCCGAAGATCACCTTGAAGGACCCGGAGATGCCCGCGTAGACCGCGGCGGAGATGGCGGAGCCGATCTTCCAGCCGATGGGCCCCAGAACAAAGTGGGCTGCGACCACCGACAGCAGCAGGCTGCAGAAGGGGACCACGATCATACTGATGACAGGCGGCGTAATTTTCCGGAAGAACTTTTCCAGATACACCAGGGTGAAGGCCGCCAGGATCGCCGGGATCACCTGGGCCTGATAGCCGATCATGTTCACCTGGAAAAAGCCGAAGTCCCAGCAGGGGATCGTTTCGGCGGAGGCCACGCCGTAGGCGTTCAGAAGCTGGCCGGAGACCAAGGTCAATCCAAGGACGATGCCCAGCATCTGGGTGGTCCCCATCTTCTTGGTGACGGACCAGCAGATGCCTACGGGCAGCATATGGAACACCGCCTCGCCGATGAGCCAGAGGAAGCTGTCCAGCCCGGCCCAGAACTGGCTGAGGTCGCAGAGGGTCTTGGTGCCGTTTTCAAATAAGTACAGGCTGTCGATACAGTTCCGGAAGCCCAGAATCAAGCCGCCGGTAATAAGCGCGGGGATGAGGGGCGCGAAAATCTCCGCCAGGGCGGACATGATACGCTGAAGGGCACTCTGGTTCTGCTGGGCGGCCTTTTTCACCTGATCCTTGGACACGCCCTCCACCCCGGCGACGGCCACGAAATCGTTGTAGAAATCAGAGACCGTGTTGCCGATGATGACCTGGAACTGCCCCGCCTGGGTGAAGGTGCCCTTGACCACTTTCATGGCCTCGATGCTTTTCACATCGGCCCTGCCGGGATCGTTGAGGACAAAGCGCATCCTTGTGACACAGTGCGAGACCGCCGCGATGTTTTCCTTCCCGCCGATCAGCTTCAGCAGCTGGACGGCGTCCTGTTGATACTTACCCATTCATGATGACCTCCGTTTCGTTTTGCTTGTTTGAACAAGCTGTGATACTGTTATATCACGCTTGTCTGAACAAGTCAACAACTTGTTTGAACAAATTGTAAATTCAGGAGACTGACCAAAATCAGCCCTTGCTTTTTGGTGTTTTTGACTGTATACTGTTGTTCAAACAAGACGGGTCGGAGGGATATCGTGATGCCAAAGGCAAAATATGATGAGATATACCTGGAATTAAAGCGGGATGTGGAGCGGGGCGCCTGTCCCTACGGCGGGCTGATGCCCTCGGAAAACGCGCTGGTCGAGCGGTTTGGATGCTCCAGGAACACCGTGCGGCGGGCCCTGGCGGGATTGGCGGAGGACGGGTACGTCCAGCCCATTCACGGCAAGGGTGTGCGGGTGATCTACCAGCCGTCGGAGCGGGCGTCCTTCACCGTAGGGGGGATTGAATCCTTCCAGGAGACGGCCCGGAGAAATAAGCTGAATGTGGTGACGAAGGTGCTCCGGTTTGAGACCGTGACAGTGGACCGAAGGCTGGCGGAGCGGAGCGGCTTCCCAGAGGGGGCGGAGGTCTACGACGTGGTGCGGGTCCGGTATCTGGACGGGAAGCCCCTGATCTTGGATCGCAACCTCTTTTTGAAAGCCCTGGTCCCAAACTTGACGGCGGAGATCGCGGAGCGATCCATCTATGCCTATATCGAGCGGGAGCTGGGGATGCAGATCGTCACCAGCAAGCGGACCATCACGGTGGAACACGCCACGGCGGAGGATGAGCGGCTGCTGGACCTGGGGGACTACAACTGCCTGGCGGTGGTGACGGGGCAGACCTTCAATGCAGACGGGGTCCTGTTCGAGTACACACAGTCCCGGCATCAGCCTGATTATTTCAGCTTCCATGATACAGCAACCCGTAAGAAAGCATAAAACACTGTTAGGGTTTGTTTGAAAAATAAATATTGCACAAGTCGTGCGTAAGTGCGAAAATAGGTACATGAAACGGTATGAATTGACAAAAGAACAGTGGGAGCGCGTGAAAGCGATACTTCCGCCAGAAAGGACAGGGCAGCGGGGCCGTCCACGGAAAGATGATAGAAAAAT